>Ga0049108_10000334_pt1 | contig 9158 bp, 10 predicted proteins | sample WorMetilPIANOSA2_FD_60020 | JGI IMG/M metagenome (GOLD analysis project Ga0049108, IMG submission 60020) | Marine gutless worms symbiont microbial communities from Max Planck institute for Marine Microbiology, Germany - Olavius ilvae PIANOSA.2 | ecosystem: Host-associated > Annelida > Digestive... | reverse complement strand
TAATAATCACTGACCCGAGAGGGCTGACTGTCCGGGAGGTCTTTGACTTTTACAGGTGGATACCTTTGCAATATCCGTCCCCCCTCTTTCTACTCAAGGCCGCACTGGCAGCCATCGCCAAAGTCTCAATATCAAATGGTTTGTCATAATAATGAAGCAAGTCTTCTGGTAATTTGCCCTTGAGGCGCGAAGTACCGTAGGCTGTGATTACAAAACACGGTACTTCCGGTAAAAAGGCATTTAAATATGCGATCACCATCAAACCACCGCCTTTGGGCATTCGAATGTCGGTAATGACAAGCGCGACGGTCTTTGCGGCAATAACCTCTATAGCCGCCTCAGCATCATGCACCTCCTGGACCGCAACCGCTGAATTAATGCGCAGAATTGCTTTCTTTATTCTTTTACACAAAACCCGATCATCTTCTGCAATTAATATGGTTTGCATAACACTTCCCGGCAGGTCATTGTTTAAGGCAGTATTCGCCGCATAGAACCAATTCTATTGGTTTTGCTGCTGTCGATCAATAAGAAAGCTAAAAACCCCGATAATCAGTCATCGCGACTATGTGACCGTCAAACAATTTCATATTGCAGACCTGAGTGCCAGCCAGCAGAACATATCCTCAACGGGATACGTCTCCTGGGCTCATAATTAGAAATAGTTTGAAATATGAAGAATGTTTTCAATACCATAAGTATATATCAAAAACCTTGCATTAAGAGACAAATATTGTAATTTTTTGCCATCCGCGTTAGATGTTATCCAACCTTTTCAAGTGAACATTCGCATGGCCAAAATTGACACATACGACCGTAAAATCATTGCGGCCCTGCAGTCCAACGGGCGACTGTCCAATATCGATGTGGCCAGTCGGGTGAACCTGTCCCATTCGGCTTGTTCCCGGCGCATTGCCCGCCTGGAACGCGATGGTATCATCACCGGGTACCGGGTGCTGACAGACCGCCAGAAACTCGGACTGTCGGTGCGGGCGTATTGCGGGGTGGTACGTGACACGGATACCGGCTGGGAAGAACTGGCCCAGGCCCTGGCGGATATAGGCGGGGTTGTCAGCGTTTTCGCGGTGTCGGGGGACGTGGATATCATGCTGGAAATCGTGGTCCGGGACATGCAGCACTACTCGAACGTTGTTCTGCAGGATATCTTCAACACCAAGGGAGTCAAAGCGACCCGCAGTTCGTTCGTGATGGCGGAGGTTAAATCCCTTTACTAGATCACATAGACTGGAGAACGAATGGCGGGAATAAACGGCGAACAATTGTACGGTTTGAAACGGCTCTGGGCAACCTTGAAAATGGGGATGAACCCGGCCCTAAAAGGCTTGCCGCTGAAAAAGAAGCTGGCGCTCAATTATGTCTCCAAAGAAAGCAAGCTAACGAAACTGGGTGACCGGATTTTCACCAACACGTTTACGCCTTACTACCCCTCCCGGGCGTACGACCGCTTCCTTAAAGGTGTCGTCGCTGTCGGTGCCGGCCAGCCTTATCCCGTGGTCACCAATTTCGCCATCACCCCCCAGTGTCCCTGCAATTGCTGGCACTGCTCATTTTCCGACCGATCCAAGAGCGATGTGATGAGCCTAACCCAGCTCCAAAAGGCCATCGCCGAAGTGCAGGCCATGGGAACCAGCGTCATCGGCTTCACCGGCGGCGAACCGCTTCTGCGTAATGATCTGGAGGAGATAATCGCCACAGTGGACGAGCGCTCCATGCCGATCATGTTCACGACCGGGTATAATCTGACCATCGAACGGGTACGCCGCCTCAAAGAAGCCGGCCTGGTCATCCCGGTGCTCAGCCTGGACCACTACACGGCCGAAAAGCACGATGCCGGCCGGCGTACCAAAGGCATTTTCAAACAGACCCTGAATGCCATCCGGATGTTCCAGGAGGAGGGGTTTTACGTAGCGGTCTCATTCGTGCCGGACAAGCAGCTGGTAGATGACCGGCCGGAACTGTTCAAGGTCATCGAATTTTTCCGCGAGCTGGGCATCAACGACATGCGCCTGACGTCCCCCATCCTGAGTGGCCATCTCACCTCTCGGCCGGAAGAGAAGCTGACGCCTGAAAACGTGGCCACCATTTTCGAAATCCAGAAACTCTGCACCCGCACCCCGGGTTATCCCGGCGTTTTTGCCTATGACTATTTCGAGAGTGCCCTCTTCTACGGCTGCGGAGCCGGCTACAATTACATGTTCATCGACTCCCAGGGCAATCTGTGCCCCTGCGATTTCACAATGATGTCGTTCGGTAACATCCTCGAACGCCCTGTGCAAGAAGTCTGGGAAGAGACCAGTCGGCATTTCTGCGTCCCGGGCTGCTCCTGTTACGCCAACAAAAGCAACGATGTCATTGCCGCCCAGAAGCCGGAATTCTGGCCCCTGTCCAAAGCAGCCACCCAGGCTGTTCTCAATGAGTGCCCCTCCTACAAAAGAGACAAGTTGCCCGAATTTTACCGCCGTATGGGGATGAAGGTTTGAAAAGGGTGGGATCTACCCCAGGATGATCTCCCGCGTTTTCGGCCCGCAGTTGAACAACAGGTCCAGAACCGATAGGTTCTCGATAAAATCACCCCACAGCTGGGGGTAGATGTATCGCGGTTTGCTGAAGTAAATCAGCTCCAGTCCTTCTGCTGAAAACGCGGACGAATCATAATAGGCGCGGGCCGACGACTGCACCAGAAACCGGTCGGCTCCCAGGGCCTTGCAGATATCGATGATTAACGCGGTTCCTTTGCCAGCCGACCCCAATTCGGACATCAACACGACCCGGGTATCGATCGCCAGGTAATCCAACAAGGCCTGCAGGATCTCAAGGTTCAAGTCTAGAAGCCACACGGGCCGCGCTGACAGGACCGTTTCCATCACGCCCACAAAATCATACAGGTACGGCGCCCGGGCGTAGGCATGCTCGAACGTGCGCTGTAATCTCTGTGGCCAGTTTTCTGCATAGCAGATGCGGACGTCGCGAATCTTCTGGAATCCCAGCCCTTTCTTCAGCACCGGAATGGTCTCCCACAGCGTACCCTGGTCGTTCTTGAACCGGTTGCGGGTGATCCAGGTCGTTCGGCGCGGAAACTGGACTGCATCCAGAATGACGAAACAGTCCGCCAGGTGCGCCTTGAGAAAAAAACCGGGATAGGGAGCGAAATAAGGTTGGTTGGTTGCAACGATCATGGGCCGCACCCCATGGTGATGGTTTGTACCAGCCACTATAACATAGCTGGCATGAACCTATGAATCATTTACCGTCACACTTGATCCGGCGACACAGGCAGGTGCCCTTGTAGACCGGGGGAACGTAACCATGGAAAGTCACGGACTGCTTTCACCGGCCGGCCTTGATTCACCGTTGCCGTTCCGGTTCTTTATCGGGAAGTCGGATACCATTTTTGTCAACGACGATCAGCCTTCTTTTGTAGAGGGCCCCGACTGCCTTTTTGTGTCTTTTCTTGCTGACCCCGAACCGGGCATAAATCTCTTCCGCCGGGCTTTTGTCGGAAACGGACAGTCGTCCGCCATCGGCCTGCAGGGTGTCTAAAATGGTATTGGAGAGGAGGTCTATCCCTCTGTGCCCGGTCTGCCGCAGGCTGAGGTCAATCTTGAGGTCGGTGCGAATCGCTTTGATATAACCGTTCAGTCTCTGGCCCGGCTCAAGCGGCTGGAGGACCTCATTGTGGTAGATAAGGCCCCAGTGGGCATGATCCACCACAGCTTTGTAACCCAGATCGGTCGCTTCGCAGATCACCAACTCCACGGCCTCACCCTCGTTGTAATCCGGGGGGCTTTGGCCAAGATACCTGTTCAGGTTTGACGTTGCAGTGACGCGGCCGGTTCTTTGGTCCAGGTAAACATACACGATATACGCGCGGCCTTTCTCCATGGTCTCGCGTTGTTCCCGGCTGGGTACAAACAGGTCATTTTCCAGGCCCCATGCCAGATAGGCGCCGAATTTTGTCTTGGCCACAGCCCGCAATCTGGCTACCTGGCCGACAGTGGCGTACGGTTTCCGGGTCGTGGCCTGCAGGCGCTTGTCCCGGTCCACATACACAAAAACCTCAACCCGGTCTCCCGGCCGGCAGGACCGGGGCATGTCCCGACGCGGGAGCAGAATGTTCCCGGAAGAACCACCGTCCAGGTGGGCACCCTCGCCCGACGCTCGTTTGACGACCAGTGTATTCATCTTGCCGATGTCTGCCATACCCTCCCTTATACGCCCTTAAACCACAATTTACCAATCTATTTAACCGTTCGCGCATCTGTTCAGGGTAATATGGTCAACGACCGTTATCGTTTCCAGCATCAGCCGTTGCGGCGGCAATTCGTGTCACCGGCGCACCCTCATCAGATAAAAACCAAGCATCCCGCGTAGGTCCGAATGGATGGACGCTTCGTAAAGGGTGATGGGATACGTTTGGGTCGCCGATGGCGACATGACTTTATCTGTCACGAGAAAATATAGAAGAAAAACGCAATAACAAAACGCCCGAAGAGCAACACCAGGATCAGTGGTAGTACCCAAGCAGGTAACGTATCGAAAAAATCCCTGAATTGGTGAGGGTTTGGCGTTTTCATATCGGTTTCGGCCGCCGGCCGCCAGGTTTCTGCGCCGGATTACATACCGCCCACAGCCGGTACGAATCCCACCCGATCACCGTTGGATAATAACGTGTTGTGTCCGGACTTGCGTCCATTCACAAAGGTGATCTTGACGTCCGCGCGGGTAACCCCCACCTTGTCAGCCAGATCGCCAACGGTGCGACCGTCTTCAATATCGTATGAAATCGGCTCTCTGTAATCGCAAGTATCTTCATTTGCCAATGTTGCAAAGCATTTTACATCTACTTTCATAGGTCTGTCCTCTGTTAGGTCATTACGTTTCCGCGGCAACCATGTATCGGATGCCTTCAATGAGACAAATCTCAGACGTAAACAGTTGAAAATCAATACCAGAGGATCATGTGCTCAATGGTGGGAGAAACCTACCAGGTTTGCAGAAGATTGTGTTCGTTTCATTGTGCTGTGGATCAAGTTACGACAGCGCCTGAAGGTTACCGGAAAATCGCGCATGCAAAATCGTTGAACCCAAGGCCCCCCATCAACATGGACAGTGTGCGTATCGCCTACCGCACACTGATTGCGACCGCATGCTCCCGAATACCGTTGTTGCCGTAGCCAAGCACATTCCAGTGGGCCGAATCCGGTTGTACCCGTCCCTTGCTATCCGTGGCCCGGGCCAGGATCACATACTCCCCAGGTTCGGAGACTGTCCATTGGAACTCCCAGCGGCGCCAGGCATACCGCTCATGGGGACCGTAAAAGGCAGCGTCCTCCCAGGTGGCGCCGTCGTCCACGCTGACCGCCACCCGGGCGACATCCGCTTCCCCGGCATACGCAGCCCCGCGTATGATAACGCTACCCGGGGTATGCGTAGACCCATTTTCCGGGGCGGTGATGACGGCTTTGATGTTTATGGTTGTCACCACTTGACCGGATGCCGGATCCTCTCCTTTTTGAAACTCACGGTACACCTTGTCCATGAAAAAGCCTTCCTGGGGCTCTTCCTGGAGCGTTATCGTGCTGAGCCATTTGACACAGTTGGCGCCGGTCCAACCCAGGGCCAGGGCCCGCAGGGGAAATCCGTGCTCCAGAGGCAGCGGCTCCCCGTTCATTTCATAGGCCAGGAGGGTGGAATCCAGGGCCTTTGTAATAGGAATGCTGCGGATGAACTTAATGCCGGCCGACCCCAGTGGCTTGTCCAACCCTTCAAAACTCACATGGCGAGCCTGGCTGTCGACCCCGGCTTCGTCCAGGACATCCGCCAACCGAACGCCACCCCAAACGGCATTGCCCACACCGCCGATGGTCCAGGGGTTTCCGGAGGCCTTTTTCTCCAGCAGGGAACGACTGTTGCCCGAGCACTCTAACGTGTTGGCTATTTCGACCTTGGGATAGGCCAGTATCTCGGCGAAACTCAATTCCTGCGGCCGCGCCACCAACCCCTGGATCGACAACCGCCAGCTATCAAGCGATACGGGCGCGGACATGATCTTTCCCTGGTTGCGCTTGAAGAACACGTCATTGGCCGTGATCCAGGATTGCAAACTCACCAGCGGTGTTTCCGCGTTCAGCGGCCGTTCACTCATAACCCGCATCTTCTTATCCATGGTGTTCTCCCTGGTTGCCGTTAAGAAAAGGCCCGTTGGGGGTGTTCCCTCCGGAAGGTTTCGGAACTCCGTTCCACTAATTTTGCAATGCCATCGAGCCCTTCGATGGTCTCGCGCAGGTGAGGGTAGACAGCAGTCCCCGGGCATGCAAACGGTATTTGTGATATAAGGCGATCGGGCTCACATCTGGACTCCAGCTCCGAGTCTGACTCGGCAGGGCACCCATCGGCCAGGCCGACGAATCAATACTCCGCGGGCCCGCAGACGGGTTTCAATCAGCAACCAATAGGTCGTGTCCGTCAATCCCCAGAGTATAAAATAAAACATAATGAAAGCCATAAGCGAGGTCAAGAAAAGGTTACACGACTGCCCGCAGACTTATAGGATCAAGGTTTTTCCGCCAATGTTTGAGTTTCGGATGTGGCAGGTTTTTGCCTTAGGCTGATCAGGTGAGGGCGGTAAGTGTCAAAATATACCGAAGCCCGATCGTAATTTGCAAATGGTCCATCGCGTGCCCTCGCTTTTTAAGATTAGGCGTATTATGCTTTCAACATTGGCCCCGTCGTCTACAGACAGAACCTTTGATTCAGCTAGGGTTATCCCATGACTGACTATTTCATCATTATCCCGGCTTATAATGAAGAGGCCTATCTGCCACAGGCCCTGGCAGCGGTATTCGCGGCGGTTGACGCTATCCCCGACGTAGCCGAAATAGTGGTGGTGGACAACAACTCTAGTGACCACACAGCCGAAATCGCCCGCACCATGGGCGCGAGGGTGGTACCCGAGCCGGTTAATCAAATCGCCCGGGCTCGCAACACCGGGGCCCAGGCGGCCCGGGGCCGCTGGTTGATTTTCGTGGATGCCGACACGACGCTGACCGCAGCGCTATTGGGAAAAGCGCTTAAAAATCTGAAATCCGGCCTTATCGCCGGCGGCGGAACAATCGTCGCCCCGGACCGAACCCTGGAGCCTTCGGCCCACTCTGTCCTCGACACCTGGAATCGGTTTTCCAAACTATTCAACATCGCAGCCGGCTGCTTCGTGTATTGTGAGCGGGTAGCCTTTGAGGCGGTCGGCGGCTTTTCACAACGGGTTTATGCCAGCGAAGAGCTCTGGCTTTCGTCCAGCATCCGGATGTGCAGCAGGATCTCGTTGGGTGTTGCCCCCGGCTCGAGTTGAAGCTTGATTCCCAGCCAGCCGTGGCTTTCGCCGCGGTGACTGAAACTGCGGGCCGTTACCGTGTTTGCGAAGGCAAAATAGGTCGATGTCGCCGGCCGGGCATTGCTCACCCGCTGGAGGACCAGCCCGAATTCCTTGTCGAGCATTTTTTTGAGGCGATTTTCGGTAACATAGCGCTTGTTTTCCTCTTCACCGTAGATGGCATCACTAAAGGACATGTCATAGGCGGATATGGTTTTGGCGATGGTGCCGGCTGCACCACCCGCCCTGAAGAAACAGCGCGACACTTCCTGGCCGGCGCCGATCTCGGCAATGGTCCCGTATTTGTCACGGTCGAGGTTGAAAGCAAATGCTTTCTGCATGGTGGTCAGGGGTTCTGCTGACATGTCACATCTCCGTTGAGGTCGTTTAAATGAACGCTGAAGGCAACCCGGTGCAACTTGGATTTGCCGCAGCCCATCCAGATTTCCTTATGAAGATAACATCTTAGGTTGATATCCCACCGTATCAATGGAACCCATAATCAGCCAGATCGAACGTGATGGCAAGTGAAAAATTGACAAGGGAAGATCCATACCGGCCGGCAGCGCGGCTCACCAAAAACGGACGCGGATGGACGCCTGCCTCCCGACGCCTTGTTTTTCCGACTTCTGAGCCCAGGTGTCTGATCTCGAGGTCTTACTTCAGCCTTCAGCCTTCAGCCTAACCGCCTTATATGACGCCTGCCTCCCGACGCCTTGTTTTTCCGACTTCTGAACTCCGACCTCTGTCCTCAAGGTCTTACTGAAGCCTTCTTTATTTTCCCGAATGTTGGCCAATGGCCTCAAGGACAAACGGATATATATGCTCCACCACCCGACGGTACCCCTGTTCGGTGGGATGGATGCCATCTGCCTGGTTCAGTTGTCGGTCAGCCGCAACCCCTTCCAGGAAAAAAGGAATCAGGGCAACCCCATGCTTTGCGGCAAGGGCTGGATAGAGGCTCTCGAATTCGTGGGTAAATGTTTTCCCCAGGTTTGTAGTCATCTTCATCCCGGCCAGGACGACAATAACCCCGGCATCCCCGAGCCGCGTGATAATCCGGTCTATATTGTCACGGGTCAGTTGTGGGTCGATACCCCGCAAACCATCGTTGGCTCCCGTTTCCAGGATGATGATGTCGGGCTTTAGCGTTAGAATCCAGTCCAGCCGTGCCAGGGTACCGCTGGAAGTTTCCCCGCTGATCCCGGAATTGATCACTTCCAGATTGTGGCCGTCCCGGTCGAGGCGCGCCTGTAAAAGGGCCGGATAGGCCCGATCTTCATTCACCCGGTAACCAGCGGTCAGGCTATCGCCGACGGCCACGATCACGCCGTCGCGGGGAGCCGTGGTTCGTTCAGCCGGAGCAGGCGGCAAATCGGTCGAGGGTGTCTCTTCACCGCACCCCACGGCAGCTATAAGGGAAATGGTCAGCACAAACCAGAGTTTCTGTTTTCGAATCTGTTGCATGAACAACGCCGCCTCTCTTTAAGGTGCTATCAAGAATAGTGATAGAGCTGTTGGCTTTTAGCGATTAGCCCTTAACATCTTGCAACCCGCTTTTGTCCGTCCGTTGCATCTAAAACCGAATGGCAAAAACCAATACCTCCCAGCAAATACCGACTCCGGACGCCTGCCTCCCGACTCCGGGTTTCCCGACCTCCGTCGTCTGACGTCCGACTTCTTGCTTTTCCTTCCACCTTATACCTTGGGTTGAAAAAGTTAAGATCTTCCCAAACAGTTTGAGATAGACGATAAGCGCCATCCCTGG
>Ga0049108_10000330_pt1 | contig 9289 bp, 3 predicted proteins | sample WorMetilPIANOSA2_FD_60020 | JGI IMG/M metagenome (GOLD analysis project Ga0049108, IMG submission 60020) | Marine gutless worms symbiont microbial communities from Max Planck institute for Marine Microbiology, Germany - Olavius ilvae PIANOSA.2 | ecosystem: Host-associated > Annelida > Digestive... | reverse complement strand
TGACACTCCCCTTCCACCAGTAAACAGAACATCGGAAACAGAACACGATTGAGTGATTGGTGGAAAAAAGAAATACATCAATATATTCGGTTCTTTCACGGAGCCCTTCATATATTTTATTGCTTTATGTTTTGTTGGTGCGTATCATTAGTGATTGAGCAACAGCAGAGGCATCTGGCTATTAAAAATTCTTAAACGTTAGACAATTGGTCTGATCTGGAATACTTTTTCCAGAGCCATGCTGGTAAATTAAAAACCTAAAGACTGTAAGTACCATAGTAGTTGTGGTATGATGGTATTGTATTGGACTAAGCTTTACAGTCACTAGTATTGATTAATGTTAGCTTGTGAGTTACTGCAAGCAGCTGATGGCTGACTTGTACTTGTATGTATTTCAGTGAGCTTGAACTGTACTTTGGCTCAGCATCTGCTGCATCTTCTGCAGCAGAAACTCTGTACCAGATGCGTGAAGGCATTGAGGTTGACTATGGACAGCCAGCTCCAGTTATTGACAACTCAACAGCTGGTCAGTTCACAGGATGTTTTCATATGGCGTGATGCACATGTATTCACAGAAAATTTAGAGATCTTCTGTTGAAGTAGTAACTGGTTTAGTTGATGATGGAACAGCATTATATAATGGTCCAATTTGCACATATATCTGTGAGTTCCTATCCAGTTAACTGAGAAAGGATCTTCATTAAAATTAAGGGTGGAATTATACACCAGTTGTGCGAGTTAGTCTGATCCATGGCAGTGAGATTTGGCCAATGATGATGGAATGTGGGGCAACATTAGATAGAACTGAAATGTGTATGCTGAAATGGATATGTAGTTTTACATTGAAAGAAACGAAAAGAATCTCTTGGGTTATCTGTCTGGTTAACGAAACAGTTAGGTTGAGATGGTTTGGACATGTTGAAGCCAGCTGGGTCAAACGGTGTATCAAGGTGGAGGCTGATTGCACAAGACAGATTGGTTGTCTGTGGAAGACTCAATTGAATCGTGTCAAGAAGGATATGAAGAGTTCAGGCCTGTCCAAAGAGGATGGTATTTGGTATACTAGAGTTTAACATCCCACTCGACACAGTGTAGGTCATTTTGGAGACGGGGTCCAAAGAGGATGCAGTTTAGGAATACACGGAGAAGGAACATCGTGGGGCAGCCAGCTAACCCAGAATTATAACGGATTATGGGTTAGTTCTTTGTTTGTATAATATTGAAACTTTGCAACTTGTGTGAACCAATACATTCTTCTAGTTAGGATGTGTATCTCTGTTCTCTGAACCTGTGACCACTTGGTGCTGACTAGTGGCGTTGAATGTGAATTTCAGAATTTTAAAACTTAATTCTGTTATCATGTTTATGAGAGCACAATATTTACGCGACCTCTGACTAGCAGAGTATATGTTCACATTCTGTGGTCTCCGTGCTTATTGCATACTGTGTAGTCTGCCACTGCTGCAACAAGAATCTGCAGTTGAGCATGTAAATTGCATTTGGTTGATTATTTGTTAATGGTCAGTGCTATGAGCATGATCTACGCCATAGTTGACACTACTTGCTAGGGATAGATCAGCATCTCTGCTAAAAGTTCACTACCATCACCTCCATCGTTTCTTACTGCAGTCAAACTGCAGTAAGATTGTAAGTAAGTTGCTTTGTTTGATTTTATTGTGTGTTCCCATTGTAAATATATTCCTTATTAATGGTGTGACATTCTGACACCAGATTACCCAGGTTGTCCTGGAAACTGGCCGTTAAATGAACGTAAGTAGTAATAGTTTGGCATAGAGAGATTAACCCCAATATTTACCCCAACTGTAACCCTAAGGTTCCAATCTACCTCTACGGAATATTGTCTGCTTAGGCATAGATTGCCGATGTACTCCCAAATTATCACTTGATAATGGTCATTAAGATTGCAGTTTGCTTATGTGGAGAGAGCTGAAAGTTTGAAGCAGGTTTTGATTGCCTGTGTTTGTTGCCAGTGTACTGCATTGTGTGTTTGCTTCGTTGTCTGTGGGTGTGTAATTGCTGGAATGTTGTGGTTGCAGAACAAAATAAGATGCTTGAGGAAGAAATGAGTAAGATGACTTAGATTCACTTATTTGCAGTACCGTTTGGCCGTTTATTGTTAATATGGATTTTTGCAGCATTAGTATAGGTTTTGCACACTGGATAATATGTTATAAGCAGGGATCGTGTGTAATATAGTTTTAAGTACCTGTAGCATGGTAGAATATGAAAACATAATTAAAGAATTGTAATTATTATTATGGTAACTAAAATATATTCCTTATTATTCTTCTGTTGTACTTTATCGTATACGATTTTATGCACCTAACTGATCACAGTTATGAGATCACCCATTAATCATTATTTAGCATATGGGTGAATGACAGTTGTTAAGTCCTCTGGTTTTGATTTTATTTCTATAGGGTGTATTGGTTTCTGTAGGCCGTAATTTCTGCAGTAAAGATGTGCACGGGCTGCAGAAATTCAGGTCTGGCCCGGCTCTGTCCGTGCATTCTGTTCCCGTTAATGGCCTGTCCCAGCCCACACCTAACCCTGGCTCACCCAGCCCAACCTGTTTTGGTTGGCCCACACCAGATTATCATTACAATGCAGAATAGCAAGATTGCACGGAAACAGTGAGAATGTTTTAACTGAATGCCACAAAATCATCAAAGTAATGTGGCACGACTTAGATTGAATGGCAGCTCTCTGTGCAGAATCGCTATAGTATTGACACTACATACCAAATGTACTGTGCATTAATTTAAGAACCCCTCATCTTCAGTTGTGTAATGTGGTCATATACACTTGTCTAAAATTAGACATTTTTCTATTATAAAACTTAGAACATAATGCAGTTTTTCAAGTGTATCAGTGGGTCATCGGTCAGATCTTATGACCTGTTGCCTGTCGTGAAAATTTGACGCACCCTGTGACTTCAGCTGTTGCAGGTCAAAGGTAAGTGATATGCAGTATTAGTGATTTGCAGGTGAATTTCTGTGAGTACTTGAGTATTCGAAGTATCAGGTGTGCAGTTACATTGATACAAAGCATTAATGCATTATAACATCAGCCAAACTATGCTGTTGCAAAATTTTCAAAAGTGCATGCTGACATGTGCTGTAGGCCTCACCAGGCCAGTCCTGGCTGCCCGATACAAGCCTTCCCAACGCTCATCTCAGTTCCATAGGCAGAAGACTCTGTTAATTTATAGATCAGTGGTATATTGAAAAACTAAAGCTGAGATGGCAATAACTACACTTGTTATGTACTTAGAAATTTTTAGCTTTATCACAGCATTTTTCTGTCTTAGTCAAAACAGACCGACACCTTGATAGCTGCAACATCAGCAGTCATGTCAACAGCCAGCTTTTGAGCACACATAAGTGTATCACAATTATAGGTTAAATGACCATAGGTTTTTCGTGTAAATAAACCCATGGTAATCTTGCCATAACTGGTTATTCACACACTTGACAGCAATAGAGTGAATTTGGAACCACCTTTCACTAGTAAGGTGCGTTTTAACACATGCATTCCTAGTCTTCTTGGAATAATATTTTATTCATAATTCACAAGACTGAATGACTAATCTGCACACTAGGTGCTCAGTTAATGACTCTTTCAGGCTATGCATAACACTTAGATGTTGACCCATTATGATTGAACATTGATGCAAGTCACTGATCTATTGCAGTGAAGATCCAGATATTTAAGTTAGTAATTACTAGAGGTAACTCATCGTGTCTACTGCACTCCTTCCTTGCATATACTTTTATATCAGAACACTGTTGGCAAAGTAGGGACAGAACAATGAGACTGTTGATCTTAAGAATCTTGCAGGTTTACCCGCAGACACATTTGTATATGTTTATTCGTCAGTGGAGCAGTCTCTACTCTTGCACTCATGTACCGGTGATGAAGATTCCCGAAATGCTAAATTTGCTGAGTTACAATTGACTATCAGCTTATATGTAATTGTTGATAGTAAATGCAGCCAGTGCTGCTTAATAATTAGTCGAGCCATTGCAGTGCGTTGTCACATCAGATAAGCTTATTCCACTTGCCAGTTGCACAGTGCCTGGAGATGCATGTATGCATCTAGTGCGACTGATAGTACGTTTTAACCACTGCTAGATCGCGTAATAATTACATTACTGAGCAGAATGCAGATTCATACGGGTTTTCATGTCTTACTTCATCGATTCTGTGAAAACTGAGCATGATCCATTTGTCACTTTCATATTGAGTATCAGCAGTGACGGTGTAAGTTATCTCATACTTTGCATTGAGTACCTGTTTACTCAGTGAGTGTACAAGCCCACTACTTTGGTTATACACAGTATATCATCGCATCTGTAATACACAGTGTATTGTCTGGACAAAGTCAGACAAGAAAGTACTAGGTATTACCTGTATTGAAACAATGACAAACCCTGTTTGATAAGCTTGACGAGGTTTTAGCAGACACAGTCAAAAAACACCCATCAACCAATGTCCGACCTACATGTGTCATTCTACATACCACTCTTCACTTGTTGATGGTCTGTATATGCTTTGTTGAACAATACATTCGTTTGATCTCCATTGTCCTTTTCTGGATTTTCTTCGGTCTATTGATTTTAAATCCTTGCTGCCTCTTAATCTACACTGCGTTTCATAAAGGGCTGCTACGTTTACTCTTTGGATAACTTTAGCAGATGTAGACCAGTTTTAGTAATTCTTTTGCTGTTGAATTCAAAAATGAACTGTGGAAAGCTACCACCTCTCCTATTATAGGCAACAGATTTGATGGGAGGTGATAGCTTTAGTTACAGCTTCCTCCACAGTTCTCTGAATTCACCAGTGAAAGGATGATGAATTATTCTTACCATTTGAGATGTGGCCGTCTATAAGCCTGTTGCATTGTAACACAACAGCAGTGGTCCAAAAGCAACACATGACAACTTCTGTATTAATATGACGTCAATTTAACCATTCTCATCTGAGCACAGATGTACCAATAATACCATCTCATTTTTGTGTTTCACTGGCCATGTGTCATTGCCATAATTATCCCAGGGAGATGTTCTTCACAGTTGAAATAGATGCTGGCATACTAACTTGTGGTCAGAAAGGTGTTGAACAAGTGCGTAACGAGCAGTCGACTAAGAATACAGAGGCAGAGATATCTGTTCTCTACTGAAGCACTGGCACTGTGCTTATCCCCCTTTCCAAGGCTGTAAGCACGTAGATGGGGCCACCACTATTGTCTGTGATGCATGATCAGTGTGATGCCACACATACCTTGCCGTTGGCCACTAACTACCAAAGTTTACAGTTTGGTAACAGAGGCATGTTTGTGAACGATTTGCCCACAGTTGTTACATACAATGCAGAATGGCAAGTGAGTCAAGTGATTGCAAGTCCAAAACCCTAACTCCTGTGTCACCATTCCATCCTGTCGTCTAAGAGCACCAATAAAAATCCATCTGAAAGTTTTTATGTTGTGATAATATTCATTACATGGTTAAATTTATAGCAGCTACTTCAAACGTGTCTTTTGGCCACTGCCGGAAGTGACTTGTGGCTGTTGCTTGGGTATGCATCACGTTCACTATTGGTGTATCTGCCAGATGGACTGACTCGCCCAGAGCTCAGCTCTTATTTGCTGATTCATATGCAAGATGCATGCATATGTAGCTGTTTGCTACTGCTGTAAGCAGCGGCATTTTTGTGGTCATAACATACAACAGTTTGTAATTTGTGTCATACTCGTTGCTTAAGATCAGAATTCATAACTTCTATGATCTCACGACAGCTAGAAGCACAAAAGAATAAATGAAGCGTGGTCATGTTTCCGTAGTCCGTAGCATAATCCTCTTAAATGTATGTTATTACAGACATTGACTGTTTTTACTGGTGTATTATCTGCCATTTATGCGCTTCGTGTATTAATTGAACAAAAAAGTGGAAATTATGACGTATTGTCATGTTGCACTAACAGAGCCATGGATCGATCTGATATTGATCGTTAAAAACCTCGGCAGTACGACGGAGTCTTGCAAGGAGAAGCTGGCCGAGATGTTTCCAGATGCTGACATTGCTTTTCGCAAAGATAGCTCCTCCGAACACCTCAGAGGGTAAATTGTAACCATTACACACTCGGTTGCAACTTGGCAATGCCTGCATTATTATACACTTACAACATACAGCAAACCACTTGGCCCATTGCGTGTCTTCCGTAGTTTGCTGCACCCATATGCTACATGAGAACTGCTGTTGACATTAAGTCTATTATAGTATTATTCAAACGATAGTCGTGTAAATTCTACTAGATACGACACAGTGTGGACTGTCTGAGACAAATGAAGATAATTGTCCATTTATAAAGCGCAACATATAGCACATATATAAATGCTGCAGATGTGCCACTGCCAGTACCAGTTATGAAATGAAATATCCTTTATGAATTATTTATATCCAACACACAAGTTTACAAAACCATTAATAGTCTTGTTTTGTACAAGTTAACAGCACATTATTAACACAAAACATGTAATTTTAGCTTCGAAGTGTGCATCACTGATGTCCTTGCAATGGCTGACAGTAATGCGACCGTCATAATTGGCTATGCCTGCATTGTACCACCAAAGACTGGTACACAGTGTGATTTATAACCAGCTTGTACTACTTGTCCTTGTCTAAGGACTTCAGTCTACAAGTGGTGGGACCTTTGTTCACATCTACACATTAAATTAATGTACACTGTTCACATCTACAGTTATTGCTCAACTGTCTAATTATTAATTGCATCTGCGTAAAGAGCCCTTTTACACAGTCCCATGCAGTTGATGCACAGACTGTGTCTTGCAGATCATCAGTTATTGATCATTGACTGGCTGATTATCATCTGATTACCATCCAATTTACTGGATTTCCTTCCACACAGTTGACAAACACCAGCACATATCTTGTACGGATCAAACAATAAGTAAAAATACTTACACTTTCCAACATTGAATTACATTGAATTGAATTGTATACAGTATGTCTATAAGTAAATTGCAGCCCTACACGTTGCATGATAAAATAGCTAAATGTCGACCGCTTTAAACATGATGTCCAGGAGATAATAAATCCTGCAAAATTATATCAGAAAATTTTGAAAATTGATGAAGTTGCAAATGATCCAATCTTTAATACTAAATTACAATTTTTATTTAACATTGTGTCCAAGAAAAGGAAAAACTTGGTCACAGAGCTTCAGGTTTGTACAAAAGTTTACCCACAACGTTGACATATTTGTTGTGAACATATGTGCTAGTTATTGTGAAACAATGATCATAGTGTATAAGTGGCATGTTCTGTTAGATAGTATCGTGCGTAGGGCAAGCAGTGTTGAACTAATCAGTGCAATGAAAGTTACAGTAGACAGATGTCGATTAACCGGCCAACAGCAGATTCTAACCTCACATTCTACATATGAATATACTCAAGAAAAATGTTGTCATAACTCCCAGCTTTTCACACATTTTAACGAACGTCCATAAATGACATACCTATCCCCAATAAGCATCTGTGTAAATGTTAACTTTTCCATGGCATGATATAGCCTGTTTGTGCTGAAAATGCCATTACAATCCAGCCCACCAAACCACGCATCATCATGTGCAACCACTCTTCTTTGGCAGACATGCTACACTCATGTTACACTGGTGGTCTAAGCCATACATCAGTGTTTACAGCAATAACTGTGTTAGTCTCACGTTAAAAAGTGGCAGTGTCAGTGACTATCAGTCTGCATGCTACACACTCTTCCATTACAGATTCCAAATAAAGCCCAATCAATCAATGGTTTATTTTGTATAGCATACTATAATTACCAATCATACATACAGCTGGTGGTTATATTGAGACTGCTGACCCAAATTAGCATTTAGAGAGCTCGTACTCTTGCAATTTTCAAGAGCACAAGAACATTTGCAACGAAGACATTGCAGCATATGACTAACTGTGCTCTTTTATAGCATAAATTCTACCGAATGACTTCTGGAACACATAACAGTAAGTAAAATTTGAGCATTTTTTTTGCATCGTACTTATTTTTTTTGGTAAATATGCTTTAAACTTGTAATCACTGTCTTCTGTTTCTTGTTGCCCAGTTCCAAATTATATATTAAGTATAAGGTATAAATTTACTTAGATCTTGACCTTACACACCATATCACCTTTGCCACATTTTGTCATTACAGTCATTTACCATGTTTGCTTGCTGTGGATACTTTGGATTCTATTTAATCCTGTCTTGTTATAATTTCAGCCATCATTTATTCCGCATTTCATTTTGCTTTCTGCTGTCATTGGATCACTCGATTCACCTCGTCATATCTGCATATATAGGAAAGATGAGTGATTGGTTGGCAGTGTAGAATGTAATGTACAGGCAAGCATACCTAGTGTTTGGCAACAAGCAGCAAGTTGAAGAAGCCATAAAGAACTTTAAGAGCAAAAGAACTCGACTGGATGATCGCCGTCTGATTCTCATTCGATGGAATCCAAAGCGTGCTCTCCCATCTGGTAATGTAACTCTGTAATGTCATCTGATTGTAAAAACTACAGAAATAGGCATAATTTTTTGTTTAACATTTTAAGACTGATATTAAATAATTGGCTCTATGTGTTTGGAGTTTTGGCATTGTATGCCTTGTTCCAAGTGAATAGCTGTGAATTCTGTTATCACAGAAATGTGGCAGGTGGATTTTCCCTGGGTTTTGGTCTTGACTGCAGGGCACTTCAAAAAGTTGTGAATATATTTCAAACTTTTTGTCGCGATTATCTGGACAGGTGACTTTTGGGATAAGGATTGTGTGGAGTAAGCATTAAGCAATACGGATCATAGTCGGAGTCCGGATACAGACTGGGCTGAACTTGAATTGGATCATGTTGGATTTTGATGAAATTTAGTGGATGGATAGCCGTTTGGGACACAATAGCATGGTGATGTCTGGGATCATAATCCAGATGTTATATATGCACTGGCTTTGTGAGCCGTTGGGCACTGGGCGTGCCCCTCATAACTTTCTGCAGTGTTACTGATTAATATTGCCTTTGCAATACTGTAGAAATAACTATAAAAGGCATACAGAAAGAAACAAACTTACCAGAATCCATGGCTGTGTCCATCGACTTTACATTGTGTACATACTCCCAGTACTTCTTTACAGAGATGACACGTGGAGTATGACTGGCCTCCAGTCGACGTCTCGATGCATTTGACCAATGGTGTCTT
>Ga0049108_10000324_pt1 | contig 9526 bp, 3 predicted proteins | sample WorMetilPIANOSA2_FD_60020 | JGI IMG/M metagenome (GOLD analysis project Ga0049108, IMG submission 60020) | Marine gutless worms symbiont microbial communities from Max Planck institute for Marine Microbiology, Germany - Olavius ilvae PIANOSA.2 | ecosystem: Host-associated > Annelida > Digestive... | reverse complement strand
GCGTAAAATTTGCTTGTAACTACTTTAAAAATTCTTCAGCTTCTGGGAGACTTCGTCCCCCAGACCCCATACCGGGGGTCCGCCCCTGGACCCCGCTGGGGGACTCGCGTTCCCCAGACACCCTGTGGTTTTGTCCCCCATCCCGAACCTCCTTCCGCTGCCTTTGGTTGACGTCATACCAGCGTGTTTACTGACTGCTGGCAGCTGTCCCTGTATTTAGCAATAACAAATTTTGTATCTGCAGAGAACAAAAATCGCCAAAACTGTAATACTACCGCGATATTTAATGCCGCCACTGCCGACTAGGTTGTCATTACTGAACGTCGTACGCATTCAAATACCGGTAATTAATGGTACATAAGTTGTTGAACACATACAGTGGTTTGTAACTAACAGTTACATGCCACTAGCTTCTGAATTAAGACTGACACAAGCGGATACAATCAGACGAAACATACAGTGGATCAAAATGTGACATTAACTAAAGCATAAATGCAGACACTTAACAGTTGTTTCAGCTATGGAACTGTAACCTCAAGTTATTTTAGTTTTAAAACTTGTGTGAGATCAAGCATGCGCACTGTGAAAGACAGCTGAAAGATAAGTTATCAACAGCCATTAATGACAATGTTCATATTACTCACTCAGCTAATACTCTATTACTCAATGTGCCTACGTAGTTTTATAAACAAAAATTTTAATGCAGTTTGATCATTTGCTGATCGGTTAATCCATCAGCGACTCTTCACGAAGTAACATTATGCTAATATCAACAATCTATAAAAATACGTTTGCAATATATTATATATATATGATAAAGTACAGTGCACTGACACTAAAGTGTCAATAATGCAGTTGTCAGACGTGACTTTAAACAAATGCTTTCGTGTATGTATGAATGTATATGTTTATATCGGATATGATATACAATGGCCACTACATCTGCATAAGCTGGGAAAAAATATTTTTGTCATTTGACAGACAACTAGCTATGGAAAAGTACTGATTGCAAGTGGTAGTAAAATGTCATAGATGTTGTTTATCATTACATGTCATGAGATTACTACAGACTGCACAGATATACTCGTTGATGATTCGTTCATTCTGTGATCAGTGACAAGCTCACTTGCTCACGTCCTGTTTTCTATTTATACCTTGCACACAAAGTCCTATATTATTCTTTGAAACTTAACTGATTATTACAACTTTCAATCTACAACAATTAATGGCAATGCTATAAATCTACATGATTTGGTTAAATAAACAAAAAATAGGGTGGACCTCAGTAAATGACATTTTTTTGCTGTAGTCTGCCTTGTAACTATATACATGGGAAAATCTTTAGCATAAAACACTCGAGTCCAATTGCGATTGGCACCGGGCTACCTTGGAGCTGTGCTTTGTGCATGATCCAATACGTTTACGAAGTTGAAAATACTCAGTCAACTCGGCCGGATAGAGTTGACAGCCTGTACTGTCTGCCACGCTTTACAAACTGGCTGCAATCCTGACGAAGCAGGAGATCAGCGAAGCACACAGAATGAAGTGCACACGCACACACAGACACACGCACACACACACACACACACACGCACACACACACACACACGCACGCACGCACGCACGCATTGTTGCATATTCAGTCAGACACAAACAAGTGGAGTGAAACAAAAACAACTGGTATATAATTCAGAGAAATTAGGACTATTACAAGAACAACGTCAGTGTCATCTGAGTGCAATAATCCTTGTATAAATACAACAATAATGAAACTGCTGACATTCTGTCATTACTGTTATCGTATCTATTAAAGCATCTTAGCAGTGTGGTTATAACTCGGAAGTTAACAACGGTCAACCAGAACAACTTCTCCACAGCCAGAAAAGGCAGCATTGTGCTAGTTGATACATTGGTTCCTGAAACAGCTGATGGTGTTGTCAATAATCCCTCACTGACAGCCTTTCAGGTTGGTTGGTTGGGGTTTAACGGCATTTTCAGCACAAACAGGCTATAGCGTGCCACAAAGAACAACTATAAATTCGTTGAAGATGTTTATTTCAGACAGGTTGTTAAATGTATGCTGTTTAGAAATATTAGGACGTGTTCAACTGCTGCTGCAGATCTACAGTGATCACAGTTTGGAGATTCTTCTTTCCTAACTAGACAGGAATGAGTTAAGTGGGTGTGACCAATTAAAGGTCTGTTTAGTATTACCTATTCTTTTCTAGAGTAAAATTGGTGCAAGGGTGGAAAATGGTGAAGTTTGGGTAATATTTTGTACAATTTATTGTTTGGGTAGAAATCCCAAGTAGCTTGCCTTTTGGTACTGGCGTGGTTCTGAAGAAATAAGAGCATCTGAAGATGGAATCAGAATTATTTGTGCGGATGAAGTTGGACTATGGGTTGGCTACTCTGACAGGATGTCAGATTAGCCCACCATAGTCGGGCTACTTGGACAGCTTGTCAGTCTCAACTGAAAATTTTCTGTTTAAGTGACAGTGACCTGTCGCCAGTATCAGCAGCTATGACTGCACGGCTCTACAGAAATGCAATAATATGTTGTTGTTGTTATTATTATGACTGTCACCATCATAGATTTAAATATTACTGTAATCAGCAACATTCAATAATCATGTAACAACCAAATCAGAGAGCATTTTATCTTTGTACATTAAATTTTTAAGAGGATGTTAAATGGCTTCATATTAAACAGCTACAGTGTGTCAGGTTTTTTTTTATGTCAGTACCTGATGAATTTTTTTTTGGTTATGTAATTTATATCACTCTACTTATAACCACAACTGTAACTGCCTTCAGGAATCAGACATCATTAGCGCGAAACCGTCTGCAGGGTCAAAGTGCTACATAACAGAAGCAAATCATCAGCATATAGTAATACACTGTGACAATATATGATTGGTTATGGCTAATAAAACTATTCATATGGCCTTAACAAAATGCATGCAATAAAATGTACAATTTCACATATTAATCATTAACAGGGTGACATTATAACAACAGATAACACACATTCAAGTTGCATCTCACCAAATATCAGTTATGGTTATTTCATATCTGCATATCAACATAATCAGAAGCACTAACTGCCAGCCAGAAATTTGCAATTCACTAAACATGATGAAAAACCATTTGTGCACATACAAAGGATGGCAAATCAGTCGAAACCGAGGGCTCATCTAATCTGATAACCTCACTTCAAGCTACACACACACTACAGAACATTTGTCATGTTTCAACGCATCACAACCGTCATTAACCACCAGTCTACACTACACAATGAGATGCTGCAACCGTTGTCAATGTTCTCATTCTCTCATGGTGCACAAAGAACCATCTCAGCTGAAAATAAAACAGAATGGCAGCTAAAAGTCTCAGAACACGACATCTCATTGGGCAATGTACAATGGTCTTAACAGCGACTAACTACGCTCAGCTAGCAATTACTGGTAGTTTTGATAACAGTTCATCACAAACGAATTTAAGCCTCTTTCACACAGTCACATACCCAATCACTTGAACAACAGTGCAGTTGTTTAATCACTCCATGTTTCACATTCAATTCATACTTGACATATCAATCAATCAGAGTACTCCCTCAGTGCTCTGATACTGTTTGTTGGGTGACAGGCAGAGCATCCAGTCTGTAAACAAGAAACTCGGCTCTCTGACAAACCGCGCGATGCATTTGTGCAAATGCAAAGGCATGGTTGACCTCCTAAAAACACGCCCCTCCCCCCATATGTGTTAAACATCAAATTTGGTAGTTCTGCTTCAAAGGATGTATGCATAAATACATGTACAAGGGAACCCCAAACATTTTGAAGTGCTTGGGCTCTGCCACCTTGTGGTAGGGGTGTTGCTGACCCCACAGAAATACGCCCCCTAGTGTTATCCAGCCAAATTTTGTCGTTCTAGGTCAAACGGTACGAGAGTTATTAAGGAGATTGGCCTGAATAATGACCCTCATGTCCTGCCTTTCAAGGTCACTCAAGGTCGTTGGAACCGACACGTATTGATCAGCCACCTCTGACTTCCTATTAACATACCATAGCAAACATGGGCCTATTTCGTACCGTTTCCTAGATAAACGGAGATTTCAGTCGAAAATGGCAAAATTTTCCTACCCAATGTATTTAATGTCCCCACTGAAGGGTTCACCTTGGATTTCGGTACTGGTGCTCGGGGTCAAAAAACTAGAATGATGGGGCTACCAGGCCGAGAAAAAAGTTTGATGGTATCTTATAGATACAATATGTGAATGTGACGGACAGATAGACGGACGGACTGGACACGCTGGTTAAACAAAAGCAGAAAGCAGGTTCACAAATGACTCATTACACCATCAACCAGACAACAGCAAAGACCGTGCTAACGCATAGTGTCAGCATCACGTGGTAAAAGTCTTGCTCCATCAGTAGCCAAAGGTTCATCATTGTAAATCCACTGGGTGACTCGACCTAACCACGAGTGATATCCAGAAAAAAGGCTGGCTAAACAACATCTGAAAGTAGTTCACAAATGACTCATCACACCATCAACTAGCATAAATAGCAGCAAAACGTGTAAACATCAGTCGAGTAATGCAGACACAGAAATTACAATAAATTATAAATGTAACTGCAAACTATCAGTCAGACACAATACACGTGCGTCCACATGCCAGACTGTCTGTCATCAATAAGCAGCACTGGCAGACACACCAAATACTTGTATTTGCATGGCCCCCATGTGACTACAATCAATGTTCAGTACTAATTTACAACACATGATGCGCAAACATCAGCTAATTCTGGACTCACACTCACAGCAGTAGAAAACAATTGCTAACGAGTAACACATGACTGGCCGCTGTCACAGCTAGACAACACAATGATCACACAGGTGACTCACGACAGATGAGCATTTAAAACAGTCTCAATACCATGATAGGACGTGTCATCTCACAGCTCGTGAGCTCACTTCACTGACTGACAAGGCTATATAACACACTAGACTTTGCAGGTCACACACACACACACACACACAGCAGCACACTCAGTCACCATGTGTGTAGTGTCTCAACACATCACTGACTCACACTGTCAACAGCCAGCTGAGCGGGTACAACACACTGCAGTCCAGTCCATGGCACTCAGAGCAGTCAACGGCAGTCAACATGATAAACGTTGCATCCACAATGAACAGAACCACATGTATCTCTGTATGTATCACTTCAGTCATCACTTTGCCACTGTCTGGACAGACGTAACGCATTTGGTATTCGACTAAATCTCAAATGGAAGAGCACTCAGTAATACACATAACAACAAAGTAACCCTCAACATGACGATCATGACCGAGACGGTGGGTTGACCTACAGAACCGTCACCTCCCCTCCCCTTGATGGGTTACTATGCCAACCTTGGTAGTCCTATGTCAAAAGGTATAATGGTATATGGAGTTGCACAAATTTGACCCCGGGGGCTCTGCCCTGTGGTTGGCAGCACGTACTCTAACAAAACTGTCTTCTCCCCGTCATGTCTTATCATGCCAAATTTGGTAGCTCTGCATAAAATGGTGCGAATGTGCATAAAGTTAGGTAATGCTCTCTCAGGGACCTGCATCGTCCTAATACATCACTATATACAGAGGGTCTCTGGGTGGTACACAATTAGGCCCCAGAGAACCATCACATTTCATGGGGTGCTCAAAATTTAATTGATTTGTCCCAGTCTCATATACTGCTGACGTTAAAAAGTTCATTGAAATTTGTCCACAAGTTTTGCAGTTATTCTGCTGCTAGACAGACGGAAGGAAAGAAAGCAATATAAGATCTCGTGCACGTCAGGGATAATTACTGACAAAAGCATGACAGACAGTGTGAACAGCGACAACACAATACTGTACGTAAACACACGGCACAGCATAGCAAGTCTACATTAGTAAACAAGATAATGCGGGTTGGTAGAGAATGGCAACAGTTACTGCCGTTCGTTATAACAACGACTACAGTCTGTATCTACACAAACAACTCACCCGCTCACACTGCCAGTCTGTTTCACTGTAACGACAGCACTTCAACCGTTACTACAAGGTTGGTTGGTTGGGATTAACAGCATTTTGGTACCAACAGGCTATATATCCTGAAGAACAGGCAGCTGAGTAGGCAGTTTCCAATAGGCAGTTGAATATATGTTGTTTAGGTATATTGATTAAAATGTGTGAGAGTTGGGAGTGATTAGAATATTTTCTCTACTATTGCTGTATGCAGAACATGAAGTTATGATGTGTTCAACTGTTAATGGGGATCTACAGTGGTCACAGTTTGGAGGCTCTTCTTTGTTAAGTAGGTAGGAATAAGTTAAACAGATGTGACCAATTAGAAGTCTGTTTAGTATGACTGGTGCAAGGTTTGGGAAATGATATTTTAGTTACCATAATTCAACAGTGAAACTGCAAGAAATAAATGACTTCCCAGTCTAATAAACACCAGCACTTCACCGACTAACTAACATTCATAACAGAAACGCATTACATAAATAAGTCATAAGTCAAAAACCATAGCGTTTTATATATACCATCATGAGAACTGGTGCAGCCAGACGGGCTGAAATCAAGTCATGCCACCCACAATATAAACACATAAACAAATACTACCTTCTCTGTAGACCCACTGGTCATTATAACTGATCCAAGAATGCACTTCTGACTGAAAGTAGTCACCAATAAATTTGTAAACCTCAACACCACAATAAGTGAAAATAATATGCTACCTAAAATGTCGTGTAATTAAACTGAATAAAAACAAGTGCATAGAAGTGTTGTAAAAAGTAAGAACATGCATTTGCATATTTAACAAATTAATAATTTAATAGTGTTTTATATATCGGATCGATTCGAGTTTATAATTGCACCTCTTCTGGAAGTAGTTCAATGTTGACACTGCTCAGCATTTATTGTGGTGCCAGTAAGCGATGTTAATGACACCATCAACATATTACAAGTCATTTGTGAGATGTGTCTTTCTAGTCTCTTGCACTGCTTCTGACAATCAAACCAAAACAACCAAGACTCAAAACAGGAAGAAAAAAAACAAAAATAACCAAACACACTATCAAAGTATTATTAGTGAAAGAGTATAAAACACTCAAAAGAAGACTAGGATAAGATGCAGGACAGACAGAAGGACCAGTAGTCAACTTTCACATCTGGCCACGAAATAGATTGGGCCTGTTCTTTGACAGCCAGAGTGCACGGGCTTTGGGCATTTATCAATGAAAATTACATTTCTGATGATGATATAACAAAACAAATATGAACTGCTGACCTACGGCAATGGTGAGATTAACTAATCCTTGCTTCACTTGACATCTGTATTAAGTCCTCTACTATTTCTGACAGACATGCGAGAACCAAGTCACAGAGTTCTGCTGATGTGCAAACTGGCACAATGCTATGCCAGTCTCAAGACTGAGTAAATGGGGAGGGATGTGAGTAAATGGGGAGGGATGTGTCAGAAAGGGCATCTGGTGTAAAACTTGGCAGTTGTGGCTGGCTCTGAGGTTTCGTCTCGGCAACCTGGCTGAGATGGCACTGCCATTACCCACGCTGATCCCCTGCACCATCAAAATCCAGAACGACAGCCAGTATTTTTACAGACATGGACTTTACCCCGTGGGCGCTTCCACATGGCAACATGAAAAACCAAGTGTGAAACCCCAGACCAACTGCAGCATGACACAGTGCGAAGGCACAATGCCGTGATTTTGAAGGTGACAAGCTGGATGGCCTGCAGAATGCTTGGAGCTTCACAGTTAGCATGGAATATAGATTCACTGTCAGGTAGAGCAGGCAAGTGGTACAGACATTGGCTGAGAGACAAATCAATGTGGCCTGTGTGCAGGAGACGAAGTGGAAATAGGTAACTTTGGTGTGGATGAGAAAACCAAAGGTGTTGGCATATTTGTAGCTGAGCAATAGGCAGATAAGGTCTTTGTCTTCAAAATGACAGACACAGTGAGAGGATGATGATCATAAAGATGGTGTTCAGTGACAGACTAGTATATGCTCCTTAGTCAGGCAAAAGTGAACAGGAAAAAGGATATCTTCTGGGACATGGTGTTCCAGGTGGTAAGCGATATCTTAGAAGATGAAACAGTTATTTTTGCTGGCGATTTGAATAGACGTGTGAGAAGTAGCAAAGGGTATTCTCAGCAACCTGGCTGAGATGGCACTGCCATTACCCGTGCTGATCCCCTGTACCATCAAAATCCAGAGGTTGAGGTTGGATAATGAAGACTGGGTAAAAACCTTTGAGGTTGGGCAGCCAAACAAAGAGGAAGACCTAGGAAAACTTGGAAGTATGTGGTGGATAAGGACACGCTAGAGCTGGAATTAAAGCCACGTGATGTAACGGATCACAGCAGATGGAAGACAATGATCAGGGGTATCAGAGCATCAGTGCAACAGCAGTTAGTGGCTGTGATAAAAGATGGATGTGAATTGTGACACTTCTGGTGCCGGCTCACTTGGCTTGTTCTCAATCAATGGCTAAAAAGCCGTTGTTGTAACTACAGGAAGGCTTGTCCTGGGAACTCTTGTATGAGGATGGCTTGAGCTTGACAGCATAGAATGATAGTCTGTGAGGAGACAGTGAAATGAAAATCTGGAACGGAAGTTAAATGTCTGAAGATGAATACCAAGAAAACAAAAATAATGTCTGGCTGTGTCAAGGTCAGTATGGTGTAAGAGGAAAGGCAAATGGCAGTGCACTGTGTGTAAGAACGGAGTTGGTGCTTCTCAGAAATTCAATTTTGTGCATGACTTGAAAAAAATGGGTTTATAAGTGATGCAGTGGTGTGAAGGGAACTTTATACATTGCAAGCCAGTCATTTGTCTGCAAAAACTGCAAAGCACCAATCACAGATAACTAGAATAATAAGGAGTCTAGTTACAGGACATCAGGTCATACTGCACACAGAGACTATGTAGGTGATGGATGCAGATGGGGATGTGACTCAGCAGTGACGTCAACAGTTATAGCTACATTAAAAAATTCTGTGACTAGTTTACCAATGTTAACTGGGAAAGGTAAAGTATACACCAGTTGTACGAAGAGCTGCTTGATACATGGCACTGAGCGAGAGGAAAAGTTGGTTATAACTAAAGTAAGCAGGCTTACGTGGACGTGCGGTTTTAAACAGAAAGTACTTGGAAGAAACAGACACATAAGAATATTGTCGGGACTGGAACAAGCCAATTGTGTCATCTAAGATGATTTGGACAGTGTGAACACAAGAATGATGCCAGTTGGCTGGAACACTGTGTGATGATGGAGGCTGAGTGAACAAGACCAAGGGTTCATCTGAGCAAGACTTGGTCTGACCGTCATGGGCCTGTGTTCAGTAGTAGGCTTAATAGTGTAGGCTTAAATAGTATAGGCTTAAGTATAGAAAGAAAATCAAGGGGAAGCTAGCTAAAGCAGGTTCACCTAAAATGGCCATTAAATACTTTGTGTGTGTGTGGG
>Ga0049108_10000323_pt1 | contig 9530 bp, 8 predicted proteins | sample WorMetilPIANOSA2_FD_60020 | JGI IMG/M metagenome (GOLD analysis project Ga0049108, IMG submission 60020) | Marine gutless worms symbiont microbial communities from Max Planck institute for Marine Microbiology, Germany - Olavius ilvae PIANOSA.2 | ecosystem: Host-associated > Annelida > Digestive... | reverse complement strand
ATGACCTATTGCGAATCTCAGGTCAAATCGTCATCTCGTTACGTCTAGTTGGCAAAAGTCAACGGTTCAGATATCCTAAATATACATCCAGGTTTAACGAACTTGTGATATCGGCTAGATACCTGCACGTTCTATAGGAGCCATCATGCGGTTAACGACCATAAATATGAAGGGGCTGGAGACGGCTGCGATAGTCCAGAACGGTCAGGCCTTTATCGTTGCGGCCATCAACGCAGCCCTGGGCACGGACTGGCAGACAGATCTTCTGTCCATTCTCCGGCATGACCAGATCCGGCCCCTCAATACCTGGTATCTGGAAGACGGCAGGACCCGTATTGAAACTCTTTCACAGGCGGCCTTTCCCCTGACCCAGGTCAGGTTCGCACCCCTTTACCGGAATCCCAGCAAAATCTTCGGGATCGGCCTCAATTACGTGGAGCATGCCGCTGACCTGAACGAAAAGGCGCCGAGCACGGAACCGGCCAGTTTTTTCAAGCCGGACACCACCATCATCGGCCCCGGTGATGAGATAAAGATCCCCTTGCAGTCAGAGCGCACCACAGCGGAAGCCGAGCTGGGGATCATTTTCGGAAAGGAGTGCCGGGATGTCCCGCAGGAGAACTGGCTGGAGGTTGTTGCCGGCTTTACCACAATCCTCGATGTGACCGCTGAGGACATCCTGGGAAGAAACCCGCGTTACCTGACCTTGTCCAAAAGTTTCGAGACCTTTTTCAGCTTCGGCCCCCAGCTGGTCACGCCGGATGAGATCGATGATGTCCTGGCACTCAGGGTCGCCACAATACATAACGGTGAGGTCCATGCGGAGAATGTGGTGGCAAACATGACCTTCCCCCCGGATTTCCTGGTTGCCTTCCACTCGCGGGTCATGAAAATGTACCCCGGCGACATCATCTCCACCGGCACGCCCCGAGCGGTCCCTATCAAGCATGGAGACCGGGTCGCATGCCGCATCGACGGATTTACGTCTCTGGAGTGCCCGGTGATAGATAAAAAAGAAACCGGTTCTGCTTCCGATATTTAAGCCCTTTTGGTTCACATCTGGAAGTGGCAATTTCATTTAACCTGGATTATAGATGGGGAGACCAGCATGTCCTTTACTAAACATCACCAATCCCGAAGAACCTTCCTGAAAGCTATCGGCACCGTAGGTGCGGGGGCTTTCTGCGCCTCTTTGAATTCATCGGCGGCTGCCGCCCAAGGGACTGCGACCATGCCGACGCGCCTGTTCGGGAAATCGGGTGTGCAGGTTCCCATACTCTCTTTTGGCGGGAGCCTCGATACCTCTTTGAGTCTGTTGGTACTGAGACAGGCGTTTAAATGGGGCGTGACCTATTGGGAGACAGCCAACAGTTATATGGGCGGTAGAAGCGAGCAGGGCATGGGCAAGTACATCGAAAAATTTCCGGGGGATCGGAAACGGATTTTCTTGGTGACCAAATCCCACGCCTGGACCCTGAAGGGAATGAGCCGGGACCTCAACGAATCGCTTGAACGGCTGAATACCAACTATGTCGATCTGTTCTTCGTCCACTCGGTGCGAAGCCCAAACGATTTGAACGCTGACATGAAAACGTGGGCGGACAATAAGAAAGCCCAGGGCAAGATCCGGTTGTTTGGTTTCAGCACCCACAGCAACATGGAAGCGTGCATGCTGGCGGCTGCCAGACTGGGCTGGATAGATGGGATTATGATGAGCTACAACTATCGGCGCATGCATACGGACGATATGAAAAGGGCGGTGGCGGCTTGCGCTGGGGCCGGTATCGGCTTGACGGCCATGAAAACCCAGGGCGGGGGTCAGATTAAAACCAACACGTCCAGCGAACTTCAAATGGCCGGCCGTTTTTTGAGCAAAGGCTTTACCGGCGCCCAGGCCAAGCTAAAAGCCGTTTGGAGCAATCCGGCCATCAGCAGCATCTGCTCCGAGATGCCAAACATGACGATATTGAAGGCAAATGTGGCCGCCGCCCTGGACAGGACAATTCTTTCCCACCGGGATATGGAACTGCTGCAACACCATGCACGGAAAACCAGTGCGTACTATTGTGCCGGGTACACCGCTATCTGTGAGTCCTCCGCGCCGGGCAGTATCCCGGTGGGTGACGTGATGCGATGCCTTATGTATGCCCGCAGCTATGGGGACCGTGAACGGGCAAAGGAACAGTTTCGCAAATTAGCGCCAGCTGCCCGCAGGCAGATGAGCCATACGAACTTTACACTGGCCGAACAGCGTTGCCCCCAGGGGATGCCGATCGGCAGGCTGATGAAAGAGGCGGTTAAGGAGTTTGCAAGTTAAAAGCACTCAGCACCCCTCGATCGCGATCGGCTGGCCAGATATGCCAAGGAAACCTGCGGCAATTGCTATGCCGGTTCTAACTCAATCCTACCCATGGAATTTCCCTCTAAATTATAGCCAATTCAGCCCCAGATAGTTTGATAATACCACCAGATCTTGCTAAAGATGATATATTGGTTTTCTGGCAAACACCCAAATTGCCAAAATCATTGCTCGGCGATGATTATCCAGCTGCAAGCATGTCATATTGGCAACAGTTCACTACCCAGATGCCATGAATATATTTACAATACTAATGGATTCGTAATATTTGCGTGGTATCGAAACTACTTTTAGCAATCTCTGGCATCCAGCCGGAAGATATTGCGTGCCCAGGATCGAATCGAAGAACCGATAAGAGGTTCCCATGACCCCAGCGTCTGAAAAAGTTACCGTGACCCGTAAGGAGCGATGGGTGGGATTCGGCGTACTGGTGGTATTGGCGGCTATTGCCCTGGGGATTTACGCCGTTCAATTTCGGTTCAACCCGGCGGTGACCGCCCGGCAAGTGCTGTCGGAATCGCCAACCGCCACAGAGTCGTTCGCCCTGGAGGATCTGGCGCCCGCCGGGATGCAACCATTCTCTCCTCCAGAGCGCTTCGATCCGGACACACTGTCCGACAAGATCAACGGCAAGGCGGAACTCTATTTCAGCGCCAGCTTCCGGTCCCTGCGAACCCAGCGGTTTGTCCTGGCCGCTGATTCGAGCCTCTGGTTTGAAATGTTTGGTTACGATATGGGCACCGCCCGCGATGCCTTTTCCGTGTTCAGTATGCAACGCCGGGGCGATCTGGAGGAAGGCGGTCCCACCCAATTTGCTTATGCCACGCCCAATGGCCGGTTTTTAGCCCATGGTCGCTACTACCTGGAACTAATAGGTGCCGAAGCGTCGGATTCCCTGATGAAAGCTGCCGGGGACATGGCAACGGCTTTCGTGAACCGGATCGGAGCGGATGCAGTCAACTTGACGGAGATGGTCCTCTTCCCGGAGGATGGCCGGGTACCTGGCAGCCGATCCCTGGTGGCCTCCGATGCTTTTGGCATCACCGGGTTCAGCCAGGTATTCACGGCTCAATACCAGCAAAACGGGACCGGCCTCAGCGCCTATGTGACCCGGCGGGAATCGGCAGCGGCGGCGCGGTCTACAGCCGAAACCGTTCGGGATTTCTATCTTGAGTACGGTGGTACGTCCCTGGACGGACCGGAAGGCGTTGCCGTTATCGACATTCTGGATACCATCGAGGTCGTGTTTTACCAGGGCCGGTATGTGATCGGGGTGCACGAGGCCCCGGACAGTGAAACCGCCCTGGCGCTGGCCGAACAAATCCGGAAACGGTTGCAGGAGGTTGGTGATGACGGGTCTTAATCGCCGGGAGTTCATCCACCGGTCGGTCAAGGCCGGATTGATTTCGGCTTCGGCGCTGGGCGCGGGATGGTGGCTGCACACTGCGAATCCGCCGGCACTGGAGCCATCCACTGCGGCCCTCAGCGGCATTCCTGGTTTTTCTAAAAAGCCCGATGGCGGTCCAGCCATGGCCATTGCCAGTGGAACGGATCGGGGCGCTATGTTGCGTCGGACTTTGGGGGCCCTGGGCGGGATGAACCGGTTCGTCCGACCCGGCGACCGGGTGGTGATCAAAGTCAATGCGGCCTTTGCCTCGCCGCCGGCAATATCAGCCACGTCTCACCCGGACCTAGTGACGGCGGTGGTGAAGGCGTGCCGCGAGGCCGAGGCGGCCGATGTGGTAGTCACCGACAACCCCATCAACGATCCGGCCAGTTGTTTTCGGCTCACCGGGATCGGGCCGGCCGCCGAAGCCGCCGGTGGCCGGGTTGTGCTGCCGACAGCCGACCGGTTTGCCGCGGTCACCCTGGCTGGCGCCCGGTTGATCCGCGACTGGCCGGTCCTGGTCGGGCCACTGGCCAAAGCGGATTGTCTCATCGGGTTAGCGCCTCTCAAGGATCACCATAGAAGTGGCGCTTCCATGACCATTAAAAACTGGTACGGTTTGCTGGGCGGTCGCCGGAATGTCTTTCATCAGGATATTCACACCATTATTGCCGAACTGGCGGCCCTGGTGCGCCCAACCCTGGTGATTATAGATGCCGTGTCCGCCATGCTGCACAACGGTCCCACGGGTGGGTCGCTATCGGATCTGGCAGCTACAAACACGCTCGTGGCCGGCATCGATCCAGTGGCGGTAGACGCTGCCGGCGCAGGGATATTAGGGCGACCACTGGATCAGCTCCCCCACCTTCAGCAGGCAGCGGATGCCGGCCTGGGAACGCTCGATTACCGAACCCTCAACCCCGTGGATGTCCCATGAGACTTGTCACTGTCAGGCGAATATGCCAGGCATTCTTTCTACTGTTGCTGATATGGAGTTGCCTGGTCACCACTGTCGGTGACCGATGGTTCGAGCTGCGGGGTTGGCCGGTTAGCTGGCTCCTGGAACCGGATCCCCTGGTAGGGCTGGCCACGGTGTTGACCACGGGGAGTTTATATAAGGGGTTGCTCTGGGGAACGGTTACGCTGGCGGCAACCGCCTTGGTAGGCCGCTTTTTTTGTGGATGGCTCTGCCCACTCGGAACCCTTCAGCAGATGGTCGGCGCATGGACCGATCAGCGGCGTCGGCGGCGGGTGCAGGCCGCCGGACGCCAAGCGCATCCCGGCCAACGGATCAAGTACCTCTTGCTGATCGGATTGTTGACCATGGCTGCCATCGAGCTGGCCCGACCACTGGTGGGCTTTCTGTCCGGGGGCGGTTGGATCCCGCCCAGTGCGTCCATTCTGGCAGGTTTGGCCGTGATCCGATGGGGACGCAGGGGGAAGCGTGCCTGGACCGTGTCAGCTGGATGGACAATGACCGTTGCCGGCGGCATTGGTCTGGTGTTGGGTGTGTTGCTGCCGGGACAGCGTCTCTTGGCAGCCGGGTTGCAGACCGGGCTCTTGGATCCCATCCCCCTGGTCTATCGGTCCATTTCTTTGGTTGTGTTGCCCCTGCTGGCCCCGGGGGCCGGAACCATTGTCGTTGCCGGCGGATTACTTACCGGTGGTGTGTTTGTGCTGGTCCTGGCCCTTTCGGCCTGGCGTCCCCGGTTTTACTGCCGGTATGTCTGTCCGCTGGGGGCCCTGTTGGGGATTGTCGCAAGATGGTCCTTGTGGCGGATGGGGCGACGGGACACGGACGGTGATGCCTGCACCGGTTGTGGACGCTGCGATCATCATTGCGAAGGAGCCTGCGCTCCGGCCGAACAGATACGGTGGGCGGAATGCGTGCTCTGTTACAACTGCCCCGACGACTGCCCGGAACGGATTCTGGGGTATGCGGCCCGACCATCGACCACAGGAGAGATCGCCGGTCCGGATTTAAACCGCCGGGCCGTCCTTGCCGCCGGAGCTTCCGGTGCGATCCTCCTGCCTTTGGCCCGTTTGGGGGATCCTTTGGGGGTGGGATGGCGACCCGATCTGGTGCGACCGCCCGGAGCATTGACCGAATCCGAATTTTTGAACCGCTGCATCAAGTGTGGGCAATGCATGCGGATCTGCCCGACCCATGTGATTCAACCGGCAATGTTGGAAGCGGGTGTGGAAGGTCTCTGGACGCCGCGCCTCGATTTTCGGTTGGGTACCAGCGGTTGCCAGCACAACTGTATCGCCTGCGGTCATGTCTGTCCCACGGCCGCCATACGTCCCCTGGCATTGGATGAACGGATGGGCCGGGGCCGTTTTACCGACACAGGTCCGGTCCGGATCGGCACCGCCTTTATGGATCGGGGCCGCTGCCTGCCCTGGGCAATGGGAATCCCCTGCATCGTCTGCCAGGAGAACTGTCCGGTCAGCCCCAAGGCCATCACCACCCGGACCGTGTTGGAGCCGGTGGCCGGGCTGGAGCGGTTGATTGTGACTCGGGTGAAATTGCGGTCCATTCATTTAAATCTACCGCCGACACGCAGACCTTTGGCTGGCGGCGACTATTTTCTAGTCGGACCCGCAGGGCCGCAAAATGCGCTGCGGATCGCCGGCCAACAGGCAGACCGGGTCGAAGTGGCCGGTGATCCGGCCATGGCCGCGCTCCGGCAGGAAGCCTCGGTCGCAGTGCATGTCCGGCTGCAACAACCCTTTGTGGACCCCCACCGATGCATCGGCTGCGGGGTCTGCCAACACGAGTGCCCGGTGCGCGGCCGGGCGGCCATTCGAGTGACTTCCGAAAACGAAACACGAAGCCGGGCCCATACTCTACTCGCCGGGGCCGGCCTTCCAAAAACAAAGGAGTAGCGTTATGACCACAGAGGACTCCGGAATCAAGCGTCGCAAGTTTCTGCAAGTCTTGGGGGCAGCCGGTGTCGGTAGCATGGTTGGCGCGACCATCAGGCCGGCAGTTGCCGAGGCCGCCGCCATGCAGGTGAGTACCCGATCTTTTGGCCGTACCGGCATCCAAGTTCCGATTCTGTCGCTGGGCACCATGTTCGATACCGGTGCCAACCAGCTGTTGCTCCGGCAGGCAGTGAAATGGGGGGTGACCTATTGGGATACCGCCCAGTACTACAACCGGTGGGGGAGTGAGCCGGGAATCGGCAAGTATCTGGCCAAATATCCGGAAGACCGGAAGAAGATTTTTCTGGTGTCCAAGTCAGGCAACCGGGATGCGAAAAGTTTAACCGCGGAACTCAATGACTCCCTGAATAACCTCAAGACGGATTATCTCGATCTCTTTTTTGTACATGCGGTGGATGATGCCGAGGCGGAATTGACTCCAGAGATCAAAGCCTGGGGTGAAAAAATGAAATCCAAGGGGAAAATCCGTCTGATTGGGTTCAGTACCCATTCCAATATGGCCAAGAGCCTGTCCCACGCTGCTACCCTCGGTTGGATCGATGGGATCATGACCACCTACAACTACAGAGTCATGACCACCGATGAGATGAAGCGGGCTATCGATGCCTGCCACAAAGCCGGTATCGGGTTGACCGCAATGAAAACCCAGGCGAAGTCATCCTAGGTAAGCACGGGAGAACAAAGCACGGAAAGCCGGGCACTGGCCAAACGATTTCTCGACAAAGGCGTGACCGAGGAACAGGCCAAGCTTCTGGCGGTATGGACCGATGAGCGGATCGCGGCCATCTGCTCCCAGATGAACACGCTGGCCATCCTCAAGGCCAATACGGAGGCGGCTGTCAACCAGGCGCGCCTGACCGCTTCGGATCGTCGCTTTCTCGAAGCCGAGGCCCGGGCCACTACCGCCAGTTATTGTGCAGGCTGCACTGCCACCTGCCAGTCCATGCTTGCCGCAGACGTTCCGGTGGGTAAAATCATGCGATGTCTGATGTATGGACGCAGTTACGGAGATCATTTTCGCGCGCATGTGGAATTTCGCGATATTCCGGCTGCGATACGCACCCGATTGGCGAGTTTGGATTATTCGGCCGCCGAGCGTCAGCGCCCCCGGAACATGCCCATCGGTCGGCTCATGGCCGAGGCGGTGGAAGAACTTTCTTGACCCGTCTTGGCGCATCAGTTGCCCAGCGCGCTTTACCAGTTTGAAAAGCCACTGGCACTGTTGTCAAAGATCAGTCGCCGGAGCAGTGTTTGTCCGGTTGTCATACCGAAGAAGGCATGGTGTCTATCTCTAGCTACGTCAATACCGACAATCAGGTAATCCTGGGATCCGCGGACCTCCTCTTTGAATTAACAGAATTGGGCATACCTGGTAATTTCTTTCTTGTTCATTTGGACCTCCTGGTGGCTTTGGGTTAGTGTTTGGGCACCTAACGTCTACCAGGAGTATGAAAATCACGACCTCGGTTAACAACTGTTTAAAATACACAGAACATCAAGGAGGTCGTACAATGACATCTGCCCAAAGGGACATCGATCATAAACTTAGGATTTTGAAACATGCTCAAATGACAAGGGGTTGCAACTCATTGAGCCACAACCCCCTCATTTAATTGGTACGCCCGGCCCGATTCGAACGGACGGCCTACAGATTCGAAGCAAAGAATCGCCGATCTTCCTAAAAACTTGAAAATATTACGAAATATTAGGCCTTTCAATTTTCAAATTTTGTGCGATTTTTGCTGATTTTGGAATTTATCGCACACAAATCCACACACAACACATCCAATGAACCGCCCCGGGTTTGCGGCCTTTACGCTGCGACATAGCCATGTATATCGAGTAGCCCAAAACATCCACAATGTACGGCGTTCATAAATGAATTCCAATCCGTCTGACCCTGTCACGGGCCGAAAGAACCCTGGGCTGGTTTGACTTACCGCTTAGCCGTGTTTATCAGTCTATTATGCCTGACCTGAAATGCAGGTCAGCCTTCGAACGACCCCCTTTGGAACCATCAACTGAAATCAGTCTGTATTCAAACTGAACCGTACGCGGAGGAATGAATATGTTTTTATCAAGATCTATATCAATATTTCTTTTCACTCTTGTCATCCTGGTCGCTTGGACGGTGCCGGCCCAGGCCATAAAAAGCAAGCAGGTAACTACAAAACTTGATGACGCTTGGGAACAGTGCATAGGTGAGGCTTCATCGTGCGTGATAAAATGTGCCACTCAAGCAAATGATGCCAACTGGCCCCAGGCTAAGTTTGACGGTTGTAATGACGACTGCAAGAGCGCCTACGACGTATGTCAAGCAGCCAAAGACGTAGTTGCCGATGCGATGAAAAAATCGAAGGACCGCAAGAAAAAAAAGGCACTGAAAAAAATAGCGTCCAGATGGGAAAAGGCTGACGACAAGTGTAGTGCAAAGTATGCCAGTATGCGCTACGATGAAGTGTATGCCGCAACCAGCGGGTCCTATGTGCCTGCGGCCGAATCAAAACTCTTCAAATGCCAGGAAAGAGCCAAGGTTAAGTACTTGAACAAGATGAAGGAAGTGTTTAAGGATAGAAATTAGCCAAATAATAGCCAACTGGTTCTTGGTAACGTTGCTTGCCTGCCCGAAACAGGTCTCAATGTTATCGCTGAAACCCTCGATATATTGGTGCGCCTGTTGAACACCCAGGGGCACATGTCAATGACCAAACAATGGGGAGGCAGACCTTCATATTGACAAAGCCATCGCTAATATAGAGGAAAAAGGCTGTGTTCAATTTGAAAAAGTTAAGATCTTCCCAAACAGTTTGAGATAGACGATAAGCGCCATCCCTG
>Ga0049108_10000322_pt1 | contig 9551 bp, 9 predicted proteins | sample WorMetilPIANOSA2_FD_60020 | JGI IMG/M metagenome (GOLD analysis project Ga0049108, IMG submission 60020) | Marine gutless worms symbiont microbial communities from Max Planck institute for Marine Microbiology, Germany - Olavius ilvae PIANOSA.2 | ecosystem: Host-associated > Annelida > Digestive... | reverse complement strand
AACTCCCCCAAAATGGGCGTGAATAGGCAATTTCAAGCCAAACGGGCCAAATATAAAAATAGCGATATCTTGCAAAATATTAACACGATGGACGTGCAATTTTAGGAGAATGTTAAGACCATTAAACCCAAGTCGTGGGTGGTCTGCTATGACTTCATACCAAATCCAAGATGGCGGACGGCCGCCAATTTGAAAATTGAAAATACGCAATAACTCAAAGGCGGATAGTCCGATCTTCACCAAATTTTGAATGATGACGAAGATATAGCGCTGCAAATTTGAATTTTTCACAAAAATTGCGAAAATATGAAAATCTAAGATGGCAGTTGGCCGCCCTTTTGAAAACAGAAAATATGCAATAACTCGGTCACGCATCATCCGATCTTCACCCAATTTTGTTTTGCAAGACGGTGAAGATATAGGCCCAAATTTGATTTTTCACTAAAAATTGCAAAAATATGAAAATACTAGATGGTGGACGGCCGCCTTTTGAAAATAGAAAATACGCAATAACTCAGTCGCGCATCGTCCGACCCAATTATATTATATATATATATATATAACATGGCATCGTGCAGATTTGTCGGCATCAGCTTCTTGTTTTACAGGCCGGCTGCCCTTCTGTCACCCAACTAACAGTGTTAGAGCACTGGTGGATAATGATAATGCATAGTTTACCATTGAGTGTCATGCTGTGATGCAAAAACACGTTAGCTTATTGAGAAAACTTGTACTGTAAAATGCCACAAATAACTACTTCGTGTCAAACTGGTGACTGATAGACATGTTGAATGAGCGTCAGAGAAAGCTGCTGTACAATGTCGAGATGGAGCAGATGGCACAGACAGCAAAGGCATTAATGGAGTCAGTCAGCCATGTTCAGTCCAACTTCACTAGTGCTACGCATCTTGAACATGTCCGCCCTATGTTTAAGGTTAGTTTTAGTTTTTTTCTCGGTTTTTGTGTAGAGGCGCTTGTTCATGGGCAGTCATTGGTAAAATATTTGTTTGAACACTGCTGTGTGCAGTTCATTTCAGTATGTAATGTTGCATTATTTCAGACAGTAAAATATATTGAAGGCAGTATTTAATCATGTAGCTATCGAACTAATGTATGGAATCTTTGATGAATGGCTGCACAGGTAAGTTAACTGTCGTTTGTTGCTGTGTTCTTAGTATGTATCTAATTCTTTCATTGTATTTTGTTTATTTTATTGTCTGCCTCTCTTTGACGAGTATACATGCTGATTGTCATTCTTTTCAGTTGTATCGTGTCACTGATTTGTGAGTCATTTCCTGTGCCCGGACACTGAAGCAATGTGATATGATGCATTGCGTACGTGTGTGGGGTGTTCAGTTGGCGTGGACGCCACTGCTGGCTGCATTCAGTGTCGGTCTTCAAGACTGCGACGACCAGGCAATTGCTACACTGTGTCTCGAAGGCATTCGCTGTGCACTTCGCATTGCCTGCATTTTTCACATGGAGGTAACTGATATTAAGTCTGGTGGTATCATGCAGTTGTACTGCAGTATGTTTGTGATCCTGTCTTCAATGCTTTGATGCTGTTGGTTGAGCGTCAGGAAAGGCAGCCAACCTGTAAAGAATATTTTTGCAGCAATCCTCAGAGATTTTCTGTTGGTCCTGACGTAACCCATGGTGACCGTGGAACAATAGGTTGGCTAAATAAAAACTGCACATGTGTGTTTAATGGTAAAGTCAATTTTATTAAGAGTGACATAGGTACTCATGAAATTCAGTGGATTTATTGTGGCCTTATAATTTACCATATCATCTGTATGATAGTTATTTCCTTCAGCGATCTGACACTGTTGGTTGGATGAGAGGAAGGGGACCTGGATGCCTTTAAAGAAGCTGGGTGTTGGTTTGTTGGTGGTGACGATTTGACTGGAGCTTTGCTCATCTTATAGCTGCACTTGTCATCACTACCTCCACCATCCTTAGCTCCAATAAAATCCAGAATGGAGACATTCTGGTACCGACTTATGTGGGTTAACCTGGAAATGGCTGTTAAATGAGTGTCGTGGTGTCGTAGTCTGTATGCACATTGTCCAACAGATGCTACTGATAGTCCAAACTACCAGAGCAATGTCCGTGATGTATAAAAGCGTTAAGTTAAGGCTAAGTTTTAGATAAATGATGCTAAAGCTATTTTTTTTCAGTGTGAGTGAAACCTCCGCTGTGGATCAGTAGTTAAGTCTCACTTCAGAGACCTATGTTTCATTCTAACTGTCATTCTCATGAGTCATTGCATCACTTTGCCCCCACCTGCACTGGCACCCAGGCACATTGTGGGCTCCAGGTTGAAAGAATAGAATAGACTTGTTCCATTTCCTGGCTGGATGTCGTAAAAGGTGACTAAACCAGGCTCCCTGTGTCATGTCTCTTAGCCTAGGTTTCTTTTGAGTGCGTTTTGTGCTGCTAACTATGGCCACTTTTTGTGTTGTGTTATTTTGTGTTTATTTGTGTTCTTTTTCTTGGTTGATCTGGTTAGGCTGTCATAAGTGATTGACTGAAAAGACTCCTCTCCGAAAAGACCTGTAATGTATCGATGGGGACGTTAAACCCTACACACTCACTCACTCATTGCTACAAAGGGATCTGCCCAGGATTGTGGATCATGTTGCAGAAAAAGTTTCACTTTACTAGTGAGCATATTCAAGCCCTCAAACGTGAATGCATGGTGTTGAAAACATCCTTTTGAAAGCTCAGTGCCTCAGTGTGATAGATCTAACAGGTAAACTTGACGACCTTACCTAATAAGGCTGATATATGATGAATGTTTCAGTTGGAACGTGACGCTTACGTTCAAGCATTGTCGCGGTTTACGTTATTGTCTGCTACATCGCCAATCACCGAGATGAAAGCAAAGAACATTGATACTATAAAGACCTTGATTTCTGTGGCGCATACTGATGGCAACTATTTGGGGAACTCGTGGATGGAGGTATGCATCAACTTTGATTTCAGGTGCAGAATATACGAACAGTACCTTAGATTGTCATATTTATGTATTGATGTAATTGCTTGTGTCAAGGAGAGGTACTAGTACTATGCCGTCATTGTAATGGTGGTATTTATGGAGTGAATGGGATATGCCTGATGTGTGCAGATTTTAAAGTGCATATCACAGCTTGAGTTGGCGCAGTTAATTGGTACTTTTGTGAAGACACGATACATAACTGGGCCAGGCAACCAGACCTCAGCTGGTCATTCGATTGAAGCTTTTGACCCAGAAGGTGAGTGAGCTCTGATGTTATTTGTGAACATTTGTGATTTATGAACATTTTCTAGCTTTGTGTGATGTTATGAAATAATAACTGAGTTATGATCCGTGCTGTTATTTGATGGCTGCAATGATGTCTAAACCACATGTCATACACGCCCAACTTTTTAATAATGCTTTGTGTATTTTTGTTGTTGAAAATTTTGAACTGATCACTGCCACTTCTGTGTTTCATTCCATTCCATGTTGGAGTTGGCGGTCTATTTTACTAGGCGTGCCAATGTTGAAGCCTTGCTTCCTGATTGGGCCAAATGTGCAACCTACCATGGAGCTGTGTGTGGGTGTGTATCCGTTGTAGTGAGTTGGTGTGTGCATGGCCTGGTGACCTAGATTCACCAGGCATGTTAGTGTAGGGTGGTGCAGAGGGAGGGGAGGAACTTAGGTGCTTTGTGCAATATTGAATATACTGGACCTGCCAAACTGTGCAGCCATTGTAGAGTTTGGTTATTGGGCAGCCTCAGCACGGTCAGCCAAGCTTGACCTCGCCACTCTGTAAGGCAGTGTAGGCCGACTACGGCAGACCACAAAATGTGGTCAACAGCATTCCCGTCCAGCCCATCTGCCTTCTTCCATGGCAGCCAAAAACCATTCACATAGCACCCCTGAACTGTGCAAATTATTACCTGCCACAGTTTAGAGGACACAGCACCCTGGAAATTAATCCTATAACATACCTACTATAGTCAGATGACCAGGCTGGGATTTGAACTCCGGTTTTGGCGATGTCTAAGCAAATACCTTGTTTTTTTACACAATATGATACAGAGTAAATTTTCTATTTGATGTGAAGGCAGTGTAAATATTTTTGATTATTAAACTATCCATTCAGTGCCGTGACACTGTTGGTGGTTAATAGTAAGGACATCTGGCCTGTATAAAAGTCTCACACAAGCAATCTTCAGAGGTTCTTCTTGGGGAGACCTTCGTGTGACTCAGCCTAATGTGGAGTGATTTCCAGAAAAAAATAGACTGGTTAAACAAACACCTAATGTAGTAACAGATTATTAACTACTCTACTAACCTGCAACAGTGTAGTATATGTGGATATTACGAAGTTACAAACCGTTGTAATTATGTTAATTGTTAAAATATGAAAAATTCAGAATTAAATCTAGTGAATGTAATTTGGAACAGCTGATGGGAATTTCGTAGCAGTGAATGACTGTGATGTCATTTGTAAACATCTAATTTGGTGACTTGCCATGGAAAGTGTCTTGGAGGGAACATCATGCTGTTATTCTTTTTTGTGGGATATTCAACACAAATGCTAGTCTTTGTGAAATGCTTCCAATGTATGGTGTGGTGACAAAATGTTTTTTTTGTGACCAGCAATACATGGTTGGTGTTGTTTGTTAATGTAAGTGAAATATTGTTAAGAAATGCCACCAGCTTATTGTTGCAAGAACTAATGCCATGATTGTAACAACTGACACATTCATTAGGTCCAATGTCCAACTGACAAGTCATTTTTCACAACCTTTTATGTTGACAGAAACGTGCATGATCAAAATGTTCAGGTTTTTAAAGACGTCTGCATAATGGTGCCAAAACCGCTAGAACCAGCCACAGCAGTAGGCCATATTGGATGATTTCAGCGGCAACATCTTTGTATCAAATTAAATCATATCGATCACATTCCCTACAAAATTTTGATTTTTTTTTTAAATTGTAAAAATTAATGGAATGGCACATTTTTGTAACTTATTTATTTACTGAATGACCCTTGTACAGTAATCCAGGAAACATTTAAGCTGTGTTTGTCCAGGTCTTTCCTGCTAAGGTAGTCTGGTATCATACCATCTCAATTATCCTTGATACCATGTATGCTGAGACTTTCCATCCCTTTCCTGTTTCAGACATGCACGTTCTGTATTCTGTTTTATCATAGAGACCACGATGCATTGGTGAGGGTAGGTGGTCAAAGGTTCAGGAGGTTAGAGCACATGAATTTCAGCTGTATAGGGAACAGCATAGTCATTACTGGTGAATGGATGTGGTATTAAACTGTGCTTAACCGTTATTTGGATAAAACTGTTGTATAAGTTAAACCCAAAACTTGGCCAATATTCTGCTTAATTATCACAATGTGTCTGTCATGAAATGCCTTTTGGGTTGGCGAAGGGGATGATACCTTGGTAATGTTTTGTTTTCATCTAGTGGAATGTGTATTGTCTGTTTGTTTGTGTAGTGATTGTTCGTGGAGGTCGCATTGACTCGAAGACCATGCAGCACCTGCAGGAGTCGATGGGAGAGACCAGTTCACAGAGCGTAGTTGTTGCGGTTGACAGGATTTTCACTGGCTCTGTGAAGCTTGATGGAGATGCCATTGGTGAGGTTTTTCTTGCACTTTGTTTTGAAATTGATGTATGGGGTTCTTTGCTTAAATAGACTACAGAATTGCATCAATCTATTTATTTTTTAAATATAAAAAATCTTTTAAAATATGCATTGTGGTTATCGTGTGGCTGTTGTGGTGCTGCAGTCGAGTTTGTTCGGGCATTATGTGTCATATCGATGGAGGAGCTGTCAAATCCGTCACATGCTCGAATGTTCAGTTTACAGAAGATTGTCGAGATTTCATACTACAACATGGGACGTATCCGTCTGCAGTGGTCTCGAATATGGCAGGTTATTGGAGAGCATTTCAACAAGGTGTGTAATCATAACCATTCTCTCTTTGATCTAAATATGTTAGTGATGTGCAGTTTCTTAATAAATCATTGGGCTGTGATGTTGATAATAGATTAATGTTGAAGTCAAAAAGATGCATGAACTGTCTTTCTTTATAGGTTGGATGCAATCCAAATGAAGACATAGCATTCTTTGCCGTGGATTCTCTTCGGCAGCTGTCCATGAAGTTTCTGGAGAAGGGAGAATTTGCAAATTTCCGTTTTCAGAAAGACTTCCTTCGACCTTTTGAATACATTATGAAGACTAATCGGTAATTTTTTCAGTACTTTAAGTTACAATGAAGTAATCTCCATATATTATACAGTCATTCTGTGCAACCTGTGATGATATATTTTTTGTTTATTTTTTTGCGTGATTGACGGGCTTGGATTCAAGACTTGGGCTTTCAAGACCAAGACTAAGGGCATATCCAACAGCGGAGTGCTCCAAGTTTTGGAGCACTCCTCTGTTGAACAGGTTTGTGCCAGCTGGATAGCTCCCAATTTTTGGATCGGTCTCAAAGATCGCATCCATTCTTTTTGGGAGTGTGACATCATGGAGGACATAAAGTTGTTTCGTTTTGTGACGAGTGATTTTCTTATGATAGAGATGTTTTAGGAGGGTTTCTTGTGCGAGAAGGTATTTATAGTATGAGATCATACATTATAAACGTTATAAAGTATGTGTACTGTACTGTTGAGCAGAACAAAATATCATCCCCTTTGTTCGCATTCTCATTCTTGCAAGCAAATGACAGTGCATGCAGCCATTGTTGTTCCTGTTGGAGCGCTCCAATGGGAACATAATTGTGGATTGTGAGCATGTTGAACATGGCCCAAGACTTAAAGGACCGTGACCCAAGATTCAAACAACAGCTTAATGTAATCTTAATCTTTTAAGTTAATGTTAAGAGCACTGATAATGACATCGATGTATGATGTCCACTTTCCTGCACACTTTCCTGCTCAGCCTGTGCTAGAGTGGCATTCCAGACATCTTTACTTGAACAATATTTTTCAGACTGACAATCATTGCTACAGTCGGCTTTCTGACAACTAAAGTCTTGGCCTGGATTCAAGACTCAATCTTCCAAACTGAGACCAAGACTGAAAATTGGGTCTTGAGAACAAGACTCAAGTCTCGAGAACTCTGAGCCTGATAGTTTATGCATTAGTTTGTTATATCTGCTGATTCTCTGCAGGTTTCTGTTGGATGATTCTGATATGATGCCACTATGTTAACTAGTGAGGATTTGTGTTACACAAGTTCAAGCAACACCTAGAAATTCATGGGCAATTGCAAATAAATGAATGACATTAAAATGCATAGATGCAGATGATACAGTTGTTTGCTATGTGCACTTATATACTGTTAACCTTGTATTACTTCTTGTATAATGTGTGTGAACTGATTGCCAATATAACTACTGAATTGCAGTTTGGTGAGCATTAATGCTGTTTGCAATGGTAATTATTGTCTACCAGGTCACCTACAATCCGAGATATGGTTGTACGCTGCGTTGCTCAAATGGTTAACTCTCAGGCACACAACATTCGTTCTGGCTGGAAGAATATATTCAGTGTTTTCCGACTGGCTGCGTCTGACCATGACGAGGGAACTGTTGAGCTAGCATTTCAGACAACTGGAAAAATCGTCTGTACGTTCTGTCTTGTCTGTTGACATTGTTTTGCCATCTTTTTAGATTTACGGACGTAGTCGGTGAATGCACCTGTTGAAATACAAATACCATGTGTGGTTAGTTGGTTGTCACTAGCTGGAATTGGTGATACTTAAGACCAGAGTTACTGCAGTGTATATGAAAGTAATGAAATCATACCCATTATTCAAGTTATTAAATAGCTACTTTCAATCACCATGAGCAACACTTAACTTGGGTTTCCGGGTCACACACTACTTTTCGACGTTGAATATCTCGAAAGCTGTGCCATTTTTGGCCACAGTTAGTATTGAGCAGTAACAAGAAATATTTGAGGAAGTCAGTGGTACCATTTTCATTGACTGTATATTGAGTTTAACCTGCATTTCAGTGTTTTACTATGGAATTGAATTGCTGGCCAGTAATACACCTTTTGCTGTATTACTGCAGCTTCTTGTTTCCACAATGCTACTGTCGTTGTTTGCATGATAATCATACATGAAGTTGTGTGACTTGTTTGTAGCAAGCATCTTTGAAAGGTATTTCCTCGCTGTCATCGATTCATTCCAGGATGCAGTCAAATGCCTGTCGGAGTTTGCGTGCAATGCCGCATTTCCAGACACTAGCATGGAGGCAATACGACTCATTCGACAGTGTGCAAAATACATTGCAGACCGACCACAGGTTCATGTCCTCACTTACATATATGGTTTAAACTGTGCATTTTCTAGAAATTGGTTGCCTACTTTGCCTGGTATCTGCTTACTTTTCATTCGTGCAACATTCACACCTTATGTGTGTTAATATAAGTCTGACATCATGCTTTTAATCAAAATATTCAATAACAATTCATAGACAACTTCTCGAGTTATCAATAAAATTTTTAGAATTGTTCCCTACCTTACAGTGGAAAAAATTCGTTTAAAAAATTCCTATGTCCGCATCGTGATCTGCGTCGCCACCAAAGTCTAATCAGCTGTTACTAGTCACACATCCCAACCCTCCAAAAATTTTCATCAAAATTCGTTGACAACTTTTGAGTTATCCTGTTAACAGACAGACAGACAAACACACGAAGTGACTACCTAACGGTAATAATAATAATAATGCTAATGTTGCTGAGAAAATATTTGTATGATACATTGCAGGTGTTCCAGGAATATGCTGGCGATCAGGAACAGATTATAAATGTTCCGGAGGCAGATCGTCTCTGGGTGCGAGGCTGGTTCCCGGTGCTAATAGAACTGTCGTGCATTATCAACCGATGTAAACTGGACGTCAGAACCAGGTTCACATATTACAGTCTGTAGAGGATGCTGATAAAAAATACTCCACCACACACACTGGAATTTCTCTGGAATGAGTCAACATTTTTACCACACGACGCTATGCATAAGTGCGGTCTTTGCTGTCACCTGGTGTCTGTCCATCTGTCTGTCCATCCATCGGTCATATTGATGCATTGTATTCAGATGGCTAAAGATATCGTCAAACTTCTTTCTTGCACTGGTAGCCCCATCACTCTAGTTTTTTGACCCCTTGCACCAATACCCAATTCCAAGGGAAACCCTTTCAGCAGGGGAATAAATATAGGGGTGGGAAAATTATTAGATTTTCAACTGAAATCGCTGTTTATCGGAAACGGTGCAAGATAGGCTGATGGATACTATGGAACGTTAATAGGAACTAATGGGTGGCGGATCGATGGTGTCAGTTCCGATGACCTTGAGTGACCCCTAACCTGGGTTTCAAGGTCGTGGAATACTTACAAGTCTAATATCTCAAAAACGGTACGTCTTAGGAACAAAGTTACTATAGGATACTAATAGGAAACCATAGGCAGTCTATCGAGTGGTACCACTTGCAGTGACTTTGACTGACCTCTGACCCGGATTTCAAGATCACAATATTTTTCGACAT
>Ga0049108_10000320_pt1 | contig 9630 bp, 8 predicted proteins | sample WorMetilPIANOSA2_FD_60020 | JGI IMG/M metagenome (GOLD analysis project Ga0049108, IMG submission 60020) | Marine gutless worms symbiont microbial communities from Max Planck institute for Marine Microbiology, Germany - Olavius ilvae PIANOSA.2 | ecosystem: Host-associated > Annelida > Digestive... | reverse complement strand
GCGAAAAGTCGCAATGGACCCAAAATGGTACCATCTTTGTTGACCTCGACTGACCGCTAAACGTGTTGAGCCCATTCTCAGCATCAGCTGAGCTTCTTGTCCATTTTCAGTGTAGTCTGCTCCTTAGGATCACAGGATGCTGTTAGATTTCCAAGCAGTGCCTTTACATACTGATTGGTTGTTTGTTTGCATCCTCTGTGATGGACCACCACTGCCTGCATACAGACGTGTATCATTATCAAGTTACCTGTGCCATCAATGAGATCTCTCAGTGTACATGCAATGACGGATGTGCCTTTGAATTAGCCTGATGGCACTGATGGCTGGTTTTCACTACTGCAGTACTGATGTACCTGTAAACTACTGAAATTTTGGATAATAGCTTCATAATTTTTATACGGTGGGGATGGGGTTGAAGTTTGTGGAGGCAGTATCAACTGTAGACTGAAAACTGACTGTATCACTGACATGGCCTTAAAAACAAAGAGTCCATAGTCAGATACTTTCAGTGTTGTGTATCAGGTGCTGTCATGTTTCTTTTGTGAAAATAGCAGTTTGTGTGTAGGTTCTGTGACTAAATATGGCTGAAAATCCAGTACATGCAAGCAGCTTCAGAAGGTTTCTGAAAACTGTTGGTATTGATTCCGACTCATCTGTACGTCGATCGGCATCACTGCCTTTGAAAGCAAACAAACCCACAAGCACATTCTACAGCTACTCCACTAAAGACTTGGCAGGATGTGATGGGCCGTCCAAGTGTGGTTGGTTGCTGAAACAGTCTCGAGGTGTGCTCAGATCCTGGCAGGTCAGTCATTGTAAACATTTACTGATACCACGAATGGGAACAATTATCCAGTGTGATGTAAAGTTGTTGTTTTGTGGAATATTCTCTCTCCGTTCTAGCAGCCATTTTCAGGTGAACCTGAGTTAGCTGGTACCAGAATGTCACCATTCTGGATTTTATTGGAGCTAAGGATGATGGAGGTGGCGATGACAACTGGAGCTGTAAGGCTTGCAAAGCTCCAGTCAAATTGTCACCACTAACAAATCAACACCCAGCTTTTTTCAGAGTGGATGCCCTTCCTGTTGCCCAACTGACGGTGTCAGAGCACTGAAGGGAATATACTTTGCTATATTCTACCACTTGATTAAGGTTGTGACTCAGTCTCCAGTTCCCTGGTGATTGAACATGGGATTCAACATGTTGTAATCCGTGTTCAAATTTCCAATGTCAGACTGCCAGCTGACAAGAGAACAAAGGTGTTACGAAAAGTCACATAAGTGTTCATGTCTGTTTCCCCATTTATTAAGTGGCACTGATGTATGGTTTTATTGGTGAAACCACAGTGCAAGCTCGACTTGTCAGACGATCGCTGCAGGAAGGGGCTTTGGGCAAATCATGGTGTTTCCCATTGACTCCCTCTGCCAACGCTGTAGACGGCTGTAGATGGTGACAGCAGCATCTATGCTTTGTAATGGGGGGATGAGTGGTCAGTAGGCATGCTGGTCTGATACCACAGCTGGCAATATGTCGTGGGACACATAGTTCTAATGGAGACAGGCAGACATCCATGGGTGATGTGTAGGGAATGTAAGATGATCATTCCTCCAGTAGCACTACCGCCACCACTGAAGCAGCGGTGAAAGTTAGAGCTCTGTCAACGTTATGAAATGATGGTGGTGACAGCCCTCTCATGAGGTGATATACAGCCGTGTGATATCAGCCTCAGGCCTTGTAGCGTCACCAGCTGTGACACACTGGGACATGTGCTGCACCCCGCTTGGACTCAGAGCAGTGTGCTATTGTCCATTCGAATCTGTCAGTCAGTGATGTCACACAGGACACTTATTGGTTAATAACTGGTTACAACAAATGATGTGTTTCCAAAAAAATCGAGTTACAAGAACTTTACACTTGTTACAAAACATGGTTGCTGGTTTCATTTTGTTGTCACTCATAGAAGTAATTAATGGTGCTGATATAACAATGATGAGTGATATATGATTGTGAACTCGGGCTGTTTTTTTTATATCGTGAATTTTAATGTTAATGGTAAAATCTCTGCCAAGTTGTGCTAACAGAACTGTCGTTTTTCTCACTTTTGATTATTTACCACAATACCAGTAATGCATTGTAGGCAGCTATGTATCTCCGTAGTGGTGTATCTATGAAGCTTTTTCTTTTAAATTCTGAAGTAATGCAATCAATAAATTTTGATGTTTGATACATGTATTAACAGCTTTTGAAACATTTGACCCAGTCTTTATCTGTTTTACGCTCAGCATGTCTAAAGCAGCTTATATGTCGCACAAGACCTTCTTAATAACCAGACTTACTGGCTCAAGTCTCATCAATTTTCTTATATCTGTTTTACTTCTTAGAAGTACATTGATCTGAGCATACTCATTTCAGTTCCGACTAACTTTACTTCATACTCTGATTTCAAGGGTCAAGTCTCACTGCTGTGTCAGACAAATCGCACAGATTGCATGTAGTTATGCACTGCATATGTATTCTGGGGCCATAAATGGTAAGCTGTTGTTGTTATGTAGCTTGTAAAATCAGTGTTGCATTGTTTTACAGGACAAATGGTTTGCGCTCAGTGGTAACTACCTAATGCAGTTTGCTTCAGACGATGAAACACAATCACCACAGTTGTCACTCTTTCTTAAGGATCTCACAGTGAAGGAGCTTGCCACACCGGATACATACAGAAGTGAATCACAGAAGTTTTTGTTTGAGATTTCTCCAAATGTCGGTGAGAACTGGTCTGAGTTCAATGATGTTTGCCCAGACTTCTCTCTTTGCTACCCTGCTACAGCTACTACTTTCGGTTTTTGTTAAACTGGCCATTTTTTTCCAAAGATCACTCCAGGTTAGTTTGGGTCCCAAAGTGATAAAGTGTGTAATGCAAATGCACCCAGTTGTCACTTGTTGTCTAGATCTGTTGTGTTGAACAGTTATCTCAGAAATGAGTCTATTCAGTGTCTGTGGTCACTGTGGACTACTAATAGAAAATTGCTTTTGAGCTAACTAGTGTGCTGAGCTCGTCTGCCAGTAAGTGAATACCCTGACAGATCATTCTTGGTCATTTTTGAAATTTAAAAAAATGCAAATATTAAAAAAATAGCATTGATACTTAGTGACAAATAAAATGATGATTACAAGATGACGATTACAAAGTTCTCGGAAGGACATTTTAAAATTGTTGAGACATAGTAAATGACTTTTTTTCTCTCAGGTACTTGCTTGTAACTCAGTAATGCAATAGAAAGTTCATGTTAAATGTAAGGATTGTTTTATTTTGTGTATATAGTTGAGGGGAAAAGTACGATACAGTATGGCATGAAATTTCAGAATTATACTCTGTGTATATAGTGAGTTAAAATTTCAAAGGACAAAGACATCATTGTTCATCCGTCTTGTAATGTGAATTACATATATGTGAAATAATCATCTAAATAAACAGTAGTTTAAATTTGATACGAAATTGAGGTTTCCATTTAATTATTCTGAGGCTCAAATACTAAAGGATGAGGTCACTTAATTACATACAGTTAAGCCACACAAATGTACCATAACAGATAGTGAACCCATTGCTCAGTTGTATACTTATAGTGGAGCATTTCTATCTTGACATGTAGCTATACGGTAGAAAATTGAACACAAAAACTTTTCTGATGTTAATGCAATAATTCCTGTGCCATCATGGAATGCCTACTGGGTTACATCCAAGGTGATGTCTACTTATTTTGTAAATGATTTCTTTTCATCTGCCAAGGAAGTCTATAAGCAATTTTGCTTTTGTCCATTGAAGCAGATGGGCATTCTGCAGTGCCTACCTGGTGCAGCAAAATGCTATCTTTGATGTACGTTTCATTTAGCTTTTCACAAAGTATGACATTACCTTGTTACGTTGGCGCCCCTATGTGTTTACATTATGCTGAGGCAGTCAGCCTAGCAAGTGTAGCTGTAGTGCATCACCCTGCCTGAATTGGTGAAATAACAGGTACTACTACTACTACTTCTAGTTTTTGTTTTACTAGCCTATTTTCCTGGACAGCCATCTAGGTTAGGCCAGATCCCTTGAAGGTCTCCCAGGGAAGAACCATTGGGTTATTTCAGCTGCAAGATTTTTAGTGAAATAAATAAATGCCTGCTGATCAGCACAGACAGTTTGCTAGCATATTATATATCAAAATAGTGAGACATAGTTTTTCACACAAGCCTATTTGCATATTCATACTCTTAATGGAATACCCAGTAGGAAGTTTTAACCTGCTGCAACATTGTTTGATGTGTATTCATGTTAGATGGTAGCAACTTGTCTCAGGAAACTTTAACACTTGCTGCAAAGTCGCCAGATGAAAGACGTCTTTGGCTTCAGTTTCTGAGACAAGTGCTGTACAGGGATGCTGGTGGTGGTAAGATGCATTACGATTGCTCGTCATCTGCATGTTTGTTATATTTTCTGTCATGCAGAAATGTATTTTTGTGTCACAAAACTTTAAACATGGATGGTAAGCAGAAAACAATGTTCCGTTTGACACATCATAGGCCATTTCAGAAATGAAAACTTCTGAGCAGACAGTAAGTAATATGTGAGTTACATATCCAGTGTATTGACTCCTCTCACAGACTCACAGTGTTGTTAGAGATATGATGAGGATATTTGATTTCTGTATAACACAAATGGGGATAGAGTGTGGACAAAGATGACATTGGGATGAATGGGTATGAGGTTGGAAGTTAATCTCGTGTGTCACTGCTGTGAACTGGCTGTTAAAGGAATGTAATACGTATAATGGCAGTGTAAAGCACATTTAAGCTCCTTTGAGAAATGTATTATATGAATTTACATATTGTATTACGTTTTTTCTTGTGCATGTAGTTACTTTCTAACAGGATATGAAGAGTTTGGGTCTGTCTCAAAAAGATGCACAGTCTAACAGTCTAGATTCATATGGGAAAATAGCCATTAAGACAGCTTGTGCATGTTTGTGTTGAACTGCAGGAATTTTTGGACAGCCACTCGAGGACACATTAAAATATGAATTAGAGAGAGATCCTAATCGGCAAGTACCTGAGATAGTACAGATGTGTGTGGAATTTCTGTACGCAAATGGATTGGAAGTTGAAGGGATTTTCAGGTTTGTTTTGAATATGCATATGTGAACAGCACTTGTGAATAATAATGTTGAATATTTAATGTATTTTATAGAATTATTGAAGTGTATTCTGTTAACTTGTTAAAAATATCGGCAATAACACTATCGATACTTAAAGCAGTGCAACAAAGTATCTGCAGTTCTTGATACTTTGGTGTTGTCAAGGCTGTGGTGTTGTCTGTCTGTGTTCAGATTGCCTGGTCGTGCTGTTATTGTACGAAGGCTTCGTGATGCATTTGACACAGGTGGAAGCCGTCCATCGTTGGATGACGTTGATGTACACACCGTGGCATCATTGCTCAAGTCGTACCTCTGTGGTTTGCCGCAGCCAGTCATCCCCTTTGCACACTACGACAGAGTGATGCACATTGTCACACGTGAACGTCCAGTGAATCCGGAAGCTGCAATCGCTGCCTTGTCTGATGCCATTCAGCAGTTGCCGTGTGCCAACTATGACCTGCTGCACTATCTCTGTGCCTTTTTGCACGATGTCGCATGTTGTGAACTCAATCAAATGACTGCGTCTAACCTGGCAACAGTATTCTCTGCATGCTTCATCAGTCCGGAGGTTGACGACCCTGCACTGCTTGCCGGCACTTCACTGAACCGTAAAACTGCTGTCCAGGATTTGATTGAGCACTTCTATCGCATCTTTCCAGCTAATGATGATAGTGACGGTGTTGCACACAATGACAGTATTGCTTTGCTGACAGATGTGTCTTACGATGTGAACAGTCGGGAAGCACATTGTTCATTGAATGGGACTGTGACGGAAATGCCACCTGTGATACTAGTAGATGCAAACCACAGTGTAGAAAAGCTGGAGGAGAATGCAGTAGAAAAGAACTTGACTGAACTTCAGTCAAATGCAGTGAATGACGATAGAGTGAGCACATCAGATTGCATTTTGCCTCAACTGTCACAAGACATTGCCAGTCCAGTAACTGACGATGTTCACGAGTTGCACTCTAAGGTTGTGATGTTACAGCAGCAGCTACAGTCTGAAAGATGTTCCGTTGACAAGCTTCGTCAACAGCTGCTTGACGAGCGCTCAGAGGCAGCGCGACAGACCGAGGTGCTTGCAAAGAAACTTGAGGAAGAGCAGATGGCAACATCCAGTGCAGTCATGCGTGTCATGGATTTGCAGAAAAAACTTATGCAGTACAGTGAGAAATTTGGTCCACTTGATTAATTCTGTCAGTCACTGACATATCTTGTAACACTGTGGCATTTTCACATTGTTCAATTTAACTTAAATTGTTGTGGTAAACTTTGTTATCTTTGTTGCACAAAATCATTTTTATTGTCAAAAAATTAAACAGTAAACAAACACGAGTAAATATGATACTGCTAAGTTGTATTTTGTCATGAACTTTGTTTTGCATTGTAATATGTGTTTCAATACTCTGCTTTATTTTTTGAGTAGTCATTGTAAAAGCAGCCAATTTTTACACTGTTGACAATGAATGCTGACACATGGTCTGTTTGCAGTAGCTAGCCTTCTTGTTATCCATCTGTTAAAGTGCCTCTTTACTCAATACTTGTTAATTTTTGTTGGTACTGTAACACTGGTCTTTTTCCCCACTATACATATGGCCTATAAACTGTCCAGCCAATTTGACACAAAAAAGGTTATAAATTTGCCTATCTCACACATAAATTGTGGCGGCACTGCCTTGCAAAGTAAGGTCATTTTCAACAATATTCTATCATAATTTTGACTGAATAGCTAAAATCCAACCAACAATTGTCTTAAGAAAATGAACAGTGTCACTGACTAGCTTATGCAGTGTTTTGAGTAATCTCCATCTGCAAAAGCTGCATCGGCACTGTTGGTTGAGAGATTGACTGAATTCCAGCACAGCTTCATGGATTAGGCAGTCAAACTGGGGTATACCCACAAAAGGACAGAACTTTGAACCATTGCTGTAACACAGGCTAGTCAGTGACAATATTCATTATTTTAAAGAATGATGTCTTGTAGAAATGTTTGAGCAAAGTGAGCCATTTGGTTGAAGTTATTGTTAAAATTGTTGTTCTTTGAGGCTGAACTTTAGTAGGTTAATTTGTGAAGTTCTTATTATTGCCAAGTGCTCATCATGGCATTGAGCTGGTCTCGGCGAAACATTCCTACTTTGTGACTGCCAAGAGTGCCAGTGTACTTTTTTCTAACTTTTTTATTTATTGTTGCTATGTTTGCACAAGTGTCGCAGATTTTGTAATTATGTAACGTTAGTAGCTTAATGTTGTGCTTGCGTAAATGGTATATTTCTACATGCTTGGTACATGTAGCTGCCATTTGATGTGCGTCAAGTGTGTCGCCTACAGTGGATGTAATTAATGTGTATTTTAAAATGTATTCTTGCTATAAAGTAACAAGCATTGCAACAGTTTTGCTGTTGAAGACAGATCAGTTGTTCCAGGTAGGGAAGCCAACCCCACCTATAATTTTAAACCCCGTAGTTAAGGGGATAGAAATAAAGTGCCAGGGTTCTGGGGATCCCGGGGTTCTCATAAACTTAAGCCAGAACCATGCCTAAAAAGAAAAAATGTATTCCATTTAATATTTTACTTCCATCTGGTAACAATAAGGAGTTTTCACAGCATACATGATGCTATTGATTGCAGTGTCCTACCGCCGCTGTGGGAATTACTTGGGGGCAAAGTTGAACACTGTGATCAAGCTGTAGTGTCCTACAGGCGCTGTGGGAATTACTTGGGGGCAAAGTTGAACACTGTGATCAAGCTGTATAGCCCCGTACATGCAGCTGAACTCTGTGGATTAGTCACTATGCAACCAGCAACAGATATGTCAGACGCATCAGATGTTGGATGCGGCTGATATGCAGTTGTGCTGCTGCTCACCATGTGACTGTTTCCACTGATCAGGAAGCACGATTATCATTATTACCACAATGATCATATGACAACACAAACTAGCTAGACAGTACAGTCTGCTGTACGGGCACCTGCCAAGTACCAACCTGCATTCTGCACCCAAGTGGCGCTGCAGCTGGTCAGCAAAGTGCTGAACCCTTTCCCACGCAACACCTGTTGCTTGAGATTTACATTGTGCATGTACAACTGGCAATACGCTCACAATAACCTCGTTAGCTTCAGGAACCCAGGGTTTCTTCATCACCTCTTCCGTGGGGATGAAATTACCGAGATTCTGCATCCGGGGCCAAGGGATTGGCTTCCCTAGTCCAGGAACCAGATCTTTGTGTGTTGAGATGAAGTGTCGTACAAATGTGCTGCCTTGGAGTCGCATGCTTTGTTAATGGACTGTTAAGATTTAACGTTTTAGCCCACACTTTCATCATTGTTGTTTACTGCCACGTCGTTGTGCCTTTTATTTATTTGTTTATTGATTTGTATTCATCTACCACACGAGGTTGTGTGTTTGCCTCTTGGCAATCTCGCTATGATGTAGTGATGTGCAACTTTAGGCAGCAACTTCAGGCAGATTTTCACACTTATACATTCCCGTCACAAAGCAGTGTAATTAGGTAGAGGTCAAAACTCGGTGATGCTTAGGAATTGGGAAGGTCTAAAACTGCAATAGCCAAGGTTATGATGCATATCATATTCTGCGATAACCTACCTACGGATTCCAGGCCTTTGGCAGCAGACTTGTAATAAATCTGGCAACAGCCATCCAAGTCCGCCAAGAACCAGCCAAGTCCAAGCTGCTTTGGCTTTAAAACTAGGTTATACTTATAGTAACGGTTTTAAATCACATTACTGGCCAATCATTAAAATGAGTCACCGTGGATGGTCACTGACCATCCACGGTGACTGTCATTTTAATGTTACACATTCAGTAGAAAAGAAACTAAATAGACATGCAGTCGGAGACAGTTAATTTACACCCACCCACAATTTGGTTAGTCAGCTTCTATTGGTGTACGTGTACAAGTGGACTTATAATTGACTTGATACCCAAGCCCAAGTTTGTCGGAATCTAGTACAAATCCAATTCCTATTGATTCAAATCCAAGTCCAGGAAAATGGAACTCTAGTCCAATCCGGACTAGAGTACTACAGTCCTGTTTTGGAAGATGTGAACACCCTGCATGCATTTCACAAGAATGTGCCACGTTTACCTTGCAGGCTGCAGGTATGAACTTCACTGTTTTCATAGCAGTATTGAGCTATGTATTGCACATGTTGCTTTTGCAACATATAACACATCATTAGTGTATCTTCACTGCTGTTCACACTGTCAGGTGAGGGTACTGGCATCAGCTGGCTGACGAGAGGTTTGACGACCCTCCCCCAAGGTGGATCCAGGAGCCTTCAGTGGTCAGAGTCAGGGATGGAAGACCCAGTGCACTGCTTCTGTGTATGTGTATGTAGCGGGAGTGTACTGCTGGGAGATCTTAATTGGGTAAGCATATGCAGGGAATGTGACCTTCCGTCTGTCCTGTCGATTTATCCTAGGATTTTCTTGTGCGTATT
>Ga0049108_10000309_pt1 | contig 10189 bp, 10 predicted proteins | sample WorMetilPIANOSA2_FD_60020 | JGI IMG/M metagenome (GOLD analysis project Ga0049108, IMG submission 60020) | Marine gutless worms symbiont microbial communities from Max Planck institute for Marine Microbiology, Germany - Olavius ilvae PIANOSA.2 | ecosystem: Host-associated > Annelida > Digestive... | reverse complement strand
GCTTGAATCATGCTTCACCCGAAAAGGGAATCCCCTTTATGGGTCCGGACCCTAGAGCGGATCGTGTATGCCCGCCGGGTCCTGATGGATGATGACCTCGGCGTCGGGAAAGGCGTCGCGGATCTCACGCGAGACGGCCGCGGCGACCATGTGGGCCTGGCGCAGCGGCAGGTCGGCATCGAGCGTCATGTGGCACTGGATGAAGCGGTCCGGCCCGGCGGCCCGGGTGCGCAGGTCGTGGATGTCGCGCACTTCGGGGTGCGCCCGGGCGATCTCGATGATGCGCGCGCGCTCGGCCTCCGGCAGTTCGCGGTCCATCAGCATGTCCAACGCCGCGTGGGCGATGCGGCCGGCTTGCACCAGGAGGAACAGGGCGACCGCGGCGCCGGCGACGGGGTCGAGCCAGAGCAGGCCGGTCCAGCCGACGGCGACGATCGCCGCCAGCACGCCGGCGTTGGTCAACAGGTCGCTGGCGTAGTGCAACAGGTCGCCGCGGATCGCCAGCGAGCCGGTGCGCGCGACGACGAAGCGCTGGAACAGCACCAGACCCAGCGTCGCCAGTATGGACACGACCATGACCCCGATCGCGAGGTCGCTGTGCCCGATCGGCCGGGGCTGCCACAGGTGGCGCGCCGCCTCCGCCAAGACGAACGTCGCGGTGCCGGCGACGAAGGCGGCCTGGGCGAGGCTCGCCAGCGGCTCCGCCTTGCCGTGCCCGAAGCGGTGGTCGGCGTCGGCCGGCGACAACGCCGTGCGCACGGCGAACAGGGTGACCAGCGAGGCCAACGCGTCGAGCAGCGAGTCGACCAGCGTCGACAGCATGGCGACGGAGTCGCTGGCCAGCCACGCTGCGCCCTTGCCGAGGATCAAGAGGCTGGCGACGGCGACCGAGGCGTAGGTCGCCCGCCGCATCAGGACGGCGGCGTCGCCGCGGGACAGCGCCTTCGTGTCGGCGTCGTGACCGTGGCTCACGTGCGCTGCCCCGCGCCGCAGCTCAGGGGAACAGCCGCTGGCAGGCCCAGCCGTCGCCCGCGCGCGTCACCGCGAAGCGGTCGTGCAGGCGAAACTCGCCCTCCTGCCAGAACTCGAAGCGCGCCGGCTCAAGGCAGAAGCCCGACCAGTTCGGCGGCCGCGGCGGCGCCGCGTCGGCGAAGCGCGCATCCATCTCCGCGACACGCGCCTCCAGCGTCGCCCGGTCGTCGAGCGGCCGCGACTGGTGCGAGGCCCAGGCGCCGAGCTGGCTGCCGCGCGGGCGCGTCGCGTAGTAGGCGTCGGCGGTGGCGTCCGCGACCGGCGCGATCGCGCCCTCGATGCGCATCTGGCGGCCCAGCGACTTCCAGTAGAAGCACATCGCGGCCACCGGGTTCGCGTCCAGTTCCAGCGCCTTGGGGCTCTCCAGGTTGGTGTAGAACACGAAGCCGCGCTCCTCCGGCGGGAAGCCCTTGAGCAGCAGGATGCGCGCCGAGGGCACGCCCGTGGCACTGGCCGTCGCCAGGCAGAAGGCGTTGGCGTCGCGCGGTTCGGCGTCTTCGGCCGCCGCGTACCAGTCCGCGAAGTGCGCGATGGGGTCGCTGATGTCCATGTCTTCGGTCTCGTGCTACCGGCCGATGTGAAGCCGGTCACAGCGTAGGTGGCTTGCCACGCCCTAGATTTGACATAGTCCCGGTCTAGAGGGGCACGATGCGCTAATATCGATACTTGGCCCCTCGCCGGGCGCCAAGTCCAACGAAGAAGGAATGCACAGGCATGCGCAAGCAAATCCTCATCCTGGTCCCCGCCGTCGCGCTGGCGCTCGCGGCCTGCGAGGACGCCGGCACCAAGGAGACTCTGGGCACGCTGGGCGGCGCGGCGGCCGGCGGCCTGATCGGCTCGCAGATCGGCGGCGGCACCGGCACGGCGGTCGCCGTCGGCGCCGGCGCGCTGATCGGCGGCTATCTGGGCAACCGCATCGGCAAGCAGCTGGACGAGAACGACCAGCGCAAGATGGCCGAGGCCGAACAGGCGGCCCACGAGGCGCCGGTCGGCGAAAAGGTCACCTGGAGCAACCCGGACAGCGGCAACTCCGGCACCGTCACGCCGACGAAGGAAGGCACCAACGAGAAGACCGGCGAGTACTGCCGGGAGTATCAGGAGACGGTCACGATCGGCGGCAAGACGGAAGAGGCCTACGGCACGGCCTGCCGCCAGGAGGACGGCAGCTGGCGCATCGTCAACTAGTCGACCCACACCAAGCGTAGGAACTTACCGTGATGCGAAAGCACCTGCTCGTACTGATTCCAGCCGCGGCGCTGGTTCTTGCCGGCTGCGAGGACGCCGGCACCAAGGAGACCCTGGGCACGCTGGGCGGCGCCGCCGCCGGCGGCCTGATCGGCTCGCAGATCGGCTCAGGCAGCGGCCAGCTCATCCCCGTCGGCGCCGGCGTGCTGATCGGCGGCTGGCTCGGCAACAAGATCGGCAAGGATCTCGACGAGAACGACCGGCGCAAGCTGGAGGAGGCGCAGGCGAAGGCGCACGAGGCGCCGGTCGGCGAAGAGGTTACCTGGAGCAACCCGGACAACGGCCACTCCGGCACCGTCGTGGCGACGCGGGAGGGCACCAGCGACTCCACCGGCGAGTACTGCCGCGAATACCAGCAGACGGTCACCGTCGGGGGCGAGACGCAGGAGCCCTACGGCACCGCCTGCCGCCAGGAAGACGGCAGCTGGCGGGTCGTCAACTAGGGTTCGCGTTCGGCGGCGGCCCGCCTAGCGGGTCTGGACTGGCCGCGGCCACTTCGCCGCGGCCTCCGCCTCCTCCTCCGGACCCTCGGGCGCCAGCAGGGTCTTCAGCGGCGTCGACAGGCGGCTGCGGAGTTGCCCACTGACCTCACCCAGCATCTCGCCGATCGGCGCGGCCCAGGCGGCGTCCTTGAGCATGCCGGGCACGCCGCCCTTCGCCGCGGCCCCCTGACCGATGGCGCGGTAGAGGTCGAACAGCGTCGTGCTGTCCAATTCGCGGGTCAGGAACCAGACGTCGTACTCGCCGCGCGCCACATAGTGCTCGTTGCGCAGCATCTCCAGCACGACCTTCAGGTCGGCGCTGTCCGCGTCCAGACGCCTCAAGAGTTCCTGCCGGTCGCGCGTCTCGCCGGCGCGGGCCGCGAGCAACAGCTCGCGCAGGACCATCAGCGACAGCCACAGCCGCACGCGCGCGTCCCGCGCCGCGCCGCGCGCACCCTGGCGCTCTGCGTGCCATTCCGGCCAGGACGCGGCGACCACGGCGCCGGCCAGCACGACCATCCAGGTCAGGTACATCCAGATCAGGAACACCGGCACCGACGCCAGCGCGCCGTAGAGCGTGCGATAGGTCGGCACGTTGTCGACGAACACCCTGAAGCCGAACTTCAACAGCTCGAACAACACCGCCGCGAACACGGCGCCGGCGAGCGCGTGGGTCCAGCGCACCCGCGTATTCGGCATGACGACGTAGAGCAGCGTGAACGTCGCCGCCGTCAGCACGAAGGGCGTCAGCTTGGCGTGCCAGCCGATGTCCGGCAGCTCGGCGTCCAGGCCCGCCATGCGGACCTCCGCGAACAGGTAGGTCGAGACAGAGAACGCGCCGCCCAGCAGCAGCGGCCCCAGTGTCAATGCCGCCCAGTAGGCCAGCAGGCGTTGGAAGACGCGCCGTCTCTCGGAGACCCGCCAGATGGTGTCGAAGGCGTTCTCGATGGTCGCCAGCAGCAGCAGCGCCGTGACCGCCAGCCCGATCACGCCAATTGTGGTCATGCCGCCGGTATTGGCGACGAAGCCCTTGATGTAGTCGACCGCCTGCTGCTCGACGTGCGGCGCAATGTTCGCCAGCACGAAGTCCTCGACCTGGGCCTGGACCCGATCGAAGGCCGGAAAGGCGGCAAGCACGGTGAAGCAGATCGCCAGGAACGGCACCATGCCGATCAGCGACGTGTAGCCCAGCGAGGAGGCCACCTGCAGGCAGCGGTCGCGGCGGAAGCGCCGCGCGACATAGATCAGGAAGCTGCCGAAATCGTGGAGCGGCGCCGGGAGTTCCAGTTTGGCCAGGAGCCTGTGGGCCGCCATCGACGCCTCCCGCAACCATCGCGAGGCCCCAGTCTAGAGCAATATCGATTGCGTTTGCATCGCCGGCCAGCCACCCAACGGCAGTATCCTCGGGGCGGCCGGGCGGTTGCGCCGGCCGGTGCCGATTCCGTCTGAATCGATACTGCTCCAGGCCCCCCGCGATCCGGCGCAAGGCCGCGATTCGCCGACGTTTTTTGCTGTCCCGGGGTCTGCTTTGCCGCCGTTCCGCCATCGTGTAGAGTGCCGACTCACGCGCCCGACGAGGACTGGATGACCGACGTAAAACCGCTGATGGCAGGGAAACGCGGCCTGGTCATGGGCGTCGCCAACGAGCGTTCGATCGCCTGGGGCATCGCCCGGGCCGTCGCCGCGCAGGGCGCCGAACTGGCCTTCACCTTTCAGGGCGAGGCGCTGGAGCGGCGGGTGCGGTCGCTGGCCGAGAGCGTCGGCTCGAACCTGGTGCTGGACTGCGACGTCACCGACGACGCCAGCATGGACACGCTGTTCGCGCGCCTGGGCGACGCCTGGGGCAGCCTCGACTTCGCCGTGCACGCGATCGCCTTCTCCGACAAGGAGGAGTTGAAGGGCCAGTATCTCGGCACGACGCGCGAGAACTTCCTGCGCACGCTCGACATCTCCTGCTTCTCGTTCACCGACATGTGCCGCCGCGCCGCGCCCCTGATGCGCGACGGCGGCAGCCTGTTGACGCTGACCTACTACGGCGCCGAGCGCGTGATGCCGCATTACAACGTGATGGGCGTCGCCAAGGCCGCGCTGGAGGCCAGCATGCGCTATCTCGCCACCGACCTGGGCGGCCAGGGCGTGCGCGTCAACGCGATCTCCGCCGGGCCGATCAAGACGCTGGCGGCCAGCGGCATCGGCGACTTCCGCTACATCCTGCGCTGGAACGAACTGAACGCGCCGCTGAAGCGCAACGTCTCGACCGACGACATCGGCAACGCGGCGCTGTACCTGCTCTCGGACATGGGCGCCGGCGTCACCGGCGAGGTGCACCACGTGGACAGCGGCTACCACACCGTCGGCATGGTCGCGCCCGCCGCCGCCGCGGACGTGGCCGAACTGCTCGGCGGCCTGCGGCTCAGCGCCGCCGCCAAGTAGCGCGCGCCCGCGCGATCGCCATGCCGGGCAACGCATTCGGTCAGGCCTTCCGCTACACCAGTTGGGGCGAGAGCCACGGGCCGGCGATCGGCTGCGTCATCGACGGCGTGCCGCCGCGCCTCAAGCTCGCCGAGGCCGACCTGCAGCACTGGCTCGACCGCCGCCGGCCGGGCCAGTCGCGCTACACCACCCAGCGCCGCGAGCCGGACCAGGTGCGCATCCTCTCCGGCACGTTCGAGGGCGAGACGACGGGCACGCCCGTCAGCCTGATGATCGAAAACGTCGACGCGCGCTCGAAAGACTACAGCGATATAGCCGCCAAGTTCCGACCCGGCCACGCCGACTACACCTACTGGATGAAGTACGGCACCCGCGACTACCGCGGCGGCGGCCGGTCGTCGGCGCGCGAGACCGCGGTGCGCGTCGCCGCCGGCGGTCTGGCGCGCATCGTGCTCGATACGCTGGTGCCCGGCGGCGTCGAGATCCGCGCCGCGCTCGTGCAGATCGGCCCGCAGACCATCGACCGGGCGCGCTGGGACTGGGACGCGGTCGAAGCGAACCCCTTCTGGTGCCCGGACCCGGTCGCGGCGGAGGGCTGGGCCAGCTTCCTCGACGCCGCGCGCAAGGCGGGATCGAGCGCCGGCGCCGTCGTCGAGGTGGTCGCCTCGGGCGTGCCGGTCGGCCTCGGCGAGCCGGTCTACGACAAGCTCGACGCCGACCTCGCCAAGGCGATGATGTCGATCAACGCGGTCAAGGGCGTCGAGATCGGTGCCGGTTTCGCCTCGGCCGCCCTCTCGGGCGAGGAGAACGCCGACGAGATGGCGATGACGGAGGACGGGCTCACGTTCAGCCACAACGCCGCGGGCGGCGTGCTCGGCGGCATCTCGAGCGGCCAGGACGTCGTCGTGCGCTTTGCCGTAAAGCCGACCAGTTCGATCCTCGCCCCGCGTGCCACGGTCACGACCGAAGGCGAGAACACCGAGATCGTGACGAAGGGCCGCCACGACCCCTGCGTCGGCATCCGCGCCGTGCCCGTCGCGGAGGCGATGATGGCGCTCGTCCTCGCCGACCACCTGCTGCGCCACCGCGGCCAGGTCGGCGAGACGCGCCGGCCCGAGGACGTGCTGAAGCCCGCGGCGAAGCGGGACGCGGCGGAGTAGCGCTTAGCGCCGCAGCAGCGCGACCAGCTCGACCTCCGCCGACCAGACGAACTGGTCGACCGGCACGACGCGGTTCAGAACAAACCCACCGTCGACCATAGTCCGCGCGTCGCGGGCGAAGGTCGCCGGGTTGCACGACACCGCGACAACCGTCGGCACGGCGGAGGCCGCCAACGCTTCGGCCTGGGCCCTGGTACCCGCATACGGCGGATCGAAGACGACGGCGTCGTATCCCTTCAACTCCGCCACGCTGAGCGGCCGGCGCGCCAGGTCCCGCGTCTCGCCGGTGAGCCGCCCGCCGAGGCCGGCGGCGCCGGCCGCTGCCGTCAGCGCGGCGACCTGTTCAGCGGCGCCGTCAACGGCGTGCACCTGGCGGCCGGCTGCGGCGAGCGGCAGCGCGAAGGTGCCGCAGCCGCAATAGAGGTCGGCGATGCGCTGCGCGTCGCCCAGCGCGGCGCCGACTGCCGCGCGCAGCGCCGCCTCCGCCGCCGCGTCAGCCTGCAGGAAGGCGCCTGGCGGCAACTCGACGTCGACGCCGGCGAACGCCACGCGCGGGGCGCCCTGCACGATCACCGGCTCCGGCGTCCCGTTCTCGCGCCAGCTGACGCGCAGGACGCCGTGCGCGGCGGCGAAGGCAGCGAGCGCCGCCGCGTCCGGGGCACGCGCGCCAGTCACCACCACGTCGCACCCGTTCAGCGCCTCCGTGACCAGCACGTCGGCGGTGTCGCCGGGCCGCAGGACCTCGGCCGTCAGGTCGCGCAGCGGCGCGATCAGCGCCGCGAGACCCGGCCGCAGCACCGGACAGTCGTGCACGTCGACCACGGCGTCGCTGCCGCGTTCGTGGAAGCCGACGACAACGCCGTCGCGCGTACGCCGGACCGCGAACTCCGCCCGCCGCCGCCCACCCGGCGGCACGCGCACGAGATCGGCGACGGGCGCCGTCAGGCCGTGCCGTGCCAAGGCGTCGACCACGATGCCGCGCTTCCACACCGCATACGTCGCTTCGGCCATGTGCTGGGCGACGCAGCCGCCACACGTGCCGAAGTGGCGGCAGGACGGCGCGACGCGCTCGGGCGCGTCGTTCAGCCGCTCGACGACCGCCCCGCGGTCGCCGTCGATGCGCACGCGCACGGTCTCGCCCGGCAGCGCATACGGCACGTACACGGGGCCGTCGGCAATGCCGTCGCCGCGCGCGCCCAGCCGCGCAATCGTCACCTCGGTCTCGCTCATCCGTCGAACCGCGCGGCGACGAGAAACTCGACGTTGCCCCCAGGACCGCGGATCGGGCTCTCGGTCAGCCCCGCGACGGACCAGCCGGGGAGACCGTCGAGCCAGGCCGAAATGCGGTCGCAGACGTCCCGGTGCAGCGCCGGATCGCGCACCACGCCGCCCTTGCCGACGCGGCCCTTGCCGACCTCGAACTGCGGCTTGATGAGGGCGATCAGCACGGCACCGGGCGCGGCGAGCGCCAGCGCCGCCGGGAGCAGAGTCTCGAGCCCGATGAAGCTGGCGTCGCAGACGATGACGTCGACCGGGTCGGGCACCTGCGCGCGGGTCAGATACCGCGCGTTGGTGCGCTCCAGCACGCTCACGCGGTCGTCCTGGCGCAGCTTCCAGGCGAGCTGGCCGTGGCCGACGTCGACGGCGATGACGTGCTTGGCACCCCGGGCCAGCAGCACGTCGGTGAAGCCGCCGGTGGAGGCGCCGACGTCGAGGCAGTCGGCGCCCGTCACGTCGATGGCGAAGTGCGCAAGCGCGTGGTCGAGCTTCAGGCCCCCGCGGCTGACCCAGGGCAATTTCTCCCGCACGCTGAGCGGCGCGTCCGGGGCGACCTGCTCTCCCGCTTTCTCGACTCGGCGCTCGCCGGAGAACACCTCGCCGGCGAGGATCAGCGCCTGCGCCTTGGCGCGGGTCGGGGCCAGGCCGCGCGCGACCAGCGCCGCGTCGGCACGGGTGCGGCTCACGCCGGCACCGGCGCCGGGCGCAGCATGCGCTGGGTCAGCACGTGGAAGCGCGCCACCGCCATCACCGACACCACGGCCAGGCCCGCGGCCAGGCCGATCCAGACGCCAACGCCGCCAAAGCCCAGCTGGAAGGCGAACAGCAGCGCGGCGCCGATGCCGATGACCCAATAGCCGACGGCGGCAATCAGCATCGGCACCCGCGTGTCCTTGATGCCGCGCAGCGCGCCGATACCGACGACCTGGGCGCCGTCGAAGATCTGGAACACCGCGGCGACGGCCAGGAACTGCACCGCCAGGGCGGCGACCGGCACGCTGGCGGCGGCGCCGAGGTCCAGGAACACGTCGATCAGCGGCATCGGCGCGAACCAGAACACGAACGCCGTGCACACCATGACGGCCTCCGCCAGGGCCAGGGCGACCCAGCCGGCGCGCACCACGCCCGCCGGGTCGCGCCGGCCGACGAACAGGCCGACGCGGATGGTCGCGGCCTGGGCGATGCCCAGCGGGATCATGAACGTGAAGGCGGCCAGCTGGCTGGCGATGGCGTTGGCCGCGAGCGCGTTGGTGCCGATCAGGCCCATCAGCACCACCGCGGCTGTGAACAGCGCGATCTCCATGACCAGGGTCACGCCGATCGGCAGCCCGACGCGCAGGGTCTCGACGAACAGCGGCCAGTCGGGACGCCACAGCCGGTCCAGGAAGCCGTAGCGGCGGGTGCGCCGGGCGAGCAGCACGTAGGCCAAGAGGCCGGCGAACATCGCCGTGTTGACGATCGACGAACTGATGCCGGCGCCGACGACGCCCAACGCCGGAAAGCCGAGATTGCCGAACATCAGCACCCAGTTGGTGAAGGCATTGAGCGGGATGCCCAGCGCCATGAAGACCAGGGCCGCGTTCGGCCGGTCCAGCACCGCGACCGTGATGCGCAGCACCATGAACCACAGCGAGGGCACCAGGCCCCAGACGACGGCGCGCACATAGTCCTGCGCCACCGACGCCGCGGCTGCGTCCTGGCCGAGGCCCAGGAGGATCGCCTCCGCCTGCCACATCAACACCATGAACGGCAGACCCAGGACGAGCGCGACCCATAGTCCCTGGCGCACGGCGCGGCGCATCTCGCGCGGCTGGTGGGCGCCGCGCGCCTGGGCCGCCAGCGGCGAGACCGCGGTCAGCACACCGACCGCGAACAGCGTCGGCAGGATGTAGACGTGGCTGCCCAGCGCGCCGGCGGCGAGCGCCTCCGGCCCCAGCCAGCCCATCATGATGACGTCGGTGGTGCCGATGGCGAGCTGCGCCAGCTGGGTCAGCGCCACGGGCACGGCAAGCGCCACCGTGGCGCCGACCTCCCGTCGCCAGGGGCCGGGCGCGCCGGCGGGTGTGCTGGCGGCGTGGGGCATGCTTTTCGGCTCGCGTGAACGCGCGGCACTATGCCGTCAGTTTCGTGGCGAGGAAAGCGCTGCGGCGGTCGATTCAGCCAAGCCGGCGGCGCAGTTCTAGTGCCCCGAGCCCGCGAGGTTGAGACCCATCACTCCGATGACGATGAGCGCGATCGACCCGACCTTGAGCGCCGTCACCGCCTCGCCGAACCAGACGAAACCGATCACCGCCACCGCCGCGGTGCCGACGCCCGACCACACCGCGTAGGTGACGCTGAGATCCAGCCGCTTGAGCACCAGGATCAGCAGGATGAAGGCGATGGCGTAGCCGACGAAGACGACGACCGTCGGCGCGAGGCGGCTGAAGCCTTCGCTCAGCTTCATCGCCGTCGTCGCCACCACCTCGACGGCGATGGCCAGGGCGAGAAGCAGCCAGGCCATTCGGTCAGGCGCGGGCGGCTTCGGGGTGGGTGTCGGCGCCGAGCGCCGTGCGGGCG
>Ga0049108_10000293_pt1 | contig 10840 bp, 10 predicted proteins | sample WorMetilPIANOSA2_FD_60020 | JGI IMG/M metagenome (GOLD analysis project Ga0049108, IMG submission 60020) | Marine gutless worms symbiont microbial communities from Max Planck institute for Marine Microbiology, Germany - Olavius ilvae PIANOSA.2 | ecosystem: Host-associated > Annelida > Digestive... | reverse complement strand
GTCTTTCGCCGCGGCGCGCGCCACCTTTGCCGCCCTTCGGGCGCCTGATATAATCGTCGCGCGCGGGCTGACGCCGCGCCTCAGGGACGCACGCTAACGGATTGAAATGTTTCTGCTGATCGATAACTACGACAGCTTTGCGTACAACCTGGTCCACTTCCTGGGGGAGCTGGGCGTCACGGTCGAGGTGCGCCGCAACGACGCGTTGACCGCCGACGAGGCGGTGGCCTTCGGCGCCGCTGGCATCGTGCTCTCGCCGGGGCCGTGCGACCCCGACCGCGCCGGCATCTGCCTCGACCTCGTGCCCAAGGCCGCCCAAGCGGGTGTGCCGTTGCTCGGCGTCTGCCTGGGCCACCAGGCGATCGGCCAGGCTCTCGGCGGCCGCATCGAGCGCGCGCCCACTCCCATGCACGGCAAACTGAGCGACGTGCGTCACGACGGTACGGGCGTGTTCGCCGGCCTGCCCCAGCCCCTCCGCGTCACCCGCTACCATTCGCTGGTCGTCGCCCGCGACAGCCTGCCCGACGAGCTTCAAGTCACCGCCGAGACCGACGACGGGCTGGTCATGGGCCTGGCGCATAAGTCCCTCCCGGTGCACGGCGTGCAGTTCCACCCGGAGAGCATCGCGAGTGAAGCCGGCCACGACCTGCTCGCCAACTTCGTCGAGCTGGCGACCGGCGCGCGGCCGGCCCGCCCCCGGAGCGCGGCATGAGCGGCGACCTCGACGACCTCAAGGCGCTGCTGGGCATCGTCGCCACCGGCGCCAAGCTGAACGAGGACCAGGCCGCCCAGGCCTTCGACATCATCATGTCGGGCAACGCCACGCCGGCGCAGATGGGCGGCTTCCTGATGGCGCTGCGCGTGCGCGGCGAGACGGTCGACGAGATCGCCGGCGCCGCCCGCACCATGCGGGCCAAAGCCACTCATATCGAGGCGCCGCCCGGCGCCATAGACACCTGCGGCACCGGCGGCGACGCCAAGGGCACGCTCAACGTCTCGACCGGCGCCAGCTTCGTCGTCGCCGCCTGCGGCGTCCCCGTCGCCAAGCACGGCAACCGGGCGCTGAGCTCGAAGACCGGCGCCGCGGACGTCTTGACCGCGCTGGGGGTCAACGTCGACGCCGACTTCGCGCTGATCCGCGAGAGCCTGTGGGAGAACAATCTGGGTTTTCTGATGGCGCCGCGCCACCACAGCGCCATGCGCAACGTCGCCGGCCCGCGCGTCGAGCTGGCGACCCGCACGATCTTCAACCTCTTGGGGCCCCTCTCGAACCCCGCCGGCGTGAAACGCCAAATCGTCGGCGTCTTCGCCCGCGACTGGATCGAGCCGCTGGCCGCCGTGCTGGGTCGCCTGGGGCTCGAACGCGCCTGGGTGGTGCACGGCGAGGGCGGGCTCGACGAAATGACCACCACCGGCGTCACCTACGTCGCCGAATGGAACGACGGCCGGGCCTCGACCTTCGAACTGGTGCCGGAGGACGCCGGCCTGCCGCGCGCGACGCTCGCCGACATCACCGGCGGCGACCCTGCCGAGAACGCGGCGGCCATGCGCGCCATGCTGGGCGGCGCCCACAGCCCGTTCCGCGACATCGTGCTCTACACCACGGGCGGCGCGCTGACCGTCGCCGGCAAGACGCCGGACGTGGCCGCCGGGGTCGCCATGGCGCGCGAGGCGGTCGACGAGGGCCGGGCACTGGGCGTCCTCGAACGCATGGTCGAGATCACCAACCGGCCCGCGCCGTGAGCGACGTGCTGGCGAAGATCTGCGCCGACAAGCGCGACCACATCGCGGCTATTAAGGCCGCCCTGCCGCTTGCAGACGTCGAGGCCGCGGCGCGGGAGGCCTCTCCCCCGCGCGGCTTCGCCGATCGGCTGGCCGCGGCGGAGTTGGGCTTGATCGCCGAGATCAAGAAGGCTTCGCCGTCGAAGGGCCTGATCCGCGCCGACTTCGACCCGCCGGCCCTGGCCCGTGCCTACGCCGCCGGTGGCGCGACCTGCTTGTCCGTGCTCACCGACGATCCGTACTTCCAGGGGCAGGATGCCTACCTGACCGCGGCGCGGGAGGCCGTCGACCTGCCGGTGCTGCGCAAGGACTTCATGCTCGACCCCTACCAGGTCGCGGAGGCCCGCGCGCTGGGCGCCGACTGCATCCTCTTGATCATGGCCGCGCTCGACGACGGCGAGGCCGCGGCGTTGGCGGCGGCCGCCGCCGACTGGGGCATGGACGTCCTGGTCGAGGTGCACGACGCGGCCGAACTCGACCGCGCGCTCGCCCTCCCGGCCCGCCTCATCGGCATCAACAACCGGAACCTGAAGACCCTCGACGTGGACCTGGCGACGACCGAGGCGCTGGCACCGCGGGTGCCCGCCGACCGCCTGCTGGTCTGCGAGAGCGGACTCAGGACCCGCGCCGACCTCGACCGCATGGCGGCCTTCGGTGCCCGCGCCTTCCTGGTCGGCGAATCCCTGATGCGCCAGGCGGACGTCGCCCAGGCCACCCGCGACCTGTTGGCCCCCGTGCACGAAGCGGCGACGGCATGAGCGACCTCACCCACTTCGACGCCGGCGGCCGCGCCCACATGGTCGACGTCACCGCCAAGGACACGACCGAGCGCGTCGCCGTCGCCAAGGGTGCGGTCGAGATGCAGCCGGAGACGCTGGCGCTGGTCCGCGCCGGCGACGCCAAGAAGGGCGACGTGCTGGCCGTGGCGCGCCTGGCCGGCATCATGGGCGCCAAGCGCACGGCGGACCTGATTCCGCTCTGCCACCCGCTGAATCTGAGCTCGGTGACCCTCGACCTGGCGCTCGACGAGGCGCGCAACGCCGTCGACATCACCGCGACGGTCAAGGTCGCCGGCCGCACGGGGGTCGAGATGGAGGCGCTGACGGCCGTCAGCGTCGCCGCCCTCACCGTCTACGACATGCTGAAGGCGGTCGACCGCGGCATCCGCATCACCGACCTGCGGCTGGTCCACAAGAGCGGCGGCAAGTCGGGCTCCTACGAGGCGCCGGAAGCCGACCGGCTGTGACCGCGTGATCTCCGTCGACGAGGCGCGCCGACGCATCCTGGACGGCCTCGCGACGCTGCCGGCCGAGCAGGTTGGGCTGGCCGAGGCCCATGGCCGCGTGCTGGCCCAGGACGTCACCGCGCGCCGCACCCAGCCGCCCAGCGCTGTTTCCGCCATGGACGGGTATGCGGTGCGCGCCCAGGACGTGGCGCAGGTGCCGGTGACGCTGACGGTCGTGGCCCACGTGCCGGCTGGAACGTCTTACGAGGGCACGCTGGGCCTCAACGAATCGGTGCGCATCTTCACCGGGGCGCCGCTGCCGGACGGCGCCAATACCATCGTCATCCAGGAGGACACCGACGGTGGCGGCGAGACCGTCGAGGTGCGCGCGGGTGCCGAGGCAGGAACATATGTGCGGCCAGCCGGGCTCGACTTCAGCGCCGGCGCAACGCTGCTCGACGCCGGGCGGCTGCTGACGGCACGCGACATCGGCTTGGCGGCGGCGATGAACGTGCCGTGGCTCAGCGTGCGGCGCCGCCCCCGCGTGGCCCTCCTCCTCACCGGCGACGAGATCGTGCTGCCCGGCGAGGATGTCGGCCCGAACCAGATCGTCAGTTCCAACGGCTTCGCGCTCGCCGGCCTGGTCGCCGCCTCGGGCGGCGTGCCGGTGCAGCTCGGCGTGGCGCTGGACGACGCCGACTCGCTGCGCGCCGCGGCGGAGCGCGCCCGCGGCTGCGACGCGCTGGTGACGACCGGCGGCGCCTCGGTCGGCGAGCACGACCTGGTGCAGCAGGCGCTGGCCGACGTCGGGCTGGAGATCGACTTCTGGCGCATCGCCATGCGGCCCGGCAAGCCGTTGATGTACGGGAATTTTCAGGGCATGCCCATGCTCGGCCTGCCGGGCAACCCGGTCTCCAGCATGGTCTGCGGCCTGCTGTTCCTGCGCCCCATGCTGCGCCGCATGCTGGGCACGCACGACGACGGCGTGCCGCGCGGCACGGCGCTGTTGGGCGAGGCCTTGGGCCAGAACGACCGGCGCGAGGACTATCTGCGCGCCACGCTGGACCGTAACGACGCCGGCGAGGCCGTCGCGACCGCCTTCGCGCGACAGGACAGCTCGATGTTCGCGACGCTCGCCGCGGCCGACTGCCTGATCGTGCGGCCGCCCCACGCGCCGCCCGCGGAGGCCGGCACGCGGGTCGACATCGTGCACCTGGGCGCCGACGCCGGCCTCTAGGCGCGTCGAACCCGCGTGCGGCGCGAAATCGCGCTTGACGGGTCGGCGGAACCAAACTAGAACATGTGACGAGGTTTTTGTTTTGTTCTAGATGTAGTGGGCGGCAGCGCCGCACCACGCCCGACCTTGGGGGCCGCCATGTTGACGCGCAAACAACACGAACTGCTGCTCTACGTGAACGACTACCTGACGCAGCACGGCGTGTCGCCGTCGTTCGACGAAATGAAGGATGCGCTGGGCCTGAAGTCCAAGTCGGGCATCCACCGGCTGATCACGGGCCTGGAGGAGCGCGGGTTTATCCGCCGCCTGCCCCACCGGGCCCGCGCGCTGGAGGTCCTGCGCATGCCGGAGGACATCGTGCGCGGCCGCGCCACCGGCGGCTTCGACCCAAAGGTCATCCGCGGTGACTTCGGCGGCGCCCGCATCGGCACGCCCAAGCCGGTCGAGCGCGAGGACGCGGTCAAGCTGCCGCTGCTGGGCCGCATCGCCGCCGGCACGCCGATCGAGGCGCTGCGCGACGAATCGACCTTCGTCGGCGTACCGCCGGACCTGGTCGGCGGCGGCGAGTACTACGCGCTGGAGGTCGACGGCGATTCGATGGTCGACGCCGGCATCTACGACGGCGACACCGTGGTCATCGAGAAGTGCGACGACGCCGAGAACGGCACCATCGTCGTCGCGCTCGTCGAGGGACAGGAGGTCACCCTCAAGCGCCTGCGCAAGCGCCACAACTCGGTGGCGCTGGAGCCGGCCAACGCGTCCTACGAAGTCCGCATCTTCGGGCCCGACCAGGTCGCCATCCAGGGCCGCCTGACGGGGCTGATCCGCACCTACTGAGCGGCTCGCCGGGTCTTGGGCGCCGGGGCCCAGGGACGGTCGCCGGCGTCGCGCACCCGCGCCACGCGCACCGTTTCTCCCAGCCAGACCGCGTGCGCGCCGTGGCGCCAGACGTCGAAGCGGTCGATGCGTACCGCCGGCCCGCCACAGCCGCGCCGCGCGGGCACGGCGCTCAGCACCACGTCCGCGACCGCGCAGTCCTCGTCGAGCGCGCGCGGGTCCCGCACCAGCGCCACGGTGTGGCCCTTGGCGCGGTAGAGGCAGCCCAGCGCGTCGCAAGCCAGCCGGCCGTCGGGCGTCGGCCCGTCGCGCGGCAGGCCGCCGACCGAGTCGGCGCCGAGCCGGCGCAGCCAGGTCTCGCGCACCAACCCCTTGGCACGCACGTCATTGAACGTCAGCACGCCGTCCGCATGGATGCCCATCAGCCGCGCGTCGGCGGAGATGAGCAGGTCCGGCGGTCGGGCCAGCGCCGTGGCGACCAGGCCCCCGGCGATGCCGACGAGCCCGAGCAGCCGCCAGGGCCGGCGCCACAGGCAGAGCCACAGGCCGCCGAGCGCCACCGCGGCGAGCGCCGCGGGCGGCATCGCCGGCACCAGGTGCACGGCGTGCGGCCAGCCGGCCACCGTGCGCGCGACCCAGATCACGCCGTCGAGGCCCCAGCCCATGGGCGCCAGCGCGAGGCCCTCGAGCCCCAGCGGCATCAGCACGAACGCGAGAAGACCCCACGGCATGACCCACAGCGCGGTCAGCGGCACCGCCGCCATGTTGGCGATCAGGCCATAGGAGACCACGCGGTTGAAGTGGTAGAGCGCGAACGGCCCGGTCGCGAGCCCGGCGATCAGCGAAGTGAAGGCGACCGCCGCCACGTAGAGCGCCAGGCGGCGTCCCGGGCCGGTCTTCCCATGCCAGCGGCGCAACGGCTCGTTGAGCGCCTCGTAGGCCGCGACCAGGGCGACGACGGCGGCGAAGGACATCTGGAAGCTGGCGCCCAGCAGGCTCTCCGGGCGCAGCAGAAACAGCGCCAGCGCCGCCCAGGCGACGAGGCGCATGGTCAGCGCGGTGCGGTCGAGCAGCACCGCCAGCAGCACCAGCCCGGTCATGACGAAGGCGCGCTGCGTCGGCACCGTAGCGCCGGCCAGCAGCAGGTAGGCGAAGGCGCCGGCGATGGCGCACAGCGCCGCCCACTTCTTGATCGGCCGACGCAGCGCGACCGCCGGCACCAGCGCGAGACCGCCGCGCACGAAAAAAAACACCAGCCCGGCGACGAGACCGACGTGCAGGCCGGAGATCGCCAGCAGGTGCGCCAGCCCCGAGTCGCGCATGGCGTCCATCACGTCCGGCGGCACCGCCCCCCGCTGGCCGACCATCAGCGCCGCGGCGACGCCGCCCGCCGCACCCGGCAGGCGCTCAGTGACGCGCTCGAAGATGCTCTGGCGCAGCCGCGCGACAGCCGCCGCCAGGCCGCCGCTGTCGGCGCCCTCGATCACCTGCGGCTGCGTATACCCGAAGCCGGTGGCGCCGAGGCGCGCGAACCAGGCGTGGCGGCGGAAGTCGAAGGCGCCGGGTGCGGCGGGCGGCCCCGGCGGCGCCAGCCGCGCGCGCAACCGCACGCGGTCGCCGGCGACGACGTCGCCCGGCGCGGGGCGGGTCTTGCCGCGCAAAGTGACCCGCACGCGCGCCGGCGTCGCGCCGGGATCGAGCCGCGATATTTCAGGCGCGGCCAGCAGCAGACGCACGGCGGTGCCGCGCGGTTCCACCTCGACCACGGTCGCGGTCAGCCAGGCCCCGTCGAGCGGTCGCGTCAGCACCGGCGCCGCGACGCCGTGGCTGCGCACCTGGGCGGCGACGAAGCCGCCGGCGATCGCGCCGAGCAGCAGCGCCAGGGGCAGCAGCGCCAGCGTGCGGCGCCGCAGGACGCCGAGGGCGATCGCCCCACCCAGCGCCGCCCAGCCGAGCCACGCTTGCGGCTCGCTCGGCAGCGCGAAGTAGCCGGCGATGCCGGCGCCGGCGGCGACCGGCAGCCACAACAGCCAGCGCTCGCGCTCGGCGGCGACCCGCGCGGCCAGCCAACGCAGCGCGGCGAGGTGCGGCTGGCGCTCGGGAATCCAGACAAATGCCGGACTATCGACGGTCATCGAACGCGTCCGTTGGTGCGGCGGTAACGCGAATGCACTAGAACTGGCTGGCGATGGCCAAGGTCGAGCACGGTTGGCGCGGCCGCGGCAAGGTGCGGGTGGCCCGGTTCGGCGATGCGGTGGTCTTCCACCTGGCCGATGTCAGCACCCGCGCCGGGCCGCTGCAAGCCCAGATCAGGGATTTCTGCCGCAAGGAGTACCGTGGGCTGGCGCCCAGTTCCCTGCCCTTCGCGGTGCGCATCTGGGCCGAACTGCCGGACCCGGACATGCGTGTCGACGCCGACACCCTGGGCAAGGCCTGCCTCGACGCATTCACCGGCATCCTGTGGCGGGACGACCAGCAGGTGCGGCGGCTGACGGTCGCCAAGGTCGAGGGCCGGCCGCGCGCGGTGACCATCCACGCCGTGCCGATGTTGGCGGTCACCGACAAGCGCGACCTGGCGGCGCTGCGCGAGAAGATCAAGGAATTCGACGATGGTGGCGGCGGCTGAGGCCGTGCTATCCGTGCGCGGCCCGCGCCCCTGATCCCGGACCGCCTATGACCGTCGTCACCCGCTTCGCCCCCTCGCCCACCGGGTTCCTGCACATCGGCGGCGCCCGCACGGCGCTGTTCAACTGGCTCTACGCGCGCCACTGCGGCGGGCAGATGCGCCTGCGCATCGAGGACACCGACCGCAAGCGCTCGACGCCGGAGGCGATCGGCAAGATCCTCGACGAGCTCGCCTGGCTGGGCCTCGATTGGGACGGCGACACGGTCTACCAGTCGCACAACGCCGAGCGCCACGCCGCCGTCGCCCGCGGGCTGCTGGCCCAGGGCCGCGCCTACCACTGCTACTGCACGCCGGAGGAGCTGGCGCAGATGCGCGAGGCGGCGCGCCGCGAGGGCCGCCCGGTGCGCTACGACGGACGCTGGCGCGACCGCGACCCGGCCGAGGCGCCGGCGGACATCCCGCCGGCGGTGCGCCTGAAGATGCCGCAGGACGGCGAGACGACGGTCGCCGACCGGGTACAGGGCGAGGTGACGATCGGGAACGACCAACTCGACGACATGGTGCTGCTGCGCGCCGACGGCACGCCGACCTACATGCTCTCCGTCGTCGTTGATGACCACGACATGGCCATCAGCCACGTGATCCGCGGCGACGACCACCTGACCAACACGTTCCGCCAGGTCCAGCTCTACCGGGCGTTCGACTGGGCAACGCCCGATTTCGCGCATATCCCGCTGATCCACGGCCCCGACGGCGCCAAGCTGTCGAAGCGCCACGGTGCCTTGGGTGTCGACGTCTACCGCGACCAGGGCTATCTGCCGGAGGCGCTGTGCAACTACCTGGCGCGGCTCGGCTGGGCGCACGGCGACCACGAGGTGTTCTCGATGGCCCAGGCCGTCGAGTGGTTCGATTTCGACGGCATCGGCCGCTCGGCGGCGCGCTTCGACTTCGCCAAGCTGGAGAACCTGAACGGCCACTACATCCGCGCCGCGGCGCCGGAACGGCTGGTCGAGCTGATCGCGCCGCGCCTCGCCGAGGCGCTGGGCCGGCCGCTCGACGAGACCCAGCTGGCGCGGTTGAATGCGGGCATGGACGGTCTGCGACAGCGCGCGAAGACGGTTCTGGAACTGGCTGATTCGGCGGCGTTTTACGTGTTGAACCCGCCGCTCCGGATGACCGACAAGGCGGCCAGGCTGCTGGACGATGAGGCGCGCGGGCGCTTGGCGCGCCTCGCCGCGGCGCTCGACGCCGCCGACTGGCAGGAGGCAGCGCTGGAGACGGGCGTGCGCGGATTCGCGGAGGCGGAGGACGTCAAGCTCGGCAAGGTCGCCCAGCCGCTGCGGGCGGCCCTGACGGGCGCCACCGTGTCGCCGGGCATTTTCGAGGTCATGGCCGTGCTGGGCCGCGAGGAGACTCTGGCAAGGCTGGCGGCGGTTTAGGCACCCCTGTCAGCATGGCGTTTGCCGCCATGCGGCCCTTTCGGGTATTTTCAGGTCTCTCGTTCGGGGAGTGAGATGGCGACCGCGACCGCTGTCGGCGCCGCGCTCCTTCGTTGCCAGCCCCAGGATCGAAAAGGTTGTTGAACATGGCCGACGCCAACACCGTGACGTTGACCGACAACACGACGGGACAGTCGTGGGACCTGCCCGTGATGGACGGGACTTTGGGCCCGCGCATCATCGACGTCCGCCGGCTGTATGCCGACACCGGCATGTTCACCTTCGACCCGGGCTTCACCTCGACCGCCAGCTGCGAGTCCGGCATCACCTACATCGACGGCGAGGACGGCGTCCTGCTGCACGGTGGCTACGCCATCGCCGACCTGGCCTGGGACAGCGACTTCATGGAGGTCTGCTACCTGCTGCTCAACGGCGAGCTGCCGACGCGGGCGCAGAAGGCCAAGTTCGAGCACGACATCACGTATCACACGATGGTGCACGAACAGCTGCTGAACTTCTTCCGCGGCTTCCGGCGCGACGCCCACCCGATGGCGGTGATGGTCGGCGTCGTCGGCGCGCTGTCGTCGTTCTATCACGACAGCACCGACATCAACGATCCGCACCAGCGGCTGATCGCCTCGCACCGGCTGATCGCCAAGATGCCGACCATGGCGGCGATGGCCTACAAGTACTCGATCGGCCAGCCGTTCATCTATCCGCGCAACGACCTGACCTACGCCGAGAACTTCCTGCACATGTGCTTCGCCGTGCCGGCGGAGGAATACAAGGTGCCGGCGTCCGTCAGCCGGGCGATGGACCGCATCTTCATCCTGCACGCCGATCACGAGCAGAATGCCTCGACATCGACGGTGCGTCTCTCGGGCTCGTCCGGTGCCAACCCGTTCGCCTGCATCGCCGCAGGCATCTCCTCCCTGTGGGGGCCGGCGCATGGCGGCGCCAACGAGGCGGTGCTGAAGATGCTGCACGAGATCGGCACCAAGGACCGCATCCCGGAGTACCTCTCGAAGGCCAAGGACAAGGACGACGTCTTCCGCCTGATGGGCTTCGGGCACCGCGTCTACAAGAACTACGACCCGCGCGCCGGCGTCCTGAAGGACTCCTGCAACGAGGTCTTGGAGGACCTGGGCGTGCGCGACGAGCCGCTGTTGGCGCTGGCCATGGAGCTCGAGCACATCGCGCTCGACGACGACTACTTCGTCGAGCGCAAACTGTTCCCCAATGTCGACTTCTATTCGGGCATCATCCTGCAGGCCATGGGCTTCCCGACCACCATGTTCACGGTGTTGTTCGCGCTGGCCCGCACGGTCGGCTGGATCGCCCAGTGGAAGGAGATGATCGAGGACCCGAGCCAGCGCATCGGCCGCCCGCGGCAGCTCTACACCGGCCACGAACCGCGGCCCTACGTCGCCCTCGACGAGCGCGGGTGAGACCGGTGGTGCGCCCGCCCGAAAGACTGCGGCCGGCGCCTCGCGGCGGATCCGCGCCGGCGCCGACGCGCCGGGACCGGCGCAACGCGGGCCGCAAGCGGCAGATCCGCCTCACGGGCGCGGCCAACGACAACGTGCCGTCCTGGGCCATGCGCGTAGGCCGCGTCGTCGTTCTGGGAATTGTCGCCGCTCTAGGGTCCGGACCCATAAAGGGGATTCCCTTTTCGGGCGAAGCATGATTCAAGC
>Ga0049108_10000289_pt1 | contig 10951 bp, 5 predicted proteins | sample WorMetilPIANOSA2_FD_60020 | JGI IMG/M metagenome (GOLD analysis project Ga0049108, IMG submission 60020) | Marine gutless worms symbiont microbial communities from Max Planck institute for Marine Microbiology, Germany - Olavius ilvae PIANOSA.2 | ecosystem: Host-associated > Annelida > Digestive... | reverse complement strand
TCACAGATTTCGCCGCCTGCTCAACTCCGCCATCGCCGCACTCTCGTCACGCATCGACGCGCTCACACCCTCGCTGGGCCGCAGCGCGTGTTTGCTTTCCTCAAGATGTTGTATGCCAGGCATCAAAGGCATCCCCCGAGATGGCAAAGTACCGTGTCCATCGTCAATGTTGAATTATACAGTGTGAACTTTGGGCTTTTGTCCTGTTTCTGGAACTTGTTGTATTAATCGGCCGATTGTTTGGCACCGATTATCGGCCGACTGATAATCGGCCAGTACGTTATCGGTGCATCCCTAACTAGTAGTATAATAAACACTGCAAGAGACCACTCCATAGCATAATTTATTTACTATCAACTGTACTGAAATGCATACTGGTGCATGTGCTTGTATATTCAAACATAAAAAAGCTGAAAAAGGGTGACTTACTGTCTGCTGGAAATCATACATCTTTATGTACACTATAATTCTGGACAAATTTCGTAATTATGGATGTCTTAGGCGTAATGAGGGTCCAAACTGCACAATAATTATGCCAAAATCATAATGGATAGCATCCCTGTAATTATCACAACTACATGTATGTTCAACCTTGTGTTATTTCTGGATTTTTTTTTTTGGTAAAAAATAAAATAACGGTTGTAGCATTTTGACAGAAAATCAAATAACTACAGACAGTACCCAAGCATAAGCCAAAGATGCGTCAAACTAACTGATATAATAATCTCTCATTATTTGTGGTTCATAACATCCAGTATATCAGCTGGCATATTAACAACAGACCTTGAAGCGACATGCAAAGTTCTGCATAGCTGGTTCATCTTCGGAGTAATCCATAGCAAACCAGCACCAAGCTGTCTCCGACGTCTGCATTGGCTGAAGTCGTACATCTGCAGTCAGCAGATGATTGCAGGCAACCTTGTGCACAAATTCTCGACGCATCAGCAGCCGAAAGTTTCCTAGCAACAGTAAGTGACATCTGTTTCATCATTCAGCAGTCGACGAACAAGCAAGAATCACCAGTAATCACACTGCGTGCTAGCGAAGCTGCGGCGCAGTGTATTATAATCGCCCCTGTCTGTGTGTCTGTTTGTGGGTCTGCCTTACTACAGCCAGCGCGCAGTGTTTGCGTTGCCTCTGAGTGCTTTTTTCATTTAACATCTGTATTATAACTGTTTCTATTACAATTGTCAAGCTTTGATATCTGTGTGGGTGTCTGCACCCAACACCCATTTAATGCATGCTCACATTAAGAATACAGCTAAGTGTGACTGATGCCAACCTTTGGCTGACAGCTTCAGATGAACTGCAGCTGAAACCTATGTTCAACTGATACTATAACCATATGCAGTTATGCACCCCAAAATGGAACTTGCATTGAAACCAAAAGTTCAACCAAAAACGAAACTAAATCAAATACGTGGCCAAAATTTCTGCTGAATATTCGGCTATAAGCTTCAGCTGAATGGCCAAACTAAAACTGGTATGACAATCCACCTAGGAAGAGGACTGCTTTTAGACGTCGACCACACCTCATCCCAATGGGCCAGGCCTCAGGAGAATTACGGGTCCCCACTGCTAGGTCAAAATATTATTTAAAAAACATTCTGAAATATTAAAATCAGCTGGATAGACTGCTGCAGGAATTTTTTTTAAAGTTTACACAGAAACCGAATCCTACTGAGAGTGATGCAACAAAGATTGCCTCCAATCTTCAAAATTTCATGGGGAACCTCTGAACCTTCACCAAACTCTTTCTTTACATTCATTCTAGTAATAATGTCCAAAAAGTGCAATCATTATGTGTTAAAAATTAAATAAACAATATCATGCCTTGATTTGTGTAATGCCACAATTACAGAAAGCCTTATCTGGCATTGCTATGAGGAATTAATCATCGGAATTTAACACTGTTGACTCCTTTGCTCATGCCTACCGAGGTACCATGGTACCAAGGTGGACTGAGGAATTAAAACAAATAATTATAACTTCTGGCACATTTTGAATAAATGACTTACTTCAAACTCCTTAAAATACGTGCATGAAGGATAGACTTGATGATGATCCAAAGATCTAAAGGTTTCAAAAATCTTCGAAGGTTGTCAAAACATTTTAACCTACAAAAGTTCGGACCTTCATTGCATCGCTACTTAGAACTATAATAGGCATTCAGAAAGAAATGTGACAGTTCAACACCTACCTGTTGCTTTAGCTCTGACCTTTTGGACCCAAAGTTACAACCACACAGAAGGTGTGGATAATAAATCTGTTACAGTTCTTACTTTTGTCCTGTGACACTGTCACCTGGGCAGCAGGAAGGGCATCTGGCCTGTAGAAGGCCGAGTGTTGGTATGCTAGTGGGGTGATTTGACTGGAGCTAGGTGCAAACGGTGCTAGTTGCACATCTAAAGACTTTGTCATTATCACTGCCACCTTCATTATTGCTTGCTGCAGCAAAATCAACAATGATTTGACATTCTTGTATCAGCTTACCAACTTTGTTTTCCATATTGCAAGTTAAAAAGAGTATCGTTCTTCAGAGATTTAATTAATTTTGTCAACATAATCAACTTCGTAGCAAATATTCAATACACAGAACACTGGGAACTGGGACAAACGCCAGCAGCAACAAACCAGTTAATGAATTTTTCAAGATCTTGATTTCCCCAGTGCCACGCTCTTTCCAGGCAGTGTCATCGTAGCGATACAGCTTGGCACGTTGGCGATAAATCTCTACTTCGTCTTCTTCACCGGTCTTCAGATCAACACTTTCTGGCAGCTGGACGACGGGCTCGAAGTGTATGTTGTCTGCAGAATAGCCATCCTCGTCCTGTCCATCATTACTGTCGTTCACGCCGCGCTCAACATCATCGGATTTCGCAGTCTGTTGAGAGAACAACTGTGTACCACTGCCAACCCATGAAAATGATGCATCACCTTTAATCAGCAACACAAACACCTATTACTGACTCGGCGTTTACTAAAAATACATCAGCAACTAATAATTGCACAACTACACACAAAATAGTCACAGTAATAACACCTAATATATTACGACTTACAACCTTAATTAAGCGTACCGGTACTGCTTATTGCAAAACTATATACGGGTGTAATCTTTTATATCACTGCAGAACTGCTCTTGTATATGCCATTCAAGCATAGCATATCTCACATTACACCTACCAGCCGGAAGCCACAGTTTACTAGCTGTCACTGACTGAAGGAATGCAGAGTTCCTCAAGACAAAGACAGCATCTGCCCACCAATGCTATACTATGACTCAATGGCACTCTCAGCTAGTGAGTACACTAGCCATGCACAAAAAAGGGCAAGAAAAACGGAATACACAAAAGCTAACCAGTTATCTTGCTGAAATCACCCACACCAGAGCCAGATGCTGCGAGATCTGCAAAGCCAACAACTCTCGTGCCACTTCCAAAAACTAAGCTGGACTCTTCTGAACAGACAGTGGCAGAAGATGCGGTTGGCGTCTTGGTACCAATAGAAGAGATGCTGCCAAATACTGTTGGCTGTGTAGATGACGTCTTAGCATCAGTAACAGAGGTGCTACCAAATAACGATTGTGACTGTGTGGCATTCTTAGATGCCAGCTGACCAAAACCAACAGATGTCACCGATCCACCAAACATCTTCTGAGATTCACTATCTGCCACATCTCCTGTATAGTAAACAATAATAACTAGATAATAGGAACACTTTCCTTACTATAACCCAATCACCTCAATACATAATACTGGCGGTGATACTATGCTCTGCAGTGAGGACTTAGGATGAGCCCTGATCCTGTGGGTGAAAGAGCAGGCAACTCCTAAAAATTCCCCTCCCACGGTGGGTTATCACACCAAATTTGGTAGCTCTGTGAAACAGATTAAGTGTGCATAGCAAAGTTTAAAAATCTTCCCCTCACTTCCACCCTTAGACGTATGTTCAACCACTATAAATTTTCCCATTCCTACAAATTATGTAGTCTCTACACCAATGTGAGCATAGAGGCCATGTGGAAACGCGGACAGATCCACAAATACATACGAGATATAGATACATCACATGTTTATTGCAGACTTAAATATAGCCACCAATGAAGTCGGCACAATACTGCAATCCAGAATCACTTTTTATGCAATTCACATTCAGCATAAAAATGCACTTTAAAGCTCAAAAAACCCCCCCCCCCCAAAAGTGACACAAATTACAAATTGTCATAACTACAACTTAACTTGCCAGAATTATTTATACTTACACTTACAGACACTTTAATTACCAATTGATTGGTGTAAACGATGCAAATTTTGAGAAAATTTGTGGTAGAGTTTCTGAAATATTAGCAATTAAAAACTGGTATAAAAAAGAGAATTTTCCAAAATGGAAAAGTCGTCTCAAAACTCAGAATTTTGTTCTCATTACTGAAAACCTCCTTACTTTTCAAGTCATCAGAAAGGTAAACATTACTTCATTATTGTTGCATGCTGGCTGATTGAATATTGCCACACTGGAAATTTCGGTTTTTCCAGTATTAATTTTAAAATATTTAAATCTAAAAAAAATTAGTCAGTGAATTTTGACGAGAATTTCAAAATTTATTCCAAAGAAGTGCTAGTGCCGAACTTACCGGAATTATGCCGTTAACTTGATTAATGGTATAATTAATTCTGGTAAGTTCAGTCATAGTTATGATGATTTGTATTTAGGCATCACTTTTTTGGGACACAGCAGCTATATAGTATTGTACTGACTATACCAGTTTAGTTATTTTCTATAAAAGTTACAAAAATTTCCGTGACATACAGCACACGGAAGCTAGAACTGTTAGCAGAAAAATTATAATACTGTTACATTTATCAAAAGAGGACTATAGACACCTGTATCAGTGGACGGAGCTTGTGCATGCTGCAGGTCAGACAACGGACGGCAGCCAATGCAACCAGGACACTCTGGTAGATCAAGGTAATTAAAGAACGTGGGAGGCAACTGTAGACTAACTGCTTTCTTCACCAACTCATCGGGTGGCATCTTTACATCCACCACAATGCAGTCATCAGATGCGGAATCTACAACATTTGCAACCAGCATCTTATTTGAGTTGACTACCATTGTTATGACTAGTACGGCAGCATAATAAACAGTTTATAGTTAAATGCATTTTTGCAAAAAAAAACTGTTGTTGGACATAACATTCTTCACATCTATTACTTAAAACAACAGTAACAAAATAAGAGATATAAAGTACAAAAAAAACCAAGCAAACGTGGCTAAACTCGAATTTTTCACGTTCAAATCACCAATTATGATTATGCTTCACAGTTTTCTGTATACATGTGACACCAGCAAAGTGTACAATTGTATTACGGCTTAACAGGGTACTGGTGCTGCCAATCTTCACATGTGGCACCAGGCACAGATGTCAATGCAGCCACATACAGACACTAAATGACAGCGAAGTATATGAAGAGTCATCTTAGCTAACCAGATTCAGTGTCAGCAACTTATTCTGGCTTCATTCTGCCAATGATTGTGCTGTCATGTGGCTGCAGAATTGTGGAATTAGATTAACGGCGTAATGACTAGAGCGACAAACAATGTAAACTCATGAAATGTCAGACTGCAACTTGTGACAATATACCTGCTGCAAGTAGTTCTTCTAAAATACTTGGACCAGGACACTTTGAAGCGCATGCATCATCTGATCTAGAGCTGTCCAATGCTGGCAGAACTTCTCCATTTATCACTCGATCAAATGTCTGCTTGAACTCTGCAGCAACATCCTCCGTTTTGAAACGGATGGAGAATTTCTCGTGCACTGGTTCGGCACCATCTGAGAAATCATCAGCATGCCACGTCCATGCCTTGCCCTGAGCATGTGGCATTGGTTGCAGCATCAGAGCAGCAGTGACACGGTGATTCAGGCACAGCTTGAGCACTCGCTCACGGCGCATGATAATGCGCACAACACCGGTGGAACGATGCCGCAGAAGCTTCACGTCACCGACGCCACGTTCCTTCCATTCGTTGTCCACAAAGCGGAAGAGTTTAGCTCGTTGACAGTACAGCACGTCTTCATCTTCTTCACCGGTTTTCACTTCCACATTCTCCGGCAGTCTGACAACTGGCTCAAATGACACGTTCGGTTCATCATCTGCTCCCGTTTCGTATAGTTCATTATCCGGTGACTTTGGTGAACGCGGCGACGACGTTGAACGGGGTTGAGCAGGCGTTGCTGGACTCAGATTACTGAAATTGAATGGACTCCCAGCCGTCGAAAGACTGTTCATTGACGACACTGGCTTCACACCTTGGAAGACAAAACTAGCAGAGCTAATCAACGATTTATTCTCAATCGTTTTTGAACTGGCAGCTTTGTCAGATGTTGGAGTTGATGATAACAGTGCAAAGCTTGGTGTGCTAGCGCTAGACTGGAATACACTTGCAGCACTAGTAACATTACTAGTAGCAGCTGGCTTACTAATTGTCTGGAACACATTTACACCAGGCTTTACTGATGATCCATTCTTTCCAGACTGAGTACTACCAAAAGTAAACACCGGAGGAGTCATAACAGAACTGCTTCCGGTCGTAGACGCTGGTTTAAAGTTAAATGGCTTTACAAAACCAGATGAGCTGGAAGTCACAGCAGTGGTGACAGACGTTGGCTGGTTACTGGCATTACTACTAGTAGTGTCTGCAGTACCACTGGTCAAAGACGAAGCAGTTCCTCCAAATGTGAAAGGCTTTCCACTGACTGCAGCAAATGTGAAGCCTCCACCTGGTGCAATCTTGAATGCAGAGTCAGATCTGGTCGACAACGACGAACTATCTACCGTAACTGTGGCACCAGGCTTTAGTGTCTCGCACGCTGCACATGTTGTTCTATCAGCACCATTTCGGACGTAGCAACCAGGGCAGTCCCATTCTCCAGCCTTAGCCTGAAACAAGCTAGACAACGGTGCATCATTAGAATTTGTGACTGAAGGACGTTCCACAGTAGCAGGCACTTCACTGGGTTTTGGACTCATGCAAGCAATACAGGCAGCGTCGGTGGACTCATTTGTAATGTAGCAACCGCTGCACACCCACTGGCCGCTCTTTGGCTTGAACAGAGCTGATAACGGTTTGTCTGCATCTGCAGATTCAACTGATTTGCTGTCAGCTGACAACTGTGCCTGATCTGGTTTCTGCTGAACGCATTTCTGCTGACAATCTTCAAAGCAACTGTGGAATTTTGCCGTTATCTCAGCAGTTTTGAACTTGATGCACAGGTGCTCTTCCTGCATCTCACCTTCAGAGTAGTCGTTGGCAAACCAGCACAATGACGTCTCCGACGTCTTCAACGGCACCAGTTTCATTGCAGCTGTTATGTAGTGATTGGCACACAGCTTAAGCACCTGTTCGCGGCGCATAACAATTCTGAATCGGCCAGAAATTCGGTGACAAAGTATTTTCATCTCACCAATTCCTCTCTCTTTCCACTGCTTGCTCTCAACGTCCATACGATATAGTTTGGCCCGCTCGCCAAACAACTTCTCTTCATCCTCCTCTCCAGTTTTAACTTCCACTTCCGGTAGTGACACCAGTGGCTGAAATTCCTGGTTGGGGACATATTCTTCGTCCTCTTCTTGTCCAGATACATTAACCTTTCCTGCAGATCCAGGAGATTTTGCAATACCATGCTGAAACAATTCCTCACCATCAGCTTTGAATGCATTTGAATTATCAACTTTTGTTGAAAATCCTTTTGCTTCCTGCCTTGCCAAATCAGCAAATGTGCTACCTTGTGTACTGGCACTTGAACCAAATACTGGCAAATCAGAGCCATTCAACTTGGCATCAACGTTACGTGTGTTAGATGCTGGTACAGAAGCACCAAGCGTGTTAAATTCTCCAAATGTTGGCTTTGAAATTACACTCTCAGCACTAGAATTGTTGCCAGATTTTGATGCAGCTGGCGAACTGAATGAAAAGTTAGCAAATGGATTATCTGCTTTTGAGACTGCTTTGTCTTCAGTTTTCTTCTCATTCTCATCTTTGCTCTTATCTACTGGAGCTACAGGTGGTGCTGTGGTAAAGGAAAATCCGCCAAACAATGTCTTGTTTCCATCACTTGGTTTTGCTTCACTGCTTGAAGCTGATAACACGGTAGTCGTCACAGTCGCAGCAGAAGGACTAGGTATAAATTTGGGGGCAGCTAATGGTGAAGTCTGAGTCAAACTCTGCGAGGTCAGTGGAAGACTCAAAGTGGAAGCGGGCATGGATATAGACATACATGTCAATGACTGAATATTCGATGCATCAGACTTAGACGCAGTTGTGGCGTTTATGAGATTCAAAGCAGAAGACTGTGTTAGATCAACAGCATCAGCACCACCAGCTGATGTTTTGTCAGAAAGACAATGCTTCACTGAGCTGGAGAAGAAACCAGGCAGAATCGGTGCAGCGGAAGCTGAACGTGCAGCATCGCCACCCGACAGAAACAAATCTTGTGATGAAAGCGGCAAATAATTTGGTGACAGTTTGTATCCGAGACCGTTCTCCTGGTACTCGTCGTCATTGTAGAAACTCTGTTCTCCAGCATAGCCGGCAGATTCCTGTGGAAGATGCTGCTCCAGATTACCAGAAGGCAACAAATAGTTTGCAGCAATGCCGCCATTCTGGTACGCTGCAAAGCAACTGGGCTGAGCAGGTAAGGAGCCAGCTACCGGCTGACCGAACTGCTGCCGGTACAACACTGCATCATAGGCTTGAGCTGCACTATAGGCTGACTGGTCAACAGCTGCTGCAGCTGGCAAAGTAGAAGCCTGATTTGACATCTGGGCAGCCTGGACGACATGTCGAGTTAGTGCTGGTGGCAGCCAACTCTGACTTCGTTGATATTCCATCACAACTGCCAACTTCGACTCTATGCCCGTTAGACGATCCTGCAACGTAACCATTCTGCAACGTTTTTAAGAGTACCAACAAATTTAACAGCTACAATGAATGCTTCGGCACTTTTGAGGGCTAAACCCAATTAAGCTAGTACATGATACCAGGTCAGTGGGATGGCCAACTCAATTAAACTGCCAGCAACTTCAACCAACTGATCCAGCAGGCCTCGTCACAGGGCCTACTGCTATGCAGAGATCACACAAAAGTGCTAAAAGGGGGTAAGCTCCCATGCAATGGACCTTAGCTGTGAAATCCTCTAGTGAATGTTTGCAAAATCTATCTGACACCTGTATCAATCTGAATGTTAACTTATGAGAAAAATCAAATTAATACAATTTTCATATTTGAATATACATATATTAGTCAATGGTTAGCATTTACAAAGTTTCAAAGGACTGCGGACTACTCTATACTTCAGATTTAAATTCAGCACTAAACGTCATCTGCAATTGTTTTTAGATATTTTCTAACTCGTTCGGCGGCTGAAGTTTTGTCAAATCTGGTAAGAATTTTCACCCATAGTCATATTTATGACTAGAAAATCGACACATGCATATGTAGCTGGGAGTTTACAGCAGCTGTAAACTCTGCATTTTAATGGCCAGTTTCCAGGTGAACCTGGGTTAGCCGGTACCAGAATTTCTCCATTCTGGATTTTATAGCAGCTAAGGATGATGGAGGTGGTGGTGACAACAGGAGCTATAAGACGTGCAAAGCTCCAGTCAAACAGTCACCACTACAAACCAACACCCATCTTTTTTACAGGCCGGATGCCCTTCCAGTCGCCCAACCAGCAGTGTCCAAGCACTGAAGGGAAATTACAGAAACTGTAAACTAAGAAGTGTTTTTCATAATTAACATTTCAAAGATTTTAACTACAAACATAAGTGGAAGTGTACTGGAATAAAATTGCTTGTAAAAAGTTGCAAGTGGTCTATCCATTTAAGTGTCAACAACTCACATATCTACAAGGTGCATCATCAATACACCGATAGGATATATTCTAGTCAACTACATACAGTTCACGCAAGACAAAGCGGATCATCATTCAGTCTGTGAAAACCTGTGCTAAATTTAGCAGAAAATATCACTATCTGGATTCCACTGAAGCAACTCTTAAGACGTATAAAGTTTCAGTCAAATCACCACCGCCAACACTCAAGTCACCCGACCAACAATGTCATAGCAGTTTAGGCATTTATCAGAAAATACATAATTTATCAATTCCTCAGCTAAATAAACCACTGAAAATGGAGTGGTGCATGACAAACCAGTTTCAGTTTACAATCAACGTTTTTTGAGTATGAAACAAATGCAACACTAACAGAGGACTGCTTGACAACCAGCTGGACTTCTTCAACGACATTACGGACTGCTTTCAGTTCATCAGTGACTGTCTTGACAAGATTGTCATGCATGAAACGCAGTGAACGCATCTCGGCATCCAGGCGATCTGGGCTTGCTGGCAGCCTGTGTGCACTTACCTACATCAGCACCACACACTGCCAGGGTATACACAAATACATGCAAGAATCTTGCAATGTCTCAGTATTTATCAACATCTCTATTTAGGTAATTCTATAGAACGTTGTGATATCTCTATTTTAGAGACGTCTCTAAAACAGATATGCCTAAATACAATCCGTCTAAAAAACATACCCTTTTATCTTTTAAATTACTCCATAAAAATAACCAATTGTGATAATTTTTAGTACACAACATCCTGAAGACACTTGACACTGGAAAATTATAAACTAACTTTCCTCACCTACAAACTGTTGCTACTCTACCTTGGGAAGTGCAAGTGATTAAAATTTTAAGGAGGATTCAACAATAAGTTTCACTAAGCAGTTAATTTAAAAAAAATCCAAACATTTGCACAACAGTCGTCTTAGAACAATGAAGAATGTCAGTAACTAGCCCAAATTACATTGAGCAGAATCAACTGTTGAAGGGATCCGTGAAAGAACCGAATATGTTCCACAACTATGAAACTGAGAAAATCACT
>Ga0049108_10000282_pt1 | contig 11122 bp, 8 predicted proteins | sample WorMetilPIANOSA2_FD_60020 | JGI IMG/M metagenome (GOLD analysis project Ga0049108, IMG submission 60020) | Marine gutless worms symbiont microbial communities from Max Planck institute for Marine Microbiology, Germany - Olavius ilvae PIANOSA.2 | ecosystem: Host-associated > Annelida > Digestive... | reverse complement strand
AAAGGCCATGTCCAGTTCTACGCGGCGATCCCGATCTTCGCCGTCGGCTGCACCGTCGCAACGATGGACGTCGCCTAGGCGCGCACCGGAGAGAAGCCGTGGACGACCGGGACTTCAGGGCGTGGGCGGCGCGTGCCGTCGAGTGGGCGGCCGACTACCGCGCCGGACTGCGCGAGCGACCGGTGCGCGCGCCGGTGGCGCCCGGCGAGACCGCGGCGCAGTTGCCGGTTGCGCCCCCCGACGCGGCGGAACCGCTCGACGCCATCTTCTCCGACTTCGAGCGCATCGTCATGCCGGGCATGACCAACTGGCAGCATCCGCGGTTCTTCGCCTACTTCCCGGCGAACGCCAGCCCGGTGTCGGTGATCGCCGAGATCCTGACTTCGGCCGTGGCCGCGCAGTGCATGCTGTGGCAGACCTCGCCCGCGGCGACGGAGCTGGAGACGCGCACGCTCGACTGGCTGCGCCAGGCCATCGGCCTGCCCGACGGCTTCCACGGTGTGATCCAGGACACGGCGTCGTCGGCGACCCTCGCGGCGATCCTGACCATGCGCGAGCGGGCGCTCGGTTGGAATGGCAACCAGGCGGGGCTGGCCAGCCAGCCGGCGACGCGGGTCTACGCCAGCGAACAGACCCATTCGTCGATCGACAAGGCGATCTGGATCGCCGGCATCGGGCAGGAGAATTTGGTCAAGATCCCGGTGACCGGCTCGGCGCGCGCGATGAATCTGGCGGCGCTGGAGGCCGCGATCGTCGCCGACAGGGACGCGGGGCTCAAACCCGCCGGCATCGTCGCCTGCGTCGGCGGCACCAGCGTCGGCGCCACCGACGACGTGGCCGCGGTGTGCCGCATCGCGCGCACCCACGACCTCTACGTCCATGTCGACGCCGCGTGGGCGGGCGCCGCGATGATCTGCCCGGAGTTCCGGGACCTGTGGGCCGGCGTCGAAGATGCCGACAGCGTCGTCCTGAACCCGCACAAATGGCTCGGCGTGCAGTTCGACTGTTCGGTGCACTTCGTGCGCCAGCCGGAGGACCTGGTGCGCACGCTGGCGATCCAGCCCGAGTACCTGAAGACCTACGGCCGCGACGGCATCGTCAACTACAGCGAATGGTCGGTGCCGCTGGGGCGGCGTTTTCGCGCGCTCAAGCTGTGGTTCGTCATCCGCGCCTACGGCCTCGACGGCCTGCGCGCGATGATCCGCAACCACGTGCGCTGGGCGGCCGACCTGGCGGCCGCGATCGACGCCGCGCCGGACTTCGAGCTCGTCACCGCGCCGTTCCTGTCGCTGTTCAGCTTCCGCTACGCGCCGACCGGCGCGGCCGACTTCGACGCGCTCAACCTCCAACTCGTCAACGCCATCAACGACGACGGCCGCACGTACTTGACGCAGACGCGGGTCGACGGCCGGCTCGTGATCCGCTTTCAGGTCGGGCCGTTCGAGACCATCGAGGACGACGTCAAGACCGCGTGGGACGTGGTCCGCGAGATCGCGCCCACCTGCCGCTAGCGTCGCGGCGCGATCAGGTTGGCGAGCAGGCGGAAGGCGCCGGGCACCAGGAACTCCATCTGGTAGTGCAGGATCAGCGCCGTGTGCACGTGGCGGCCGCGGCCGACGTCGGCCGCCAGGAGCGCGCCCTCCAGCGGCGCCTCGCCGGCGTCGGCCATGGCCAACAGCGGCACATAGTCGTCCGCCCAGGCGGCGCCGAAATACAGCCCACGCTCCTTGACCCAGCCGGCCCAGTCGTCGGCGCCAATCACATTAGGCTGCTTTAGCAATGGGTGATCGGTTGCGAGGACCTTCACCGCGGCGTCCGGATCCGTCACGCGCCAGCGTAGGGACGGCTGGCCGATCTCGAGGAAGCGCGGCGGCACCGTCGCCGGGTCCCAGGCGTCCCACGGCCGGTGGTAGAGCGTGACCAGCGTACCGCCGGCCTCGGTCCAGGCGTGCAGGCGAGGGAGGGCGGCAAGCGCGTCGGACCGTTCGCCGAAGGCGAACACCCCGACAACGATGGTGTCGTAGCGGCCCAGGTTGCCGCTCGCCAGTGCGTCGGCGTCGAGCGGCTCGACCGCGACGCCCAGCGCGCGCAGCCAGTGGTCGACCCGGTCGGCGCCGCCGCCGATATAGCCGACCCGCACGTCCGGCAACACGACGTCGACCGCCAGCACCTCGATCTCGCTCGGCTGCACCCGGTATGTCGGGCGGATGTGCGGGTAGGCGAAACGCATAACCCTGCTGCCGGCGTCGCTGCCGACGCGCACGCCCACTGTCGAGCGGCCCGGCGGCAGACCGGTCGGTGGCACGAGCCGGAAGTCCGCCGGCGTCTCGTCGTGTGACTCGGGCTCGACCCGCCAGCCTTCCGGTACGTTGAGCGCAATCTTCCCAATGCCGTCTTGCGCGACGGCCGTCACGCGCACGTCCAGGTGCGCGGGCGGGTCGGCGAGGTTGAGCACCAGGCGGTCCGGCGTCGCCTCGACCGAGACCGGCGGCAGCAGCGCCAGCGTGTCCTCCGGCGGCACGACCGTCTCGACCGACACCTCGTCGACGACGTAGCGCACTCGCCCGACGACCGGATCGCCGTCGGTCGTGAAACTGTACGGATGGAACGGTGGCGTCCCGGCGTCGGCGCCGACCTCGAAAGTCGCCGTCGTGGTCGCGGCCGGCGCCAGGGGAGTCGGCGGCGGGCGGACGCCGTCGGCGTGCCAGCTTGGTGCTAAATCCAGCGCCAGCTGCAATGCGCCGAGCTCGACCGGTCCGCCGTTGTAGGCGGCAAGCGTCGCGTGCGTCGTCGCGCCGGGCACGAGTTCCGTTTCGTCGAAGGTCAGGCGCGCGACCAGCAGGCAGGCGCAGGCGCTGGCGTGGCACAACTGGCGCTCCTTGACCGCCAGCCGGTGCGCGATGTCGTCGTCGACGACGGCCTTGCGGGCGCGGCGCAGCGCCGCCAGCGCCGCGTGCACGGCTGCGGCAACCGCGCGGTTGTCGGGGAAGGCGGCGAGCGCCGCGTCGATCGCGGCCTGGGTTTCGCGCAGCGCCTCGCCAGCCGCGCCCGCGGTTGCCAGGTCGCCCACGGTGTGGGGCAGACCGGCGAACAGGTCGCCGCCCTCGTCGAGCGGGATGTCGCGGGTGCAGTCGAGGCGGTGCAGCGGCACGGCATCGGGCGCGGGATCGACCCAGCGCCCCATGCCCTGCGTGCGGTGGCAGGCACGCGACCACTGGGCGAACTGCGCATAGGTCGCGCCGTAGACCGGGTCGAAATCGCCGACCTCGACGCTGATCGTGGCGTTCGGCGGCGGCGCCTCGTCGTCGTACGACCCGCCGGCGCCCGACCACGCCGGCAGGTACAGTTTTGTGGGTCGCCAGGGCGCCAAGCCCTCACGCGCGTGCTGCGGGAAGGCGTCGGCGTCGCCGGCCAGGCGGTACGCCTCGATCGTTGCCACGGTGTTGGCCCGGTGGTGTCCGTGCTGGCCGCCGACGTCGAGGAAGGTGGGCGCGATGGCGTCCGGGCGGCTGGTGCGAATGGCGCGCACCAGGCGTTCAACCGTGCGCTCGTGGCCCCAGATCTTGAACGTCTCCTCGGCAGACTTCGAAAACCCGAAGTCGAAGATGGCGCCGTCGATCTCCTCGTTGAGCCAATAGAGTTCCAGGCCCAGCGTCGCCGCCGCGGCCTCCATCTCGCGCGTGCGCAGCACGCCCAGATCGCGGTGGAAGGCGGTGCCGATGGCGTTCTGGCCGCCTTCGCCGCGCACCGCGCAGGCGTAGGCCACGCGCACGCCGTCACGTTTCGAGAGGCGGGCGAGCAGCCTGCTGGTCTCGTCGTCCGGGTGGGCCCCGGTCTGCATGAAGCTGTTGACGGAGGTCAGTGGCACCAGGCTGTCCCACAGCCGCACGATGGCGCTCGAGCCCGCTTGCGCGGCGAGGCGCCGCTGGTCCGGCGTCACGGCCGCGCCTCCGCGAGCCGCGGCGATTCGCCGTTCGCCAGCAGCACCCGCGGCTGCAGGCTCATCAGGTGGTAGATCGGCAGCACCGCGGCGCCCAGCGCCGTCACGTCGGTACCCGCCGTGCCCCGGATGACGCGCGCCTGGCGCCGGTCGCTGCGGCTGCTGACGCTCTGGTTCAGCGGCGCGAGCGCCGCCAGCAGCGCGTCCATCAGCCGGTCGGGCAGGTGCCCGCCGATCAGCACCGCCTCCGGGTCGAAGACGTTCTCCAACGTGCCCAGCGCGATGCGCAGCTTCGCCGCCGCCTGGGCGACCCAGTCGTTCAGCACCTCGTGCGCGCCGTCGTCCAGCCGGCCGATGTCGCGCGGCGTATCGACCTCGAACCCGGCCTTGCGCAGGGTGCGGATCACCGAGTGCACCGAGACGTACTGCTCGAGACAGCCATTGTTGCCGCACTCGCAGGGCAGGCCGCCGGGGTCGATCACCATGTGGCCGACCTCGCCGGCGTTGCCCCAGGCGCCGCGATAGGGCTGGCCGTCCAGCATCAGGCCGCCGCCCAGCCCCATGCCGATGAAGACGTAGACGAAGTGCTGCAGCTCGCGCGCCGCGCCGTGGAAGCGCTCGCCGACCGCCGCCGCCGTGGCGTCGTTCTCGACGAATGCCGGCAGCTCCAGATCGCGCTTCAAGGCGCCGACGAGATCGAACCCGGCCCAGCCGGGCAGGGTGGTCGGGCCGACCGAGGTCAGGCCCTCGACGTCGAAGGGGCCCGACATCACCGTACCGATGCCCAGCACGCGGTCGCGCGGCACGCGGCTGGCCTCGATCAGGCGCCGCACCAGCACCGTCATCTGCGGCACCGCTGTCGCCGGATCGGCCTGTTCAAGCGGCAGCGTCTCCTGCCGCAGCACGTCGCCGGTGAGGTTGACCAGCACGCCGTTGAGGCGCCAGTGGTCGAGCTGCAGGCCGACCGTGTAGCCGCCGGCGGGGTTGATCGCCAGGTCCTTCGCCGGCTGGCCGCGGCCGACGCGGCGCCGGCCGCTCTCGCGCAACAGCCCCGCGCTCTCCAGTTCTTCGGCGATGTTGGAGACGGTCTGCGGCGCCAGGCACGTCAGCCGCGCGATCTCCGCCCGCGACAGCGTGCCCCAGATGCGCACGGCCTCCAGCACCACGCGCCGGTTATAGGAGCGCATCTGGCCGATGTTGAAGCCATTGAGCAGCGGGTCACGGACAGCCATGCGGGCGAGTTGAACATGGCCGAGCCGATTAAATCAACGTTCTGGATTTATTGACTCGCGTCTCGCGAGCGAGAACAATGACGCCAAGGCGCGCGCCCGGTCCTGCGGCGAAGGGCCGAGGGTGCCGCGCAGTCTCTGGGAGGTGGAAAATGAGAAAGCGACTTGGTTCCCTGCTCGGCGGCGCCGTAGGCGCGGCGCTGGCCCTCGGTCTCGCGACGCCGTCGCAGGCCGTCGACATCGAGTACTGGCAGTACGCGTTCACGGCCCGGATCGATGCGATCGACAAGCTGATCGAGCAGTTCGAGGCGGCGAACCCCGACATCAACGTCATTCACACGAACTTCCCCTACGCCGAGTACCGCACCAAGGTCGCGGCGGCGATCCCGGCGGGCGAGGGGCCGGACGTGGTTCAGCTCTACTACGGCTGGCTGGATGCCTACCGTGACGCCCAGCTGGTGGTGCCGTTGCCGGCGGACGCCTTCCCCGACGCGGCGATCAAGAGCGACTTCTTCCCCATGGTCCAGGCCATGAACGTCGGCGGCGACTATTACGGCCTGCCGACGGCGGTGCGCTCGCTGGCGCTGTTCTGGAACAAGAAGCTGTTCGCCGAGGCCGGCGTCGACGGGCCGCCCGAGACGCTCGACGAACTGGTCGAGACGGCGAAGAAGCTGACCAAGCGGGACTCAGGCGGCAACCTCTTGCAGGTCGGCATCACCATCGCGCCGGCCGGTCAGGATCACCATTGGTGGCGCGAGGTGCTGACGCGCCAGTTCGGCGGCCAGCCCTATTCGGCCGACGGCCGCACGGTAACCTACAACAGCGAAGCCGGCATCAAGGCGATCGAGTTCTACGCCAACCTGATCACCGAGCACAAAGTCAGCGAGATCGGCTTCCTGACCGACGGCCAGACCGCGTTCAAGGCCGGCAAGGCGGGCATGACGTTCGACGGCTCGTTCCGCCTGGGAGCGTTCAACAAGCAGCGCGGCCTGGAGTACGGCATCACCGAGCTGCCGGCGCACGACGGCAGGCGCTTCAACTTCTCCTCCTACTGGGTCAACGGCATCACCTCGAAGGCCCAGGGCGAGAAGCGCGAGGCGGCGGCCAAGTTCCTGGCCTTCATCACCCAGCCGGACGCCATGCAGCTGTGGCTCGACACCGTCGGCGAGCTGCCGGCGCGCCCGGAAGTGGCGCTGGTGCCGGCGAACGAGAACAACCCGCAGTTCGGGCCGTTCATCAAGGGCCTGGCCTACGCCAACGCGACCCACTTCGTCGACGAATCGGCGCAGCGCCAACTCGTCATCGACATGCTCGACAACATCACGCTGAAGGGCATGAGCGCCGCCGATGCCGTCGCCATCGCGGCCGAGGAGGAACAGAAGCTGCTGGACAAGTACTACGGCAGCTGACGGCCATGCGACCGGCGGGCGGGGCGCATAGCCGCCCCGCCCCGGTCACTTGGGGCACCGCCCCATGAACGACGCCCGCCGCGGCATGACGCTGGAGCGCAAGCAGGCCCTGTGGGCCTGGGCGTTTCTGGCGGTGCCGGCTGTGTTCTATGTCGTCATCCGCTTCTACCCGACGCTCAGCGCCTTCCTGATCTCGTTCACCGAGTGGAACCTGATCGGCACGCGTACCTATGTTGGCGTCGAGAACTATCTGCGCCTGGCCGGCGACCCGGTGTTCTGGAAGGTGCTGGTCAACACCGTGCTGTACGGGGTCATCGGCCTGCCGGTCAGCATCGTGTTCGCGTTCGTGGTCGCCTACTACCTGGACCACGTGCGCTTCATGCACGGCTTTCTGCGGGCGCTGTACTTCATCCCTTTCCTGACCACCGCGGCGGCCATGGGCTGGGTCTGGCGCTGGTTCTATCAGCCGGTGCCGGTCGGCGTCTTCAACCTGATCCTGGTCGAATTCGGCGCCAGCCAGCAGCCGTTCCTGCGATCCACGGTGCAGGCACTGCCGGCGGTGCTGGCGCCGGCGGTATGGGCCGGCCTGGGCTTCCAGGTGGTGATCTTCCTGGCTGGCCTGCGCGCCATCCCCTCGTCGTACTACGAGGCCGCGCGCATCGACGGCGCCGGCGCCTGGCGGATTCTGTGGGAGATCACCATCCCGCTGTTGCGGCCGACGCTGATCTTCCTGATCGTCATCAGCACCATCGGTTTCCTGCGCATCTTCGACCAGGTCTTCAACATGACCTTCCAGGGCGACGGCGGGCCGCTGAACGCGACCAAACCAATGGTGCTCTACATCTACGACACCGCCTTCAGAAGCTTCGATATGGGCTACGCGACGGCCCAGACCGTGATCCTGTTCCTGATGCTGCTGGCGATCACGCTGATCCAGCTGCGCGCCATGAGGCAGACGTGACCGCCACCAGCGTCGAGGCGCCCTACGCTGGCACCGCAGCGCCGTGGGCGGAGTGGCGCGTCAGCCCGGCGCAGATCGTCACCTGGACGCTGTTGTTCCTGGGCGGCGTCGTCATGGTGCTGCCCTTCGTGTTCATGGTCACGACGTCATTCAAGTTCAACAACGAGATCTACGAGCTATCGCTGATCCCGCGCGAGCCGACCATCGAGAACTACATCTTCCTGTTCCAGGAGACCAATTTCGCCCGCTGGTTCTTCAATTCGCTGTTCATCGCCACGGCGACCACGGTGTCGGTGCTGTTCTTCGACAGCCTGGTCGGCTACACGCTGTGCAAGTTCCGATTCCGCGGCCGGCCGGTCGTCTTCGTCCTGATCCTCTCGACGCTGATGATCCCGACCGAGATGCTGGTCATCCCGTGGTACATCATGTCGAGGGATTTCGGCTGGCTGAACTCATACTGGGGAATCATGTTTCCGGGGTTGATGACCGGATTCGGCACGTTCCTCATGCGCCAGTTCTTCGAGAGCATCCCCGACGATTTCCTCGACGCCGCGCGCATCGACGGCCTCAATGAGTTTCAGATCTGGTGGGAAATCGCCATGCCGCTGGTCACGCCGGCGTTGGCGGCGCTCGCCATCTTCGTCTTCCTGGGCAACTGGACGGCGTTCCTCTGGCCGCTGATCGTCACCAACTCGGCCGAGCTGTTCACCATCCCCGTCGGCTTCGCCTCATTTTCCGGTGAGTTCAACACCGAATGGGAGCTGATCATGACCGGCGCCAGCATCGCGACGCTGCCGACGCTGCTGATCTTCATCATCTTCCAGAAATTCATCATCCGCGGCGTCATGCTGGCGGGGCTGAAGGGCTAGGTCATGGCGGAAGACCCGGACCGATTCCCGGCGCCGACCTACGCGGCGACGGTGCTGGCGCCGCTGTTCGACGCCACCAAGACCGCGTTCTGGGACGAGCTGATGCGCATCAACCGCGCGCACGGCGTCATGCTGGCCGAGCAGGGCATCTGCACAGCGGACGAGATCGGGGCCATTCTTGCGGCCTTGGACGAGATTGAGGCGGCGGTGCAGCCGGCAGACCTGTCCTATGACGGCGAAATCGAGGACGTGTTCTTCTTCGTAGAGCGCGAACTGATCCAACGCCTTGGCGTCGATCTGGCCGGCAAGCTGCACACCGGGCGCAGCCGCAACGACATCGACCACACGGTCTTCAAGATGAAACTGAAGGCGCGGTTGGACGAGTTGCTGGGCGGACTCGCGGCGCTGCTCGACACCCTGCACGACGTGGCGACGCGCCATCGCGAGACCATCATCGTCGCCTACACCCACGGCCAGCCGGCGCAGCCGTCGACGCTCGGGCACTATCTTGGCGCGGTCATCGAGGTGCTGTTGCGCGATAGCGAGCGCCTGCGCCAGGCGCGTGCGCAGGCCGACCGCTCGAGCATGGGCGCCGCCGCCATCACCACCACCGGCTTCGGGATCGACCGCGAGCGCATGGCCGACCTGCTCGGCTTCGCCGCGGTGCAGGAGAATTCTTACGGCTGCATCGCCGCCTGCGACTACGTGACAGGCGTCTACAGCGCGCTCAAGGTGATGTTCGTCAACCTCGGCCGGTTCGTGCAGGACCTGAACCAGTGGACCGGCTTCGAGGTCGGCCAGTTGGCAGTGCCCGATGCCTATGTCCAGATCAGCTCGATCATGCCGCAGAAGCGCAACCCAGTGCCGGTCGAGCACATGCGCTTGATCGCCTCGCTGGGCGCCGGCCACTGCGACACCATCGTCAATACGATGCACAACACGCCGTTCACCGACATGAACGACTCCGAGGGCGAGGTCCAGGTCGCGGGGTATCAGGCCTTCGATGCCGCTGGGCGGCTGCTGAGCCTGCTTGGCGGCTTCATCGCCGCCGTGCGCGTGAACGACGCCAAGGTACGCGCCCACATCGACGCGACCTGCATCACCATCACCGAACTGGCCGACACACTGGTGCGCACGGAGGCCATCTCCTTCCGCCAGGCGCACGAGGTCGCCGCGGCGCTATCGCGCGAGATCGTCGCCGGCGGCGAGACGCTGTCGAGCGTGCCGTACGCGCGCTTCGTCGCCGCGTTCACGGACGCGCTCGGCCGTGCGCCGAGCCTCGACGAGCCCGGCTTCCGCCGCGCCGCGTCACCCGAGCATTTCGTTGCGGTGCGCGAGCGCCTGGGCGGGCCGGGCCCGCGGGTGCTCGCCACAAGTCTCGACGGTTATCGGCGTGCTATCAACGAGTTGCGAGCGGACCTGGCCACGGCGCATGAACAAGACGCGCTGGCGCGTGTCGCGCTCGAGGCGCGCGTGCGGCACTACACCGCCCAGCCGGTGGAGGCCTGATATGGCCAGCGTGTCGATCCAGGGCGTGCGCAAGACCTACGACAAGCTGGAGGTCGTGCACGGGCTCGACCTCGAGGTCGCGCACAACGAATTCGTGGTGTTGGTCGGCCCCTCGGGCTGCGGCAAGTCGACGATGCTGCGCATGATCGCCGGGCTGGAGAGCATCACCGCCGGCGACATCTACATCGGCGAGCGCCTGGTCAACAACGTCGAGCCGAAGAACCGGAACATCGCCATGGTGTTCCAGAACTACGCGCTCTATCCGCACATGACGGTGTTCCGGAACATCTCCTTCGGCCTGCGCGCGGCGCGCCTGCCCAAGGACGAGGTGCGGCAACGCGTCGAGGAGGCGGCGGCGATCCTCGACCTCTCGGACCTGCTGGAACGCAAGCCATCGCAGCTCTCGGGCGGCCAGCGCCAGCGCGTCGCCATGGGTCGTGCCATCGTGCGCGACCCGCGAGTGTTCCTGTTCGACGAGCCGCTGTCCAACCTGGACGCCAAGCTGCGCTACCAGATGCGCACGGAGATCAAGAAGCTGCACCAGAAGGTGCAGACGACGATCATCTACGTCACCCACGACCAGATCGAGGCGATGACCCTGGCGGACCGCATCGTCATCATGCGCGACGGCTACATCCAGCAGGTCGGCGCGCCACGCGACGTCTACCACACGCCGGCGAACACCTTCGTCGCCGGCTTCATCGGCAGCCCGGCCATGAACATGATGCCGGGCGAGGTCGAGAGCATCGACGGCCGCGCGCACGTGCGCATCGCCGCCGACTTCGCCGTGCCGCTGGCGCCCCACCAGGCGGCGCGCATGACGGGCGGCGGTCAGGCCATCCTGGGCATCCGGCCGGAGGACCTGACGCTGGCGAACGGCACGCCGGCGCCCGAGGAGTGGCTGGTCGACGCCCGCATCGAGGTCGTCGAGCCGCTCGGCTCCGAGACGCTGGTGGCGGTCGACATCGCCGGCCACGAGCTGACCGGCATCGCCAAGGGCCGCAGCGAGCCGGCGGTCGGCAGCGTGGCGCCCTTCGCCTTCAACCTCGAGAACATGCACGTCTTCGACCGCGCCACCGAGGCCGCGATCCGCTAGCCGGCTTCGGCGGCCGGCCAATCGGTTCTAGAGCGTTATCGGTTGAGCCTGCATCGCCGGCCCGCACCCCCGCCCGGCCACCCAACGCCAGTATCCTCGGGGTGGCCGG
>Ga0049108_10000279_pt1 | contig 11434 bp, 6 predicted proteins | sample WorMetilPIANOSA2_FD_60020 | JGI IMG/M metagenome (GOLD analysis project Ga0049108, IMG submission 60020) | Marine gutless worms symbiont microbial communities from Max Planck institute for Marine Microbiology, Germany - Olavius ilvae PIANOSA.2 | ecosystem: Host-associated > Annelida > Digestive... | reverse complement strand
AAATGACCTATACTGTGTCGAGTGGGACGTTAAACTCTACTGTACCATACCATACCATACTCTGTGTTGGCCTAATACATCACTGTTTATGAAACTTCTAAGTGTCTGCTCTTAACTTGCTCGAAAATAAAAAAATGAACTTTGTGCCATTGTAAAAGACAGACTGGCTCAACATAAACCGCTAACAGAAAAAAAGCAATAAGTTCACAACCAGTAAAGCTTTTCGCATTAAAACTTAAGTTATAAAACTGGACACAACAGATCTATTACAACTGCTATACGACTGAAGTTTTCATTAAATATCTCAATGCTGACAACAAACATGCTTTAACATTAACAATGAGCGTGAGAAGAAACAGAATACGTCAGGTAACAAAATTACGCGAGCAGTTATTTTTAAAGTTTATCTTAATTTATTTCACAGCTCGACACACATATATGGAACAGAGACACAAAGTAAAGATAAAAACAGTGAATCACTACTAACTACTATTATGAATCCACAAAACTGACAACCTCTTTCTTCTTGCCGACATACCAATATCAGGAGAACTGGCCTATTTATCGGTTTTCTTCTCCGCTTCTTCGCTGATCCGTTTCGACAGTACATCCCCCGACCCGTTCATCTTCACTCTGACGTCATTTGTGCCGATTACGTGTCGAGGCAAAAAATCGTTTAAAATTACTGCCCCGCCTGGGGCGGGGGGACCGCTCGTCCACTCGACACAAGATAACAAAACCACGCTTACCGTCTTTCTGCTCATCAGGCAGCCACACAACCGCAAAGAAATATAAATTACTATTGATTTCTTGCGCGGCGATTAGAAAGCATCGCGGTTGGCTGGTTGGTCGTAGCCTGAGGGTACCGTTGGCCTACTGTCACTCCGAATGTTTGCCGTGTTTACGTCACCGCAGCCGTTTCAAACAAGGAAGTTCTAAAAATAAACTATTTCTAGAACTTGCTTGGTTTCAAATCACGCTGCTAAATGCGCACATTTTTAACTCCACAAAAGGAGATTATGTTTTGCGTTTGTCTGTTTGTCTGTGTACAAGATAATAACTCAGAAAGTTGTGGACGAATTTCGATGTAATTTGCTGGAGGGGTGGAATGTGTGACTAGCAACAACTGATCTCAGTGGTGATGCAGCTACAGGAAGTTTTACAGGAATTTTTAAGACTGCTAGATTGTAAGAAAGGGAGATCATCTGCCTTGGCGGATGTTTAAAATCTCTGAATGCTTCTACAATGTGAGGCATAAAAACACAACAAATCTGTTTTTGTAATATCCGCAAGATCTGCAATCCTGGCTGCTCCCCCCCCCCCATTCGTACTTGTTCACCGCTGTTCTACGTATCCAGATCAGCCAATCCTACGAAATATTTCGACGTCGTATCGGCAACAGAACTAGATTACGCAGAGTCCAGATGCTTTGTGTGATTTCGAAGTTTTTTTTTAAATTCAGTTTTGCTCAGTATTAACCGTGCTTCTTAACGTGAAAAATTCACCGTTCCATTTCGTGACAAGCCGCGTGTGCACTATACTTACCAAGGCATACGGTGCGTTGGTAGGCGTAGAGGTCACGCAGGCGTCGGTATCCGGCAACTTATTTGAACAGTGCAAACACTTGGCAGCAGATTGACTGCTGCTGATGATGACGCATAATAATCGCTTCATCAGGCGTATATTAAGCGTAAAATTAGTGCGACTGGACCGGCAGCGGACATCAGCGGCGGCGGTATAGGAGAGTCGCCGAGCCGACCAGCTTGCAAGACATCGTCAAGCCTCGTGCCGCGCATACGGACGTGCACCGCATTGCCAACGTCCTTACATACCGATCCGCGAGTTTATTCTATTTCGCTTTAGAGAAACACCATATAGAATTAAGCTGTAAAACGCACTGGACAAAGTCCTATCCACAGACAAATCGGAATTGGCTTTGCAGAGTCCCAGACGTTGAGACAAAATAATTCAATACGATATGATATCGCGTCAAAAAGTTAAATGTCAATTTAATCGGTCAAATATGAATATGAAGTGAAAGTATATTTATACCGACAAGAGACAGAAAGAACGCCTTTATATAGCGTCATCAAAGAATGCTATCATGGAAGCTGAAAAGAAGACTTCAAAATGCTTGTAAAAATTCACACGCTAAAATTAAGCTACAAATGAAACGTTGTACTGTACCTGTGAGTTAAAAAAAACAGGACAACCTACTCTTTTGTATGTCTTCACCAATGTTAACCAATTTTCAAAATTCTTTCACCAACAGGCTTAGCAGCGTTTGTGTAACGAAATAATCACTAAAGATCATACTGCCCTATAAATGCGTCGCTACATTACCGTGTGAAGCCTTAGCGTTCAAAAATTAATCTAAATAACACATAAATTGACACTGGTTGCAGCTTGTCTGCCGTGAACTCGTAAGCAGGAACTATTGGTTGCTTCAGACGTCTGAAGCGATTTGTTATATACGTTGCGATGCCACATTATCAGTTTTGATAGATTTTTTTTCTGGCTGTGATCTTTTCCGCATGTTCTGTTTATCCAAACAGTCCGCCGTGCATCATTCTCTGCCTTCACTCTCTAACTTCCAGATTTGTGGTTGCCGAACAGCACTGATCTCAATCCAACTGACTACAAAATCTCGGCCATAAATTTAGCATCGAGTCTACCAGAAGAAGTGCAGGATGTGAATGGTTTGAGGCAGCGTCTGATTGATGTGTGGGCTGGAGTGGAACACAGCATTATTGACGATGACGATGACATTGACCAGCGGCGCAGGTGTCTCTCTGCCTGCATTCGAGCCACATGACGACATTTTAATTTTGTCAAAACATTTAAGTTTTAATTTATTGTTAAACAAGACATTTTTCAGATTATCACTAATTTCCTGTCATCTACATTTCATAAGGTAATGTAGCGATGCATTTGAGGTGTGGTAAGAAATTTAATAATCACTTCGTTACTCGTTTACTGCTGATTCCGCCAGTGAAAGAATCTTGAAAATCGGTCAATATTTGGCAAAGTTATACGCTGGAGTAAGGTGTCCTGTTTTCGGACTCACGGGATATAAAACGTCACTAGCGAGAGTAATTTACGTCAAACTGTGTACACTGGCATCGCACATATGTCATATCATCGCACGTGTTCATCTTAAGTTAGTAGACATGTTGGTTTTGTCAACATTACATTAACGTAGCACAAATTTTTAAGCAATACTCCATTGGTTCAGTGTTAAATTCAGACTAGAACGTTGGTCGCCGTATGTATCATACAATAGCTCAGTGAATAAATTATTAATATCATTAAGGCTATTATTGACTTGGATATAGATGGGATATTATAACAATCGATAAAGCAGCCTTAATGAATGACGAACACGACACGGGCCACGGACTTCCTGTGTACCAGCCTGTATGTAGCAGCAGATGACTGCATGGCGATGCTCATCAGCAGTTGGCAAGTAGTCCTATGTGCTGGTATGTATAGAACTACTTGAGCAGTTATATTGTTACACACGACGCGATGGGTTCACAAACGTGGTAGGTGGTCGGTTGACGGTGCCGGTGGCGCCACCCAGAGAGCATCCCACAGAGAACGCGTTATCTGCTGCGAGCAGCCGCCGTCTTCGCAGCTTCCGAACTGTCTGTCGTCCAACGCTCGGTGACAAGCGACTCTGTTCAGAGCCCGCCCGCCACAGTTCCCCGCCGAGGATGCTCTACCCAGGAAGCCGTGCGGAGAAGGAGATGCCTGTCTCTTTTAATAGCAGCAAGACTATAGGTTAGTTACGACTGTCCAACCCCAGCAGACACAGTACGGAAGAACCACGGGTAGAGTACAGTACAGTACTCGCTTCTATTGATGATTCCGTTTTTATCGCGCGTCAGCATGCTATGAATACAGAGCGAAATATTGTTGTACCAATTCCGTCCGTCTCTCCACTGTCCAGCGTCTAAACGAGTACATATTTCGTCGCATTTTTGACATTCTAGTAGGGCCATCATCCTAGTGCCCACCGCCGTTACCAAATTTCAAGAGGAACCCGTCCGCGAGGGCGTTAAATACATGAGGGTGGGGAAATTTTGAAAATATCGCCCTTTGTCTTATAAACGGTACGAGACTGGTCCACAGTTACAGTTACTATGGAACACTAATAGGAAATCATGGGTGGCCGGTCAATCTGTGTCGGTTCCAAGGACCTTGAGTGACTTGAAAGGCGAGACGACGGGAAGGGTCAAACTTTATCGGAGGATCTCCGTAATTACGCACCAACTGTTCGACATAGAACGACCAAATTTGTCATCGTAAGACTTATCGAGGAGGGACGACGTGTTTCTAGAGGTCATATACGCCCCATCTCCTAAGGGCGGAGGCCCAGCACCCCGAATTTTTGGGACCTCTATTAACGCCCATACGGTTTTACCTACAGCGACCACATTCGGCAGGGTAAGACAAATGGAGGACGGGCGTTTCTTTGGGTCAGACACGCTTCCTATCTTAATGGAACGGGGTACCAGCGTGCCAATGATTTCTTGGGACCTCTACATGCGTGCACACGGTATGAGAAACAGTAATGAAATTTTGCGTTGTAATCAAACTATATCAGGGAGACAAAATTTTACAGGTCGACCACGCCACCTCCCCTGGCCAAATTTTCTTTGTGACTTGAATACTGGCGCGCGATCAATTTGCGGTAGCTAACCTTCCTTTTCTCTTTTATCAGGGTCGTCTCAGTTTATGGCTTTTTCACTGTTTCACAGTAATTTCATTACATTTACGTTATACGGTATGATACTTAGTTTCACTTTTATAGGACAACATTATGGCATAGAAACACCATTTGCGCACGCTGAACGGATTTCATTTTTGGTTTCTTTTTCGATTGTTAGCCTACTTTTACCTTTGCCAAGGAGGTTATGTTTTCGTCTGGTTTAGTTGGTTAGTTGGTTAGTTTGTGTGTTAGCAGAATTACGCAAAATCTACCCAACCGATTTCACAAAATTCGGCGGAAAGGGGACACACGGGCCACGGTAGAAAACGTTAGCTTTTTACTGGTAATGCGGATCACGTTACGTTATGGATGGAGTCCGGTTAGGGTTACAATTACGGTTACGGTTAGGTGGGGGCACCGCCATACTTTGCATGGGAGAATGAGTGTTATCCAACGTTTATTCAATGCGGTATCAGCGGCCTTGGCGGAGGTATGCCCTCTACTAAGTGCCATTCTAGTTACGTTTTGGGTTCTTTTTCTAGTTTCGACCCTGCAGCACGAAATCCACGAATTCAAGGTTGCCAGTGCGAAAGATTGCTACCTGCGGGAAGAAGAAACTGTACAGTATCTTACTGAACGTTGTCCTGCTCATCAGCGATCTGACTAACTCGTATCCCGGCCAAACCTTCAAACATTTACAGATAAACCAACTTCAGTTGTCCACTTTTCCCGTGTCTTTCTGAGACGAACAAGCAGGATAACTTTACAGATGCTACATTCCTATGGCTATTAGGGACACATGGCAAGAAGATGCAGCTGCCTGGGAGAGGCTATATTACAAGGCCGTACGCCAGGAAGACAGAGACGACGACGATGGTCAGAAGACATCAGTTGATGGACCGGATTACATATCAATTAAGCAGCAATGGCAACAGAAGACAGGCATGCAGGCACAGACGACGACAACAGTTCCTACATTTACTGAGTGTGCCGGTGACTAGATGATCTGCGACCAATACCGTACACCCACAGTTCTCACATGTCTCGCAGCATTTCGTTCGCCGCGCGGCTGATCAGAAATTCGACGAACGTCGTCGATATTCTATTGAACGACCGAACGGATCTGTCGCGCTAATCGTTATTTAATATCACTGCCGACCGCGCCGCCGCCGCCGCCCGACGTACTTCGACGCGGCTCGACGTCGCGGCATTGTCAGTTCGGTGGATTTCGATCGACGACGTTTCCGCTCCGCTGCCGCCGTCTCGCGCCGCAATCTAGCGACGCGTGATACCGGCCCGGAAGAATACAGAGGCAGAAAGATCGCCGTGCGCCGACACCGCCGCGACGGCAGTCGACAAAGACGCATCAAAGAGCGTCGATTTGTAACGCCTCGATGAATCGCGCTGACTGACTTCTTTGAATGACGTCAGATCGAGCAGAAAAAAACATCCATTATAAACAAGCAAGCTGTACCATCTGATATGATACATTATGTGACGGATTATTTACTGCCAGTACAATGGGTAACTTAAGTTTATGTTTCGGATTAGACTCAGTATTAAATCCAGTATTACACGAAAACTCGGTCTAATGCTGAGTTTAATCCAAAAGCTGAAGCGTCCCAATGACTGTTCTGTATGACAAGGAAATGGCTGCTATTAAAGATACGGTTTGCAGCTTTGTTAGATAATTTTACTCGTACATTAATGCCATCACATGTGAAATATAGTGAGGAAGAATAATTATTGTAGCCTAGCAGTAGCGTGACAGTTTTTCTCAAATCGTGTACAAAATATTGCCCTATAGTGAGCAATAATAGAAATTGTTACTTTATCTAAGCAGTTGATTCAGTTACTGTTACACCGAATAAATTTACCAATGAACATTACAGATGAGTCGGCTCGGCTTACATTAGAGAAGCTCATTTAACCCGGGTACAAAAGACTAGTAAATTAAACGCCGCCAGACATTAGGGAGCATACAGTAAGTTTTCAACGTTCATCTGTGGTAAATCACCGAATGCAATAAGTTTCGGTTTCGCAATACTGACTCGCGACAAATGAAGTTTGAATATAAAGCAGCGATCGATAAAGAATCTTCGTCGTTTAAATTTAGGTTATAAACCAGTATTGTTAGCAATATGAAGAAAAGTATTGCCAGCCGCAATAGTAATAGCAGTACTGGAAGCCAGTAGTATTATTACCAAGATCTTGTTAATGATACTTTCAAAAAATATCGCCGCTATCAAAATATATCGATATCAGTGGTTTTAGTTGACAGTTATATTTTAGTTTTAGTTTTAGTCTCAGTACCGTATCTAATTTTATGCATACTTTATAGTCTATTCTTGAATTTCAGTTTTAGCTTTATTCACGATCGTGAATAATTACAATTGACAATTTTATTCAACTGGGTTGTTAATTAGTTTCTTTGTGAACTATACATCGGCTTGAAAATTACGTACATATACAATATGCATTCACAGTGACGAGACGGACTGACGGAGTGCGTAATGTAATGAAGACGAAAATAAATGTCGATTAATATCTACTGTTATTTTCCAACTGTCGAATCTCCGGGCGTAGGCCTATGTGTTGAGTTATCGTCGTCGTTGTCGTCCTCATTTTCGTCACTCACAATTGCGTCGTAGTCTTCGTCTCGTCGTCGAAAATCTGTCAGTTCATGACCGATATTTTTGGGAAAAAGTGTCGGTCGCACCAGTCATAAATTAGCCGCAGTGTGCTTGCTTCGGCGGCAAAACGAGAACTCGACGATACAACAATCGTATCGTGACTGCGCACGCATCATCATCATCATCATCGTCATCATCAGCAGCAGCAGCAGCATCAGCAGCTGTTGTACAGCTCCGTATCACGTGACGCCTGACGTCACGCTATGGATGGCGTCGGTCGTTGCGGTTGGTCGGTGTTCAATTTGCGTCGCGTCGTCCGTCGTCGTGACGACGACGACCTCCCGCGGCAAACCTGCGCTGCTGGTCAAACTCGCTCGACTGTCCGCTGACCGAGCGCTCACTCCGTCCGCGTGCCCACCGGTCGTCTCTCGCCAGCTGCCGCAAATCGCTGCAATTCGCCGACGGCAAATGTACTATCTCGTGCCGTCAGGTCGGACGCGGTATCGAGTGACAAGTGATGATAATGACGGCGACGAGAACTGGTCATCAGGAAGAGTGCATCAGCGCGATAATGAAAGTAGTCAGATGAGCGTGGCCCCAGAATTTAGACTGGCCCCAGATTTACCCCAGTTTTATACGCTCAAATGCATGGGTACAACTGTCATGTAATCTAATACTCTTAGATTATCGAAGTAAAGTAGCCATAGCCAGACAGGGCTCGAGATGGCTTAACCCCTAGGAAAATATACAGCTAAGTAATCCGCCGAAGCCCCCTAAAACTTCTATCTCGCATCATTTGGTGGTATACGACAAGTCAAACGGCGTGAGCTTACACATGGGCCCAAAATTTTCCCGCCACTGAAAGCCCCCTTTTCCCCTGGAAGGCGTGTTCAAAACCTAGTCCATTTATTCTAGGCCCAAAGTCTATCGACCCTGAAAATTCGGTCCAAATCCGTCAACAACATTTTTAGTTTTCTTGTTCACACGAATAAACAAGAAACTCAGCTGTCACTGACAAATCGCGCAACGCATTTGTGCAAATGCAATGGCGTGGCATACCACGCCGAATATGGTCATTCTGCATTAAAAGATGTAGGCATAAAAACAGAACCCCAAAATTGCGGAGCGCTGGAACTCTGCTCTCTTGGGATGGGAGGCGTGGCTGACCCCAAGATAATGAAGATATCCGCCCTTCCTCCACATGTTACCTTGCGGAACGTGGGCGTTCTGCGTTAAAGTGCGTTAAAGGGTATAGTCATAGATAGAGAACCCCCAAAATTGGGGAGCGCTTGGGCCCCGTCCCCTTGGGGTTTGAGCGTGGCTGACCCCTAAAAACAAGCATCCTCTCCATATGTGTTACCATATCAAATTTGGTAGTACTGCGTCAAAGGATGTACGTATAAATTAAAGGGAACTCCCAAAATTGGGAGCGTTGGGTCCTCGCCCCTTGGGGTGGGGGCGTGGCTGACCCCTAGACATACGCCCCTCCGTAAATGCGTGCTATCCTGCTGCATTTGGTCGTTCCAGGTCAAACTATATATGAGCGTTATCAAGGAGAGAGCCTGAATTTACTGGATAGATAGTTAATAGGACAATGACGAGGAGGTTATCTTTCGAGCGCTACCCGGATGATGGTCCGGATGCTGGTTCCGGAAAACACGAATTTTCACTCGGATTGCAGACTGTCGGCGCGATCATATCTCCTCTCAGAAAGTTGTTGACGGATTGTGACGAACATTTCCGAGTCAATAGTCGTTGGGACAAGGAAAACATTTGTAATTTCTAGGATCGCTTCGGGTCGTATTCCGTATCCGAATTGTGATCCAGTTAATGATGATTGTTTTGCCTTTGTCGGAGCTATGTGTTATACGGAGTATTTATTAGATGTCATTATTATTACTATTATTATTGGTGCATTATTTGCATTGTTTTAAATCACTACTTATGCTTGTTTCAATATCCGATGCAAATCGTTTTGACCAGGTTCACATTTTACATCAACTTTAATTTTGCTGTAATTGCAGTAGTTTTTAGTTGCATCGTTTTCATAATTTTTTTCTATCATAATCATTTGGTGTTATACTTACTAAGCTAGGTGGCTTACGTGCGTCTATAGACCAGAATTCCTTGAAATTGGCGGTTTTCATTCGTCTTCTACGATTTTTGACTTATGCAAGTTATTTCACACTTTTACACAATGAAGCATCATGCTGTCGCTTTATCATCATCATTGTCGTCATCGATATCCGATTGTTAGCAATTATATCTATCACCGTTGTTTTCTGTTACTGTTATGTTTATCGACATATAGGATAGAATAACAGATAGTCACCCTTTAAACTCTCATCAATTACTATTTTGTTGTGTACTGTTTTAAAAAATCATTTAGGTCCATTTCTTTCACTCGGAGACGACGAACTGTGGCAGAATTTACGCTTAAGCGTAGTTTGGCCGTCTTTCGTGTCGGCGGCGGCGGCGGGTTTTATGCTGTTGTCGTGCAATGCGTCGTAGTAAGTTGCGCGTCTGATATGTCGCTGTAGGACGTTGCAGCTCACTCAGTCCTTGCCATCAGATTTGCATTGATCTAATCGGCGGCGGATTCGAATGCGGATGCGAGAGTGGATTTCAGCTGCAGTCGAACGGATTCGCGTGTCTACGTGAGTAGATTAATTGCACACAGCTGACCCTGACTATTCTGTCCCGGTTCCCAGCAGACCACGGCTATCATATTCTCTTCCTCCGTTTTCAAACTCGCTGCTTTGCAAACACACTGTCTACCGTGCTGCGTCCGATTAGTTGGGATTCGCCAGGGCAAAAGTCCACCAAAAGATTCATTTTCTCAGCGCTCTCTGAAGTTTCTGCGGCGGCCCGGTGATCCATAATAACTATAGGTATACCTTGTAGCCCACCATTTCCGAGGTAAGTTCCGATATTGGTCGAGAAACGCATATTTATATCGTCCTGTATTCCCCTGTTGACGGTAGTAAATTCGGAATTTTGTAATGCAATTTGGGCTCAAAAACTAGAATGATGTCCCTACCAGGTGGTGGGGTCATCATTCTATTTTTTGAGTTTTTTTCTAAGTGGTAAAGAGTTTGATATGTACGAACGTTTCGGTACAATATCAGAGTGTGATGGACGGACGGACGGACAGAGACAGAATTCCCACATCGTTATCGCGCGTTAGTGTGCTGTCGACACGACGGCGACTTTCGATTTCTTGTTTATTTTCCGGAGATTAGGGGGCCTACTCCAGGTTAGGCCGGGTCCTTCAAAGGCCTCTGAAAGAGAACCTCTGCAGATTGCTGAAGCAGGAATTTCTGCAGGCAGTATGCCCTTTTTGTTCGCTACCAACAGAGTCAAAGCGTCAGTGTGTGCGGACACGCGATAAAATCCACGCAATGTCGCAGAAGTAGTTAGTCCCCTTTATAGCCGTATATTAAAATATAACGTTTCTCTTAAAGTTTACATCTTCACGTGAAAGATAAGATGCCAATTCTTCTTAGCAAATCCAAATAAATCCGCAATTTTGTAATAACAGTAACGAAAACATCACTGATTAGTGCATGCAAAGTGGGTGGTCTCTCTCTTCTCATGGTTCATTTTCTTTTATATAGTTAATTGTATTCATCGTTAATTTTTATTGTCTACCATGTATTTTGGTGAATAAAGATTATTATAGTGCGGGGCATCTGACATTATACACGAGGCATGCGTTTGTGGTCGACTATGTACTGGCCTTTGATGGCAAGCTTCTTCCTGAGACGAGCCTGTATCCGATCACCGGGCACGTTGATCATCTGTTTTATTCGGGTCAAACAAACTACGACTGTCCTAACCTTGTCAATCATCGTCGAAGTCTAGAAAGAACTGAGCACTGTCGACAGCGAGTCTCTGCAGACCGCTCGTGATGTAATGGATGTCAGAAATCAATGCCCTCGTTATTCATCGTTCTCCGACTGACTGACTGGCTGACTGACTGTCTGTACGTTCTTCGCTTTGACTGAAGCGATACAGATTACAGAGTGAACTAGAAGGATGTATTGACGACGAGCGTCAATTCAAGACGGCCAAGCGTTCACAAGCG
>Ga0049108_10000269_pt1 | contig 12052 bp, 10 predicted proteins | sample WorMetilPIANOSA2_FD_60020 | JGI IMG/M metagenome (GOLD analysis project Ga0049108, IMG submission 60020) | Marine gutless worms symbiont microbial communities from Max Planck institute for Marine Microbiology, Germany - Olavius ilvae PIANOSA.2 | ecosystem: Host-associated > Annelida > Digestive... | reverse complement strand
GCCTAATAATCACTGACCCGAGAGGGCTGACTGTCCGGGAGGTCTTTGACTTTTACATTTAACGGCCTCAATAACCCTGCACACATCATCGTCTGTCATTTTTGAATAAATCGGAAGGCTGACTGATCTATTATAAATGTCATATGCAACGGGAAAGTCCTCAGGTTTCAAGTTATATCTATCACGCCAGTATGGATGTAAATGCAATGGTCTAAAATGGACGCTGGTCCCTATCCCCATATCAGACATTTTGTTAATGAACTCATCACGAGTTATCGCCAAGGCTTCGATTTCTAATTGGACAACATAGAGATGCCAAGCATGAGTATCCAATTCATTCTGAACGCAGGGGATTCCTATAGGCATTCTTTTAAACGCTTTGTTGTATTGGCTTGCAATCCATTTCCTCCTTTGTTGAAACGTATCTGCCTTCTTTAGCTGGTGTATACCTATAGCGGCCATTATATCGGGCATATTATATTTGAATCCAGGTGCGACTACGGCATATTTCCAGTTAGGCTTAATCTCAGTATAGCGCTCCCATATATTTCTATCTATTCCATGCAACCGCATAATATTTACTCTTTCAGCAATCCTTTTTGAATTGGTTGCTATCATACCCCCCTCACCTGTTGCAATTGGCTTAGTAGTGTAAAAACTAAAAACTGTAGCATCGCTTATCGTGCCTATAGTTTTGCCTTGATATGTGCATGGAATCGCGTGTGCCGCGTCTTCTATGATGCTTAGGTCGTGAGATTCAGCCATTTCAGAAATTGCACCGATATTGCATGCTTGACCGGCAAAATGAACCGGAATAATTGCCTTAACACGACCATTCAATTTTGGTTTAATTTCGTTCTCATCAATGTTCAAAGGTTCTCTATTTATATCAGCAAAGACCGTTTCCGCCCCAAGATACCTAACGACTTCAGCAGTCGCGGTGAACGTATGTACAGGTACAACAACCTCATCACCAGGTCCTACTCCGCAGGCCTCTAAAGCCAAATGCAACCCGGACGTGCATGAGTTTACGGCAAATGCATATTTAACATTTAAATAATCTTTAAAATCGTTTTCAAATTTTTTTACTTTTGGGCCAGTTGTCAACCATCCGCTTTTTAGTGTGTCAACCACCTCGTCAATTTCTTCTGTGCCAATATCAGGTAGAGCAAAGGGTATCGCATTAAAATTATTCATAATAACTTTGTCCCTTGAAAAAAATATCTTCTTAAAAAGCCATTCAAACGTCATTTGTTGACACTCGTGTTGAAAACCGAGTTCTGATTATCTCAAAGCCCGATTGGAAAAAGTCCTCCTTTGAGGCATTAGTGACAGTGGTGATTTCCATTTCACATATATCAGGAAGCGCAAAGGCAAGAAAATTCTTATTTACCAATTATTACTCCCACAACCTCAGTTCTCTTAAGGGTATTGAATATTTTTATTTGATTAATCAGGATATTAAGAAAAATATCTCAGTTTTAGTTGGATGAACTCATCAATAACCTGCCTTATTGAGATAAATTTCTTTTTGTTAATCCTCATCATTTTTAAATGCTCGTGGTTGGGCCATCCAAGGTAGTTTCCTTCAGATGTTTCACTACGACCTATTATGCCTAAATTCGAAAAGGCTACTTTTTCAATAACATATTCAAGTTGTTTGCCAGAAATTGTACATACCCTGTTGTATAGGCTAAATGCCGTATCTTTCTCTTCGACCGGTATAGTGAATTGGTCATAGATGTCTCCAGTGTCAATTTTGCTTTCCATCGTATAGATTGTAGACCAAATTTTTTCTTCGCCTCTTGCAAACGCCCAAAGTACCGGAGAAATACCTTTATCATAAGGCAATCTTGATGCATGTACGTTAAAGACTCCTATTCTAAAATTATTTAAAATCTCTTCTGGTATTATTTGATCAAAATTTATTGCTATTCCAATATCAGCAGGAAATAAATGCCTACTATTCTTTAATAATTTTATATCTGAAATGTTCTTGGAGTTCACGCTATATTTATAGCACAAGGATTTGACAGAATTACGATGTAAAATATTATTTATTTTGGTCATTAATAAAATATATGAGCGATACACAAAATATCGGTAATGTGTATCTCTAAAAACATTTAGTATCCTCTTTATTGAGTTATCAATTCTATTTGAAAAAACTGAACATATTATTGATGCGTGGAACTTCTCAACCAATGGTTTTACCAACAGAAATGAAAAATTGCTGTCGTTTACAAATAGAACAATTCTCATCTTAACCCTTTTATCCTTCGCCCCACCCTCGACCGAGTTGCTGAATGGAAATAGCAACATTTAGGGTCATTTGGAATAGGTCGATGTTTAATAATCCATGCATTGAGAGCTTTGCACAACCAGTATAAAATATAGTCCTATAGCCAAGAAAAAGTTTGAAGCAATTTAATTCTTCTGATGGCAAAAGATACTAACATATGCAGATTTTCGAATTTAATGGCTTGGAGTATGAATCAAAAGCGATTTGAGCATGGTAAGTGCCTGCAGCCGTTTGATCACTTTTCATATTCGCCTTTTTCGAGAACTCATATTCAAATGCCAATAATAAGTTCTGGATTATACCCATTCCCTGGAAGGTTGGATAAACGCAGATAGACACATGCAAAGCGGAACCATCTTCTAAGGTTGGACCGTCACTTTTAAAAAAGATCTCGAATCAAGCGTAGTATTTTAGCCGGACGCGTAATGAGAGGCCTAAAGCAAGATATGGCTAATTGCCAGTTTTCTATAAACCCAATAGGGTGGTTGGTCCCAAGTAACACTACTGCAATATTTCCATCGTGTTCTGCAACCAGTCATATCTCGGTCAATCTTTGTATATATAGCCGATACAACAATTTCAAAAAAGACAGCCCCAGGATAGTAAGAAAAAAAGAAGAGAATGCAATCATGCGCAGCGAGATTTCTTTTGAAACTTCATCTACCGCCAAAGGACGAATAAATAGCCTTGTTTTTGGCTGTAATGCTTTATCCTTGATGTTTTTGCTCAATATGCTATTCAAGGTTTTTCAATGGCTTGAATATTACGGCATTTTTAATCTAAAGGCTTTTTTCGAAATATTACCCTTCACCATATTAAGTCCTACATTCGCCTTGCGTAAAAATTCTTTAGGGTTTTTTACTTCAAATAATGACTTCAGGACATATGAAGGTCTGAGATAAAACCGCTGGGTTGCATAATCTGCTAAATCAACAAGCTCCTCTTTTGAGAAATTTTCCGTCCAAAACTGTGGTGATACAGGTTTTGTAGGATCTTTTGCAAACTCTAGCCAATAATCATGTGATAATATCTTCCTCTTCAGGCCCTCACGATATAATATTGTATCAGGCATAGGTGTCATTCGTGAATATTGGACATAATCAGGTTTTATTCTTCCAATTAGATTTATTGTTTCATCAACCTCTTTTAAAGTTTCATCAGGCGAACCAATGATACAATACGCAAGTGTTTTAATTTTGTGTTTTCTACACAAAGAGAAGGCTTTTTCTATCTGGCCTACTGTAATCTTTTTGTTAAGCCTGTCTAAAATCTTTTGGCTTCCAGACTCAACACCAATATGGAGCCTTTTACAGCCTGCCTTTTTAAAGGCAGTCAGCATCTCTTCGGAAACATTATTTACACGTGCTCTTGCTCCCCATGGCAATTTCAGCTTCCGCTTTACAATCTCATCACAAATTTCAATGGCCCTTTTCGAGTTAAGATAAAAAGTGTCGTCGGTAAAAAAAACCTCTCGAATTCTCAATTCTTTGCATTCTTCCATCTCGTCGACTACTGAACTGACAGAACGATAGCTTACTCTGTGGTGAAGGTGATAACAAAAAATACAATTGTATGGGCATCCTTTAGCTGTCATCAAAGACGTCACCGGATTAGACGAAGTTATGATTGAAAAATAGTTATCAACAGGGAGCATGTCCCGAGCCGGAAAAGGTATCTCGTCGTAGTTATTCAGAACATCGCGAACAGGGTTTTTATTGATTTTTCCCTCTCTATCAATCCATACCAAATTGCTTATTTTCTTATATTCATCACCAGGTGTTTCTAATGCCCTGACAAGATCAAAAAATGGTATCTCGCCTTCGCCGCGGATGATATAATCAACATTTTTCAGCGCCATTGTCTCATTAGGGTATATATCTACATGCGGCCCGCCAATCACGACCGGGACTGATGGAAAAAGTTTTTTAACAATATCCGCCACGATAGATACATCCATCATTGTAAATGTCATTGCTGTCATGCCGACTATATCCGGATCAAAGGCGATAATCTTCTTTGGCAGGTTGCCATAGTCAATTCCCTGCCCCTGGCAATCTAAAATAAATACATCTTCATATCCTTTTGAGCGCATGTACGCTGCGATATACAACAAGCCCAAAGGTGGTTGCATGCTGCTTTCACCTTTAACGAATTTGCTTACCTGGGTTGTGATCTCGTTCTCAGCAGGGGGGTTAACTAATAATATCCTCATATCACTACAGCTTCCTATTAATAGGTCTTACCATATTGTGCCTTTAGCAATTTGAATTAAACGTATACTTTACCGGGCAACTCCCCTATACGCCGTTGAGTAACGTGTTGTACTCTTGTTTGATCTCTTTCCACAATTCGAGGTTGCCATAGTTGCCTACAGCATGATTACGGGCAGCTTGACCGAGTTTTCTTGAAAGGGCTGGATTATTAATCAATTTTTCGATTTTGTGTGTCAGTCGTATTGGATCTTTTGGTGTAACCAACAGCCCTGTTTCATTGTCTCTAATTACATCATTACAGCCGGGTATGTCGCAGGCAATTATCGGTAAACCCATCGCCCCCCCTTGCAATATTGCATTGGAAAAACCTTCCCTGTATGAGGGGTGAACCAGAATATCACAGGCAGCCAAATAGTTTTCTACATTGTTATCCCATCCGGTAACATGGATATTTTGATGGTAATCAATAAGGTGCTTGACCTGCATGCTTATGCTATCGTAAGCGTCTTCGTATTTACCAATTAACAATAAATAAACATTATAATTTTTCTGGCAGAGACTCTGGAAGCTTTCAACCAGTTCGTGTATTCCTTTTTCTTTCACTATACGGCCTAGATAGGCTATAATAATCGCGCCATTATCAATTCCAATCTTGCTTCTAAGTAATTCTATTCTGGCCGACTGCTTAAGTTGGGGATTAAACCGTTTTATATCTACACCATTTGAGGACCCGTTGCCAACCATGCGAATTTTCGCAAAGGGACACATTCTCTTTTTTGTAATATACTCTTTGAGAGATCGACTGTTTGGATAGACATACGTTGACAGTTGATAGATAAGTCTTTCAAAAAAATATAAGACTGCAAAAGTAACCCCGGTTGTCTCTATCAACCGTAATCCCGGTACAGAATGAATTTTAACCGGTACTCGAGCAGCAGTCGCGGCAATCATGCCGAGCAATCCTGCCTTTGATGTATGGGTATGGACAATATCGGGTCTGACCTGTTGAAGAATCTTATAGATACGATATATTGAAATTATGTCAGTTTTAAATGAAATATACCGGCTAAAGGGTACCGTAATAACCCGGCAACCTTCGGAATTCCTAACCTCGTTAACCTCTGGGCCATCTGAACAAATTATAACCGTTTCAAATCCATTTTCGTTAAGATAACGCATCTGTCCCTTGAAAATACTGCTGAATGCCATAGGAGACGGTGATATACGGCACACAACCTTGGGTTTCTCGGAACCTGTAAATTGATTAGTCTTACTTCTGGGAACCATTTTCGACATGATATTTTGAAGATCTGTTTCTTTTTGCTGAACCGATAATCGACATGGGCAATTGCATCAGTATCGCCTGCAATATTCAATTTACTTTAGAACCACAAATATTGCACCTTCAATATGCTTATTTGATTTCTTTAACGATTATGGTCCAGCCACCCTTGGAACATTAATATGTCCCACAAATGATTTTGCCAGTTGCCGCGTCCAGACAGGTGCTCCTTCCACATTCGCCGAATTGGTCGAGGATCAAAAAAACCGTCTTCCTTAAGTCGTTTTTCTGACAACAGTGTTTCAGTCCAATCCCGCAGCTGATTTTGAAGCCAATCACCAATCGGTATACCAAATCCCCATTTAGGTCGTTCAATTAACTCTCTGGGGACATATTTGTAAAGAACCTGTCTTAATATCCATTTGGATTGTTTCTGTCTCGCTTTCATTGAAAGTGGAATACGCCACGCAAATTCAACTACACGGTGATCCAAAAGCGGGACTCTCGCTTCAAGGCTTACCCCCATGCTAGCTCTATCCAATTTGGTGAGAATATCATCTTGGAGGTAAGTAAGGGTGTCCAATAGCATCATATAGGCCGTGAAGTTGTGAGGTTCGGTCCACAGCGTTGTCTTCGTAAGAACTGTTGAAGGTTCTTTCCCATCAATCACAATTTCCGCTGGATTTTTCCAATGAGATACTATTGACCGGTACATATCTTTTGGATTTTCCGCCCTAATGGCTTGAGCCAGTTTGTGTATTTTTTCACCGGGATTCCGCTGCCTATAATCTTCGGGTAAATTGTATTGAATGATTTGATATAGTCTGTCCCATGTTTCAGGTAACAAACCGGTAAGCATGTTTGCTATTAATCCCTTAAAAGCACGTGGCATCCAACCGGTCTTCCGCCAGATACTGGGCCCCCAAAGGTACCGGTTATACCCACCGAATATCTCATCTCCACCATCTCCAGAAAGACTCACAGTGACATGTTTTTGGGCCAATTCCGAAATTAAAAATGTAGGAATTTGAGAGGAATCCGAAAACGGCTCGTCATAAAGCCTCGGTAGTTTTGGGATTACTGCTAAAGCATCAGAGGCAGTCACATAGAGTTCAGTATGATCTGTTCCCAAGTGCTTTGCGATTCGTCTTGCATCTTCAGCTTCACTAAAAGCCGTTTCATGAAATCCGACACTAAATGTTTTTATCGGTCTACAGCTATGCGCCTGCATCAGCGCCACGACTGTTGAAGAATCAACCCCGCCAGACAGAAATGCACCCAATGGTACATCAGCGATCATCCGCATTTCTACCGCATTTTTCAGAAGCTTTTCTAGACGATCCGTAATCTCACGGGTACTGCCATTTATTGGCTTGGAGAAACCATTCAAAGCAGTATCCCTGACACTCCAATACTGAGTTAATTCGGATTTATCATCCTGTTTATGGTCTATTGATAAAATATAACCTGGGAGAAGCTTATATATATTTTTATAGATCGTATAGGGGGATGGTATACAGTTGTGACGTAACATCAGTGTCAAAGCATTTCTATTTATATCGGTGGGAAATAACGAACAGGCTTTGAGGGCTTTCAACTCAGATGCGAAAGCGAATGTATTCTTGACCCGGCCATAGTAAAGGGGTTTAATACCGAGTCTGTCTCTAATTAAATGAAGCACCTGCTCATCTCGATCCCACAGAGCGATGGAGAACATGCCATTAAAACGATTAACGGCCTTGAAAAGACCCCATTGCTCAATAGCGGATAGTAATACTTCAGTATCAGAGTGGCCAATGAAAAGATGCCCGAACTTCTCTAATTTTTTTCGCAACTCAATGTAATTATAGACTTCTCCATTGTAGGAAATTAAATAACGTCCACCTTTTGATTGCATCGGCTGACTTCCATTTTTTGAAAGGTCGATTATCGACAACCGCCGATGTCCCAAGCCAACCCCGGCACTAGTATCATACCAGCATCCGCAGTCATCCGGGCCGCGGTGTTCAAGCGAGTTGGTCATTGCTTTTAACAAGCGCTCCCAACGTTCAGGTGAAAGCTCCCTGCTTAATATGCCAGTAATTCCACACATATAATATCTATTTGCTCAGAAGTTTTTAAAGATTATCACTTTTGTAATGGAATGGTTCTATACGCTAGGAAGGGCAAATAGGTAGACAACATAAAGACAAACCAATTGTAATGACTATCGAAAAAATACCCAAATGCATTTGCGATAAGAATTGCAAATGATATCGTGGTTACTATCTCTACTTTATTTCTGGTTGGTGAATGCAATACTCCTTTTTTAATCTTAGTCCATACCCTTTTAAATAGAAAAACCCACCAGGCTAAAAGAAAAGTTCCAACCAAACCTGTTTCCACCATCAATTGTAGATACATATTATGAACACTTTTAGCAATATAATGCGTCTGGTAGTGGATTATGCTTGTATCGAATATTGCCCAATTTAGTCCGGAGCTTATCAACAATTCAATTAAGCAGTACTGGCTTTCGCCAAGTCCAACGCCAAACAGAATATTTTTTTTAAAAAGTTGGAATCCATTGAGCCATAAAAAAAGACGCTCATATGAACTTCGTGGATCTAAAAGATTTTCTTGTCTTGCCCCTATATACAAATCGGGCATTGGTATAAAGACTACTAACGTAGTAAGCGACACAATTACTAAAATGAACAAGGAGCAAACAAGGGACATATTTAAGCGTGAAGCATGAATTTTAATCAAGTAAACTACAGGAAAGGCAAATATAATGATCGCCATGATCATGGCAGTCCGCTGATATGTATGAAACACAATGAATGCCATAACGATGGCAAGTAATAGCCAAATTAAATTCTTTTTTGTTAACCAGAAATACAAACCGGCACCAATGGTTAAAATACAAAATCGTCCCATACTAACGTAGTCATTCATAATTATACCGCGGTATCGTCCACCGATATCAACTCCTTGGACTACGTGAGTTACTGACCCTATTGAATTTAGCTTATATAAGAAGGTAAAGTCTGCTATTGTCAAAACCCCTGCAAATACAAAGAGATAGAACACTTTCTCGATATCTTGGTAATCACGAAGGTATGTGATGAGACCAAGCAGAAAAATAACATTGAAAAAAGAATCTAAAATGAAGTAGATGCCTGCTTCTCCCAAATCAAAATTAATGCTACATTGTTCGGTGTATCCAAAAGAGAGCCTTATATAGCCAAGTATACAAATACATAAACAAAAAATGAAAGCCCAGTATGCCAGCTGTTTAGTGTGCCGATCTGCTAAAAGAAGCTTCAGGTTTATCGCAACCCTCAACGCTATAGATATTGCAATGATTGATTTTAATATAAAATAGTAACTGAAAAAGCTGGTATCTAAACGATAGTAGCCTCCTATACTTCTCATTCCATGTGGGAAAAACAGCCATAAGATTATATACATGTATACGAGATTTTTCGGTTTGATTGTGAAAGCAATCAAAATGGATATAGGGGCAATAAATAATAATATTGATATGTCTAAACTGTACATATTGGGATTCTAAATAGGCCCTAGTGGTACCTATTAGTTATTTCGTGAATTTTGTGCCAAACCCTTTTACCAAGAACAACAAGGAAAACCAGAAAACCTCTCTTTATTATGGAGCCTTCTGAGTGAATTAATAATGCTAATGCTTTGGACCGGTCGCCTACTGCCATGGCTGCTCTTGCTTTATAGTATTCGATTTTGAAGCGTAGATACCGTATTTCACTCTTGTATTTATCTTTAAATCCATCAATTTCCGAATTAAATGTTTCTAATGCGGTTTGCATTTCGTAGGGATATAAATGAATTTTCTTTAGGCTTTGCATACCGTCATGGATTTGATAAATTGACAAAGGTACTGATACATAGCGCGTTTTGCTTCTAGATAGGATCAGCATAAATAGTTCATATTCTTCTGATATTGTCAGCATAGGATTGAATCTATTTTCCGGTAGATTTCTGATAATTGCAGTTTGCATGTTAATATTGTAGTTTCGCAAAAAATCTTTGAATTCTCTTTTTTGTTCATAATTCTTTTTAAAAGCTACATTCTTGCTTCCGGTCTTTTTATTATAATAGTAAAAGTTTGAATACACCAATCCCACATTTTCACTATCAAACTTAGAAATCTGCATCTCAAGTTTTTTTGGTAACCACTTATCATCCTGATCTAAAAAAGCTAATAGTTTGCCTCTAGCTTTTCTGATTGCTCTATTCCTGACTTCACCTAAAGTTTTTGCTTTTTGTCCCTTAAAATATCTTAACTTTTTATCATAACTTGATGCTATCTCTCGTGTGTTGTCATCAGAATCGTCATCCCACAAAATGATTTCCCAGTTATTATATGTTTGTGCATAAACGCTATCTATTGCATCTCTTAAAAACTCTGCTCCGTTGTAGCAATTCATGATAACGCTTACATTTGGCATGCTATAATCTTTCAAAATTCAATAGATCTCGAAATAAAGTGCTTAATTTGACTTAGCCTATCTCCCTAATCGAACGAATAATCGTCAAACGATACGGGATGTTCATCCTGATCATCAATGCTCCAAGCCGGTGAAGGCATGTTTATGATATATGCTTCACTATTACCTAAGTTTTTTAAAGCAGCTGGGGTTCCAGCCGGCACTTGGATTGTAGCGAAATTATAGTCTTCTCCTGAGAAATACTCATCGTATCCATTTTCTGTTCTAATTATAATTTTTGCATTCCCTTTTATACAGGTAAATAACCCCCACCTTTTTAAATGCAAATGTGGCCCCTTAACTCCTTTCGGGGAAATCACAGTAAGGTAGACTTGTTTAGGGTGTTGTGCTTCATCTACAAATTTATCGTTGATATTAAAAATTGGTAAAAGCCAACCGTTTCTCTTTCCTTTACTATTCTTAGTTATAATCATAGAATGCTTCTGTACATTTAGTGACATAAATTTCACCTGTAGCCAAAATTAGGGTTTAAAAAATTCTAGGACGCTATCAATTACAATACTTACTTGGTCATCTGTCATCTCGTAATATAAAGGAAGTGTGAGAATTTCCTCACCGGTTTTTTCTGTTATTGGTAGAGGCGTTGCAAATTCTTTAAAAAAAGGGTGCAAGTGATTGGGAATGTAATGTATACCAGTGCCCACTCCTTTATTCTTTAGAAAGTCTATTAATGCATTTCTCCTGCCTCCTAGCACTCTAACAATATATGTAAAAGGGGCGGTCTCTTTAAGATTCCAATTAAGTACTCTCAATCCATCTATTGTCGAAAATGCACAATTATACCGTCTCACGATTTCTTTTTTTCTACTTATGAAAGCATCAAGTTTTTTAAATTGCGCAATTCCAATTGCAGCACTTATATTACTCATGTGATATCGATATCCTTGAGTGGTAACTTCATAAAACCAAGCTCGTTCATTTTTATACCGGTGCCAAGTATCCTTATCAATACCGAGAATTCTTTTTACACGTATCTTTTCAGCTATCAGTCTATTTGACAGTGCAATTGCGCCACCTTCTCCACATGTAAGGTTTTTTATTGGATCGAAACTAAAACAAGTTGCATCCCCAAAACTTCCGATTCTCTTCCCTTTATATGAAGAACCAAATGCATGAGCGGCATCCTCTATAATATTAATATCTCGTTTTCCAATGGCTTGGAACAGTGAATCCATATCACATGCTTGCCCGCAGTAATGTACTGGCATTATGGCACGGGTTCGGCTGCTTATACGATTTTCTATATCCGTAACATCAACATTTAAAGTCTCGGGTTTTATCTCACAAAATACCGGATGAGCGCCAAGTGCAGTTATGACTTGAATACTTGCACAAAAAATCAGTGCAGGTACGATTACCTCATCCCCTGGACCTATACCATATGCTTCAAGGGCAATGTGAAGAGCACTGGTTCCAGTATTAACGGCAATTATATTTGAAGCGCCAATAAAGTTTTGTAATTCTTTTTCAAAATCATAAACGGTTGATCCGAGCCCTAGCCAACCAGTTGAAAATACTTTTTCTATCTCCCTAATTTCCTCTACACCTATAGAAGGCCTTGATACTTGTATCATTTTTTCCTATGCGGACATTGTCGATACTATTCCAATAAACTCTATCCTTTGTTACCATTCAATCTTGATAAGCTGTTTGAATATACTTAAAAGGACTAAATTGTAAAAGTCAAAGACCTCCCGGACAGTCAGCCCTCTCGGGTCAGTGATTATTA
>Ga0049108_10000250_pt1 | contig 13840 bp, 11 predicted proteins | sample WorMetilPIANOSA2_FD_60020 | JGI IMG/M metagenome (GOLD analysis project Ga0049108, IMG submission 60020) | Marine gutless worms symbiont microbial communities from Max Planck institute for Marine Microbiology, Germany - Olavius ilvae PIANOSA.2 | ecosystem: Host-associated > Annelida > Digestive... | reverse complement strand
ACTCGACGCCAACGACCCGACCATCGAATCACGCAACACCCCCTTATGCAAAGGTCTCCAATACGGCGAACGGCGCGCCGCCGGGGGACGGGGTGGCGACGCGCCGCGCAGTGGCAAACGGAGGTCTGTGCGCATCGCCCGAGGCGACGTCCTGTCGCTGGGTCGGGCGTCTACCTGACGCCCTGATGCACGGTGCAGCTCTACCTGCGCAATGGAGGATGCCGAGTCACGGCCCCGAAGTCACGCTGGATCGGGTCGGATTTACCTAAACTTTTCAGCAATTTGCGCCGGTTTGGGCGGCCCGAAATCGCCACGATCTTGCCCGCCCAGCCCGGCTGGGCCTGGCGGCCGGCGGTGCGCGGCACTCGACGTCGAGACGGGGCTAGGCAGACCGAGGGTGCTGGCGGTTTGGCAGCGCTTCGCCCCGCGGACCCGAGCCCGCGCCGGTTCCGCCATGGTCGGCTGGACACGCGCCACTGCGCGCCTGCAGCAGGACGCTGCAAATCGACTCAGGAAAGACACGCCCAGGTGATACGCTTCCCGGATGATGATCGCGGTGAAGCTGCGAGCCGACTTGATCCGCAGGGGAGGCGAACATGCCCGACAGCAACTTTCGTGATGTCACCGACCGGGTACCGGCCAGTCAGCGTGTCTGGACCAATCCCCTCGTCGTATGTGAGCTGCAGAACCGCCTGGTGGGCACGTTCTGCTTTCCCTTGGGGCCGGAGTTCGGCTGTGGCAGCCAGCTGACCATCACGGCCGGCCAATCGTTCTCCATGTCCGGAAAGTTCTCTGCCGGGGGCGCCGAGGTCGGGGCGTCCCAGACCTACACCCAGACTGTGGCGTGGCAGCACAAGTCCAACGCCTGCGATTGGTGCGCGCCCAAAGTCTGCTACCCGAACTCGACGATGGACATCTGGAGCTGCGAGCGGTTTCTCGACTGGTACAGCTGGACCACGACGGACGTCAATTTCTCGCCGGGCCGGGCGCAGATGTTCCCCAACTGCGCGCGCGACAACGCCAAGTGCGGCTGCACCGCACAGCAGCAGGCGGCGGCGCTGGTGTCACCCGACGCCGGCGGCTACGCGGCGGCCAACGACGGCCGGCGCACCAAGCTCGTGCGCACGATCGGCTTCGTGAAACGGCCGGGAGAGCCGGTGAGCGACCCGGAGAAGGACCTCGTCGTCGCCTCGCAGTTCGTCGACTCGTTATTCGACACGCCATCGGAGGACTGCGATCACCGTGCCGACGCCGTCGTCATCGAGACCTATCGCGGCGAGCGTGTCGCGCTGGCCGGCCCGGCGGCCGGCGAGTACCCGGTGGTCCTGCTGTCGGGCGACTGTGCCGACGCCGCCTATGGCGCGGTCCGCACGCAGAGCGGCAACATGCTGCCCGTTCTCGTGGCCAGCGGACCGCTGCCCGGCGCGCGGGCGAACGTCCTCGTGCGAGCCAGGCGCAAGGGCGCCATGAAGGTCGTTCACAAGGACAAACTACCGGCGCACACCGGACGGCTGACAACGTTCTGGAAGGAGATCGACCTCGCCGAGGGCGATCTGGCGAAGGGCGAGCGCGACACTTTGGAAATCGAGATCGTGGACGGCGGGGGCCAGACCGTGGCCCGCCTGTGCGAGCCGGTCCGGCGGCCTCATCTCGATGACGCCTAGTCTGCGCGGCGCCCGCATTCGAACCGACTGAGCGCGGTCCAGGACGCCAAGCGCCTCTCCCGAATCCGTGACGGCCCGCGCTATGGTCGCGGGCATGACCGAAACCGCCCCGACCCCGCGCCCGCTCCTCCCCGCCGCGCCCACCCTCGTGGCCGGGGCGCGGGCGGCGTTGTGGCTGGGGGCCGACGGCGAGATCGAGACGCTGGGGCATGCCGAGGCGGCCGCCCGCGCCGCCCAGACGCCGCCCATGGTGGCGCACGCGCCGGCGACGTGGCGGCGCCTGGGCTGCGATCCCGTGCCCGCCTACGACGTGCTGGAGCTGTTCGCCTTCGTACGCCCCGCGCGCTTCGTGCTGCCGACGCCGCGCGGGCTCGCCGCCATGGTGGGCCTCGATCCGCCGCGCGACATGGCCGACGAAGCGGCGGCCCTGCCGGCCGTGGCGGGGCGCCTGCTGGCCGAGCTCATGGCCGCGCGCGATCCGCACGCACCGGGGGTTGCCAGCGCCCTCGGCCAGGCCGGCTGGGCCTGGGGGCCGGCGGTGTGCGCGGCGCTGGACGTCGAGACGGGCCCGGGCAAGCTGGGCGGGCTCGCCGTGTGGCGCCGCCTGGGCCGCTGGGCCGAGCACGCGCCCGAGCCGCCGCCGGGCAACATCCCCGTGGAGCCGGAGGAGGCGCGCCGGCGCCTCGCCGAGCTGCTCGACACCGACGCCGAGGCGCGGCCACAGCAGGCCGATTATGCCTCGGCCGTCAGCGCCGCCTTCACGCCCCGCCCGGCCCCCGGCGAGCCCACCGTCGTGCTGGCCGAGGCCGGCACCGGCACCGGCAAGACCCTCGGCTACGTCGCGCCCGCCAGCCTGTGGGCGGAGAAGAACGACGGCCCGGTCTGGGTCAGCACCTTCACCCGCAACCTGCAGCGCCAGCTCGACGCCGAGCTGGACCGGCTGTTCCCCGATCCCGAGCTCAAGGCCGCCCGCGTCGCCGTACGCAAGGGCCGGGAAAACTATCTCTGTCTTCTCAACATGGAGGACGCGGTGGGGCGCTTCTTGGCGCTGCGCCCGCACGAGGCGGTCGGGCTGGGGCTGATGGCGCGCTGGGCGCTCGCGACCCGTGACGGCGACCTGGGCGGCGATTTTCCGGCCTGGCTGGTCGACCTGGTCGGGCCCACGGCCACGCTTGGCCTCGCCGACCGGCGCGGCGAGTGCATCTATTCGGCCTGCGCCCACTACGACAAGTGCTTCATCGAGCGCAGCGTGCGCCGCGCGCGGCGCGCCCGCGTCGTCGTCGCCAACCACGCCCTGGTGATGATCCAGGCGGCGCTGGGTAACGACGACGGTGCGCCCACCCGCTACGTGTTTGACGAGGGCCACCACCTGTTCGACGCCGCCGACAGCGCCTTCGCCGGGCACCTGTCGGCGCGCGAGGCCGCCGACCTGCGCCGCTGGCTGCTCGGCGCCGAGGCCGGCCGCCGCGGCCGCGGCCTGCGCGACCGCGCCGGCGACCTGTTGGGCGACGACGACGCGGCGGTTGAGGGGTACCGGCAGGTGCTGGAGGCCGCCCGCGCCCTGCCCGGCCCCGGCTGGACCCGGCGGCTCGGTGATGGCCAGCCGAGTGGCCCCACCGAAGCGTTCCTCACTCTCGTGCGCGCCCAGGTCTACGCCCGCGCCCATGCCCCCGACAGCCCGTATGGGCTGGAGACCGAGATGTGGCCGCTCGACGACGGGCTGGAGGCGGCGGCGGTGACGCTTGGGCAGGCGCTGGCGCGGCTGGCCAAGCCCATGCAGGTCCTCCGCGAATGTCTCCTGGCGCGGCTCGACGACGAGGCCGACGAGCTCGACACGCCGACGCGCCAGCGCATCGAGGCGGTGGCCCGCGGCCTCAACCGCCGGGCGCTGCAAGTCACCGGCTGGCTCGGCATGCTCGACCGCGTCGCCGGCGCCGAGGCCGACGACGCCTTCGTCGACTGGTTCGCCGTCGAGCGCCAGGCCGGCCGCGACGTCGACGTCGGCATGTACCGCCACTGGGTCGACCCGACGCTGCCGTTCGCCGAGGCCGTCCTGACGCCGGCCCACGGTGCCGTCGTCACCTCGGCGACCCTGCGCGACGGCACCGGGGATGAGGCCGCCGACTGGATGGCGGCGGCAGCGCGCACCGGCGCCGACCACCTGGCGCGGCCGGCGGTGCGCGCCCAGGTGCCCTCGCCCTTCGACTACGCGGACCTCACCCGCGTGCTGATCGTCAACGACGTCCGCAAGGACGACTTGGCCCAGGTCGCCGCCGCGTACAGGGAGCTGTTCAAGGCGGCGGGCGGCGGTGCCTTGGGTCTCTTCACCGCGATCGCGCGGCTGCGCGGCGTGCACGGGAGGGTGGCCGCGGAGCTGGAGGCCTTCGGCCTGCCGCTCTTGGCCCAGCACGTCGACGGCATGGACGTGGGCACGCTGATCGACATCTTCCGCGCCGAGACCGACACCTGCCTGCTCGGCACCGACGCGGTGCGCGACGGCGTCGACGTGCCGGGGCGCGCCCTGCGCCTCATCGTCTTCGACCGGGTGCCCTGGCCGCGACCGACGATCCTGCACCGCGCCCGCCGCCAGGCCTTCGGAGGAAGAGCCTACGACGACATGATCGCCCGCCTGCGCCTCAAGCAGGCCTTCGGCCGCCTGGTCCGCCGCGCCGACGACCGCGGGGTGTTTGTCCTGCTCGACCCGATGATGCCCTCGCGCCTGCTGGGCGCGTTCCCCGAGGGCGTCGAGCCCCAGCGGATCGGCTTGGCGGACGCCATTGCCCAAGTACGCGCGCACGTGGGGGCGTGAGGGGCAGTCGCCGAGAAAAACGCTCCATGGGGTCGTGAACATATGAAGAACAACTCCATATGCGTAGGTGTCGATGCCTACAGCTATGGAGAAATCCAGGATGTTCTATCGTGATTACGCAGGGGGGCTTGGCGCCGGATATGGCGGGATCGTCGCCGCCGGCCTGACGCCCCGGCGCCGGCGCCGCAAGGCGTTGGACGATCCTTTCCTCTCGCCGTGGGCGGGACGCGCCGACGAAACCGCACCCGACCCGTTCGACGACGTGCTGGCACCGCAGCCTCCGGACCGCCCCTCGGCGCCCAAGAAGCGCGCGAAGCGCGAGGCCGACGACCCGTTCGTCAGCGATCTGCGCCAGGCGTGGCAGCGCGGCGGGAGGCCGCTCACGCGCCACCGCGACGGCCTGGCGCTCAAAGGCGCTGTCGGCCCCGACGCCGCCAACCGCCGCCACGACTTGGCGCGGGTCGAGGCGTTGCTGGGCGGCGCCGGGGCGCTGGACGTCACCGCGACCGAGGGCCCGACGGGCTACTTCGGCCGCCGCACCGACGCCGCGATCCGCAAGCTGCAGCGCGACCGGCGGCTCAAGGTCGACGGCCTGATCACGCCAAAGGGCCCGACGCTGGCGACGCTGATGCAGTCCCTGCCGCGCGCGCCCGTGCCGGCGTTTGCCGTGCCAAAGACGCCGGGCACAGTCGGCCGCGACGCCCGCGCCGCCAACGGTCGGCTGGTGGACGCGGTGATGAAGACCCGCGGCGCCGGCATCGTGCCCAAGCTGCTGGCCGACGCCGTCGCCCAGGGCCCGAGCGGCGAGGCCGAGGTCGCCGACTTCTTCGCCCAGCTCGCCGAGCGCGACACCACCCGCGCCCGCGACATGGCGACCCTCGTCGCCGCCGAACGCGCGCGGCCGGATCTGCCGGAGGAAGGCGGGGAGCAGCCGGAGGGCGGCGAGGGCGAGACGCCGCCAAAGGGACCGGACAAAAGTCCGCCTGACGGGTCGAAGGAGGACCCGCTCCCTCGCCGCAAAGGCAACCCCTGCTTCGCTTACGCGCTGGACGTGAAAGACGCCCTCAACGCCCACGCGGCCAAGAGACGGGAGTTGAGAGAAGTCGAAATCGAAATAGACGACAACGATCGGGAATTAGAAAAGCTACGTGCCGTCAGGGACGAGACTGAGGCCGCACTTACCGCGTCGATACCGACGGGCGAGGTCTCCGGCGCAGGCGGCAAGGGCCTTGGCAAGGCGGCAGGGAAGGTCGCGCCAGGGGCGGCGCTGCTGTGGCACTGGGTGCTGTATCAAGCCAGAAAGGACCGACCTAATCGAGCGACAGTTTGGAGCGACATCGCCGCGCTGGAGGCGCGGCAGGCCGAATTGCGTGCAATGCAGGCAAAGCTGCGACCCGAAGTTGACGGCCTGTGGCAGCAGGCCCTCAGTCTCGAAGCGAAGTACCAAGCGTGTCTTGCAGAGCACGACTACAACCCTGAGCCCACAGACCCAGAGCCTGATGATGCCGGCCCAGTGCCGACCGTTTGACACGAACCATGACGCTCCAGTTCGCCGAACGGGGGTTGGAGCAACATGCCCGTCAATAGAGAAGAAACACCCGCGCCTACCTGGACCAAGGTGTCTTGCCGGCTGAGAGCCACGCCTCTGCTTCGGTGCGCTCGTCCGGGAGCAAATTGGCAGCCAAATTGGCTAGGCGATCGTCGACATCGGCGCCGTTTCTCTGGGCTCGGATGAGCCAATAGTACGCCCGGGCGCGGTCGAGCGGCGCAACGTGACCGTGTTCGTAGAGTGCGGCAATCTCCAGTTGCGCCGGCACGTGGTCGCCGTCTGCGGCGCTGTGCAGCGACCCGACGGCGGCTCGGCGCACCCAGCCTCTGTCGTCGTCCAGGTCGCGGATGGCGATGTCGTAGAGCGATTGAGGGTGCTTGAGAATTGCAGCCAGCACCTTGAGCAGCCGCGCCAACTGCTGGGATGTCTCGTCCGACCGCGCCAGATAGGCCAGGTGCTCGGCGTACGCCTTCTCGCCACCAGGCTCGCAGAGTGCCCTACCCCAGGCAATCGCATCCTCGTACAGGGCTATGAAACCCGGATCGAAAGCCTGCACCCAGGCGTACTCCAAATGGCGCCGGTGAATGATCTGCGCGTGAAACTCGACGAAGTACCGCAACTCCGTTTGAAGTGCGTCCCGGGCCGCCGCATCTCTGGCGTTTTGGTAGAGCCGGTACGCCTCGATGAAGTCGGTACGCGGCAACAATTCATCGTCCACGGCACCGTCGAGGCCTGGGGTCTTCTCGTCGCAGATCGTTGCATGCGCGGCTGGCGCCGCAAGTAGCAGGAGCCCCGCCACCGCCAGCAGCCGGCCCGCCCAGATTGTCCAAAGACGTCTCATGGTGCGGCGATGATAGCTGGTCTTCGCCGGGCCGGACCAGCCCACGGAGGGTCTGCGTGGCAGCGCGGCGGGCGGCCGCTCGGGCGGCACCGTGACGGCCTGGCGCTCACGGGCGCCGTCGGCCTCGACGCCGCCAACCGCCGCCACGACGTGGCGCGGGTCGAGGCGCTGCTGGGCGGCGCCGGGGCGCTCGACGTCACCGCCACCGAGGGCCCGACCGGCTACTTCGGCCGCCGCACCGACGCCGCGATACGCAAGCTGCAGCGCGACCGGCGGCTCAAGGTCGACGGCCTGATCACGCCGAAAGGCCCGACGCTCAAGGCGCTGATGCAGTCCCTGCCGCGCGCGCCCGTGCCGGCCTTCGCCGCGCCCTGAGGGCCCGGCTAGCCGTCACCCGACGCCGTAGAGCACCAACAGCGCCGAGACTGTGGCGACCGAGAGCACCGTCGAGACCAGGATGATGGCGCTCGCGCGCTGCGTGTAGACGCCGTACCGCTGGGCCACCACGAAGGCGAGGGCGCCGGTCGGCAGCGCCGCCATCAGCACCGCCGCGCGGGCCCACTCGAAGTCGAGGTCGAGCACGCGGAAGGCGAGCCACCAGGTGATCAGCGGGTGCACCACCAGCTTCAGGACCGTGACCCACATGACCTCGCCGGGGCCCGTCGCGATCGGCCGGCCGACCAGGAACAGGCCCATGGCGAACAGTGCGCACGGGCCCGCCGCCGCGCCCATGAGGTCGAAGAAGTTGACCGCGAAGGTGGGCAGCGTCAGGCCGGCGGCGCCCAGCGCCAGGCCCAGCGCCGGCGCCACCAGGAGCGGGTTCCGCACCAGCGCCAGCGCGACGTCGCGCGCCGCCGTCAGCGGCCCGCCGCCGGTTCTGTCCAGCTCGCACAGCACGATGGCGAGGCTGATTACGAGCGCCGAGTTGACCACCGTCGCCACCAGCGCCGGCAGCGCGCCCTCCACCCCGAAGGCGGCGATGAACAGCGGGATGCCCATGTAGCCGGTGTTGGCGAACACCGCGCTAACACCGTTGAGCGCCAGGCCGGCGAAGCGGTTCGGGAAGGCGAACGGCGCGACGAGCAGCGCGATGGCGAAGGTGCCCAGGAGGCCACCGGCCAGCGCCGCCAGGTACGGCCCGTTCAGCACCGCCTCGAGCGGCGCCCGCACCATCGCCATGAACAGCAGCGGCGGCAGCGCGAACCAGTAGACGAACGCGTTGAGCGCCGCCGAGCTGGCCGGCCCCAGGATACCGAAGCGGCCGGCCAGGTAACCGGCCAGCATTATGCCGAACACCGGCAACGCGACGTCGATCACCGCATCCATGGCGCGGGACCCTAGGTGTGGGGCGCGACGCTGTCGAGCGCGCCCGCGGGACCCAGCCGTTGCGACTTGACCGCGAACGCCCGCGTCCGCACATAGAGGCTCCGTTCCCCCCGCTGCTATGAGCCCGCTGCACGATGATCGACCACCACGCCGCCCTCATCTACGCCATGGTCCTGGCCTCGGCCGCCGACGCCGACATGACCAACGCCGAGACCAGCCGCATCGGCGACATCGTCCAGCACTTGCCGGTGTTCCGCGACTTCGACGTCGAGGACATGCCGCGGGTCCTGGTGGAGTGCGCCGCTTTTCTCGACGACGAGGACGGCCTGGAGCGGGCCTACGACCAGATCCGCGCGGCCCTGCCCGAGAAACTGCGCGAGACCGCCTACGTGCTGAGCTGCGACATCGTCGCCGCCGACGGCAAGGCGAGCCAGGAGGAACTGCGCCTCCTGGAACTGATGCGCTTCAAGCTCGACATCGGCCGCCTGCCCGCCGCCGCCATCGAGCGCGCCGCCTCGGTTCGTTACGCAACGGTGTAGGCGCGGGCGCCGCCACTCACCTCCGCCTGGCAGCACTTTGGCGATCCGGCTGCCAAAGCGTTGATTTTGCGCGATTCTTTATTGAGCGTTAACCGTGCGCTTGCGACACTGTGGGTGACGCGCACCCTCGCGACCCACGGACGGGACATGGCCAAGAGCGCTCTTGAACTGCAACTCGAAGGCTACCGCCTGACGACGGCGGAGATCGTCTATCACATGCCGGATTTCCCGGCGCTGCTGCAGACCTTCGTCTGGCAGCACCTGGACCTGACGCCCGACTATCCGCGCCTGCGCAAGTTCCTGGACTATTGGACCGCCAACCTAGACGGCAAGCTGCACTCCGTGAACGTCGCCCACGCGCCGCTGATCGAGCGCGGCAGCCTGCGCCACGTGCGCCACCAGCTGCGCCTGCACTGACGTCACCCGCGTCCGTCGGCCGGGCGCTTCTGTCTCCGCCACCGCGGTGCTATGTTCCGCCCGCCAACACGACACGAACCGTGCCCGCCGGTCCGCCGCGCGGCAGCCTGGACCGGCCGAACCCTTACCCGAAACGCCCGTAAGACATGCCCGTCAACGTCGCCGTCGTGGGCTCCGGCCCCAGCGGCTTCTATGCCGTCAACGCGCTTCTGAAGGCCATCGAGGACGTCCGCGTCGACATCGTCGAGCGCCTGCCCTCGCCCTTCGGGCTGATCCGCGGCGGCGTCGCGCCGGACCACCAGACGACCAAGCGCGTGGCGCGGTCGTTCGAGCGCTCGGCGCAGGACCCGCGCGTCGCCTACTACGGCAACGTCGAGCTGGGCCGCGACCTGACGGTCGACGACCTGCGCGAGATATACGACGCCGTGATCCTGGCGACCGGCGCGCCGCGCGACCGCAGGCTCAAGATCCCCGGCGCCGACAAGGCCGGGGTTTATGGCTCCGCCGCCTTCGTCGGCTGGTACAACGGCCACCCGGACTTCCACGACCTCGAGCCCGACCTCGACACGCCGGCCGCGGCGGTGATCGGCAACGGCAACGTGGCGATCGACGTCGCCCGCGTGCTGGTCAAGACGGCCGAGGAGATGCGCACCTCCGACCTGCCGGTGGCGGTCGCCGAGGCGATCCAGAACTCGCCGCTCACCGACGTGCACCTGTTGGGCCGGCGCGGGCCCGTCGAGGCCAAATTCACCAACGTCGAGCTGCGCGAGATGGGCGCGCTGCAGCAGGCCGTGCCGATCGTCGATCCGGCGCAGCTGCCCGACACCGTGCCGACCGACATGCCGGACCGCGGCCGGCGCCTGCGCGACCGCAACCTGGCCTCGCTCAGGGAGTTCGCGGGGCGCGATCCGGACGCGGCGCCCAAGCGCGTGCATTTCGAGTTCTTCTCCGCCCCCGTCGAGGTGCTGGGCGGCGACCGCGTCGAGGCCCTCAAAGTCGAGCGCACGCAGGTCGTCGACGGCCGTCCCGTCGGCACGGGGGCGTTCCGCGAGATCCCCTGCGGCCTGGTGGTCTATGCCATCGGCTACCGCGCCGTCCCGATCCCGGGCCTGCCGTTCGACGACTCCAACGGCGTCGTCGTCAACGACGATGGCCGCGTCGGCGGCCGGGTCTACGTCGTCGGCTGGGCCAAGCGCGGGCCGACCGGGGTGATCGGCTCCAGCAAGAAGGACGGCGACACCGCGGCGCGGCAGATCGCGCAGGACGTCGCCGTGCCCCAGGCCCCCGGCCGCGAGGAACTGGAACGCCGCCTCACCGCCGCGCGCGCCGACTGGATCGCCTTCGCCGACTGGCAGAAGATCGACGCCGCCGAGGTCGCCGCCGCCGCCGACGGCTCGCCGCGCCGCAAGTTCGTCACCGTCGACGACATGCTGGCCCAGCTCGGCTCGGCTTTGCGCTGATGCGCCAAGGTCTTGCCACCAGCCCCGGAAACGGCCGCGGCGCTTGCCCGGCGCGCCCGGGTGGCCTAGATACTCACGGCAAATTGGCTTGCCGTGCCGCAATTGGCGATGCCACCTAAGATGAGTGGAGGCAGGGAGCGGCCGAACCCGGCGAGCGCTCCCGGAGACCGATGACGATGGAAGGCAGTACCGCTCTCAAGCGGCCCGAACAGCCGCGTGAGCAGATCGAATCCGCGGTCGTGCGCTTTGCCGGCGACAGCGGCGACGGCATGCAGCTGACCGGCAGCCAGTTCACCCTGTCGACGGCGCTCACCGGCAACGACCTGGCGACCTTCCCCGACTTTCCGGCGGAGATCCGGGCGCCCGTCGGCACGACCTTCGGCGTCTCGGCGTTCCAGATCAACTTCGGCGCCCGCAACATCAAGACCGCGGGCGACGAGCTGGACGTGCTGGTGGCGATGAACCCGGCGGCGCTGAAGACCCAGATCGAAGACCTGAAGGCCGGCGGCCTGGTGATTCTCGATGAGGGCACCTTCAACGAGAAGAACTTCCGCAAGGCGGGCTTCGAGACCGACCCGCGCGAGGACGGCAGCCTGGACAGGTACCGCGTGCTGCCCATCGACATGGCGCGCTCGACGCTGGAGGCGGTCAAGGGGTTGGGGCTGAGCCAGAAGGAGGCGCTGCGCTCGAAGAACATGTGGGCGCTGGGCCTGATCTACTGGATGTACGGCCGCAAGCGCCAGGCCTCGGTCGACTGGCTGACGACGAAGTTCGCCAAGCGGCCGGAGATCGCGCAGGCCAACATCGCAGCGCTGAACGCCGGCCACGCCTTCGGCGAGACGGCGGAGCTGCCGGCCGAGGTCCAGGCCTACAGCGTGCCGGCGGTGAAGATGGATGCCGGCCTCTACCGCACCGTCACCGGCACCGAGGCGATCGCCTGGGGCCTGGTCGCCGGCTGCCGGCTGGCCGGCCTGAAGATGACCTTCTGCTCCTACCCGATCACGCCGGCCTCGGCCCTGCTGCACAGCCTGGCGGCGATCAAGGAGTACGGCATCACCACGTTCCAGGCGGAGGACGAGATCGCCGCCGTCTGCGCCGCGATCGGCGCCTCCTATTCCGCCGCGCTGGGCGTCACCTCCAGCTCCGGCCCCGGCATCGCGCTGAAGACCGAGGCGATCGGCCTCGCCATCGCCGCCGAGCTGCCGCTGGTCGTCGTCAACTCCCAGCGCGGCGGCCCCTCGACCGGCCTGCCGACCAAGACCGAGCAGTCGGACCTGTTCCAGGCGGTCTACGGCCGCAACGCCGACGCGCCGCTGTGCGTGCTGGCCGCGCGCTCCGCCGGCGACGCCTTCGACGTCGCCATCGAGGCCGTGCGCATCGCCACCCGCTACATGACCCCGGTGATCCTGCTGAGCGACGGCTACCTCGCCAACGCGTCGGAGCCGTGGGCGGTGCCGGACATGAGCGTCTACGAACCGTTCCCGGTCAGCTTTGCCAGCGAACCGGACACGTTCGCGCCGTTCGCGCGCGATCCCGTGACCCTGTCGCGACCCTGGGCCGTGCCGGGCACGCCGGGCCTGGAGCACCGCATCGGCGGCCTGGAGCGCCAGGCGATCACGGGCGAGGTCTCCTACGACGCCGACAATCACCAGTGCATGACCTACGAGCGCGCCGAGAAGATCGCCGGCATCGCTTACGACGTGGCCGAGCAGGCGGTCGAGCACGGCGGTGCGACCGGCAAGCTCGCGGTCGTCGGCTGGGGCTCGACCTACGGGCCGATCAGCCGCGCGGTCGGCAACCTGCACGGCGAAGGCCTGGACGTCAGCCACATCCACCTGCGCCACATCTGGCCGCTGCCGCGCAATCTCGGCGCGCTGCTGCGCGGCTACGAGCAGGTGCTGGTGCCGGAGATGAACAACGGCCAGCTCGTCAAGCTGCTGCGCGCCGAGTACCTGGTGCCGGCGGAGGGCCTCAACAAGGTGACCGGCAAGCCGTTCAAGATCGCCGAGATCGAGGACGCGATCCGCCAGCGTCTGGGCACCCGGGCGGCGACGGAAGACACGCCATGAACATTCAGACCCCGCCGCCGGCCAAGCGCACGGCCAAGGACTACGCCTCCGACCAGGAGGTGCGCTGGTGCCCGGGCTGCGGCGACTACGCCATCATCAAGGGGGTGCAGCGCACGCTCGCCGAGCTGGAGGCGGACCCGGCCAACACGGTGTTCATCTCCGGCATCGGCTGCGCCGCGCGCTTCCCCTACTATCTCTCGACCTACGGCTTCCACACGATCCACGGCCGCGCCGCGGCGCTGGCGACCGGCGTGAAGCTGACCAACCCGGACCTGGACATCTGGGTCGTCAGCGGCGACGGGGATTCGCTGTCGATCGGCGGCAACCACCTGCTGCACGTGCTGCGGCGCAACGTCGACCTGCAGTACCTGTTGTTCAACAACGAGATCTACGGCCTGACCAAGGGCCAGTACTCGCCGACCTCGCGGGTCGGCACGCGCTCGCCGTCGACGCCCAAGGGCTCGCTCGACACGCCCGTGTCGGCGGCGCTGTTCGCGCTGGGCGCCAGTGCGCGCTTCGTCGCCCGCGGGGCCGACGTGCTGCAGCAGCCGCTGGTCGACGTGCTGATGCGGGCGCACGCCCATCGCGGCGCCTCCTTCGTCGAGATCCTGCAGAACTGCATCGTCTACAACGACGGCGTGTTCGGCCATCTGACCGACCGGGCGACTAAGGACGACGCGCTGATCCAACTGTCGCACGGCGAACCGCTGATATTCGGCAAGGACGGCAGCAAGGGCCTCAGGCTGGCCGAGAACGGGTTAGCTCTTGAAGTGGTTGCGCTCGGTAATGGCGTCGAGGAATCCGACCTCCTGGTCCACGACGAGACCGACCGCACGCTGGCGACCATGCTCGCCGGCATGGACGCGCCGCACTTCCCGGTCGCCATGGGCGTGATCTACTGCGACCCGACGGAGTCCTACGAGCGCACGGTGCACGCCGAACTCGACGCGGCCGCGGCCGCCGCCAAGACGACCAGCATCGACGATCTGCTGCGCCGCGGCCACACCTGGGAAATCGACGAATAGGAAGCGCGGCGACGGGAGCGCGCTCAGCTCCGACGACATCGCCGGCCCGCGCCGAGTTCGTCTTGCGACGTGTGTTCGCTGCTCTGCCTCTGGCGGACGTCACCCCCACCCCGACCCTTGCATGTTCATTGAGGCGCGAAT
>Ga0049108_10000245_pt1 | contig 14144 bp, 15 predicted proteins | sample WorMetilPIANOSA2_FD_60020 | JGI IMG/M metagenome (GOLD analysis project Ga0049108, IMG submission 60020) | Marine gutless worms symbiont microbial communities from Max Planck institute for Marine Microbiology, Germany - Olavius ilvae PIANOSA.2 | ecosystem: Host-associated > Annelida > Digestive... | reverse complement strand
CAGGATCAGCTTGCCGGCGCCGTCCGAGCCGTGGCTCTCGACGCCGGGAAGATCGGTCAGCGCGGCCTCGACCGCCGCCAGCCGCTCGGGCCGGGCGTGCACCAGGACGCTGGCGATATGCTGCTCGGCGGGGCCGGAACGGCCGCCGATGAATTCCCGTCGCGTACGCATGGCGTTGCCTTTCGCGCTTGGGCCTGGGTCACTGCCTCAGGACGGCCCGGGTGGGCCGGCCAGCACCTGAAACATCCACACGGCGAAGCCGTAGCCGACGACGACCGCCAGCGTCACGGCGGGCGCCAGGACCACGGTGAGAAACAGGAATGCGGCGAGCTCGCGCCGCTTCGACTTCGGTTCTACCGGGACCTCGGTCACGCTGCCTCCCAGGGCTCTGCTCGCGGCGCCGACCCGGACTGTAGAACAGGCCTGGGGCGGCGACAATTTCGAATAGGCTTGTGGGGCCGAAATCCGCCGCCTTTCCCCTTGCATTCGGGGGATTTGGGCGCTATCACCCGCCCCGCGCGATCCTGTCGCGCAAATCCACACGCGGGTCTGCGGCCTGGTCGGGGAGACATCCCGGCCGGTCGATCCGGTGTCCCAATCGGGACTCATCGCTCGCGGAGGCAGAACCGGAGAAGGAGCAACCCATGGCGGTGCCCACGTTCACCATGCGTCAGCTATTGGAAGCTGGCGTGCATTTCGGCCACCACACGCGACGGTGGAACCCGCGCATGTCCCCGTACATCTTCGGGGCGCGCAACAACATCCACATCCTGGACCTGCGCGAGACCGTGCCGATGCTGTACGCCGCGCTCAACCAGGTGCGCGGCGTCGTCGCCGGCGGCGGCCGCGTGCTGTTCGTCGGCACCAAGCGGGCGGCCAGCGACACCATCGCCGAGCAGGCGCGGCGCTGTGGCCAGTACTACGTCAACCACCGCTGGCTCGGCGGCATGCTGACCAACTGGAAGACGATCTCCAACTCGATCAAGACCTTGCGCGACCTGGAGTCCCAGCTGGGCGAGGGCGAGAGCGGTCTGACCAAGAAGGAGATGCTCAACCTGACGCGGCGCCAGGACAAGCTGGAGCGCGCGCTGGGCGGCATCAAGGAGATGGGCGGCAAGCCCGACATCCTGGTCGTAATCGACACCGTGCGCGAATCGCTGGCGGTCTCGGAGGCCAAGAAGCTGGGCATCCCCGTCATCGGCATCGTCGACAGCAACGCCGATCCGTCGGCCATCGACTTTCCGGTCCCGGGCAACGACGACGCGATGCGGGCGATCTCGCTCTACTGCGACCTGTTTGCCGGCGCCGTCATCGACGGCCTGGCCGAGGAACTGACCCAGTCCGGCGCCGACGTCGGCGAGGCCGAGGCCCCGCCGGCCGAGGCGGCGCTGGAGGAGAAGCCGGCGGCGGCGCCAGAGACGCCCGCTGAAGCCCCGCCCGCTGAAGCCCCAGCGGCCGAGCCCAAGGCCGAAACGCCCGCCGAAGCGCCCGCCGAGGAAACCCCAAGGTCTGAAGCGGCCGCCGAGGAAGCGCCCGCCGAGGAAACCCCAAGGGCTGAAGCGGCCGCGTCCTGAGGGCCCGGCCGCCCTACACACTCCACGGCGGGCCCGCCCGCCCACACCGACTGAGATGGAGCTGAACATGGCGGAGATCACGCCGCTCTTGGTGAAGGAGCTGCGCCAGACGACCGGCGCCGGCATGATGGACTGCAAGAAGGCATTGATCGAGGCCGACGGCGATATCGAGGCCGCGGTCGACTGGCTGCGCAAGAAGGGCCTGGCGGCCGCGGCGAAGAAGGCCGGCCGCGTCGCTTCCGAGGGCCTGGTCGGCGTCGTCGCCGAGGGCGCAAGCGGCGCGCTGGTCGAGGTCAACTCCGAGACCGACTTCGTCGCCCGCAACGAGACCTTCCAGGCCTTCGTCGCCACCGCCGCCAAGCTGGCGCTCGACACCGGCGGCGACGTCGCGGCGCTGGCGGCCGCCGACTACCCCGGCACCGGGCGCAACGTCGCCGACGAGGTGACCCACCTGGTCTCGACCATCGGCGAGAACATCCAATTGAGGCATGCCGCGGCGCTGAGCGTCGAGAACGGTGTCGTCGCCGCCTACATGCACGGCCAGACGGTGCCGGGCCTGGGCAAGATCGGCGTCCTGGTGGCGCTGGAGAGCACCGGCGATACGGCCGTGCTGGCCGGGCTGGGCAAGCAGCTGGCCATGCACGTCGCCGCGACGCAGCCCCAGTTCGTCGCCGTCGACGACGTCGACCAGGCGTCGCTGGAGCGCGAGCGCGAGGTCCTGGCCGAGCAGGCGCGCGCCTCCGGCAAGCCCGAGGAGATCGTCGCCAAGATGGTCGAGGGCCGCCTGCGCAAGTACTACGAGGACGTGGTGCTGGCCGAGCAGACCTGGGTGATCGACGGCGAGAGCAAGGTCGGCAAGGTGGTCGAGGCGGCCGCCAAGGACCTCGGCGCGCCGGTGCGCATCGCCGGCTTCGTGCGCTTCGCCCTGGGCGAGGGCGTCGAGAAGGCCGGCGAGGACGACTTCGCCGAGGAAGTCCGCAAACTGGCCGGCTGAGGGGGGCTAAGTCCCGCTCAGATCGCGGCTTTCGGCGGCCGGTCCAGCCTTGCTGCGGGACCGGCCGCTGTCTATAAAGGCCGCGCCCCGGAGCGCCCGCCCGAACCGCCGCGGGCGCGCTTTGCCATGTCAACCGCGCCGCTGGACACCCCTTCACGCATGACCGCAGAGCCCAAGTTTCGCCGCGTTCTCCTGAAAATCTCCGGCGAGGCGCTGATGGGCGGCGGCGACTACGGCCTCGATTCGGGGACCGTCGAGCGCGTCGCCCGCGAAGTCAGGGGTGTGCACGATCTTGGTGTTGAGGTCTCGCTCGTCGTCGGCGGCGGCAACATCTTCCGCGGCGTCTCCGGCGCCGCCAAAGGCATGGAGCGCGCCGGTGCCGACGCCATCGGCATGCTGGCGACCGTGATCAACGCGCTGGCGCTGCAGAACGCGCTGGAGGGCCTGGGCGTGCACACCCGGGTGCTCTCGGCGATCGTCATGCAGACCGTCTGCGAGCCCTATATCCGGCGCCGCGCCGTGCGCCACATGGAGAAGAAGCGCGTCGTGATCTTCGCCGCCGGCACCGGCAACCCGTTCTTCACCACCGACACCGCGGCGGCGCTGCGCGCGTCGGAGATGGGCTGCGACCTGCTGCTCAAGGGCACCAAGGTGGACGGCGTCTATTCGGCCGACCCGGTCACCAACCCGTCCGCCGAACGCTACGAGCGGCTGAGCTACATGGACGTGCTGCGCAACGATCTCAAGGTGATGGACGCCTCCGCCATCTCGCTGTGCCGCGAGAACCACATTCCGATTATGGTCTTTTCGATCAATACTGACGGGGCATTTGCCCGGGTGCTGGCGGGCGAGGGCCGCTATACGATTATCGGAGACGAGGAGGACTAGGGGGTGTCCGCAGATCTCAAGGACCTGACGCGCCGCATGGACGGCGCGCTGGAGGTCCTGCGCCGGGAATTCGCCGGCCTGCGCACGGGCCGCGCGAGCGCCGCCCTGCTCGATACGATCACGGTCGATGCCTACGGCACGCAGATGCCGCTCAACCAGGTCGGCACCGTCAGCGTGCCCGAGCCGCGCATGCTGTCGGTCCAGGTCTGGGACAAGTCGCTGGCCAAGGCGGCGGAGCGCGCGATCCGCGAATCGGACCTGGGGCTCAACCCGCAGCCCGAGGGCCAGTTGATCCGCATCCCGATACCGGAGCTGTCGGAGGAGCGCCGCGTCGAGCTGAGCAAGGTCGCCGGCAAGTACGCCGAGCAGGCCCGCGTCGCGGTGCGCAACGTCCGGCGCGACGGCATGGATACGCTCAAGCGAATGGAACGCGACAGCGAGATCGGCAAGGACGAGCACCACGACCGGGGCGTCGAAATCCAGGACCTGACCGACAGCCACATCAAGCAGATCGACGAGATGCTGTCGGGCAAGGAGCAGGAGATCATGCAGATCTGACGCCATGACGGTTGCCGAGCAAAACATTCCCGCGCCACCGGTTCATGTGGCGATCATCATGGACGGCAACGGCCGCTGGGCGCGCGCCCGCGGGCTGCCGCGCACGGCGGGCCACAAGCGCGGCGCGGACGCCGTACGACGCACGGTCGAGGCCGCGGCGGAGTTGGGCATCGGCTATCTGACGCTGTTCGGCTTCTCGGCCGAGAATTGGAACCGGCCCAGCGAAGAGATCGCCGATCTCATGAACCTGTTGCGCCGCTACCTCTTGAGCGAGACGGCGGCGCTGCACAAGAACGGCGTGCGCGTGCGGGTCATCGGCGACCGCGCCGCGCTGCCGGACGACGTCGTCTCGCTGATCGAGAACGCCGAGGCGCAGACCCGCGACAACCGCGGTCTGAACCTCACCGTGGCGCTGAGCTACGGCGCCCGGCAGGAGATCGCCGCGGCGGCGACGGCGATCGCCCGCGCCGTGCGCGACGGCACGCTCGACCCGGCGGCGATCGACGAAACGACCATCGAGCACCACCTGACGACCACGGAGATCCCCGATCCGGACCTCTTGATCCGCACCAGCGGCGAGCAGCGGCTGAGCAACTTCCTCTTGTGGCAGTGCGCCTACACCGAACTGGTCTTCGTCGACGTGCACTGGCCGACGTTCGAGCGCAAACACCTGGAGGCGGCGATCGACGAGTTCCAGCGCCGCGAGCGACGCTTTGGCGCCCGGGTTGGCTGAGGCCCGCCCCGCGCCGGCCGCGCGCGGCCTGCTGCCGCGGGTCGTCTCCGCGGTCGTCCTGGCGGTCGTCGCCATCGCGGCGCTGTGGGCGGGACCGGCCTGGCTGGCGGCCCTGATCGCCGTCGTTGGCGCCATCGGCGGCTGGGAGTGGAGCCGGCTGACGCGCCTGACGGGCCCCGCGGTCGCCCTGCCGGCGCTGGCAGCCCCGCTGGCCGCCGGCGTGGCGCTCGTGTGGGGTGGTGCCCCGGCGTTGGCGGCGGTGGCGGCCCTGGCTCTCGTGGGTGCCCTGTGGGCCCTCCTGCGCGACCGGGCGGCCGTGCCCTGGCTGGCGCTGGGTGTCGCCTATATCGGCCTGCCGACGGTGGCCGTCGTCTGGCTGCGCGGCGCGGCCGAGCCGGGCGCCGTCCTGGTGCTGTGGCTGTTCGCCGTGGTCTGGACGACCGACATCGCGGCGTACTTCGCCGGCCGCGGCATCGGTGGCCCGAAGCTGGCGCCGCGTTGGAGCCCGCACAAGACCTGGGCGGGTCTGCTGGGCGGCATGGCCGGGGCGGCGCTGGTCGCCGGCGCCGTCGCCGGCGTGACCGGGCTCGGTCCGGCGCTGCCGCTGGCCGCGCTGGGGGCCGTCCTGGCGCTGGCAGCGCAGGGCGGCGACCTCTTCGAATCGGTCGTGAAGCGCCGCTTCGGCGCCAAGGACTCCGGCACGCTGATCCCGGGCCATGGCGGCGTGCTGGACCGCATCGACGGCCTCATGGCCGCGGGGCCTGTCCTGGCGCTGGCGGTCTGGCTCTTGGGCGACAGGATGGCGACATGAGTCTTGCGGAAGCCACGCCGGCGGCGCACGAGGCGCCGCGCCGCGTTACCGTGCTGGGGGCGACGGGCTCGGTCGGCTGCAGCACGGCCGACCTCATCGGGCGCAACCCCGAGCGTTTCGCGGTCGAGGCGCTGGTCGCCAACCGCAATGTCGAGAAGCTGGCCGAGCAGGCGCGCCGGCTGGGCGCCGCGCACGCGGTGGTCGCCGACGCCGACCGCTATGGCGACCTCAAGGAGGCCCTGGCCGGCACGACGGTCAGCGTCGCCGCCGGCGCGGAGGCCGTCGCCGAGGCGGCCAGCCGGTCCTGCGACATCGTCATGGCGGCGGTGGTCGGTGCCGCCGGCCTGGCGCCGACCCTGGCCGCCGTGCGCCAGGGCGCGGTGGTGGCGCTCGCCAACAAGGAGAGCCTGGTCTGCGCCGGCGACCTGGTGGTGGCCGAGGTCTCACGCTGCGGCGCCACGCTGCTGCCCGTCGATTCCGAGCACAGCGCCATCTTCCAGGTCTTCGAGACCCAGCACGCGGCCGACGTCGAGCGGCTGATCCTGACCGCCTCGGGCGGCCCGTTCCGCGCCTGGTCGCAGGACGACATGGCCGCCGTCACGCCGGAACAGGCGGTGGCCCATCCCAATTGGGACATGGGGGCGAAGATCTCCGTCGATTCGGCAACGATGATGAACAAGGGCCTGGAGTTGATCGAGGCCAGCTACCTGTTTCCCGTCGACGAGCCGCAGATCGAGATCCTGGTGCACCCCCAGTCGGTCGTGCACTCGCTGGTCGCCTACCGCGACGGCTCTGTGCTGGCCCAGCTGGGCGCGCCCGACATGCGCACGCCGATCGCCTACGCCCTGGCCTGGCCGCGGCGCATGCCGGTGCCGGCCGAGCGGCTGGATCTGGCGGCGGTCGCCCGGCTCGATTTCGAGGCGCCGGACGCCGAGCGCTTCCCGGCAATGCGCCTGGCACGCGAGGCGCTCAAGGCCGGCGCGGGCGCGCCGGTGGTGCTCAACGCCGCCAACGAGGTCGCGGTGGCGCGCTTCCTGGCCGGCGCCCTGCGCTTTCTCGACATTGCCGGCGTCGTCGAGGACTGCCTGGCGGCCCTGCCGGGGCCGCGTCCGGCGAACCTCGACGACGTGGTGGCGCTGGACGGCGAGGCCCGGCAGAACGCCGACGAACTGGCGGAGGCGCGTCGCCGTGCCTACGTGTAGGGCGCCAGGACGGGCGCGGGAGGGCAAATGGTGGACCTGATGGGCATGGTGGGCGCGGTCGCGCAGCCCCTGTTCGCCTTCCTGGTCGTCCTGACGCCGATCGTGTTCATCCATGAGCTGGGCCACTACTGGGTGGCGCGGCGCAACGGCGTGCGCGTCGAGGTGTTCTCGATCGGCTTCGGCCGCGAGTTGTTCGGCTACACCGACCGCGCCGGCACGCGCTGGAAGTTCAGCCTCATCCCGCTGGGCGGCTACGTGAAGGTGTTCGGCCAGAACGACCTGGAGCCGGACGTCACCGAAGCCGGCATGAGCGAGGCCGAGCGCGAGGTCGCGTTCTGCCACAAGCGCGTCGGCCAGCGCGCCGCGATCGTCGCCGCCGGGCCGATCGCCAACTTCATCCTGGCGATCCTGATCTTCGCCATCACCTTCATGACGCTGGGCCAGTCGGTCACGCCGCCGCGGGTGCAGGAGGTGCAGCCGGACTCGCCGGCGGCCGCCGCCGGCCTCGCGCCCGGCGACGTCTTCGTCGAGGTCGCCGGCCGCGACATCGCCCGCTTCGAGGAGGTGCAGCAGTTCATCCGGCTGCATCCCGGCCTGCCGGCCGAACTGGTCATCGAGCGCGACGGCACGCTGCTGACGCTGATCGTGACGCCGGAGGTGCGGCTGATCGACGACGGCCTGGGCAACATGGACCGCATCGGCATCATCGGCGTGATCGGCGTCGGCCGCGAGCAGGTGCGCCTCGACCCGCTGTCCGCCGTCGTCCAGGCCGGCCGTGAGACGCTGCGCATGGTCTCGGTCACCGCCACCGGGATCGGCCAGATTTTCGCCGGCGAGCGCGGCGCGGAGGAGATCGGCGGCCCGGTGCGCATCGCCCAGATCTCCAGCATGGCGGCGCAGGCCGGCATCCTCTACCTGATCCAGATCGCCGCCTTCCTGTCGATCAATCTCGGCATCGTGAACCTGCTGCCGATCCCGGTGCTGGACGGCGGGCTCCTGATGTTCCACGCCTATGAGGCGATCCGCGGCCGTCCGCCGGGCGAGCGGGCGCAGGAAGTCGGCATCAAGATCGGGCTGGTTCTCGTCTTGTCCCTCATGCTATTCGCGACTTGGAACGACGTCCTGCGGCTGCCTTGGGTGCGCCAGGTGGTCGATCTGGTCGTGTCCTGACGACCGGGCGGTTTCGCCGCCAGGGGGTGGGTTTGTGCGCCGGTTCTTGACGACCGCTGCGCTCGTGGGGCTGCTGCTGTCGATCGCGCAGGCGGTCGCCGGCGGGGCGCTCGCGCAGGCGCGCGTGACCGCCGTGCAGCTCGCTCAGGCCGGGCCGCCGATCGGCGAGGTGCGCGTCGTCGGCACGCAGCGCATCGAGCCGGCCACCGTCTTGTCCTACATGCAGGTCAAGCCCGGCGACCCCTACGACGCGGAACTGGTCGACCAGTCGCTCAAGAGCCTGTTCAAGACCGGCCTGTTCGCCGACGTGACGCTGCGCCGCGAGGGCAACACCCTGGTCGTCCAGGTGGTCGAGAACCCGATCATCAACCGCATCGCCTTCGAGGGGAACGACAAGCTCGACGACCCGACGCTCGAGTCCGAAGTCACGCTGAGGCCGCGCGTGGTCTACACGCGCACCCGCGTGCAGAGCGACGTGCGCCGCATCCTGGACCTCTACCGTCGCAGCGGGCGCTTCGCGGCGACGGTCAACCCGCAGGTCATCCAGCTGGAGCAGAACCGCGTCGACCTGGTCTTCGAGATCAACGAGGGGCCGCTGACCGGCATCCGGGCGATCAACTTCATCGGCAACCGGATATTCAGCGACAAGTCCTTGCGCGGCGTGGTGCAGACGACCGAGTCCGCCTGGTGGCGCATCCTCACCTCCGACGACACCTACGATCCCGACCGGCTGACCTTCGACCGCGAGCTCTTGCGCCGGTTCTACCTGGCGGAGGGCTATGCCGACTTCCGCGTCGTCTCCGCGGTCGCCGAGCTGACCCCCGACCGCGAGGACTTCCTCATCACCTTCACGGTCGAGGAGGGGCAGCGCTACACCTTCGCGGCCATCGACGTGGTCAGCGAGCTCAAGGACCTGGAGCCCGAGCAGCTGCGCTCGCTGGTGCTCACCGATGAAGGCGACTGGTACAACGCCGACCAGGTCGAGGCGACGGTGCAGACGCTGAGCGACACCGTCGGCTCGTTCGGCTACGCCTTCGTCGAGGTCCGGCCGCGCGTGCGCCGCGACCGCGACGCGCTGACGATCTCCGTCACCTACGAGGTGCGCGAGGGGCCGCGCGTCTACATCGAGCGCATCGACATCGTCGGCAATGTGCGCACCGTCGACACCGTCATCCGACGCGAGTTCCTGCTGGTCGAAGGCGACGCGTTCGATTCCGCCCGCGTGCGCCGCTCGCGCTCACGGCTGCAGAACCTCGACTTCTTCAAGTCCGTGCAGATCACCAACGTGCCCGGCTCGGCGCCGGACCGCACGGTGGTCGAGGTCGAGGTGCAGGAGAAGTCGACCGGCGAGCTGAGCCTCGGCGCCGGTTTTTCGACCTCCGCCGGCTTCCTGGGCGACCTCACGCTCAGCGAACGCAACCTGTTGGGTAAGGGTCAGAACCTGCGCGTCGGCATCAGTCTGGGCCAGCGGCGGCAGCAGTTCGACATCTCCTTCACCGAGCCGTACTTCCTGGACAAGGACCTGTCGGCCGGCGTCGACGCTTTCCGCCGTCAGGTCGACCTGCAGGAAGAGAGCTCGTTCGACACCAACGACACTGGCGGTTCGCTGCGCCTCGGCTACCAGATCACGCCGCCGCTGCGCCACAACATCCGCTACTCGCTGATCCGCCGCGAGGTCGAACAGGTCAACGAAGATGCCTCGATCGTCATCCAGCAACAGAAGGGCACGACGACGACCTCGAGCATCAGCAACGGCTTCTACTACAACCGGCTGAACGCGCGATTCAATCCCACTGACGGGTCTTTTGTGCGTTATGACAATGACTTGGCCGGCCTCGGCGGCAGCGTCAACTACGTCAAGAACACCGTCGGGGGCGGCTATTTCATGCCGCTGTTCTTCCCGCAGGTGACGGGCGGCGTCACCGCCGAGTACGGCAACATCACCGGCATCAACGAAGACGTGCGCATCATCGACCGTTATCGCCTGGGCGGTGACAAGCTGCGCGGTTTCGAGAACGGCGGCGTCGGCCCGCGCGACCTCAGCACCGACGACGCGCTGGGCGGCAACCAGTTCTATCTCGGCACGGCCGAAGTGACATTTCCCCTAGGACTGCCTGAGGAACTCGGTATTCTCGGCGCGGCCTTCACCGATATCGGCTCGCTGTGGGACATCAACGAAAGCGGTCCCTTGATCGTCTCGGAGCACCAGATCCGCGCCGCCGTCGGCGTCGGCGTGTCCTGGCGATCGCCCTTCGGGCCGGTCCGCGTCAATCTGTCGGAACCCATCGTCAAAGAGGATTTCGACAAGGAACAGCGCTTCCAGTTCAACTTCGGCACTAGGTTCTAGGGATGACAAAACCGAGGCTCACCGCCATAGCCGCTTCGTTGCTGCTCGCCGGCCTGATGGCGCTGGCGCCCCTGGCGCCCGCCGGCGCCCAGGCTGACTGGATGCCGCCCAGGATCGCCGTCGTCGACATGCAGGGCATCCTGCGCGAAGCGGCCGCCGCCCAGGCCGCGCGGGCGCAAATGGACAAGATCGCCGGCGAGATCCAGGTCGACCTCAACGGCCGCGAGGAGCAGTTGCGCCAGGAGGAGCAGGCGCTGCAGCAGCAGCGCGCGATCCTCAGCACCGAGGCCTTCGCCGAGCGGCGGCAGGCCTGGCAGCAGAAGGCCGCGGGCCTGCAGCGCGAGGCGCGCACCATCCGCGGCCAGCTGGACGAATCCTTCAAGGGCGCCATGCGGCAGGTGCAGACGGTACTGATCGAGGAGATCAGCACCCTGTCACGGGAACGCGGGGTCAACCTGGTGCTGCCGCGCTCGCAGATCGTCATCGCCGCCAACGAGCTGGACCTGACGACGGAGGCCATGGCGCGGCTCAACGCGCGGCTGCCGACAGTCACGGTCGACTTCAAGGCCGAGCCGGCGCAGTAGCGCCGCCGAGCGATGGCTGACCCGCGCTTTTTCACGAATCACGGTCCGTTCACGCTGGCCGAACTGGCCGAGATTGGCGACGCCGAACTGGCGCCGGGTGCCGATTCGGCGCGCGAGGTGCGCGACATCGCGGCGTTGCAGGAGGCGCAGGCGGCGCATCTCAGCTTCCTCGACAACACGCGCTACCTGCCGGACCTGGCCGAGAGTGCCGCCGGCGCCTGCGTGCTGGCCCGGGACCACGCCGAACACGCGCCGGCCGGCATGGCGCTGCTGTTCAGCGCCCAGCCCTACCGCAGCTATGCCCTGATGGCGCGGGCCTTCTATCCGCCGGACGTGCCGGTGCCGGGCGTGCATCCCACGGCGATCGTCGATCCCGCCGCGACGCTGGCGGCGGACTGCCGCGTCGAGGCGGGGGTCGTGATCGGCGCCGGGGCCGAGCTGGGCGGCGGCGTCTGCATCGGCGCGAACACGGTCGTCGGCCCGGGCGTCGTCATCGGCGACGGCACCGTCGTCGGCCCCAACGCCTCGTTGCGCAGCTGCCGCGTCGGCCGGCGCTGCCAGATCCACGCCGGCGCCCGCATCGGCGAACGCGGCTTCGGCTTCGCGCTCGATCCCGCCGGCTATATCGACATCCCGCAGGTCGGCATCGTCGCCATCGGCGACGATGTCGAGATCGGCGCGAATTCCGCTATCGACCGCGGCTCGGCCCACGATACGGTCGTCGCAACCGGCAGCAAGATTGATAATCTGGTACAGATCGGGCACAACGTCAGCGTCGGCGAGGGGGCTGTGATCACCGGTCAGGCAGGCGTGGCCGGTAGTTCAAGGCTGGGGCGACAGGCCATGATAGGAGCTCAGGCGGGAATCGCAGGCCACCTGCGAATCGGCGACGGTGCGCAGGTTGCGGCGGCGGCGGGCGTCATGCGGGACGTGCCGGACGGCGTGGCCGTGTGCGGCGCCCCGGCGGTCCCGGTGAAGCAGTTCTTTCGCATGCAGGCCGCGCTCATGCGGCTGGCGCGCGGCGGCAAGAAGGCCTAGGGGCACGGTCCGGCGGATTGGCGCATGAGTATGGAAGCACCAGCCACTCAGCACGAGTACGAGAGCATCGACATCCTGCGGGTGATGGAACTGATCCCGCACCGCTACCCCCTGCTGATGGTCGACAGGGTCGAGGAGGTCGTGCCCCATCACAGCGCCACGGGCATCAAGAACGTCAGCATCAACGAGCCGTTCTTCCAGGGCCACTTCCCCAAGCAGCCGGTCATGCCGGGCGTGCTGATCATCGAATCGATGGCCCAGACCGCCGCCGTTCTGGTCGTGCACTCGCTGGGGCCCGACGCCGAGGGCCGGCTGGTCTACTTCATGACCATCGACGAGGCGCGCTTCCGCAAGCCGGTGACGCCGGGCGACCAGCTGCGCCTGCACGTCACGCGCGTGCGCGTCCGCGGCAATGTCTGGAAGTTCCATGGCAAGGCGCGGGTCGACGGTGCGGTCGTCGCCGAGGCGACCTATTCCGCCATGATCATGGACGACTGAATGGCGGACATTCATCCGACCGCGGTCGTCGCGGACGGGGCACAGCTCGGGCAGGACGTCACCATCGGCCCTTTCTGCGTGGTCGGGCCTCATGTCGTGCTGGGCGACCGGGTCCGCCTGGTCAGCCACGTCGTCGTCGACGGCCGGACGCAGATTGGCGCCGAGACCGAGATCTATCCCTTCGCCTCGATCGGCCCGCCGCCCCAGGACCTGAAATACGCGGGCGAGCCGTCCGAACTGATCGTCGGCGCGCGCACCCGCATCCGCGAGCACGTCACCATGAACCCGGGGACGAAGGGCGACAACATGGTGACGCGCGTCGGCGACGACTGCCTGTTCATGATGTCGAGCCACGTCGCCCACGACTGCGTCATCGGCAACCACGTCATCATGGCCAACAACGCCACGCTGGGCGGCCACGTGCACGTCGGCGACTACGCCATCATCGGCGGCCTGGCGGCGGTGCAGCAGTTCGTGCGCATCGGCAAGCACGCCATGATCGGCGGCATGTCGGGCATCGAGCGCGACGTCATCCCCTACGGCCTGACCCACGGCGAGCGGGCACGGCTGACCGGCCTCAACCTGGTCGGGCTGAAGCGCCGCGGCTTTTCCAGCGACCAGGTGCACGACCTGCGCGTCGCCTACCGCATGCTGTTCGCGATCGAAGGCACGCTCAGCGAGCGCGTCGACGACGTGCTGGACGAGCACGGCGACAGCGACGCGGTGCGCGATATCGTCGACTTCATCCGCACCGACAGCTCGCGCAAGATCCTGCAGCCCAAGGCGGGCAACGGCGGGTAGGCCCGCCGCGCGGCGCCATGGCGACGGCCCCCAAACTCGGTATCGTGGCCGGCGCGGGCGAGCTGCCCGGCCGGCTGATCGAGGCCTGCCGGGGCAGCGGCCGGGCGTTCTTCGTCGTCGCGCTGAAGCACCACGCCGAGCCCGCGGTGATCGGCGACGCGCCGCACGCCTGGGTGCGGCTCGGTGCCGCCGGCACCTCGATCAAGGCGCTGCACGAGGCGGCCGTCGAGGAGGTCGTGCTGGCCGGCCCGGTGCGCCGCCCGACGCTCGTCGAGCTGCGGCCCGACGCGACGGTGTTGAAACTGGCCGCCAAGGGCGCTTTCAACCTGGGGGACGACGGGCTCTTGGCCGCCGTCGTGCGCACGCTGGAGGACGACGAGGGCTTCAAGGTGGTTGGTGCAGACGACGTGCTGGCGGATCTCCTGGCGCCGCCCGGCGCGCTGGGGCAGGTGGCGCCCGACGACGCGGCGCGCGACGACATCGACCGCGGCGTCGAGATCGTCACCGCCCTCGGCGCGCTCGACGTCGGTCAGGCGGCCGTGGTGCAGCAGGGCATCGTGCTGGGCGTCGAGGCGGTCGAGGGCACCGACGCGCTGCTCGCGCGCTGCGCCGGGGTCCGGCGTTCCGGCGGCGGTGGCGTGCTGGTCAAGCTGGCAAAGCCCCAACAGGAGCGCCGCGCCGACCTGCCGACCATCGGCCCGCGCACGATCGAGAACGCGCAGCGCGCCGGGCTGGCCGGCGTCGCCGTCGAAGCCGGCAACACGCTGGTGATGCAGCGGGAAGAGACGATCGCCGCCGCCGACGCGGCGGGGCTGTTCCTGATCGGGATCGAGGTGTCGCGGGACGCCTGAAGGCGGCTCAGACCAGCGCCAGGACCCCTGCCGCGACAACTAGAGCGGGATTCCCGTAGGCGGAATCATTTTGGGGTTTCCGCGCGGGCGAGGTT
>Ga0049108_10000243_pt1 | contig 14556 bp, 14 predicted proteins | sample WorMetilPIANOSA2_FD_60020 | JGI IMG/M metagenome (GOLD analysis project Ga0049108, IMG submission 60020) | Marine gutless worms symbiont microbial communities from Max Planck institute for Marine Microbiology, Germany - Olavius ilvae PIANOSA.2 | ecosystem: Host-associated > Annelida > Digestive... | reverse complement strand
GCCGCCGTCTACCTCGCCGCCATCGTCTGTTGCTGGTTATGAGTCCGGAGCCTAGGGCGTCACTCATGAACGACGGCGTCGGGCTTGACGACCCTACGTCCGTTCTTGGCGTGACATCTGAGACATACCCCCGGGCATCCATGTCGCAGATCAGCCAGGAACGGACTTGCCGATCGCCTTCATTTCATCGCTTGGCAGCGTCATGCCTTTTCTTCCTGGCACTCCAGGCCCAGATCGACGCAGAGTTCCTTGGCCGCTGCGATCACTTCATTGAGGGCGGTCTTGTCTTCATCGTCCTCGATGGTCATGACAATGCGGCTCTTGTCGGGCCCGACGACTTCGACCTTCAGCGTAGCGTTCTTGCCCTTTCTGACGCCTTCCACCAGGTAGTTGTCGGGGTCTTCATTCGTGATCGTCGAGACCCCGCGCGCCTTGATCGACTTGACCGCTTCCGCATAGACCGTCGCCGCATCCTGGTTGACCGTTACCGTCGCGGTACTCTTGTCGTCGCCCTCAATGGCTTTGATTATCACGGGCACCGCCGCGACGCAGCCGACAAGAACCAGGGAGAAAAGCATCGCCGAAGCCGAACGCACGATCGAATCTGACAGTCTGTTCCTGAGCACGGTTGTTCCTCGTCTTCTGTTGAGTTGCTGGGTCTCGCACCATTCCGACATGGCTCCGGCATACTAGGCGTTTCTCCCCAATCGGCCAGATCGGTTTGCCGGGGCGGCGTCCGCTAAACGTCATTTGGCGGAAGCCCGCTACTTCTTGGTCACCAAATATGTCCGCTTTGGGTCAAACTGCGACGAATGCCGACTTGAAACGGAAGTCCGCATTTGGAGGCACACCGGCCATTGCTTCGCGTTTATGAGTCCACAACCTAGGGTCGTTCCGCCGCGAACGCGCGCAGCCGGGCATCGCGGCCGCGCAGGGCGAGGTCGCCCAAGTCCTCGACCGCGATGCCCGGCGGCAGGTTCAGGCGGTCGAGCAGGTCGCCGGAGACCAGGAGCCCGCGGTCGAGGTCCTTGGCGTGCTGCTCCAGCCGCGCCGCGACGTTCACGGTGTCGCCGAAGATGCCTATCTGACCCTTGGAGCGGCCGATCTCGCTCAGCACCACGGGGCCGCAGTGCAGGGCGGCGCGAAACGCCGGCACCGTGCCGAACTCGGCCTCGTAGCTGCCCGCCAGCGCCGCGATACGGTCGCGCATGGCGAAAACGCAGCGCACGCACGCCGCGTCGGCGACGCCCGTCGCCAGCGGCCAGGTGACGATGACCTCGTCGCCGATATAGGCGTGCACCTCGCCGCCATGGTCGACGATGGTCTCGTCCACGTCGTGGAAGAAGCGCGCGATCAGCGCCTGCACGCGCACCGGCCCCAGGGTCTCGGCCAGGCGCGTCGCGCCGACCAGGTCGGCGAACAGAAACACGCGGTGTTCCTCGACCGGGCGCCGGTAGTGGCCCACCAGCACGCGCATGAACTGCCCCGCGCCGACCAGTCGCGCCGTGTGATCGACCGCCAGGAACAGCATCGCCATCGACAGCGCAAAGCCGATCTGCGGCACCAGCAGATGGACGATCATCGACCATGGCTCCCGGAACAACACCGCCTGGGCGAAGACCTGGGCGACAGTGGCCGCCAGCGCCAGGACGGCGCCGCTGACCAGCAGCTCGACCGCCAGCGAGCGCCGGCGCAGCCAGTCTTCGGCACGGTGCCCGAGCCACTGGTCGGCAAACACCATCGAAACGGCGAGAATCGAGCCGTTAAGCGCGCTCCGCAGGAAGTTCAGCGCGGTGCGCGTCTCCGCCGGGTCGAACACGCCGCGAAAGACGGCGCCCGCGGCGAAGCCGAAGATCGCGCCGGCGATCAGGACGTTGCGCTCGCGTTGTCGCATGTCAGGTCCGTCAGGCCCCCGCATCCGGCCGGTCGAAAAAGCGCCCCGGCGTCGTGCCCATCGCGCGCCGGAACATGGCGACGAAGGCCGACGGGCTGTCGTAGCCGAGCGCGAGCGCGGTCTCGGTCACGGTAGCCCCGCCCGCCAGCGCCTCGAGCGCCCGGATCAGTCTGAGCTGCTGCCGCCAGGCGCCAAAGCTTAGGCCGGTCTCGCGCTGGAACAAGCGGGCCAGCGTCTTCTCGCTGGCGGCCGCGGTGCGTGCCCAGTCGCGCAGCGTCCGGGCATCGGCGGGATCGGCGAGCAGGGCCTCCGTCACGCGATGCAAACGTGTGTCGTGGGGCAGCGGCAGGCTGAGCGGCGCTTGCGGCGCCGCCGCCAGCTCGTCGAGCAAAAGCGCGACGATGGGTGCGTCGGCCTCCGGCAACGTCGGCAGGCGCGGGTCGACGAGCCGCAGGATCAACTCGCGCATGAGCGCGCTGACCTGCAGCACGGCGCAGTGCCGGGGCAGGTCGTCGCGCAGGTCGGGCCGCAGGTAGACCGTGCGCATGGCGACGGGTCCCGACATGCGCACCCGGTGCGGCACGCCGCCGGGCACCCACACCGCGCGGTGCGACGGCGTCACCCACTCGCCCTCCGCGGTCGTCACCACCATGACGCCGGCCGAGGCGTAGACAATCTGTGCGTGAGCGTGGGCGTGCAGGCCGATGACGTGGTCCGCCGGGTAGTCGACGGCGTGGATATCGACCGGTCGCATGGCGGCACGTTAGCAGGGTTGACCGTATTGCGACATCGCACGGACGAAGCTCGCAAGACGGACAACGCCGCGCCGGCTATGCTCGCCGCCATGTCACCCCGCCGCCCCTACGACTTCGCGTTTCTCAACGCCGGCCACGCCTACACGCATTTCTTTCTGTTGATCTACCCGACCGTGGTGCTGGCGCTGGAGCGCGACTGGGAGGCGACCTATGCCGCGCTGATCGGGCTTGCGGTCTGGGGCTTCGTCGCCTTCGCACTGGCGACGCTGCCCGCCGGCTGGCTGGGCGACCGCTGGAGCCGGCGCGGCATGATGACGGTGTTCTTCGTCGGCATCGGCGCGGCGGCGATCCTCACCGGCCTCGCGGAAGGCCCGGTGCAACTCGCCGGCGGGCTGGCACTGATCGGCCTGTTCGCGGCGATCTACCACCCGGTCGGCATCGCCATGGTCGCCGACGCGGCGCCCGGGCGCCTGGGCCGCGCGCTGGGCGTCAACGGCGTGTTCGGCAACCTGGGCGTGGCCCTGGCGGCGCTGACCGCTGGCGTGCTGACCGACGCCTTCGGCTGGCGCGCGGCGTTCATCGCGCCGGGCGCGGTCGCGGTCCTGACCGGGATCGGCTGGGTCCTGCTGCCGCGGCGACCGGCCGTCGCCCACGGCACCGCGAGCCGCCCAAACCTCAGCCTCGACCGCGCGACGCAGGTGCGCGTGTTCGTGGTGCTGGTGGTGGCGACGCTGGCCGGCGGGCTGATCTTCAACGCCACCACCATCGCGCTGCCCAAGGTGATCGCCGAGCGCGTCGCACTGGCGGGCTCCCTCACGGGCATCGGCGGGCTGGTGTCGCTGGTTTTCGGCTTCGCCGCGGTGGCGCAGATCGTCGTCGGTCACCTGATCGACCGCGTGGCGCTGCGCACGGTCTTCGTCGGCGTGGTGATCTTCCAGATCCCGCTACTGGCGCTGGCGGCGAGCGCCACGGGGCCGACGATGCTCGCGGTCTCGCTCGCGACCATGCTGCTGGTATTCGGCGAGATCCCGGTGCACGACACCATCGTCGCGCGCTGCGTAACGCCCGCCTGGCGCGCCCGCGTCTATGCGGTGAAGTACGTGCTGTCGCTGGGCGTCAGCGCCGCGGTGGTGCCGCTGATCGCCTGGCTGCACGCCGGCCGCGGCGGGTTCGAGGCGCTGTTCTGGGTGCTGGCGGCGCTCGCCCTCGCGGTTCTCTTCGCCGCCATCGCTTTCCCGGCCGCCGTCGGCCGCGTCGCCCAGCCGGTCCCTGCCTAACGTGAAACCCCGCCGCGACAAGGCGGGCGGGGATTCGATCTCTTGGGTCAGGCTTTTGCCTGCCACCCGGCTCAATGTCCGGGTCTATCTCAGCGGCGCTGAGCCGCGTCTGTCATATTTTCCGGTGCAAGCGTCGGCGGTTCCATCTTTGTAACCTCCCGCGTGCGGCCCCTGCCCTGGCTGCAGGAACAACCGAGAGGAAAGCGTGACTCCCCCGCAACCGACGGTCAAGCGTTCGCCGATCACAATTCGGCCGCCACGATGAGCGACGCCGCCAACCCCTTGGGCGACCTGCGCCGGCCGCCGCCCGCAGTGCGCTGGATCGTCGGCATAATCCTCGTTCTGGCGCTCGTCCGGCTGGTGCTGCCGGACCGACTCGACGCGCCGCTGATGTTCTACGGCGCGACGGCGCTGAGCTTCGGCGGCGCCTTCCAGCCGCAGCGCCTCTACACCCTCTTCACCGGCGCGTTCCTCCACGGCGGCCTCTTGCACGCCGCGATGAACGTCTTGTGGATCCTGGTGCTGGGACCGGTCGTCTGCAGGCGCCTGGGCACGCTGAGGTTCGTCGCCTTCTATTTGACGACGGCGGCGGCCGGCGGCGCGCTGCACATGGCGCTCAACTGGCAGGCCTCCCCGTTCCTGGTCGGCGCCTCGGGCGCCGTGTTCGGCCTGATCGGCGCCGGCGCCTACGTGCTGCTGCGGCCGCGCCCGGGCCACGCGAAGGTCACTTGGCGCGACTACGTGCAGTACATGGTGCTGTTCGTGGTGCTGAACCTCGGCTACGCCGCGATGGGCCCGATGTTCGGCGGCGGCGGCCGCGTCTCGTGGGAGGGCCACCTGGGCGGCTTCGCCGCGGGGCTGGTGCTGTTCCCGCTCTTGGCGTGGGGCCGCGCTAATCCCGACGCAGCAGGAACTCGCGGCCGACCTTGACGCGCGGCTCGCCGGCGTACTCGACGATGTCGGCGGTGGCGTAGGTCTCGTGCCACTTGTCGGGCAGGAACGAGCCGGTGCCGACGACGTCGATGGGCGCGTCGGCCAGCGCCATGACGCGGCACTTCTCCGGCCCGAAGCCCGAGGAGACGACGATCTTCACGTGCTCGAAGCCCGCGGCGTCGAGCCGTTCGCGCAGGTGCCAGATCGCCGCGGCGGAGACGCCGGCGCCGATCAGGCTGCGCAGCTCCGCGTCCGACCGGTAGCCGCGCACCGCCTCGGGCACGTGGCGTTCCAGCACGGCGTAGCTGCCCGGCGGGTCGAGGCCTTCGACGAAGCGGCCGCCGGGCGTGTCGAGGCGCAACGCCAGGCGCCCCGCGGCGGCGAGCTCCGGGAAGCGTTCGCAGACCGCCAGCGCGTCGCTGATCTCATGGCCGAAATAGTCGATCAGCACGGTCAGCGGCTCGTCGGGGAAGGTCTCGTGCAGCATCTCGGCCGCACGCACGGTCGTGCCGGCATAGCCAATCAACGCATGCGGCATGGTGCCGATGCCGTGCTCCTGGTCGAAGAAGTGCGCCGTCGCCTCGGTGGCGTTGCCGATGAAGCCGACCGCGCCGACCTTGCGCTTCGCCCGGTTCGAGCCGACCGCCGCCGCATAGGCCATCAGCTCCGCCATGTCCGGCCCGGCGCAGTGGCGCGCGTCGAACGCCAGGAAGGCGCTCTTCGGCAAGTCGGCGCACATGGTGAAGGCGTTGTAGGCGGCGACGCACGCCGGCCCCAGCTTCTGCAGGTACAGCGTCTCCAGATCGACCAGGTGGTAGAACGAGCCGGTGACGTAGAGCAGCGGCTCGCCGGCGCCGACCCAGCGGCCCTCTTCGAAGCGCACGTCGATGGCGAACTCGGTATTGCGCGACGCGGCGACGCTGTGCAGCCAGTCGACCGCCAGGCGCGGCGCGGAGACCACTGGCCGGCGCATGAACACCGCGTAGGTGACCTCGGTGTCGCCGAAGCGGCCGACCGTGTCCTTGGTGACGGTGAAATAGTGGTCGGTGAGATCGGGGATCTCGGCCGGACTGGGCCGTGTCGCCCAGCCTTTCGCGGGCTTGTCCATCGGACGCCCTCTTCAGCCGCGGGTCTCAGCCATCATGGCGAAGCCGGGACGGCATGGAAAGCCCCGGCGGGCGGCGCCTTCCTACGATGCCGCCGCCACGTCGCGCGCGTCGTGGTCGCGCTGCTGCTTCAGGCTCTCGGCGATCAGGAACGCCAGTTCCAGCGCCTGGTTGGCGTTCAGCCGCGGGTCGCAGTGCGTGTGGTAGCGGTCGCTCAGCGCGTCCTCGGTGATCGCCTGGGCGCCGCCGATGCACTCGGTGACGTCCTGGCCGGTCATCTCGAAATGCACGCCGCCGGCGTGGGTGCCTTCGGCGCGGTGCACGGCGAAGACGTCGCGCACCTCGGCGAGGATGCGGTCGAAGGCGCGCGTCTTGTAGCCGTTCGATGCCTTCATCGTGTTGCCGTGCATCGGGTCGCACGACCAGACCACGGAGCGGCCCTCGCGCTGGACGGCGCGGATCAGCGGCGGCAGGCCTTCGGCCACCTTGCCCGCCCCCATGCGCGAGATCAGCGTGATGCGGCCCGGCTCGTTCGCGGGGTTGAGGATGTCGATGAGGCGGATCAACTCCTCGGGGGCGAGGCTGGGGCCGCACTTGATGCCCAGCGGGTTGCCGACGCCGCGCAGGAACTCGACGTGCGCGCCGTCGGGCTGGCGCGTGCGGTCGCCGATCCACAGCAGGTGGGCGGAGGTGTCGTACCAGCGCCCGGTCAGGCTGTCGACGCGGGTCAGCGCCTGCTCGTAGGGCAAGAGCAGCGCCTCGTGGCTGGTGAAGAACTCGGTCTCGCGCAGCTGCTGGATCGCCTCGCCGGTGATGCCGCAGGCGGCCATGAAGTCCAGCGCCTCGCCGATGCGGTCCGCGATGGCCTCGTAGCGCGCGCCCTGGGCGCTGCCGCGCACGAAGTCCTGGTTCCAGCGGTGCACCTTGTGCAGGTCGGCGAAGCCGCCCTGGGCGAAGGCGCGCAACAGGTTCAGCGTCGCTGCCGACTGGTTGTAGGCGCGCAGCAGGCGCTCAGGGTCCGGCGCGCGCGCCGCGCCCTCGAACGCCATGTCGTTGACGATGTCGCCGCGATAGCTGGGCAGCTCGACGCCGTCGACCGTCTCGGTCGCGGCGGAGCGCGGCTTGGCGAACTGGCCCGCCATGCGGCCGACCTTGACGATCGGCAGCGCCGCGCCATAGGTCAGCACCACTGCCATTTGCAACAGCACCTTGAAGGTGTCGCGGATGTTGTCGGCGTGGAACTCGGCGAAGCTTTCCGCACAGTCGCCGCCCTGGAGCAGAAACGCCTCGCCGGCCGCGACCTGCGCCAGCTCGGCCTGCAGCCTGCGCGCCTCGCCGGCGAAGACCAGCGGCGGGTAATTGCCGAGCGTCGCCTCGGCCGCGGCCAGCCTGGCGCCGTCCGGGTAGTCCGGCACCTGCCGGATGGGCTTGTCGCGCCAGCCTTCCGGCTGCCAGTCGCGCGGGCTCATCGTCTTGCTCCCTCACCTCGTCCCGTCTGCGCGGGGCGCCGGTTGTACGCGCTTGCGGGACGCAAATCCAGCTTGGAGATCAGTATGGTTAACGCCTACTCCGCCGCTTCCGACGCCGTGTCGGGCACCTTCTCGCGCATGGTGACGAACTCCTCCGCGGCCGTCGGGTGGATGCCGACGGTGGCGTCGAAATGCGCCTTGGTGGCGCCGGCTTTCAGCGCCACGCCGACGCCCTGGGTCGTCTCGCCAGCGTCGGGCCCGACCATGTGGAAGCCCAGCACGCGGTCGCTCGCGGGCTCGACGATCAGCTTCATGAAGGTCTTCTCGTCGCGGCCGGTCAGCGTGTGCTTCATCGGCCGGAATGCCGAGGTGTAGATGTCGACCGCGCCGTGGCGCTCGCGTGCCTGCGCCTCGGTCAGGCCCACCGTGCCGATGTTCGGGTTGCTGAACACGGCCGTCGGGATGGCTTCGTAGTCCATCGACAGGTCCGTGCCGCGGAACAGGTTCGAGGCCAGCACCATGCCCTCGGCGATGGCGACGGGCGTCAGCGCCACCCGGTCGATGACGTCGCCGAGCGCGTAGATGTGCGGCACGCTGGTGCGGAAGCGGTCGTCGACGATCACCGCCCCCTGCGCGTCCAGCGCCACGCCCGCTTCCTCGAGGCCGATGCCGCGGGCGTTGGGCGCGCGGCCGGTCGCGTACATCACCGCGTCGGCGCGGATTTCGGTCGCGTCCTCCAGCTCCGCCAGCAACTCGTTGTCGTCCTTGAGGATGCAGGCGATGTTGGCGTTGAAGCGCAGGTCGACGCCTTTCTTGCGCATCTCCTCCGCCAGCACCATGCGCACGTCGTCGTCGAAGCCGCGCAGGAAATGCGGCCCGCGGTACAGCTGGGTGACCTCGACGCCCATGCCGTGGAAGATGCCGGCGAACTCGACCGCGATGTAGCCGCCGCCGACGATGACCAGGCGCTCGGGCAGGCGCTCCAGGTGGAAGGCCTCGTTCGAGGTGAAGGCGTGCTCCCGGCCGGGGATGTCGGGGATCGTCGGCCAGCCGCCGGTCGCTACCAGGATGTTCGCGGCCGTCACGGTCTCGTCGCCGATGCGCACGGTGTGGGGGTCGTCGAGCGTCGCGTGGCCCCAGAACCGGGAGACGCCGGCGCCGTCCAGGAGGCGCCCGTAGATGCCGTTCAGGCGCGCGATCTCGCGGTCCTTGTTGGCGATCAGCGTCGGCCAGTCGAAGGCCGGCCGCTCGGTCGCCCAGCCGTAGGCGCGCGCGTCCTCGACGTCCTCGCCGAAGTGCGCGGCGTAGGTGAACAGCTTTTTGGGCACGCAGCCGACGTTGACGCAGGTGCCGCCCAGATAGCGCTCCTCGGCGATGGCGACGCGGCCGCCATAGCTCGCCGACATGCGCGCCGCGCGCACGCCGCCCGAACCGGCACCGATGACGAAAAGGTCGCAGTCGTAGGCCATGTCGGACTCCCCGCGCGCCTGCCTCCGCGGGGAATGTAGTGTCAGAGCGGGCCCGCGCCAATCACGCGGACGCGATGGTTCACTCGGCCGCCTGCTGCAACGGTTTCGGGAACCAGTCGCCACGGCCCTGGGGCAGCAGGTCGAACAGGTTCCACACCGGCGAGTAGAGATCCATCATGCGGTGGTGCTCGAACACCAGCGAGCCCTCGGTGATGTAGGCGTGCCGGATGGTGCCGTCGCTGCGGGTGAAGACGCTGAGCGCCGGCAGCTGCTCGCCGCCCTCCCATTCCACGCCAAAGTCGGCGTTGAAGTCATTGTCCTGGCTCGACAAAAGCCGCAGGTGACGCCATCCGCGGCTGCGTCCCCAGGCGCGCATCTTGGCGATCTCGGCCTTGGCGATCACGACGAACGCCGTGCGCGTCGCGACGTAGGGCGCGATGGCGTCCAGACCGTCGACGAACAGGCCGCACATGGGACAGCCCGCGTCCCAATCTTCACCAAACATCAGGTGCTCGACGATCAGCGTGTCGTGCGCGCTGAACAGCGCGCTCAACCGCGTCTCGACGACGCGCGCCGGGTCGGTGTCGCTCAGGTCCGCCGGCCCCTCGCGGAACACGTAGTCGGTCTCGACGATCGCGCCCGGCGGCAACGCCCGGCGCATTTCGGCGACCCGCTCGCGTTGGTCGCGCAGGGCCTTCTCGGCCGCCAGCAGCTCGGCGCGCTTCGTCCGGTAGTCGGCACTCTGGCCCATCCCAAGAACGTCGCCCATGACCCGTCCTCCAGTCCAAAATTTAACCTATTGGTTAACTATGGGACTGGCTGCCGAGCCTGTCAACGGCAAACGCAAACGGCCCGCCGCGAAGGGCGGGCCGCTACGCGGTGGGCCGAGGCCGCGCCTACTGGTCGATGTCCCCGAGGCAGACGTATTTGATCTCCAGATAATCGTCGACGCCGTACTTCGAGGACTCGCGGCCGACGCCCGACTCCTTCATGCCGCCGAACGGCGCCACCTCGGTGGCGATGACGCCGGCGTTGACGCCGACGATGCCGTATTCCAGCGCCTCGGAGACGCGCCAGACGCGGCCGATGTCGCGGCTGTAGAAGTACGACGCCAGGCCGAACTCCGTGTCGTTGGCGAGCGCCACGGCCTCCTCCTCCGTGTCGAAGGCGAACAGCGGCGCCAGTGGGCCGAACGTCTCCTCGCGCGCCACCGCCATGTCCTGGGTGACACCGGTCAGCACCGTCGGCTGGAAGAAGGAGCCGCCCAGTTCGTGGCGGGCGCCACCGGTGACGACCTTGGCACCCTTGCCGACGGCGTCGGCGATGTGCTCCTCGACCTTCTCGACCGCCGCGCCGTCGATCAGCGGGCCCTGCACCACGCCCTCGTCAAGGCCGTTGCCGACCTTCATCGCCGCAGCAGCTGCCGAGAATTTCTCCGCAAAGGTGTCGTAGACCCCACGCTGCACGTAAATCCGGTTGGCGCAGACGCAGGTCTGACCGGTGTTGCGGTACTTCGAGGCCATGGCGCCGGCGACGGCGCTGTCGAGGTCGGCGTCGTCGAAGACGAGCAACGGCGCGTTGCCGCCCAGCTCCATCGACATCTTCTTCACTGTGCCGGCGGCCTGGGCCATCAACAACTTGCCGATCTCGGTCGAGCCGGTGAAGGTGATCTTGCGCACGATCGGGTTCGAGGTCATCTCGCCGCCGATCGCCGAGGCGCTGCCGGTGACGACCGAGAGCACGCCCTTGGGCAGGCCCGCGCGCTCCGCCAACTCCGCCATGGCCAGCGCCGTGTAGGGTGTCGCCGAGGCTGGCTTGACGACCATCGGGCAGCCGACGGCCAGCGCCGGCGCGGCCTTGCGCGCGATCATCGCGGCCGGGAAGTTCCACGGCGTGATCGCGGCGCAGACGCCGACCGGCTCTTTCAGCACCATGACGCGGCGGCCCTGCATGTAGGGCGGCACGGTGTCGCCGTAGATGCGCTTGCCCTCCTCGGCGAACCATTCGACGAACGAGGCGGCGTAGGCGACCTCGCCCTTGGCTTCGGCCAGCGGCTTGCCCTGCTCGGTCGTCATCAGCAGCGCCAGGTCGTCGGCGTGCTGGTGCATGAGGTCGAACCAGCGCTTGAGGATCGCCGCGCGCTCCTTGGCCAGCAGCGCGCGCCAGGCCGGATAGGCGGCATTGGCGGCCTCGATCGCGCGCCGCGTCTCGGCCGCGCCCATCTTCGGCACGACGCCGATGACCTCGCCCGTCGCCGGGTTGGTGACGCCGAGGGTGGCGCCGTCGTCGGCCTCCACCCAGGCGCCGTCGACATAGGCCTGCTGACGGAACAGCGAGGCGTCTTTCAGTTGCAGCGGCCGGTCCAGCATGGTGTCTCTTCTCCCAAATCCGGCGCCTAGAGCTCGCGCGAGCGCAGCACCAGCATTTTTTCGATCTGCATGTCGCGCAGCGTGTGATGAATGCCGCCGACCCCGTGCCCCGATTGGCGCAAGCCGGCGAACGGCATCCAGTCGACCCGGAACGCCGTGTGGTCGTTGACCATGATAGCGCTGGCGTCGAGGCGACGGAATGCCCGCATCGCGGTGTCGATGTCGCGGGTGCAGACCGCGGCCTGGAACGCAAAAGGCAGCGCGTTGGCGCGTTCGATGGCGGCGTCCATGTCGTCGTAGCCATAGACGCAGACCACGGGCCCGAAGATCTCCAGGGTGCTGACGCGCGCGTCGGCTGCCGGCTCGGCGAGCACCGTCGGCGCATAACAACTGGCACTCAGCTTCTCGGCGCCCGACAGCACGCCGCTACCGCCGTTGCGCGCCTCCTCGACCCATTCGGCGACGCGGTCGACCTCGGCATGGCGGATCAGCGGCCCGATCTCGGTCTCGGCCAGCGTCGGGTCGCCGACTTTGAGTTCCTTGGCCATGGCGGCCAGACGTTCGGCGACCTCGCCGGCGATGGCCATGTCGGCGAAGATGCGCTGCACCGACACGCAGACCTGACCGGCGTGATAGAAGCCGCCCTTGGCCAGCAGCGGCAGCACCGCGTCGAGATCGGCGCCCCTGGCAACGATGATCGGCGCCACGCCGCCGTGCTCCAGCGCGCAGCGCGCGCCCGGCGCCAGCTTCGAGCGCAGCATCCAGCCGACCCGGGCGCTGCCGATGAAGCTGAAGAAGGCGACACGGGGGTCCGTCACCAGCGCTTCGGCGACCTCGTGCCCGGCGGTCACCACGGCCTGGCACCATTCCTCGGGCAGCCCGGCCTCGTGCAGGATGCCGACGAAGCGCAGGCACGACAACGGCGTCACCTCGGCCGGCTTGACCACCACCGGGCAGCCGGCGGCAATGCCAGGGCCGACCTGGTGCACGATCAGGTTGAGCGGGTGGTTGAAGGCACTGACCGCAACCACCGGTCCGATCGGCTCGTGGGTCGTCATCGCCAGTCGGTTCATCGACGCGGCGTTGAGATTCATTGGGATCTCGGTGCCCGCCTGGGTGCGCAGCCCTTCGACGCACAGGCGCACGCCGTCGATGGCGCGGGCAACCTCGACGCGGCTGTCGATCAGCGGCTTGCCGCCTTCGCGCGCCGCTTCGACCGCCAGTTCCTCGGCGCGATCGCTCATGATCCCGGCGGCGCGCTCCAGCACCTCGATGCGCTTGGCCGGGCTCAGCCAGCCGCCGCGGTCGGCGTACAGCCGCGCCGCGGTGGCCAGCGCGGTCTCGACCGCGCCGGCGTCGGCGGTCGCCACGGTGGCGATGACCGCGCCGTCGTAGGGCGCGTCGACCTCGACCGGCGCCGAGCCGGAAGTGCCCCCCGGCACCATTAGTTCCCAGTGGTCCACCAGTTTTTCCAACGCTCCCGCAGCTGTTATTGGGTACCACGCCGCGGCTGCCAGCCTGCGGCGTTGCGCGCGACCTGGCGACGCGCCCGCATCAAGCGCGGCAGGCACAGCTGAACCGCGTTGCCGACCGTCGGCTGACCGCGCGTCCAAGTGCCCTTGGCTGTACTTCAGATTTCGGGCCGCGGCTATCTGCCCTGGACCAGCCCCTCCATCACCAACGCCCACACCTGCTCGAACCGGGCGTCGTTGTCAGGCTCGGTCCAGCTTGCCGCGTGCATCGGGTGGTGGAAGCGCGTCGTGGCGTCGAAGACGGCGCGCGCCATGACGCGGGGGTCGCCGGGCTTGAAGCTGCCCTCGGCCATGCCGGCCTCGATAAGGCGCGTCAGGTGCGACTGCAGCTCGATGACGTGACCCTGCACCGCGACCTGCGTCGCTTCGGCCAGCGCGTGGTAGGTCGCGAACAGCTCCGGGTCGTCGAGCAACTTGCGGCGCTTGAGCGCGCGCAGGGTGCCGAACCACTGGCGCAGGCGCACGGGCGCCGGCCCCTCCGCCTCGACGATGGCGACCAGGGGCGCCGATATCCGGTGCAGCCAGCGCTCGGCGACCGCGTCGCGCAGCGCCGGCTTTCGCAAGCGTGTGTGAGAAGAGCGCGGTATCTTCCATGATCGCTGAGAGGCCCCTACTCTATTGGAACTCTTCCAAACAAGGAGCGGGTCATGCGAAACATCGTTGCAGCTCTCGTCTTCGGCGCCGTCGCGCTTGGGCCGCTGGCCGCGACGGCCGGCGATACGCCGTCGCCGCCGGGTGCCGCGGTCGATTTCGTCATGCCGCAGGACGGCGAGACGGTGGCCAATCCGGTGCGCGTGGTATTCGGCCTGCGCGGCATGGGGGTCGCCCCGGCCGGCGTCGAGCGCGAGGCCACCGGGCACCACCACCTGGTCGTCGACGCCGTCTTGCCGCCGCTCGACGAACCGATCCCGTCGGACGAGAACTACCGCCACTTCGGCGGCGGCCAGACCGAGACCTTCGTGACGCTGCCGGCCGGACCCCACTCGCTGCAGCTGCTGATGGGCGACCAGAACCACATCCCGCACGACCCGCCGGTGGCATCCGAGAGGATCACCATCACGGTGCGGTAGGGCGAGCGCTGCCTTGGCGGCGGCGCTCAAGCCACGTCGCGGGTCGGCTTCCGGGTGAAGAACAGCGTCAGGATCTCGCGCTTCTGCAGACCCAACTGCCGAAACAGCAGCGCGAAGGCGAAGTACAGGAGGAACAGGACGAAGATCCAGATCTGGCCCGCGAGCACGAACAGCGGCGGGATCTCCTCCAGCATGTGCGCGGTCGCCGCCGCGAGCGACCCGGTCTTGAAGAGCGGCGGCAGCCAGGCCTCCGCGAGGCGCGCCAGCATCGCCAGGACGGCGTAGACCGCGGCCCGGAACAGGACCGGATAGGCCAGCGGCAGGCGGTCGAGCCGGCGCATGAACGGCATGGCGTCCATCACGGCGACGACCTTGCCCACGGTCGCGCCGATGATGAGGATCGAGACCACGTTGAGCGGCGGAAGCTTATAGGCGGAGAGCACCAGCGACGTGGTCAGCGAGATGATCGTCCACGCCACCAGGAAGAACAGCATCGGCGGCAGGATGCCGAGGAACTCGCGGACGACGAACGCCCCGATGTTCTTGAGCGTGCGCATGCGGGCCTCCGCGGAGGGCAATGGAGCGGCGACGCGAAGCGCCACCGCCCCGCGTCGCCGCCGACCCTAGGTCATGGACTCATTATGGTGCATCCAGATTTGCGTGGCGGCGAGCTTGAGCATGG
>Ga0049108_10000231_pt1 | contig 15593 bp, 13 predicted proteins | sample WorMetilPIANOSA2_FD_60020 | JGI IMG/M metagenome (GOLD analysis project Ga0049108, IMG submission 60020) | Marine gutless worms symbiont microbial communities from Max Planck institute for Marine Microbiology, Germany - Olavius ilvae PIANOSA.2 | ecosystem: Host-associated > Annelida > Digestive... | reverse complement strand
GGCCAGGGATGGCGCTTATCGTCTATCTCAAACTGTTTGGGAAGATCTTAACTTTTTCACTTGACCCCTATCTTTCTTGGTTGCAACCTGGCCTCTTAGATCATCGATGGTATTGTCCAATTTATCCAGTTCCGCCCTCAGTCTTAAATTGTCAGCACTTACATCCCGCCAGTCTTCACTGAGTTGGATGGCCTTCTCCATACCATTCGAAATCACTTTCAAGGATCTTCTTACCTTGGGATTTCCGAGGTCCGAGATTTTTTGGTTTCGCCTTTCCTCCCCATACTTTTTATTGCAGTAACTGTAGGTCGCGGCAACGTACTTGGCGGTTTCCACGACAGCCTCTCTGGCATCTGGAGTTTTTGAGTCATAATCTGTGGCCAACTGTTTGGTCTGGGCGCTGACTTCCTTTAAAAGCTTGTATGTCTTGATGATGTCGCTGCGCAGTTGGCCAGCCTGTACGGTTGGGATTAACAACAAAAGGCAAACAGCGGTTGTGCTGAAAGCAACAGAAAGAATTTTCCCTATTTTCCCAATATATGTTGATTGCATTTCAGGTTCTCCTTAAGCCCAGCTGTCTGGGCAGGGATTCAATGTTATTAAAAAGGCAAGGGTGTGGACCGCTGAGCGCCGCCGTGTGGTCTGCAGGTGCCCAGTTTCGGTCACCTGCCGGAAATCTCTAAAAAACAGGAAGTTATGCGGGCATGGTCGGACTAACTGTTGATAGGATTAACCATGAAAGGTTATTAATTGACAGACATGGGTGCCGCAACTCGGTCAGGGTAAAGCTAAGTCTCGGTGTGGCATTGTCAAAGAGTTCGGCAATATCGTGTGGTATTCACTGAAAGGGTTAGCAAGCGAATCCGATATAGCAATATTCCCTACGGGAGACGATTCCGGCAGTTCGTTAATGTATAGCGGAAAGCCCACTAAAGCGAAACTGCAGGGAGCGTTCCATTCATCAAGTGGCATCTCGTAAAACACCTTTTTTACCCCCAAAAGTGGCCGTTTAAGGCCGGAAACAGACCTATTTTTTAATACGCTTAACTCGGTCCGACCCCGAATTGGTGTCAATGTGTAGGTCTGACCCCTTTGTTTTTTAGGTCCATCTCGAAGCTGATATTGCGGGCGCGGAAAATGCCGGCTATACTTCCGCCCTGATGGGACGTTTGTGAACCATGTATAAAAGGCGAAAGGCTCGGCCTGCGCCGAAGGACAACGGCGGCCGACCCCGGATTTCCAACAAGGCCCTGCAAGGAGGTGGCGATTGACCCCGCGTGAACGTGTTGTCGCGGCACTGAACCGTGAAAAGCCGGATCGAATCCCAAAGGCTTTGGGCTTTTTCCCCCAATCCCTACCGGCCATCGGCAATACGGCGCCAGAAGATCATTTTCAACTGGATGTTGGATTCGTTGAATTCAACCCGCCCACCGACCAGGACCGTTTCCTCGAGTACCTTGATCGACTGCCGGCAGATATCCATGTGGGTAATTATACGCAGCTTCAAACCTACCATGAGTGGGACTACCACCCCGAACACAGGGGCCTGGGCCCCCTCGAATCGATCCAATCCATCGAGGAACTGGCAGACCATGTATTTCCGGACCTTACCTTACGCATCCGTCCCGTTACAGGGGGCTTACCGCAGAGGTGGCCAGATGGCACCACAAGGGCCTGGCCGTGGCCGGTGCCCCCCGCACCTGGGGGGCCAACTATTCGAAACGGCCTGCCGGCTGCGCGGGTTCAACAACTTCCTGCGCGACATGCTGGTCAACCAGAAACTCGCGCACTATCTTTTAGACCAGCTCACCGCCATCATGATCCACAACTCCCTGATCCTGGCCAGGTCCGGGATCGATATCCTGCTCTTGGATGATGACGTGGCCTCGCCGGGCCAACTGATGATAAGCCCGGACATGTGGCGTGAGTATTACAAACCCCGGCTGGCAGATGCCATTCGCATCGCCCGGGAAGAGGCGCCGGAGCTTTTGGTCTTTTACCACTGTGATGGCAACTTCACCCGCCTCCTCCCGGACTTGGTGGAGATCGGCGTCAATGTCATCAACCCCGTCCAACCCGACTGTATGGACGCCGCCGCCATCAAACAGGAATTTGGGGATCGGCTGTCGCTGTGGGGAACCGTGGGCACCGCCACGCTCTGGGATTATGGTAAGCCCCGGCAAATCCAGGCGGAAGTTCGGCGGCGCATCGATACCCTGGGCCCTGCAGGGCTTTTGCTGGCTCCGGCCTATGACATCGATTTCACCCCGGTGGAGAACCTGCGTGCGTTCGCAGACGCGGTGGAGGAGGGCTACCCCTAAGACTTTGATTGTAAAGGGTTCAGATCTACACATGGATAGATTCCGCAATAGTGTCAATGTGTAGGTCTGACCCCTTTGTTCTCCAAACCACCCAAGAAAGGCCCAGGCTTCGCTCACAGAGCTACGCCCGAAAGGCAAACGGAGATTTATGACGTTAAATCTGAATCTTCATTTAACTGTTACTTGACCCCTACCTGAACAAAGGGTGCAAGAAAGGTCAAGCGGAGACTTGACCCCTATCTTCAATTTTGCTATTAAAAGTGGCCGATTAAGGCCGAGAATGGACCTCCTTTTCAAGACTATTAATAGGATATCAAGTGGTTAGCTGGGCCCGACCCCGAATTTCCGTTTTCCGTGTTGACTGTGTCAATGTGTAGGTCTGACCCCTTTGTTGTTTTGGCAAACTAACCAACTCTATTCTGTAGTTCTTCCAAAAAATTAAATACTTCAGGATGCCCCTCTGAAGCAGCATATGTCATACATTCAACTTTATAGTCTTTCCTCCAGCGATTAGCTATAGTCTCAATACCTTCACTTGCAGGCACTAGAGAGTAATGATACTGACCGCTTCCGTGAAAAGCATCATGTAAGTAACTTAATAGCATGTCTGTTTCGGGGTCATTTAGCGAAACACCTAAAAATAATATTGATTTAGTAGTAAATATTGCCGACATTACGGCTTTGTACCCAGGCGCCGAGTAAATTATCTCTCTGTAGTCTTTTTTTGTTAGTACAATGGAGCTTTTTCGGTTTACATCTCCATGCGCTTTCAGAATAAAGAAATCATCGCGCCAAAGAGCATCAGAAAAATCAGCAGCATCTTTATGAGTGTAAGTTCTTGGAATCTTGCCCATATACTTTGCATAGGCATTCTCAATGAGCTGATCGTAATTAGTGGTAATTACTAAGCTGAATGGAAGGGTTGGAAGTTTTGAATGGACCACCGTTGGTTCATGCCCGTCAGGATCGAAAATTCCAGAAAGTTCATCAAGAAATGATTCCCTCCCGAACTCATCGCTCAATTCTTGTGCTAACAATAGCGGATCAACACCACCCTTCAAAAGCTTGATTAGTTGAGTACCCTTCTCTTCTGAAAATATTTTTCTCTTTTGACCAATGCTGATCAATCTTTCTATGAGACCATTCCAACTAGGGTATCCTGCATTAACAGAAAGACCGGCCCCGACAAATAAGGCGCATTTACGCTCTTTAATAGATTGAATTAAATCCTCTGGAATATTTTGTAAATCTATCATTCTTACCTCATTTCATCTCCGAGATAACCAAGTAGCTAGTTCATCTCTCCGTATTTTTAAATTTACAACTGTTGCACCCTCCTTCTGGAATGCCATTATATAGTTATAAAGTCCTCTGTTTGTTTTCGACTTTGTTTCCAATAAATTTTCAGGAGTAGCAAGGTTTTTCTTTCGTTTATCCTCCCATAAAATATATTTCTTAGCTAATTTTTCTGGGGATTTTGACAATTTCTTTATTGATAAAACTGAATAGATGTCAACAAAACCCCACTTGGTTTTTATGCACTTAGGGTAATTAATTTGCATTTTGTTCATAATTTTTAAGTTTCTATTTACGGCCCTAACGATTCTTTGAGTAACTGTTTTCTTTTGGAATTCCATATACATATTTTCTAAATTTGGGGCCTTCATATCTTCATTCCCTTGATAAATCTCGACAGCAAAGGCATGAGATAACATATCGTCCGCCTTGTATCTGAAAGAAGAAAATGGGCCGTTTAGAAAAAATGAATGCGTTTGAGCCATAGCCCTAATTATATCACCGATTCTACTAGGTATGCTGTTTCTTAGTTCGGCTGGCGTCAATCTGTCTCCTTTTTGAAGCCGTGCGAAGAGTTCTCTAATTTGGTCGTTAGTAGCTTTATAAGCTATGGTAACGCTCAATTTGTAATTCCCTATTCTCTCTACAACTGCAGTAGGCAGTGTTGAAAACATTCTATGGTCTAATTCTCCACCATCCCCATAAAGTTTGCCGGTTTTGTACGCGTCATCAATAAACTCCCAAATTGCATTTAAGCGCTGTTGTCCGTCTGCTACCTCATATTTGAATGCAGACCCAGGTTTGCAGTGTCTCAGATAGATCTTCGGAATATCAAAATTGTTGATAATAGTATCAATCAGCAACTGTTTTTTAGGACGTTTCCAGACCGCACCTCTTTGATACTGTGGCCTGGGATCAATCTCGTTCTTCATTCTAACAATTTTATTTATAGTTCAATGGAAGTTTTTAAATCTCATAGAGGTCCCCCAAAATTGTAAAATTTAACGCATCTCCACAAAAGCTTTTTTACTTAGCAACTCACAGAATTATGTTTCCATTTTTTCTAATCAGATTATCCATGGCATCTGATATATTCCATATAGGTTCCGCATAGCCATTTTTTAACATCTCTATAACCTTTGGCAACCCAGCAACAGATAGACCATTTGCAAGCTCTAACATTTGCCTTGGTTTTGAAACCACATTAATATCATCAAATATGCTTATCGCTGCCAACATAATTGCATTAACACGCCATGGATCACTGGAAAAAATAGAACCATCGATAATTTTTTTTGTCTCGCCCTTTTTTGACTCTTGCGGTTTTAATTTTAAATATGCTGCTACACAAAAGGAAAAAAACCATAAATCGATCATTCTCGGGAACGGGCTGTGATCTATTGAAGACTTATTTCCTGTTTGGCAATAAGTTTTGAAATAGTCGTGAAAAGCAACAGGAATGCTGATATCTATTGCTTGAAATGGATTGTAATCAATCGCCCCCATAATTCCCCCTTAGTATGTCTCTTCTAATTCAACCTCATTTTCCATAATGCGCTCACACAGTTCGCATTCCTCTCTGTGAGTACAACCGCACATGAGAATGGTCTGTTCTCGAATTTCAGGATTATTTTTCAACATTTTTGGATAATGTGACGGGTTTGTCAATGTGTTGACAATTCCTGCAGCAGCATCAATAACATCTTCACACCCTACGATTTCAGAATGCGTTAGAAACAAAACTAACTGTGAACTTTTTGCAATGGCTGTTTTTAACACCGAATGTTTTACATATCAGCTCATCATACCAAGGGGCGTATCAATCACATTTGGAGCTTCGACTTCGCTGACAATCGTCAGAGCCAAAATAAAGGCTAATGTTAGAGCCCTCCTTGATGCACCGTTAAGGTCTCTATCAGGATCAAGAGTTCGATTCTTCGGACCAAAAACTATAATATCAAAATCTTGACTAATTTCAGCCTTTTTGATTACAGCTCCTTGATCTGGGTCTGAACCAATCATTTCTAAAAAGATTGTATTCATTTTATCACTTACTTGGACTAGCTCATCGGTCGTAATTTGATCATATGAATTTTGTAAAACTGATAGTATATCTGCAATAACTGATAGTTCAGACAATATAAGATCTCCTCTTTCCTGCTGCTTCAGCAAGATATTGAGTTCTTCTTTTAGTCTTTTCCTCTCATCAGTTAAATTTTGTGTCTTTGTTTCAAATTTCGTCTCCTTTTGGATAAGCCTATCTCTTTGCGTACGACATTGCCGTTTTGCATCACGCAACCCCTTTATATCTGTATTTGGTAATTGGTCAATTTCCAATTCTATGCCCTTCTTCTTAGTCCCTAGTTTGTCTCGTATGATTTCTAATTCATCTCGCAATTCCACAATTTTTTTATAGTCACTTAACCAAAGTGATTCAGCGTTGTTCGCATCCTTTTGTAATGATTTCGATCTATAATAAATCTCTGTTATGATCTTTTTAACTTCATCAGCTTCTATGCTTTCGTTTATCAAATTTTCTATAAATCGCTTGCGTTTGGCGCCTGCTTCATCATTTGGGTTTAAAGTTTCACCGCATATACATATTTTCTTTTTTATCCTTTCCTGAAGGATGGGTATTGTCGTGTTCGGTATGTCACCTCTTTTTTCTAGCTTATTTAGTTTTGAAAATGCTGTATCTAGAACCGGCTGCAATAAATCCACTGCAACGGCTTTTCCCCTAAACATGTTACTATGCTCTTTTTTAGCTGCTGCAATTCTATTGTCCAGATTCTCTATTTGGCTTTTCAAATTAGATAATTCAACGGCAAGTTTTTCTTTATCCCCTTTTTTTAACGCTGCTTCGATCTTTTTATCTATATCCTTTATCTTATCCTCAATGTTATAAAATTGCTGTTTCGCGTCTTCACTTGCCTCACTATTTTCCTCAATTTCGGCCTCAATCAAATTTAATCTATCAGCTATTTCGTCAATATTTTTACTTCCACCTAGTGTTTTAGCCCTCTTATTTACCTCTTGGGACGATTTTTTTACATGCCTTATAGACTCATTAATTACATCCAGGCCTAACAAAGAACGAATAGCTTTCTGAACGCGATTTCTTTTTGTAGAAAGAGAAACATCAGCCTCAATAAAACTGAGGGCGCGATCACCATCAGTGAAAAAGATTTCTCTAAGCTCTGGTGGTAGCTCGTCATTTATTAGAGACTCTGGGGTCTCAATTTGCTCAGCGCCCTTATTCGTAATTCGATAAAGCTTAACAGTAGGAGGGGTTCGATGCCAATTATCATCTAATATCTCTTCATGGGCGGAGCGAATTATTCTATATTCCGTTTGGGTTTCGCTAACTTGATTTCCACGTTTTCTTAAATTTGTTACTTCGAAATCAACTGTCACAGAAATCGGGATGCTTTTCCCTTGATCGATATCCCAATCTATTGGATGTAAACGGTAGCTACTGCCTTTTCCTGGCAAGGAAAGATCACCGTAAAGTGCCCACTGTAATGCATTTAAGATTGTAGTTTTCCCTGTCTCATTTGCGGCTCTAATAACTGTCAAATTTCTATTTTTATCTGTTGAAAAGATTAGCTCTAGGTTACGCAGCAATCTAAAATTTTCAAATTGGGCCCGCAGCAATTTCATTTCTGTTCCCCCAGGTTTAATAGCTATTCTTACTATTTTATCGAATTGTATAGAAATTGGCCTGTGGCCTGACACTTATCATTGATCTTTTTTTGTATATTAGTACCCCGAATGCGATGTTGTCCTTCATACTGAACAATATCAGCAATCACATTGAATACTTCATCTCGGTAACCAGGACACCTTTCTTCAACCTTCTTACACTGCTTGACGATTATTGAGACAATTTTTTTCTGATTCAGTGGCATTATGGCTCCTTTTAAGTCTACCCATATATAGCAGATACAAGATCATCTATTAGTGAAAGGGGCCCTCCCTCTTTTCCAGCATTTTTCGCAAGAAGGGCGAAAGATTGTACCCTGCTCAGCTCAGATCGTAACATTGCCTTTGTATCGGGGTCCAATTCAGTCAGATTCGCAGTCGGCAAAGCTATGAAATCATGAATTATGCTGAATTTCTTGTCTACTGTACTGCACGTTCTTAGAAGGCGCCCCCTACGCTGTACCCACTGCCTTTCAACGGTTGTACTAGCCAGAATATAGGCCTTGCAGATTTGAGGAATATTAACCCCCTCATCCAGAACGCGTTTAGCAGTAAGGACTTGTATTTCAGCATTTTGAAATGAGTTAATTATTTCCTTTGTGCGAAGTCTATTCTTTGTTTCATCCGCCGTAAGTTGGTGAAATAAGATTCCTCTATTCTTAAGTAATTGATTTACTGAAAGTAGTTGCTCAGGTTCTTTGTCCGATGCGTATATTAAAGTATATTTCAGATCATTCACCTTTTCATTATCCAAAAGGGTTGACAGCGTTTTCAGTTTGGACTCTACGGTTTCTATCAACCTGCGCCTATTTCTATATAGGTTCGCAAGATAATCATCTGGTGTTCCCTGTTTCAGTCTCCAGATATTTTTCTTAATCTTAATAGTAAGTTCGTACCACTCATCCATTTCTATTGCATTTAAGTAGCACGGGTGGACATAATAGTCGTATTCAACTAGACAGTTTCCAATTGCTTGTTCTAACGGGAAACTAAATACAACCGAACCAAAAAACTGAAAAAGTGCGTCCGTGCCTTCTTGATCATACTGCCTAACAGGCGTCGCTGATAAAGCTAATCTCATTTCGTAGTAATCAGGCAAATGATTGATAAAACCCTTTCGGCCTAAATTGTGCGCTTCGTCAGCTATCAACAAACGTGCACAATCAAACTTTGAGATAAGATTCGAAAAGTCCTTCGTACATAAAGTGTCATGGCTAACTATTAAAATTTCTATAGTAGAAACCCGGGTTCGGATACGCCTTTTAAGTTGTTCAACTAATTTGGCTTTTTCAGAATATCCTGAAACAGAACTTAAATTGATTGGGTTTAGATTGAATACTGATATTTCATCGAGCCACTGATTAATTAATGGAAGGTATGGAGCAGCCACTACTATAAGCATTGGCTTGTTGGCCTTATATGCTTGGTACGCTCCGATAAGCGCCGTCATTGTTTTCCCTGAGCCCGTAGCCATTTCTAAAATACCACGAAAGTTAGATCGCCGCCAAGAGTCAACGGCTTCACCCTGATGTTTAAATGGACCTGTTCGATAATTGACCCACGATGGGATTTTGAAGTTGAATTCTGGTGTTAAAAAGGGCTCCTGCGTCTCATTCAGCTCACAATCCAATTTCTTAGCCTTTTGATATAATTTCAGATATTCAGACTCCTTTGGGGGGCGATCTGAACTATATTCCCTAACTATTCTTTCATTAATCGCTAAAGGCATCGGCACAACCAAACAGCCATCTTCTTTTTCTTCCCAAAGCAAATCAAATTGGCATTTAATCTTATCGACAATATACTTTTGGGTTGAATCGACCCACGATTTTGAAATGGTTATTTGTTCGAAATTTCGCCTGATTCCTGAAAAAGTCATATTGCTCGAACCATGCGCAGCTAAAATGTCACCGCTTCTATCAAATATCCATATTTTCGGATGAAACAGAGCATTTTTTAGGAGGGCAATTTTAATCTGAATTCGCCCCTTTCTTATGAGATAAGAAAGGCATTTAAGTGTGTGCTGTTGGAGTAACTCTTCGGTAACAAGGATTTCATCAAATATATTTACACTAACTTCCTCTGGGGAGATCACCCCCTGCTCTATGGCCGCCATATCTTCTTCGCTTAGAAAAGGACTTACTACTAATTTAAGATTGCTATCTGTTGAATTGATAAAAGTTGCTAATCCAGGGGCTAAGGTCGCAAGGGATGCGCTCGAAAAAAATCCGATCATGCAGCAGGCATTATCGGATACTCGAAAAGAAGGTATTAAAACCTCTTCAGACAGATTTTCGCGTGGCAGAAAATACAGCGGCTGTGTTTCAGGTAGAGTTCTAAGATTACCCTCTATTCTACTATCTTCATCCATTTACAAATCCATTGATTTATTCATAATGGAGGGGTGCTCACAACTAAACTGGTGGATCCTAAAGATTACATACTAAACAAAAATCCTCACTTTCATCGTCGAGCACTGAGTCAAAAATTTCTACAAGCGGTCTATTTGGGAGATTTCGTCTTTTTTGACTCATCATCTTTTTATGGTCTGCAATGATCTTCTCTTTTCTGGCTACCAGCTCCAGCAACGACTCTCCTTGATTCCAGAGATATTTCCTCCCATCGGCATGTTCCTGTTCGTATTTGACAGCTTTTTCGAAAAGATCAGGGTGGATTTCAGATAGCCGAACCCATTCAATTTTTCGTTGAAAAAAACAGAAGTAACAGCCAGACCTTGAACGCCAGCTGTAATATTCAGGCATACCGATTCCGCTTTCTTCAATGATCCTGAGGATATCTCTCTTTTCAAGACCTTCTTTCATGAAAGGGAATACAGGCTTTATATTTGGTTTAGTGGAAATATAACCTGCGCGATCCTCATCAGCTCTTATAGCGATGTAACTAATTGTCTCGTCATCACCGATGAATTTTTCAAGGGGTATAAGTTTGAGCTGTTTTGTACACCATCTTGCTTGAGGAGAAGGCAGAAAGCCACCATATACTGAAAGCCAATGATTAAACCCTCTCTCGGATTCAAGAAGTGTAATTTTCTTCCCAAGCAAGATCTCAAGCTTTCTTAGGTAAGCATAGGTTTCAGGCAACTCCATATGAGTATCACAGAAGAAATATTCGATATCAGGCACTCTTTCTTTTAGATACAATGCCAATGCCGTACTGTCTTTGCCCCCCGAGAGGCCCATTATGTGGCGAACTTTATTATCAGCCAACATCTTGCTCCTTAGTAATTTCTTTTCCACTTGCCTTGGAGGGTCTGCTTCGTTTAAAAAAAACCTTTTCAATCAATGCAGCTGTAACAGCCTGCTTGAGATTCGCATCGTCATTAAGGCCGAAATTATCGACAATTTGGTCAGCAATCCGGTCTATATTTGCCTGTTTTTCACAGTCGATCCAAAGCATTTGATGAATCTCATCACCATCTGGGTATGTGACTGTTACTCTTCTTGCATCGATGCCTCCATTTGGAATCGCCATTTCCTTTTGCAATGCTTCAAGATTCATGAACCGCCTTGCGATATCACTTAGCTTTGTCTCAAAAATTATCGCATCCGCATCTGTCCATGATTTCGGAGGCTTATTAGAGACAATCAACAACAGGGATTCAAGCCAGGACCTGTATTCCGATTCCTTGTCAGATGATGCTAAAATGAAGCTCTTCAGACGCGACTCAATCACCTGGGATGATAGATTTATGGCTCTGTATCTTAGGTTTTCTCGGAACTCAGTTGTATCTATCTTTATTGCAAATGCACTCTTGGTCAGATTTTCGCAATGGCCTAAGAGATCATCATAGGCAACCTGGAGAGAGCTTAGAGCTTGTACTAGTCTTTTCCTAAAGATTTTGACTAAATTTTTATAATCTTTTTCATCACCTGATAGGTTCGGAATATCGCATGCTTGTGGAAGTGTTTTAAAAAGAAGTTCATCAGGTTCTTTTGCATTGAAAAGTGCTTTTCTTACCGCCTTGGCACTTTCGGTCACTCTGTCCTCTGTTGTTAATGTAAAGCATGGCAATCGTTTAACGAATGTAACAAGAGGTTTAACAATGCTCAGAATCGTCGTATTCCTATGCGTTTTGTTTGTCTTAGGCCGGTCATCGGAAAGGATTTTCCCAAGCTCCTTGAAAACTTCCGCTCTCACGCCTGACATTTCGAGATATTTAACGGCAAAGCGCCCAGGTTTCTTTACTAACAGCTCAAAATGCTCAGGTCCGAGAACCGGTATGAAGCTTCCGTCGAAATAAATGCTTACATATTCATTGTGATAAATCAGGACTGCAAGCAAGAGGACCGGGATTATGCCTTTCTTTGCACCATATGGCGGAACTTCAAGTAAGTCATAGAGTAGGTTTATACCCTTTGGCCGGTTTCTTGATGACTTGCAGAAATCCTCAATCGCCAGCCAAACATTATAGATACCATTGTCGTCTCTATGTGGCCGTGAGAAAACCCATCCCTCCTCTGATTCAATATAGAGTCCAGTCCGGGTGAGGACTGATTCGAACATGCTGTATTCTGGTCCACTACCGACTATCCCCAACCTTGGCTCGCCGGCATTTTCAAGCATTGCATTGATCAGCTTGTTCCTTGCTGTTGCTCCTTGAGAGGTAAGCTCCCTTCGGTTGATCAATTCATTCCAAAGACATGGGCTTTGATTATAAATATCGTCACAAAGATGGGAGAGATAACCTTGGAAATCATCCCAACTGCCAAACTTCATTTTCTCTTTAAGTTCGAAGCTGTTCACTTTTCCCATAGCTATATCAAAAGACCTTGATAACGCATCATTCAAAAGTCTTTGAGCATAGAGAACCCTTTGACCAACCTCTCTTCTTGCAACGCCATCTGCCTGCAACTGTGGCGCATTTTTTATAACATTTTGTAACGCTACATATTCGTTACATGCAATCTGTAAAGCATTCATTTCAGAGGCGCATATGATGAGGACCGGTTTACCACTGAGGGTCTTTTGCGGTATCTTCTCAAGTTTCTTTAGATCTCTTTCATTTCCGACCCAATAGCAGATAAGCCCGTCACTATCAGTATTTTGACATTCCAATGATTCCAATAATTCCAGTTCATCGTAGTACTGTCGTTCAAAATACCTCAAAGTCCCGGTTTCATAACTATGCCGTTGGACCACAAGCGGCCTTAATGGTGCATATTCGTTGAGCAACTCTGCAAGTGATATATTTAGGGTTTCGGCCTGCTCTGAAAGCTCTTTTTCTATATCAAAATCAGAGCCTTCCCATATTCGCAACTCATCTATTCTTTTTCGCCAGGTAAGAAATCCCTTTTCTAACAGTGCCATTATCTTTTTTTCCCAGTATTTGATTTCTTTTTTATCACCAGGCAGATTGCACATCGCAAGGGCGACAGTCCTTTTAGAAGCTCTTAGCGAGCCGGTCGTTGAAATCAGGTTTAATAACCCGATTGTCTTTAGGACAAGCTGAACATCTGGATCAAGATGGCTTGCATCAGCCAACCGTGATTGAATTTCAACCCATCTCTGAAGTTGCGGTCTTGCAGAAATCGACATCCCGGCCGATTCAACAAAATAGTCATATACTTTGTAAAGTTTGAAACTCGGTAACCTCTCACTATCAAAAACTGTCTGGGTGATGAAAGTTGAAAATGAACCTGGCTCATCACTGGCGAGGAAAGTAAAAAGTGTCCGGTCGTTCTGCGAGTATTTCGTGCACATGATAGGAAGGATGAGGGCACTCAGCGGATGCAGAGGATAGACCGCTGATATGTCGTCTTTTGAGAAAAAGTTCGAAAGCTCCTGCCTTGACAATGCATTGCACCACTTTTGAGCCCACCGATCTACGGGTAATGCGAATTCATTGTCAACTGATCGTTCAATCGTCCGCCCAATGAGTTTCATCATCCGATCTGACGATTCTATGAAAGGAATATCCTCAAACCTACCTTGAATCTTTGCCCATTCGTTCCTTTGAGCCGAGGCGAGGCCATGCGCATAGTCAATGAATGCCTGGTGCAAAAGACCGAAAATGAATATGTTGAATCCATCCTTGTTGGGCGGAAGCTCGGCAATCTGCTGAAGCAGGTAGAGATCATCCATAGACTGATTCTGTGCAGAAAACTCAAGGTTCTTTCCAAGCTCGTCAATTATTAACAATATTCCAGCTTTTGATTTTTGGGCCAATGTTTCCATGACCTGGATAAGGTGGCTATTGTCAACTCTTGAACCTCGTTGCGATTTTAAATAGAGCGAATTCAATTCAATTAATGCGGCTGGCTTTCTCCCCTGCATCTTTTGCCAAAATTTAGGCGCGCCGTTATGCAGCGCCCTAATGACAGTCCTGGCAACCGGTTCTCGCTGAGCTGTTGCAACAGCTCTTATCAATCCTGATTCAGGGATATCGCTTTTAATTTTTCTTTGTAAGGAATTGGACTTTTCTGTCTGTTTCAGTATTCGGATTGAATTGAGGTGATTTTGACCGCTTATCGGTGCTGTGAGTGCCGTCAAAAAATTGGCAAAGGCTGACTTGCCAGTCCCATAAGAGCCTGTAAGAGTCCAAGATCTAACCGAATTGTCAAGTGTTAAAGACCTCAAAAACCTTTCGATACCATCAATCGCTCTTGATGTTGGGATATAACCGAGCAGGCTATCAGGAATTCCAAAATCGCGCTCAAGATTTACTGATCTTGAATACCTCCTCTTTATCGAGATAAATTTTGATAGAGTCTGCATATCAATTCCTTTTTCTATAATAACCGTCCAGAACTCTTTCAGATATCTCCAACGGTTCACTATCGTAGGCGAATTGAATCATACCAGCAGTGTCTGTTAGGTATATGTCTTGGGTGTCCCTGGAAATATTGTCAATAGCATCGCTTAGAGAACTCTCAGTAAGCTTGAAAGCCTGCCCGGGGCTTCCCGAGTCATAAAGCAGCCGTGATATAGAAATCGTTCTGGCCTCGTCCTGAAAGGATGATGCAAATTCCAGACAGGCTGAAACGATTATCTCTGATGGCAGGGTCGGCTTGTTACCGAAATTGAAAGTAAATCTCTTGGAATCTGGGTATGTGTTTATGATTCCGAAATCCGTGAACGGACAGCCAAGCGAATCCTCTTTCAGGTTCTTTTGTCCCGTCCTTTCAACATACATCCGAAGCAGGCAGTTCACATCTTTTTTCAAAGACGAATCACTGATTTTTTTGCTTGGAAACTGCCTACTTTTGTATTCCTTCAATAAAAAGAGAAGATCGGTGTCTGAAAAATCGATTTTGTTTAACTCGTTGAATGTAAAATACCATGCCGGAGCATAACAGGGTGCTTTAAATAAATTCCAGTGAAGCAGCCAAAGAGATGAGGGATTCTCTAAAAACGGATCCCAGCCGCCCTCCATAAGGAGTTTTTCTGCAAAATCTGTGGGCCTATGGGCACTCTTTCCGTTACCTTTAGTTTCATCAACGACTTTGAATGCGATACACCAGTACCGAATAGCTTTGACCATGTTCTTCCCTACACCCAGAATAGAGGGTGCAGATTCTTTTGAAAAAATCGAAGTGTCCTCTAATGCTTTGTCAAAACCTTTTTTTAACCAGCCAAATCTGGGATGAAAGGTTTCATGTCTTGCAAAGATTGGTTTTAGATTCTCTGCTTTATTCATAGGTAGGTTCCTTGAAAATCTAATATATTTAGAAACATTTATTTATATCAGTTTCTCAATCGTGAAGTCAATGAAAACACACACTATATTGTGATTTTATTTAATGCCAATAACAATATATAGTATAGTACCCTCTGTTCGTTTAAGCTGCTAATCTTAAACGGTAATTCGAAATAATACCTGTATGGAGCAGATCAGTGACTAGGGTCGGGCCACAGCAACCTGCTGAAAAATCTACAAAAGCCACCCTACAATCTCTTCATTCCGGCCTTAATCGGCCAGTTCTCACCCTAAAATCATGCTTTTAAGAAATCCCTTGGTTAATTCACAGAATATCTTAGATACCTGTTCTCCTTAAGCCGCCAATTTTCCGGCCGAAACTGCCCAATTTTAGCCTGAATTTACCTTGTATTTTCAAACTTTTCACGAATTATCAATTGCTTAGCGTGGCCCGACCCCAGCTTAACACTTGGTGCTATCACTAAGTTGCTTTTGGGCTTCAGTTGAAAACCACCGGGCTTGTATCTCTTTACCCTGAGTATTTCGGGTTTAGAACCGTAATTTGAAAAAGTTAAGATCTTCCCAAACAGTTTGAGATAGACGATAAGCGCCATCCC
>Ga0049108_10000229_pt1 | contig 15712 bp, 18 predicted proteins | sample WorMetilPIANOSA2_FD_60020 | JGI IMG/M metagenome (GOLD analysis project Ga0049108, IMG submission 60020) | Marine gutless worms symbiont microbial communities from Max Planck institute for Marine Microbiology, Germany - Olavius ilvae PIANOSA.2 | ecosystem: Host-associated > Annelida > Digestive... | reverse complement strand
GCCGCCGTCTACCTCGCCGCCATCGTCTGTTGCTGGTTATGAGTCCGGAGCCTAGGGCGTTTGACAATCCCGGTCGCCGGTGCGACCTAGCGCGCACCGCCACGGACGGCCACGCAAGAGATGAACGACGGTCCCGCCTTGCCCCAGTCCCTCGTCGAGACCGCCAACGGCTTCGACGAGCGCGGCCTGCGCGACGCCTTCGGCTGCTTCGCCACCGGCGTCACCGTGGTGACCACGCGCGACGCGGCCGGCCGGCCCGTCGGCATGACGGTGAATTCGTTCAGCTCGGTCAGCCTCGAGCCGCCGCTGGTGCTGTGGTGCCTGGCGCGCGACTGCGACGAGTTTGCCGCCTTCGACGCGGCGCCGCGTTTCGCCATCAGCGTGCTGGCCGCCGACCAGCAGGATCTGTCGCGGCGCTTCGCCTCGCGCGACCCGGACCGCTTCGACGGCGTCCCGATCCGCGACGGGGCCGGTGGCGTGCCGTTGATCGACGGCTGCCAGGCCTGGTTCGAGTGCCGCGTGGCGCACCGCTACCCCGGCGGCGACCACGTCATCCTGGTCGGCGCCGTCGAGCGTTTCGCGCATGGCCCCGGCGCGCCGCTGGTCTACTACCGCAGCCGCTACGGCACGGTGGTCGACTAGCGCGGGCGCTATTGCACTAAGCTGCCGACTGCGCTCGTCTTTCGGGGGACTCCATCATGCCCGGGCCGCTGGCCGGCATCCGCGTGCTCGATCTCAGCCGTATCCTCGCCGGGCCGTCTGCGACGCAGTTGTTGGGCGACTTGGGCGCCGACGTGATCAAGGTCGAGCGGCCCGGCGCCGGCGACGATACGCGCCACTGGGGGCCGCCGTACCTGCGCGACGCGTACGGCGCGGAGACGACCGAGAGCGCCTACTACCTATCGTCCAACCGCAACAAGCGCTCGCTGACCCTCGACCTGACGCAAGGCGAGGGCCAGGCGTTGGCGCGCCGGCTGATCGCCGAGTCCGATGTCCTGATCGAGAACTTCAAGGTCGGCGGTCTGGCGAAGTACGGCCTGGCGTACGCCGACCTGGCGGCGGATTTCCCGCGGTTGATCTACTGCTCGATCACCGGCTTCGGCCAGGACGGGCCGTACGCCCGGCGCGCCGGCTACGACTACCTGGCGCAGGGCATGGGCGGCATCATGAGCGTTACGGGCGAAGCCGAGGGCGAGCCGATGAAGGTCGGCGTTGCCGTCGCCGACCTGATGGCCGGCATGTACGCGGCGACGGCGGTGCTGGCGGCGCTGCACCACCGCGACCGCACCGGCGAGGGGCAGTTCATCGACATCGGCCTGCTCGACACCCAGGTCGCCTGGCTGGCCAACCAGGCGACCAACTACCTGGTCTCGGGCACCGCACCCGGCCGCATGGGCAACGCCCACCCCAACATCGTGCCCTACCAGGTGTTCGCGACAGCGAGCGGCTACCTGATCCTGGCCGTCGGCAACGACGCCCAGTTCCGCCGCTTCTGCGACGTTGCCGGCCGGCCGGAGCTGGCCGAAGACCCACGCTTTGCGACGAACCCGGCGCGCGTCGAGCACCGCGAGGCGCTGCTGACGCTGCTGCGGCCCGTGCTGGCGGGGCGTACGACCGACGACTGGCTCGAGGCGCTGGAGGCGGCGAGCGTACCGGCGGGACCGGTCAACAGCATCGACCAGGTCTTCGCCGACCCGCAGGTACAGGCCCGCGGCATGCGGATCGCCATGTCGCACGCGTCCGGCCGCGACGTCGATCTGGTTGCCAGCCCGTTGAAACTTTCCGCCACCCCGGTCGCCTACCTCCACGCGCCACCGACCCTGGGCCAGCACACCGACGAAGTGCTGCGCGACCTGGGCCTCGACGATCACGAAATCGTGCGGCTTCGTGAGCGCGGAGTCGTCTAGGCGCCTTTTGACCGAGCGTTCTGCTTGCCACTATAGGTGAGCCCGCGACGGGGGGTTCACCATGCCGTGGGCAAAGCAGTTCGACGACGACGACGCGTTGGCGAAAGCCATGGCCGCCTTCTGGGCCAATGGCTATGAGGCGACGTCGGTGCAGGACCTGGTGGCCTGCATGGGCATCAATCGCGGCAGCCTGTACGCGACCTTCGGCGACAAGCGCAGCCTGTTCATTCTGGCGCTGCGCCGGTACGACGTACTGTACCGCAGCCAGCCCGTGGCGCGCCTGGCCAAGAAGTACTCGCCGCGCAAGGCCATTCTCGGCGCCTTCGACACCGCCATCGCGGCAGTCGTCGAGCACGGCTCCCGCGACGGCTGCCTCCTGGTCAATACGGCGCTGGAGCTGTCGCCCCACGACCAGGAGATCGCCGAAATCGTCGATGCGGGCTTCGCCGAGATGGAGTTCTTCTTTCACGACATGATCGTGCGCGGGCAGTCGACGGGGGAGATCCCGGCGCAAATCGTGCCGACCCAGACCGCGCGGGCGCTGTTGGGCATGCTCATCGGCCTGCGCGTGCTGTCGCGCAGCCGCCCCGAGCCGTCGCTGCTGCGCTCGATCGCCGACCGGGCGGCGGCGTTGTTGGACTGAGGGGGCGTTTTTCTGTGCCAAGTTTGGAACGAACGTTCAAATAGAGGGGGGAATCATGAGTGTGTCCTACGTCGAACGCGAGCAGGCGAGCCCCGAGGCGCTGGCCTTCTACGACAAGGCCGAAGGCCGCTTCGAGATGCTGCTGAACATCTTCAAGGTGTTCGGTCACACGCCGGAGCTCGGTACCGTCTTCACCGACATGATCATGGCGATCCTGAAGGACGGCGAACTCGACTGGACGACCAAGGAGCTGATCATCCTGAAGGCGACCCACCGCAACGACTGCCAGTACTGCGTCGTGCAGCACGAGACGCTGTCGAAGCGCCTGGGCATCGGCGAGGACAAGATCGCCGACATCGGTGGCGACCGCTACAAGGACAGCCCGCTGTTCAGCGACGCCGAGAAGGCGCTGATGGATCTGACTGTGCAGATCGGCGTCGACGCCAACCACGTCTCGGCGGAGCTGTGGGAGCGCCTCAAGCGGCACTACACCGAGCCGCAGATCGTCGAGGCGGTGTTCACCATCACGATCTACATCGCGGTCAGCAAGTTCGGCGACGCGCTGGGCGTGGAACTGGAGCCCGTGTTCTCAGGGATCGAGCCGCTGCTGCACGTCAAGCACTGAGCGGCGGCGCGTGACCTAATACGGAACCTTGTCGGGCTTGATCTTCCACGCCGCGAAGGCGTGTCCGGCCTCGTCGCCCAGTAGTTGTTGGGTCGGGATGCGGCGCGCGTGCACCGGTTCGGCGAGCTCGCGGTAGAGGAACTCGTCGTCGAAACCGATGTCGGCGGCGTCGATGCGGGTGTTGCCGAACCACAGGCGGTCGAGGTGCGCCCAGTAGACCGCGGCGAGGCACATGGGGCAGGGCTCGCAACTCGAGTAGATCTCGCAGCCGCTGAGGTCGTAGGTCCCGAGTTTCTCGCAGGCGGCGCGGATGGCGCTGACCTCGGCGTGCGCGGTCGGGTCGTTGCTGCTCGTCACCTCGTTGGTGCCCTCGGCGACGATCTCGCCGTCGCGCGCGATGACCGCGCCGAACGGCCCGCCGCGGTTGGCGTCCATGGTCTCCTGGGCGAGCGCGATCGCCCGCCGCATCAGTTCCTCTGGCGTCATTGCGCCGGTTCCCTCCGCATTCCCGTTCCCGGACACAGCGTACACGGGCACTCCGCACCCGTCGATTTCCGGTATAAGGCGGCGAGTGCATCGCGGGAGAGCGCCGTGACCGACAGCGACACCAGCGAGACGACCGACCCGTTGGGCGAACCGGCGGCATCCGAGAGCGGCGACGCGTCGGGCCTGCCGCTGTTCTATGCCGAGCCGCGGCCGCTGACGGCCGGCCGGCACGGCAAGTTGGGCATCGCCGACGGCGCCAACTACGGCTTCGCGGGCAAGTGCAACGCGATCCCGCTCAACGCCCAGGAGTTCGTCCAGGCGTCGCGCGACTACCCTGTCGTCTTCGCCGAGGCGCCGCCGCACCTGCCCATGGCGATCTGCGGCCTGCGCGACGATGTGAACCTGTTCGTGGACGCCGCCGGCGACTGGGCGGCCGACGTCTACGTGCCGGCCTATGTGCGGCGCTTCCCGTTCATCTTCCTGGAGCGGCCCGACGCGGCGGAGCTGGTGCTCTGCGTCGAGGAGGGCGCCGGCGTCCTGTCCGAGACGACCGAGCGGCCGCTGTTCGACGCCGACGGCACGGCCAGCGCCTTCACCGACCGCGCGGTCGAGTTCTGCCGCACCTTCCATCAGCAGCACCGGGCGACGCGGCGCTTCGCCGAGGCCCTGGCGGAGCGCGGTCTCCTGCGCGAAAACACCACCGAACTGCAGCTGCCCGAAGGCCGCAGCCTCAATATCAAGGGCTTCCGCACGGTCGACCCGCAGGCGTTCGACGCGCTCGCCGACGACGTGTTCCTGGACTGGCGCCGGCGCGGCTGGCTGGCGCCGATCTATCCGCACCTGGCGTCGGTCGGCAACTGGGCCAGCCTCGTGCGGCGGGCCGCGCGGCGCCAGGCCGAGGGTTAGGCGCGCACTGCGACGGGGTCGCCGGGCGCGAGACTCAACTCGCTGTCCGCGCGGCCCTGGCTGACCGCGATTTCCACCAGCCCGACCGAGTTCGCATACCAGAACGCCTCGCCCGTCGGCCGGTCGGCGAAGGTGCGGGCGCGCGTCAGCACCCGGCCACCGGCTTCGATCTTGGCCTCCGACGCGAGCGTCGCGGCGCGGCGCCCGGTCATGGCGTTGCCGAAGCGGTCGACATAGGCGATGCGGTCGAGCTCGTCGGGCCAATCCGGCCGCGCGAGTGTCGCCGGGTCGCGGGCGGCGCCGGGCGGCATGCCGCGAGCCAGGCGGGCGGCGACGGGGGCGAACAGGTCGCGGCCATGGAAGCTGGCGCTGAGGCGCCGGGGCCGCCAGTCGATCGTCCACGCCGCGCGCTCGCCCGCCCGGCGTAACAGCGGCGCGAACAGGCCATTGTCGGGTCCGACGAACCAGCGGCCGTCGGCCTCGACCACGACGGCGTCGCGGTCCGAGCCGACGCCCGGGTCGACGATGCACAGGAACACCGTGCCCGGCGGGAACTCGGCGGCGTGCGGCGGCAGCAGGTAGGCCGCCAGCTGCGGCTCGTGCGGCACGAGATCCGCGAACAGGTCGACGACCGGCACCTCCGGCGCCGCGCCCCACAGGACGCCACGCACCTGGCCGAGATAGGGACCTTCGAGGCCGAAGTCCGTGACGAGGACGATCATCCCCGCGCGGCACGTGCCGGACGCCGCGCCGGGCGTCGGGCCACCGGCGGCTCGGGCAGGTCGGCGGCGTCGGGCACGATGCGGATCGCCAGCGGCTCGCTGCGGCCGCGCACTTCGACCTCCGCGGCGTCGAAGGCGTCGAACTCGATCCCGGCCAGCTCCGCCAGGCGTTCGGACAGCACCAGCTGCGCGCCGTACTGCTTGGTCATCTGCTCGAGGCGGCTGGCGGTGTTGACCGCGTCGCCGATGGCCGTGACGCCGGTGGCGTGGGCGTAGCCCATCTCGCCGACGATGGCGCGGCCGGCGTGGATGCCGATGCCGATGCGCAGGGGCGCCGGCAGGTCCGCCTTCAGCTCGTCGTTCAGCGCCTGCAGCTTCGCCGACATGTCGCGCGCGGCGTTGATCGCCTGGGCCCCAGCCAGGCGCGACGGCGTGTCGACGCCGAACAGCGCCATCACGCCGTCGCCGATGAACTTGTCGAGCCGCCCGCCGGCGCCCTCGACGGCCTCGCCCATCACGCGGAAATAGCGGTTGAGCACGAACACCACGTCGTAGGGCAGCTTGTGCTCCGCCAGCGTGGTGAAGCCGCGGATGTCGGCGAACAGGATGGCGATGTCGCGTTCCTGGCCCTGGTGCACGTCGCTGCGGCCAAAGCCGTCGCGCGCGCTGGCCATGGGCGGCAGCAGGCGTGTCACGGTCAGGTCGCGCTCGGGCGCGATCTGGCAGGCCAGCCGCACGTCCGGCGCGGCGCTGATGCGCTCCAGCACACGCTGCTCGGACGGGCTCGGCGGCGGCAGCGCGTCGGCGCCGTCGGTGACGCGCACGCGGCAGGTCGAACAGCGGCCGCGGCCGCCGCACACCGCGGCGTGCGGCACGTCGTTGAAGCGGCTGACGTCCAACAGCGTCGGGCCGCGCGGGAAGGCGATCTCCGGGCCGTCCGCGTAGCGCACCCTGACCACGCCGTGGCGCCGCTCGACCAGGGTGCGCCCCAGCCGCGCCAGCAGCGTTGCGCCAAGGAGCAGCAAGAGGCCGACGAGGATCCATCGCTCGACCGTGTAAAGCACGGCGAGCTCCTCGAACGGCGGCAGGTTGATCTCGGCGTAGTACGCCGCGCGCCAGCCGGGCTGGGCGGCCAGCGCCGCCACGTCGCGGCCGGCGGCGATGTAGCCCAGCGTCGCCAGCACCGGGGTCAGGATCGCGCCCGTGAGCAGCGCCGGCGCCCAGGTGGCGTACCAGGGCCTGAGCCGCAGCCACAGGTGCATTCCCAGGCAGCCGTGCACCCAGACGGCCGTCAGCACGACGATCTGGCGCACGCCGCCGCCGTCGACCCAGAGCGCCAGCAGCACCATCTGGTAGGTGTCGTCGACGCCGAAGCGGCTGTGCGCGAAACCCGTGCCGAGCATGTGGATCAGCAACAGCGGCGGGATCGCCAGACCGAACAGCAGCTGCGCGACCCCCGGCCAGCGCATCGACAGAAACCGCCGCCGCCGATAGATCGCCACGTAGGCCAGCGCCAAATGGATCAGCAGGCTGCCCAGCAGCAGGGTCTGGCCCACCGGGTTGCGCCACAGGGCGAGGAACACCAGCCGCGCGTCCTCCAGGGCCGCGAGCGAGATCAGCCCGACCATGTGGTTGATGAGGTGCGTGGTGACGTACGTCATCAGCACCAGGCCGGTGCCGAGCCGCAGCCCGCGCACGGTGATGCGCGGCACCCTGGTCTTGCGGCGCTTGCGCCGCGGCGTCGTCGTTTCGGCGGTCTCGGTCAACGTCGTGGGCCGAGCAGTGGGTCGAGTCGTGGGGGCCGGGGCGGCGAGCCTAGCACGCCCTTAGGACAGCCTGCGGGCGCGGCTGTGCGCCTCGGACATCTGCTTACCGGTCAGGAACGGCCGTAGTTCGCGCACGAACTTGGCCGCCTCGGCGCTGCCGTTCTTCTCGGCGATGAGGAACCAGCGCATGGCCTCGACGATGTCCTTCTCGACGCCCTGGCCCTGCAGGTACATGGCGCCCAGATTGTACTGCGCCTCGGGAACCCGTTCCCGCGCCAGCTGGCTCCAGAACGCGTGGGCCCGCGGGTAGTCGCGCATCTGATAGGCGCGCTTGCCCTCCTCGAAGCGCTGCCACTGCAAGTACGTAATGCGGCCCGTTTCCTCGCGGCCGCCCGGGGACTCGCCCTCGTACTGCAGCTCCTCCTCGTCCAGGCGCCCGTAGCGCTCGAACATCATCTGCGCCGACACGGTCTTGGCGACGAGGATCAGCATGAGGGCGAGGGCGAGGGGTAGGGGGCGCATCGCCCGACCATGAAGAACCGGATGCCCGCCTGACAAGCGCGAAGTCGCGCGGCAGTCTATCGTGTGAGCCCCGACCCAAGAGGCGCGGCATGGTGGATCTGTTGATTACGCTTGGCGCGGCGGGGGCGGGCGGCTACGGCGTGATCGTCGCGACGATGTATCTCGCGCAGCGGCGGTTGATGTACCCGGCGCCGCCGCACACGGCCGACCCGCCCGAGGCCGGCGTGCCGGAGATGGTCGAGGTGTGGGTCCGCACCGCCGACGGCTTGGACCTGCGGGGCTGGCATCGCGCGGCGCCTAGCGGCGGGCCGACGCTCGTCTATCTGCACGGCAACGCCGGATCGCTGGCGGTCTGCGCCGAGAAGCTGCGACCCTACCTCGACGCGGGCCTGGGCGTGCTGATGCTGGCCTGGCGTGGCTACAGCGGCAACCCGGGGCGCCCGTACGAGGCGGGGCTCTACGCCGACGGCCGCGCCGCGCTGGATCTCCTGGCGGGCGCGGGCGTCGCGGCAGGCGACGTCGTGCTGTATGGCGAATCCCTGGGCACCGGCATCGCAGTGCACCTGGCGCGGGAGCGGGCGCAGGCGGGCACGCCCGTACGCGCCTTGGTGCTGGAAGCGCCCTATGCCTCCATGGCCGAGGCGGCGCAGGCCAACTATCCGTGGCTGCCGGCGCGCTGGCTGGTGCGGGACCGCTACGACAGCCTGGCGAAGATCGCGGCGGTCGGGACGCCGACCCTGATCCTGCACGGCGAGCGCGACGCGGTGGTGCCGGTCGGCCACGCCCGGTTGCTGCACGCGGCGGCGCCGGACCCGCGCCGCCTGTTAACCTTTGCGAATCACGGGCACGCCGACTTCGACCCGCAAAGCCTTGCGGCAGAAGTGCTTTCCTTCCTGGGATTACAATCAAGTTAACGAAAATTCTGCGAAGATACCTGAGAACTTAACCATAAACCCCTGGCGATGAACGCCGTTACCGGGCCCCAACCGTGCGACAATGCGGCCATGCTCGAGACCATGCGAATAGCCGCCTCCGGCATGCGCGCCGCCGCGACGCGGGCCGCAAATGCCTCGAACAACATCGCCAACGTGCACAGCGCCGGGGCGGTGAACGAGGATGGCTACGACGGCTACGTGCCGACCCAGGTCGTGCAGCTGACCCAGGAGGGCGGCGGCGTCGAGACGGCCCTCGAGCCGCGCTCGCCGGCCTACCGCCCGGCCTACCAACCCTCGCATCCGGCCGCCAACGAACAGGGCATCGTCGGCGTGCCGAACACCGACTACGTGCCGAACTTCGTCGAACTGAGCCAGGCCCGCATGGCCTACGCCGCCGGCGCCGCGGTGATCCGCACCGCCGAACAGATGGCGCGCGTCGCGTTTTCGATGAAGGCCTGATCGTTACTCGCCGGCCAGCGCCCTGAGCGCCTCCGGCTCGTCCACGTCCAGCAGCACCGCGTCGTCGTCCATCGCCACTTCGGCGACCACCTCGCCGTGCTCGCCGATCAGGTGGCGGGCGCCGGTGTCGCCCTCGACGTCGGTCATCTCGGCGAAGAAGCGGCGGTCGAACAGCACCGGATTGCCGCGCTTGCCGCGCCACGTCGGCACGCAGATCGCGCGGCCCTCCAGCGGGTCGTAGGCGGCGATCAGGCGGTCCAGGTGGCGCGCCGCGATGCGCGGCATGTCGCCGAGGCAGATCGCCACGGCCTGGCAGTCGGCCGGCACCGCCGCGAGCCCGGCGCGCAGCGACGTGCTGAGGCCCGCCGCATAGTCCGGGTTGTGCACGACCGTCACGTTGCGGTCGCCCAGTGCCGCGGCCACCCGCGCCTGCTCGTGCCCGGTGACGACGACCACGGATGCGGCCTGGGATGCCAGTGCCGCGTCGACGGCGTGCGCGACCATCGGCACGCCATCGATGTCGGCCAGCAGCTTGTTGATGGCGCCCATGCGGCGCGACTGGCCGGCCGCGAGCACCAGCGCCGCGACACGGGGGGCGGCCGGCACCTCGGCCGGCGCCGCTTCCGCCTGGCCGCGGGGCAGGGGCCGCGAGGCGATCTCCTTCAAGAGCCCGCCCGTGCCCATGGCCATGATTTCGCGCGGCGTCACCTCGAGGTCGGCGACGAGCCGCTCCAGCACCCAGTCGAAGCCATTGAGCCGCGGCGAGCGGGCGCAGCCGGGCAGGCCCAGCACCGGCGCATCGCCCAGCGCGCCCGTGAGGATCAGGTTCCCCGGGTCGACCGGCATGCCGTAGTGCACGACCGTGCCGCCCGCGGCCTCGATCGCCGCCGGGATGACGTCGCGGCGGTCGACGATGGCGGAGGCGCCGTTGATGAGGATCAGGCCGCCGTCGCGGAGTTCCTCGAGGGTCGCCGCCAGCGCCTCGATGCTGTGCTCGCAACGGCGTTCGTCCGCGAGCGTGCAGCCGAGCGCTTCGAGGCGCGCGCGCGTCACCTCGGTCGTCTTGTCGAGCATTGCAACCTTGGTGCCGGGGAGGCGCGTCTGCACCAGCGCCACGGCGCGGCCGCGGAACGGGGCGACGCGGATCAGCGGGCCGCCGTCGCGCGCCAGCGCCTCGCACTGGGCGACGACGCCCTCGGGTGCGGCGAACGGGATCACCTTGATCGTCGCCACCATCTGGCGCGGGGCAACGCGGGCGAAAGGCGCCAGAGTGGCGACGGTCACCGCCTCGTCGACCAGGTTCAGCGCGTCGAGCCGATCGCGGTCGACGACGACCACACCGTCGCGCTCGGCGTAGAGGTTGCAGCGTCCGGTGAACGGCGCCGTGGCGCTGAGCCCGGGGCCGAGGCAGGCCGCCGCGACGCGATCCGCCGCCGCGTCCTCGCCCACGTCGTTCGCCTCCAGGCGCGCCGCGATCACTTCCGCGACGCCGGCGGCGTCCAGCGCGGCGACGTCGTCGGACGACAGCACGCGGCCCTTCTTGAACACCCGGTCGCCGGCGCGGTGGGCGTGCGCCAGGATGGCGCCCTCGGCCTCGGCGAGGGGCGTGGAGCCGAACCTCACGCCGCCGCCTCGCGCGCCGCCTTGCCGTGTAGCACGGCGGTGATCTGGCCCAGGATGGCGACGGCGATCTCGGCCGGGCTCTTGGCGCCGATGGCGAGGCCGATGGGGCCGTGGATGCGGGACAGGGCCGCGTCGTCGAAGCCCTGGCCGCGCAGCCGCGAGAGGCGGCTGGCGTGGGTCTTACGGCTGCCCAAGGCACCGATGTAGAACGCCGGCGAATTCAGCGCCAGGGCCAGCGCCGGGTCGTCGAGCTTGGGGTCGTGGGTCAGGGTGACGACCGCCGTGCGGCTGTCGGGCCTGAGTTCGGCCAGCGCATCGTCGGGCCAGGCGTCGCTCAGCGCCACGCCGGGGAAGCGCTCGACGCTGGCGAAGGACTGGCGCGGGTCGATCACCGTCACCGCATAGCCGGCCAGCGCCGCCATCGGCGCCAGCGGCTGCGCGATGTGCACGGCGCCGACGACGATCAACCGGCGCGGCGGGTTGAACACCTGGACGAACAGCGGCCGGCCGTCGGACTCCGAAATGCGCCCCGGCTTGCCCTCGTGCAACGCGCGGCGGGCGCCGCTGAGCTCAAGGGCGTTCAGACCCAGCACGCCGTCGACCCGGTCGTCGAAGACCAGCGCCTGGTCACCGGAGGACATGTCGGTCACCAGCGCCACCGGCTCTTTGGCGTCACGGGCGGCGAGCACCGCGTCGAGGGTCGTCGTGTGCATCGTTTCTCAGTCCAGCTTCTCGACGAAGACCTCGACCTTGCCGCCGCAGGCGAGGCCGACCTCCCAGGCCTGCTCGTCGCTGACGCCGAAGTCGACCAGCCGCGGCCGCCCGTCGCCCATGGCGTCGATCGCCTCGGTCACCACCGCGCCCTCGATGCAGCCGCCGGAGACCGAGCCCAGCATGTTGCCGTCGCGATCGACGACCAGCTGGCTGCCCACCGGGCGGGGCGACGATCCCCAGGTGCTGACGACGGTCGCCAGCGCCACTTCGCGGCCGGCCTCGCGCCACGCCTTGGCCTGGCGCAGGATGTCGTCGTCGTGCGGGTCGGTCATGCCACTTTCTCCAGCATTTCGGTGACGCCCTCGGCGCGCCGGTTGCCCAGCCGGCCGAGGGCGGCGATGAGGTCCGCCAGGCTGTCCAGGTTGTGCACGGGGCGGAAGTCGTCGACGTGGGGCAGGATCGCGCGGGCGCCCAGCGAGCGCGGCTCGTAGGCGTCGTAGCGCAACAGCGGGTTGAGCCAGATGAGCCGCCGGCAGGACTTGTGCAGGCGCTCCATTTCGCGCGCCAGGCCCTCGGCGCCGTCGCGGTCCAGGCCGTCGGAGATCAACAGCACGACGGCGCCCTGGCCCAGCACCCGGCGCGACCAGTCGACGTTGAAATCCTCGAGGCAATGGCCGATGCGCGTGCCGCCGGACCAGTCCTCCACCGCCTCCGCGACGCGGTCCAGCGCCACGTCGACGTCGCGGTTGCGCAGGTGGCGCGTGATGTTGGTCAACCGCGTGCCGAACAGGAAGGTGTGCACCCGGTCGCGGTCGTTGGTGACGGCGTGCATGAAGTGCAGCAGCATGCGCGAATAGCGGCTCATTGAGCCCGAGATGTCGCACAGTATCACCAGCGGCGGGTGGCGCCGACGGCGCGACTTCTGGCGCAGCGGGATGGTGCCGCCGCCGCTGCGCAGGAGCGCGCGCAGGGTGTTGCGCATGTCGACCCGGCTGCCACGCGGATCGGTGCGAAAACGCCGCGTCGGCACCTGCATGATCGGCAGGCGCATCTGCGCGATCGCCGCCTTGGCCTGGGCCAGTTCCTCGCTGGACATCTTCTCGAAGTCCATGTCGCTGAGAACCTCGTTCTGCGACCAGGTCAGCACGGCATCGATGGCGACCTCGGCGTCGTCGGGCGGGATCTCGTCGATCGCCGGCGGCTTGTCCTGGCCCAGCGCCTCGGCGAGGCGCCGGTTCATCTCCGCCGGCTCGTCGTCGTTCAGCGCGGCCGGGTTCTGCGGCAGCACCAGCGACATCATGCGTTCGAGGATCTGCGGGTTGCGCCAGAACACGTGGAAGGCCTGGTCGAACAGCTCGCGCTGGTCGCGGCGGTTGACGAACACCGCGTGCAGCGCCCAGTAGAAGTCCGCCCGCTGGGTGATGCCGACGGCCTCGACCGCGTGGACCGCGTCGACCACCTTGCCGGGGCCGACCGGGATGCCGGCGGCGCGCAGCACGCGCGCGAAATGCATGATGTTGGCGGCCAGCTTGCCGCCGTCGGCGCCCGCCGCGATCGGCGTCACGGAGGCCATTAGCCGGCCTGGCGCGCCGCCGCCACGGCCGCGACCTCGGTCTTGACCTGGTTGAGGATCGCCGCCGCCTCGCTGCCCTGCAGTTTGGCGATGTCGTCCTGGTACTTCAGCAGCACGCCCAGCGTGTTCTCGATCGCCTCCGGCGTCAGTTCGATGACGTCCAGCTGGTGCAGCGCCGCCGTCCAGTCGATCGATTCCGCGACGCCGGGCAGCTTGAAGAGATCCATCTTGCGCAGCTCCTGGACGAACAGCACGACCTGCTGGCTCAGCGCGGCGCTCGCTTGTGGCGCCTTGCGGCCGAGGATCTCCAGCTCGCGCTCGGCCGCCGGGTAGTCGACCCAGTAGTAGAAGCAGCGGCGCTTCAGCGCGTCGTGGATTTCGCGTGTGCGGTTCGAGGTGACGACGACGATGGGCGGCTCGGTCGCCTTGACGGTGCCGATCTCCGGGATCGTCACCTGGAAATCGGAAAGCACCTCAAGGAGATAGGCCTCGAACGCCTCGTCGGTGCGGTCCAGCTCGTCGATCAGCAGCACCGGCGCGCCGGTGCCGTCGTCCTCCAGCGCCTGCAACAGCGGCCGCTTGATCAGGAAGCGCGGCGCGAAGATGTCGTCGCCCAGGCGCGCCCGGTCGTGCACGCCCTCGGCCTCGGCCAGGCGAATCTCGATCATCTGCGCCGCGTAGTTCCACTCGTAGACGGCGGAGGCGACGTCGAGGCCCTCGTAGCACTGCAGCCGCACCAAGCGGCGGCCCAGCGTGTCGGCCAGCACCTTGGCGATCTCGGTCTTGCCGACGCCGGCCTCGCCCTCCAGGAACAGCGGCCGGCCCTGGCTCAGCGCCAGGTAGACGGCGGTCGCGAGGCTGCGGTCGGCGACGTAGTCGCCGCTGGACAAAAGCTCCAGCGTCTTGTCAACGTTGGTCGGTAAGGACATGCGATCTCTGCTTTCTTCGCTGGAAGCCGCTACTTCTGCACCCATTGGCCACTCTCCTGCAGGAACCAGGTGCCGGCGGGCGCCGCCCTAAAGATCTGCGCCGCGTAGATACGGCCGACGGCGTCGACCGTTACGCCCTCGCTGTTGGCGCGCTGGCTGTAGAGCGCGCGCCGCTGGGCGTTGACGTCGTCGACCAGCGTACGCACGTCGGCGCCGGCGCCCGCATCGCGCACGGCGGCCAGGCCGTCGAAGCGCTCGCCGACCTCGCCCGAGGCCCGCACTGCGTCGAGCTGGCCCTGGCCCAGCGTCGGCGCCGCGAGGGCCACGAGAGAGAGCGCCAGGCCCAGCGCCAGCACGTACCGGCGGCTCAGGCCCATGTCAAAAAATGTCCTTGGTTGTGACATCCTGTTCCGCTTGCTCTTCGATGCGCAGCCGCACGTCGGCGTCGAGCTTGATGTTGAGGTTGATCGTGATCGGCTCGTCCGGCGCCTCGACCTTTACGGTCGGCGTACAGCCGACGGCCAGCGCCAGACCCGCCGCGAGGCTCGTGCCGAGGAGACGACTACCCTGTTTCAAGGTCCATTTTCCGCAAGTTCGCGCCGCCGCGCACATTACAGCGCCGCGGCGCCCGACACCAAATGACCCGCGTCAACGCTGCAGCCGTAGCGCGGCCTTGCGCAGTATATCGTCTGCCGCGGCCAGTCCTTCCAGTAGCAGCAGGGCCAGGCGGTCGAAATCGGCGTCGAGCACGATGTTGAGGCGGAAGGGGTAGCCGTCCAGCACCGCCGGATTGGCGCCCGTCACGTTGAGCCGCAGCGTGCCCGGCCCAGCCGCGCTCTTCTGCAGCTCGATGGCCAGTTCCTTGTAGCGAATGTCGCTCAGCGCCCGCGCCGCCAGGCCGACGGTATCGTCCCGGCTGCCGAGCGCCTCCGACAGCCCCGCGCCGGTGTAGCTCAGCTGGCCGCCGCCCGCCGCGGCCAGGCGGCCCGCGTCGATGGCCATGCGGCCGTCGACCAGCCGCATCGGGATGGCGCCGCTGAGGCGCCCCGAGCCGCTGAGCCCGTCGACGCCGAGCTGGGCCAGCAGCAAGCCGAGATCGATGTCGCTCAGCTCCAGCGTCGCCGCGATGTCCGGGTCTGTCGGGTCGAACACCGTGTCGCGCAGCTCGACCGTGCCGCCGGCGGCGTCCATGCGCAGCCGTTCAATCGCGAGGCGGCCGTCGGGCCGCGCCTGGAAGTCGAGCGTCAGCGGCATGACGGTCTTCTTGAGCACGACCCGGCCGGTCAGGCGCTGGCCCGGCGGGGTCGCCGGCGGCACCAGCCCGCTCACCGCGATGTCGCCGCGCAATCCTTCGATGCGGCCCGCGTCGCCAACGGCGCCGAGACCGTCGAACGAAAGGCGCAGCGCCGGTGTCAGCGCCACGTCGGTCCAGTCCAGCGTGCCGTCGAGCGCCAGCGTGCCGACGACGTCGCGCAGCCGGTCGCCCAACGCCGGTGCCAGGTCGACCGGCTGCACCCCGCCAGACACGAACGTCAGTGGCGTCATCGCCACGTCCGCGCGGCCCGTCGCGCGCGCGAGATCGTGGTGCCCGGCGATGCGGAGGTCGATGGGGCCCAGCGGTGCCGCGACGGACGCCGCGAACGAGACGACGTCGTCCGCGAGGCGCAGGCCCAGCGCGGCGCCGACCGGCGCGACCGGCGCCGGCGTGCCGCCCGCGGCCAGGCGCGCGATGCGCAGGTCGGCGTCGAGCACGCCGTCGGCCCAGACGGCTGCAAGCTCGACACTGCTGCCGGCGAGCGCGGGGTCGGCGACCGACAGCCGCCCGCCCGTCACGCGCGCGCCGTGACGCCGGCCGTCGCCGGTCAGGCGCGGGTCGGGCAGGACTAGGGAGGTGGCCGCCGT
>Ga0049108_10000214_pt1 | contig 16925 bp, 13 predicted proteins | sample WorMetilPIANOSA2_FD_60020 | JGI IMG/M metagenome (GOLD analysis project Ga0049108, IMG submission 60020) | Marine gutless worms symbiont microbial communities from Max Planck institute for Marine Microbiology, Germany - Olavius ilvae PIANOSA.2 | ecosystem: Host-associated > Annelida > Digestive... | reverse complement strand
TCCTGCAATCTTAATCTGCCATATTCATTCCGTTGAAGGGCAAATTCAAAATCAATAAATAAGCCACAGATCTACCCTGTTAAATAAGATTTGGGTATTTCTCAAATCTTGGCTTTAGCTAACTATCTGGGTGAACACGGACGAACACAGACATAGTGATCTGGAGTCTGGGGTCTGGAATCCGGAGTCCGAAAGATCGTCTGACGCCAGACTCCCGAAACCTGACTACTGGAAAGTCTTCAGCCTTCGGCCTTAAACCTCACAACCTATTTCAGACACGGATTGCACAGATTACACGGATTGCGTCCGGCATCACGACCATAAAACAAAATCAGTTAGCCACATCGTTTTCTGACACCCGACTCCTGACGCCCGACCTCTCGGTTTTCTTGCCGCAGGCAATGGACCCCGTGGGCGCGACCTTCCAGGGTGCGCACACATGGTTTTTATCCGGTAGATCCTGTCGATCCTGTCAAAAAGCCCTTCACAGATCTTTTTCGCGAAGCGATGGCTGCCCAGGCCCGGACAGGTCGGCCGGGCTTTGTCTGCGTGTATCGAGTGAGAAACGCGAACGGGTGGCTAAAACTTTAGAATCTGAGATCAGAGGTCAGGAAGACCCCGTGGTCGGGAGTCAGGCGTCTGTGGTAGGAAGAACCTGAAGCCTCATGGTGATGGGGGCAAGTAACAGTTGAATAGAAATTTTGATTTGACGTCCTAAATCTCTGTTTGACCTTTCCAGCCTAAATCAGCGTTTATCCAACTTGTCGTCGAATTTTGCGTTGGTTTCCGATGGCAGGCCCTTCTGAAGTTTTCTTTTGTCCCGATCTTTTTTGGCGAAAGGGTCAGACTTCACGCCGACCAACATGTCTATCACGCGCGCGGCCTGACCCCGTGTCTGGAGCCTGGCCTTTTCGACTGCCTCGATGAGTTCTTGCTTGTTCATTGGCCTTGTTTCGCAGTTTTCCATACCAGAAGATAAGACGCATTTTTAATATGTCAATAAATTTAATTATTTACACAAAACAAGAAAAAAAACAAGAGGGTCAGACCTACACATTGACAAACTTACCCATTAGCGCCAACTACCCCCGTCCCTTTGAAATAGAATTGTTGCGCATCCTACCTGCATATTCTGCAACTTTTAGCATTCAGTGTTTGAAACATACTTAGGAGAAGCCTTTGTGACGTCCAAACCGGCCGGCCGATATTGGCAGAGCAAGGTTCTATATTTTTTGGGCGTCATTTTCTGGTCGCTGCATATTTACATGAAATTAATTTTCATAGAAAATCCTATGAAATCTTCGGGTTAGACTCTATCTTGCCGTAGGGTACGATTGACCTCAATGCGTGACGATATTATGCTTTAAAAAAGGTAGATTCCCTCAAAATGGTGTTTTGTTTTTGGGTCCAACCAATTCACAAAAGGAGTGTAAGATGGCGATAAAAGCTATGATTAAGAGAGCAGTTCCAGAAGACAAGGCCCGCGAAATGATTCCGCTTTTTAGGCAAATGCGGAGTGTGGCCATCGCGCAAAACGGTTATGTGTCGGGTGAAACCTTAAGAAACTACAACGATCCGACAGAATTTCTGGTCATCAGCACCTGGCAGTCTGCCGAGGCTTGGGAAAACTGGCTCAAGAGCGGTGAACGGAAAGAAATACAAGCAAAAATCGATGAACTCCTCGGTGGGAAAACATTCTATGATGTATATCACCACGGATTCTCGGAATAGTTATCTGTCCCTACGTCCGACACATCAATTCGTCAGGCTAACAAAGGGGTCAGGCCACGAAGACCCCCGGGTCAGAGGTGGGGGTTAAAGAAGGCTGTTTGGCTGAAGACTGAAGGCTGAAGGGAGAATCAAGGCGTCGGGAGTCAGTTGGCAGTATAGACACTAAAAACAAAAAGGCTCAGAACTGAACATTTGCTAATCCACACTAAGTATCCAAGACTCAACACCAATCGCGGGCGATGCCGCTGGCCTGCCGATCCCAGGCACCATGCCCGCCATAAACCCTTCCTGCGCCTATCCCTTATGGACCTTATCACTCAGGGATGATAACAGATACCAAGCTTGAACCTTTCTGCGAACCAAATTGCCCTAAATTTCAGAGGAGTTTTACATGAAGGCTGTTAAATGGAGCCTGGCAGGCCTGGTTGTTATCCTGGTCATTGGCGCCGTGACTATCTATGGCTATCTGCAGATGACGGTGCCGGACTACTCCGGCACTTTGTCGGCACCGGGCCTGACCGATGAGGTTGAGGTCGTCCGGGATTCGTTTGGTATGGCGCATATCTACGCTGCCAACGATCAGGATGCCTATTTTGCCATGGGCTTTTGCCAGGCCCAGGACCGGCTTTTCCAGATGGACCTGGCCCGCCGGGCCGGCCATGGCCGACTGGCTGAGATCCTCGGGGAGAAACTGGTCAAGGTGGACAAGCTCTTCCGGACGCTGCGCGCGGCGTTGTCGCATGAAGCCTGGTATGACAAACTTTCCCCGGAAGGCCGGGATTCCCTGGAAGCTTTTTCAAAAGGGGTGAACTTCTTCCTGAAAACCAACGATGCCCCGCTTCCGATAGAGTTTAAAATCCTGGGTTACACCCCAGAGCCCTGGTCAGCCGCCGACAGCATGGCCATCATGCTCTACATGGATTGGACCATGAACTACGCGTTTAAAACCGAACTGCTGCATGCCGCAATTATCGAACGCGTGGGGGAAGGGCTGGCCCGGGAACTGTTTATCGCCTATCCGACCGGGTCCCCGGCCATCATCCCGGAAAGCGAAAACCCGATAGCCGGCGTCGCCACAGGGTACCTCGATGCCCTCCAGTTGGCCGGCCGGGAGCTGGGCTTTGAAATGGGGGGTGCCAGCAACGGCTGGGTGGTGGCCGGAAAAAAATCGAAAAGCAGCCAGCCCCTGTTTGCCAATGACCCCCATCTCAACATCAGCCTGCCGAGCATCTGGTACGAGGGGCACATGACCACACCGGAGATGAATGTCTCCGGCGCCCTGGTGGCCGGTTTCCCCTTTGTGATCGGGGGCGCCAATGAGTATGTGGCCTGGGGCGTTACCAACTCCCACCACGACGATACCGATTTCTACCTGGAAAAGATCAACCCCGACGATCCCAACGCCTACCTTTACATGGGCAGTTGGGAAAAGATGAAGATAAGGCGGGAAACCATTCGGGTTAAAGGCGGGGGTGAAGTCCCTTATGAGATCAAGGTGACGCGCCACGGCCCCATCATCGACGATCTGAATAAACATGGTAAACGGGAAGGGTACCGTCTGGCCATGCGCCTGGTGCGCCGGGACTTTTTGAATCCCTTCAAAGGCTACTGGCTGGTGAACCGGGCCAGAAACGTCGATGATATCGAAGTTGCCGCCGGGTACGCCAAATCCGGCCAGAACTGGATCTACGCGGATAAAACCGGCAATATCGGCTTCTATTTTCTCGGCGGTATTCCCAAACGCGCCGGGTTTACAGGTGAACTGCCCGTTCCCGGTTGGGACGGGCAGCACGAGTGGGCGGGGTATGTGGCCGACCGGCACCAGCCCCATTTGAAAAATCCGCAGCAGGGGATCATCGTCAATGTCAACAATAAAATCGAACCCGAGGGCTATCCCCATGTTATCACGACTTACTACGCGACACCGGACCGTTTCCTGCGGATCCAGGAGATGCTTGAAAAGCAGGACCGCTTCACCCCCGCGGATTTTGAGAACATGCTGGCCGACACCCTGATTGTCATGGCACGGGACTGGATGCCCCTGATTCAGCGGTCCCTGGAAGAAGTGAAGCTCTCCGAACTTGAAAAAGAGACCCGGGAGCTATTGCTCGGCTGGGACCTTTTTTCCGGCAAAGACGCGACTGCCCCGGCGGTGTTCAATGTCTTTTTAAACTACCTGGCGGAAAACACCTTCAAGAAACGATTGGGAGCGGAGCTTTATGTTTTCTATATGACCGGGGACAAGAACATTCCTTTCAATGTTTTGCGAGAGATGATTCAAAAGGGCGAGTCGGCCTGGTTCGACGACCCCGATACCAGGGAAAAAGAGGGGCTGCCCGAAGTGCTTGCCCAAAGTTTTCAGGATTTGGTTGCCTTTCTCGAAAAAAAGCTGGGCGGGAACGTTCGTGACTGGCAGTGGGGCAAACCGCATACCCTGACGATCTACCACCCCTTCGGGAAGAAGTCGGCCCTGCTGGGCAAGGCTTTCAACCGGGGCCCCTACCCGGTCAGCGGCAGTATCTTCACGGTGAATCCGACCTATTTCAAAATCTCCAAAGGATTCACTGCTCAAGGCGGCGGCGCTTCCTTCAGGCACATTATCGATTTTGCCGATATGACGAACTCCAAGCGGATCCTGCCGGGAGGCATATCCGGAAACGACATGAGTCCCCACTACGACGACCAGATCGAGTTGTGGCTGGCCGGCAAATTCCGGCCCTTTGTCCTGGCGCGCGATGCGGTCCTGGCGGACGCGCGGTATCGTCTTACGATGAAACCGGCAGCGGAATAAAAACCAACAGGACCAGACTTTCAAATTCAGAAAAAACGGGGGACACCAAGAAGTATTGGTCAACCAGTTGCGAATATCATAAATTCGTTATAATAATAGTAAACCAACATGAAGGCCCTACTGGAAGCCTGAAGTAGATTCGGGCACTGAAAAATCCAAACCAAATATTCTTAACCGTGACCTAAAGTGACAGGGAAAAGGTATTGATGACTTACGACGCTCACTCTGCTACTGACCCCAACGCCGATCGCCGCAAGCGACGCGGCACCTGGCCCTGGTTCGTAATCAACGTGCTTCTGTTTCCGGCGTCGGCACATTTAACGCTGCTGCGCATCCGTGACACCAATTTTGGGAAGAACTTCAAACATCTGGTCATCACTTTGGGACTGTTTCTGGTCCTTTTGGCGGCCGGTGCACTCCAGGTCGCCGTGCCTGGTGTGGGGTCCTGGTGGATGCTGCTGCCGATTTTCTCAGCCCTTGTCGTCCTGTATGCCTATCGACGACTCAAAGCGACATTCAAGCCGTTCGATATCACGTTGGTCACCAAAACCCACTTGAAATTCGTCCTTTTTTCAGTGGCAGCGTTTACGTTCGTCTCCATTTTGCCGGAAATTGATATGATCCAACTCAGCCTTCCGACACCCGAAGGCTTCAAGAACTGGGTGGGAGAGGCCCCTTTCTGGGTTGATGTGTCGATTCTGGTGGCGGCCCTGGTCGTGATGATTGGTGGATACGTCACCAACACCACCGCTCCCATCACCATCAATCGGGCGGTTATTCTGTTTGCCTGCTTCATCGTCTTTACGACGCTGTTGTGGAGCACCGTTTTCTTCACCTACGCCTGGCTCAAGGTGCAAGGCAGCGTTTTTACCCAGTTTGTTTTCGTCATGCTCAGCGCACTGCTGGCCATCGACTACTGGGATGCGTCCACCTTCGGTCAGTATACCCGGCGGTTTTTCTTTTTGAGCCTTACCAAGGGATTCTCTTTCGTCTATCTCTGGCTCTGTTTTGTGGGGCTGCCCCAGCAGGGCGCCACCGCCCTGGCTGAACATTATTACGAAAACAACCGTCCAACCACTCTGCCCGGTTTCGAGCGGTACCTCGTGTTCACCCACCGCGACCGGTTCGAGAGCGGGCACAAGGCCGCGCGTCGCCTGCGTGCCGGTTACGCCACAGCGTTTACGGGAGGAGAACGTGAACGCCTGCAGGAGCTCGATGACTTGCTCGGAGACACCACCGGGCGGATCTTTCCCGCAGATGATCACATTAGCCAACTTAAGGAATGGGCCCAGGCGCACCAACCAAACGGCGGGGCCGAAGTGTTTCGCCGTGTTCCGCTCTTCAAACCCATCCATACCGATTGGGACGTGATGCTGACTGCGTTGTTGGTCCAGGATGTTATCGCCCAGGATCGGCTAAACGAAATTGTGGCCGACTTCAAGACGATGCTGCCGGAATCCTCTAAGGGGCGCCTGCCCGACATCTCCCTGCCCCACAAGGCGCGCTACATCGCGGCGGCCACTGGCTCGCAGGTCGATTTCGTTCCCCCGCAGTTTGAACTGCTCGAGACCCTCATCAAGCAGGGCATCCATCCGGTGCTTTCAATCTACCTGGCCGGCAACGCTTACTGGGCGGCGCTGATAGAGATCGATGCAGCCGACGGTCTGGCCTGGTTTCGGCTGGAAACCCCCTCCGGCACCATGAAGGCGATTCAGACATGTTTTGACGCCAATGAAGGGCAGACCTATCGGCAGGAGATATTATCCCGCGTGATGATGCCGCTGCCCATCGCTACATTTCGCAATTACCTGGCGATCAACTCCCGGCCCGTGGTGGTGTTCACCACCAAAGGCCTGGCCACCGAATTGCCCGAGCTGTTCACCGCTGAGGATCTTACCGCCATGCACGCGGCCGTGGCCGCTATTGCCAACCCCGTACCGTTGATGGCGTCGGATATTGTCGCCTCCGAGGACAATCCTTTTGCGCGCCATGTCGCCTATACCCGTGTGGTTGCCGCCATTCGGAAAATGTTGTACCCGGCCCGGTACGATGCGAAACTCTTTGATTTTTCGAAGACCAACACGGCCGTCCCAACGGGAACCGAGCGCTTTACCGCCATCGAGGCCCTCATCGATCGGATCGGGGGGCTGCGCGATGTCGACCGCGTGGAAATTGCCAATGAGATGGTCAGACACAACCACGTCAGGGCAGCGCCGGCGCTCTTTCTGCGGCTGGCCGGCGGCAATCAGATCGTCAGTGACCTGGCCGACTGCAGCAACGCCAAGCGCATCGGGCGGGAACTGCTGCTGCTGGGGCACTACGAAGCGGCTTACCGCTATCTGAACATTCCGTTTCTGCGCCACCCGTTCGCAACGGAGTATGACCTGTGGCGGCACATCGCCGCCGAAAAACTCAACAATCCCCCGGAGCCATTTTTGTCACCGCCGGAGCACGAACCCCATCTACAGCTATACTATCTGACCCTTGCGGATATCCGCAACGGCAAGCAGGCGGCGGCCCAAAAGCGACTCGAGGCCGCCCTGAAAAAGGACAGCCACGACAGCCTTGCTGTTCACCTGATGAGCAAGTACTTTGATCAGCCGTTGAACGAACGCCAATACTTTCCGGCTCAGAAGGGACTATAAAATGAAAGAACGACACACTCTCAAGGGCTGGAAAATGCTTTTTAGTGCCGCTTTACTGGGGCCGGTCGCGCTGGTTCTCTACTTTGAAGAAGCCCGCAAAACTTTCCCCGCAGCGCGGTATTTCGGTTGGCTCGCGTTGCTGGTGATGGTGGTTTGCGGCACCGCGATGTTCACTTTCATGGCCTCTCCGGGGATATTGCGCATCCTCTATGGCGTGATCTACCTCGCCCTTTTCGGGCTGGCTTTTTTCTACTGCTGGGGGCTCAATGCCAAGGCCAAGGACGGCATCCCACGCACGAAGCAAGGGCTCGCCCTCTCCCGGGCATTGGCCTGGATGAGCGACATGGCCATATTCTTCATGGGCGTCAACAACATCATTCAAGGCGTCTATTTCTGGCTCTTTGGAGAATGGGTCGTCGTCTTTTTCGGCAAAGGTGCGAATTTTGCCGTTATTTGGCTGCCCATCGGCCTGTGTTTCGGATTTTTCTACGGCCTGCGGAAAGACAATCACTACATCGATCGGGATTTCAAATCCGTCGTCCGGTTCATGGTCCACACGTTCGTCTTCATTGCGCTTTTCAACGCGGTGATTCTGTCTTTGGCCGTCTATCCGCTGCAACGCCTGGTACCGATTGCCTACTTCCCGCAAACGGCCGAGTACTTTTTCTACGGCCTGCTTTTCCTGGCTATCTGCTTTTCAACGTTTCATCTGTTTCGTGCGGCGAGCAGCGGCGGTTTTCTCAAGGCCGGCCTGATCATGCTCGCCGGTGTTCCGCTGATCGCCCTGCATGTGGTCGTCGTGTCCGCTTACACGGTGACCATCAACCTGGCCGCCGCCTCGATACTCGAAGACCGGCAGCGTATCGATGCCGCCAAGGCCATCTATGCCAAGGCTATACCCTATATCCGCTATGATCACCTGCTGGCCGCGCTGCATCACCGCCAGGGGGTTCTACATGTCATGAAACAGGATTATCCCGCGGCCGCAGAAAGCTTCAAAAAGGTACTCACCGACTATTCTGAAAATTACGAAGTGTATGCCAAGGCGAAACGGTACATGGAGGCTTTTGAAAAGAAGACGCCGCAAACAACGCCGGGAGGAACCATTCTGAAGGTCCACCATCGAACCTTCGAGCAGGCGGCCTCCTGTTTTCCCAACTCACTGTCAGTGATCCTCAATTTTTACGGTGACTTGCCCGTCAGTACCCGTAATCTCAGTTATGCCATCAAGGAGAGTTTTTCATCGGGAACGTTCATCTGGAAGGCTGAATCATTTCTGGAACAAAACGGTTTCGCACTGGTTACCACTTACTGGCAAACGCGGGAGACGCTGATCTCGCTGCTCGAAAGCGGCTATCCGGTTCTCGTCTACGTTCCGGGGCATGTGTATACCCTCTACGGCTATGACCGGCGCATGGACATGTTCTTTACCTACGACACGGCCAAGGCCAACCGGTGGGATGACAAACCGTTCTGGACCTTTCAGCGCACCTGGATGCAGACAAGTTTTCTCATGAGCGTCGTAGTCCCCAAAGCCGAGCTTGAGAAGTTCAACGCCCGGTACCCCGGGATGGTGCGGTACAGCCGGTCGTATCAACTCTGGCAAAAGGCCCACATAAGTGACTATTACGAGCGCAAGGACAACTACTGGAAGGACTACAACCGCCACGCAATGTCCGCCGAATTCGGCCTGGACCGGTTCAAAATTAACGAGCGCTATTTCCAACATCCCGGCATCACGCCTTATCCCTGGGATGCCGAAGACTGGTACCGCGAAGTGGCGCCCATCTTGAATCAACCCTGGGCGTTGGAATGGTCCATCGTTCGGAACTATCTCACTTACCTGATTTATCACGGCCAGACGGAACCGGCGCGGCAGGTCGTCCGTCAGGTTTTTGCCAACATGGGAAAGGAGGGGCAGTATTATTACCCCGACTTGCTTAATCTCATCCTCGCCGCGGAGATTCGCAGCCCGGTTCGCGCCAATGTATTGTCCATCTCGGACAAACTCGTCGGCGTCACGGGCAATTCCGACGTCGGCAGCTATTGGGGACACTACTTCAAGGCCCGTCATCTCATCAGCATGGGTGAACTGAAGGCGGCCGCGGATTTACTGCTCATGGCCCTCGAGCATATGGATGTAGAGAAATATTGGATGGGCCCCAGCTTGACACTCATCGTCAAGACGCTCGACGAACTCCAGCAACGGGATCCAAGTGTCATCGCCGAAGATAAAAGACCGCTGGTCAAGTTTGCGCGAATTCACTATGCCATCGGCAGGTAGCAGCAGTCGTTTCCTTCGTGGGCAGTCCGAGTTAACCCTCTGAAACTTCCGAAAATATCAAGAAACAGGGCCATGAACGGCGGGTTCGGTTGGGATACGGGTTTTAAAGTCGGCTTTTCCTACGTCTTTCCTTATGGGCAAGTTCCAGTTTATCTATGATCGCGTCGGCAATAAAGTCCCCGATGGGCATCTGGTTGTCATCACAAAAGGCCTTTACTCTTTTCTTCAAATCTCTCGGTATCCTGGCGCTGATTATCTGGGTTTCGGTTCTTTCTGATGGTGGTTTCATTTTCATACTACCCCCCTCCTGTTGCAGGCGTCCCAAACGATTGAACGCTCCCCGCAGCAAGCTGCAGGGAATGCGCTCGCTGATCGGTTCAATGAAGGCGTTTTCTTATTTTGGGCGGGCTCCCCTTTTCAAACGTTTGGTTTGATGGGTGATATGAAATTGATTATAGAATGAAAAGAGACGGAAGGTCAAAAATAAAGAGAACGAACGTCGCCTCAGGCTACGCCGGTAAACCAGGATAATTTTTGAGAGAAATTCCATCTTACTATGGATGCTTCCGGGTTTGTTTGCTAAGCTGCCCCCAGTATTTGGAAAGATTTCATGATGGACACCGCTTGGAATGATGCCGGGGGAAACAATGGATAACGCAGCAACGCTTGACTATGACTATATCGTCGTGGGATCGGGATTCGGTGGCAGTGTGTCGGCCCTGCGCCTGGCGGAAAAAGGCTACAAGGTTGCGGTCCTGGAAAAAGGCAAGCGGTGGGGCACCCGGGACTTCCCGAAAACCAGTTGGAACATACGGAAAAATTTGTGGCTCCCGGCGATCGGCTGTTACGGCTATACGATGCTGACCCAGTTGAAGCATGTCCTGATCCTGCACGGTGGTGGCGTGGGCGGCGGCAGCCTGGTGTATGCCAACCAGTTGCTCATCCCGCCGGATGAGGTGTTTGCCCGGCCCGAATGGGGACCGGGTGACTGGAAAGAAAAATTGATGCCCCTGTATGCCAGGGCCAAGAAAATGCTGGGCGCCACCCCGAGCCCCCAGGTTGGCCAGGCGGATAAATGCCTGCGCGAAGTGGGCATCGAGATGACCGGCAAGGACACCTTCCACAAAAACGATGTGGGGATTTTTTTTGGGACCCCGGATAAAACCGTCCCCGATCCCTATTTTGACGGGCAGGGACCCGACCGAACCGGGTGCACCTTTTGCGGGGCCTGCATGATCGGCTGTCCGGTCGGCGCCAAAAACACACTCGATAAAAACTACCTGTACCTGGCCGAAAAACTGGGGGTGGAGATTTTTCCGGAAACCATGGTAACCGGCGTGCGGCCGGGGACGGCGGGTTACGAAGTCTTTACCCAAAAATCCACGGGCATATTGCACCCGAAGAAAACCTTCCGGGCCAAAGGGGTTGTTTTCAGCGCCAGTGTCTTAGGCACGGTCAAACTGCTCAACAAATGCAAGCAAGATGGCCTGCTGCCGAATATTTCCGCCCGGTTGGGCCATTATGTCCGCACCAATTCCGAAGCGCTTTTAGGCGTCAAATCAAGGGATAAAAGTGTAAACTGGAACGACCAGATAGCGATTACGTCCGGCATATATCCCGACGACACGACCCACATTGAGATGGTGCGCTTAAATAAAGGCTCTGATACGCTTTTCAATCTGCTCACCCTGATGACCGGTGGTGGGGGCAAACTTCCCCGGTTTATCCGCTATATCGGGAATATTCTCCGACACCCCCTGCGCTTTTTGGCCTTGCTGTGGCCCCTGGGGCTGGCCGAGTCCACCACGGTTATCCTGGTCATGCAGACAGATGAAAATTACCTGAAACTGGATTACAAACCCCGCTGGTGGCGTTTGGGGGGGCGTAGCCAGAATTCCAAGGTTCCCAAGGGCCGCCGGCGTACGCCGGCCTATATTCCCATTGCCAACGATGTTGCCCAACGGCTGGCCAAAAAGATGGACGGGGTCCCCTTAAGTTCCTTTTCCGAGGCCATCTTCAATTCGCCGGCCACTGCCCACATCCTCGGCGGCTGCTGCATGGGGGCATCACCGGAGAAGGGGGTCGTGGACTTCAACGGTGAAATGTTCGGCTACCCGAACCTGTTTGTTGCGGATGGTTCGGTCGTGCCGGCCAACCTCGGGGTGAATCCAAGCCTGACCATAACAGCCCTCGCCGAATACATCATGAGCCAAATACCTGAAAATGAAGAGGTCAGACCCTAGTGCCTCAATTTGGGGTCGGACCGCGAGAATAGAGACTGAAGGAAAAGATCAAGAGGTCGGAGGTCAGACGTCAGAGGTCGGGAGGACCAGGAGGCCGGAAGTCAGACGTCAGCGGTCAGATAAGGCTTTTAGTCCGAAGACTGAAGGATAAGACCCTGAGGACAGAGAACAGAGGTCGGAAGTCTGGGAGCAGTGTGAGCTGGAAGACCAGTCTTCGCTCTGCGCGCTACGCCCGGAAAGCATGAAGTCAGACAAAGGTAGCGGGTGGAAGGTAGCAGGCAGCCCCCTTGTTTTGAAACAGGGGCCTACCGTCCTTACGGGTGAGGTCACCGCTTTTATGAGTGCAAAGAAAACAATTATTCTTATTCTGTCCGGCCTGGCCCTGGTCTGCCTGGTGGGGGTTTTCTTCTTTGTTTTCAACCCACTGGGGCTCGGCCCAGAGCCGGACACGGTGCTTCCGCCCAGCTTTTTCGCCGCCCCCGCCCAAGACCTTGGCGAACTCGAACTCCTGGTGGACGGGGAAGAGGCCTTCACAGAAATACTTGGCGTGATGGATGCTGCCCGGTCGTCCATTTTCGTGCAAACCTTTATATGGAAAGACGACGATATTGGTAAGCAGGTCGTAAACAGACTTAAAGCCGCGGCCGACCGCACGGTCCAAGCAACTGTCAGGAAGGATCTGCTGGGGACGTTTTTTGAAATCGGAGACATGTTTAAAGGCAGGCCCAGTCCCGTGTTTACCGAATCCGGCCTGAAGGGATACCGCAACATCGCAGTGGACACCTCCGTGTCCAATGATACCGATCACAGCAAGTACTTCATCGTGGACAACCAGGTGGTTGTTTTCGGCGGTATGAACATCACCGATGAATATCATACCCAATGGCACGACTACATGGTATCGCTCCGCAGCAAGAGATGGACCAGGGCCTTTGAAGAGAAAGTATTCAAAGGTACTGCCTGGCCAACCCCCTCGCCTTTTGTGATGACGATAAACGACAAACATACTACCGAGATTCGTACGGCCCTGATTGAGATGATTGACAATGCCAAAGAGCGGGTAATTGTCGAACACGCCTACTTTTCCGATGACAAAGTGATAGCGGCCGTGAAGCGGGCAGCGGATAGAGGGGTCGGCGTTGATATAGTTCTTCCCAAGAGCCCGGACACCCACATCTACGCCAATAGGGTGACCATTAACAAGTTGCTTGAAGCAGATTCCAAAAACGTGCCCAGGATCTTCTTGTATCCCCGGATGAGTCACGCCAAGGTAGTGTTGACCGATGGGGTCATAGCTTCGGTGGGATCTGCCAATCTGACGCCCAGAAGCATGCTTACCAGTCGCGAACTCACTCTTTTCGCTCATGGCCGGCGCGACGATCGCTTCATAAATGAGCTGCGCGACCAGCTTGAAACCGATATTTCCCAGAGTGAACCGGTATTGATACCCTTTGAACTGAGCATCATGGACAGGGTCAAAGCCTTGGCGGGGAAGTATATCTGGTGAAGGGTGTTTTGTGAATAGCACCTGGGGCGCCGGGGCGGTTCGATTCCGGGTGGCGCCTTAATGGATAGGTGTCACGTAACAGTTAAAGGGTACTGCAGATTTAGCCTCATAACGCTCTGTTTGACCTTTCTTTGGATTTTCAGTGTTTTATCCCCGTAGCTGCCGTTCAACCATGAATGCGGTAGGACGCTAACCAGTTCAGTCACCCGGTCACCCGCCGTCTTCTTATCTCAAAGGAGACGCCTGCCTTTTCGAAACAGTAATTCAGCATTTAGACCACGGGCCGGCATACGCTTTAAGAGGATATCCAGGGGGGTGAGCAAGTTGCCGGCAGTCACCAAGCCCCCTGGTGGTTGTCTAAAATATTAGATATTCCAAATAGTTAATAAGGTTGGCCGTAAATGTCAACAAGCTGGCGCGAATTGTCAAGCGATGACTATCGGCATGTCTTATTCTTACCGCAGTTTCAGACGAACCCATGAACCATCACAGATAGAGGACTCAAGATCATGAACTACGGCTATACAATCGGCATCCTGATAAGCCTGATACTTCTAATTCCAGCGGCACTGAAGATGTATTCGAAAATCTCGAACCGGCGGCTGGCCCGCAAGTTGGCCACAGGGTCAGTCGGGGCCCTGTTGCGATACGACTACAATTACGCCATGTCTCTATCCCGCATGGTTTCGGAGGGCGACCTGAGCCTCCAGGACGCCGCCGCCATTGCTGACAGTCAGCTAAAGCGCAACATAGGGATTTCTAAACAGAAAGGTTTTAGCGATTGAGCGGAGCGGGTAATGGGTTCCAAAATTCAAAGATGCCCGGTGTGCAACACGCCAGATGAGCTGGTTGCAAACTTATTGGTAAGCATCTGTCGTTCCTGCGCCGATGAATATGGCAGCTGTTTCGAAGGCATTCCGGGTGAAGCCGAGCCCGACTGCGGGGGGGTTGATCGGAAAAGGAAATTGGCAGATAACGACAAGCAGAAAATTGAGGCAGAAAATGACCTATAGCTCCATTGTTTTCCACATACCCCATGCATCAAGGATCATTTTAGCAGAAGACCGCCAAAATTTTGTGATCCCGGACACTGAGCTGGATAAAGAGATCCTGCAAATGACCGACCATTACACCGATGAGTTGTTCAATTTGCCGAATGGAAATGTGAAAAGAGTTCTGTACCCGGTAAGCCGTCTGGTGCTCGACCCTGAGCGCTTTTTGGATGACACTCTTGAGCCAATGGCTGATAAGGGAATGGGCGTCATCTATGTGCAAACCGCGGATGGGAAGACACTGCGCCCAAAGGCCGACAGCGAAGCGCGCGCGCGCCTTATCAACACATACTACCAGCCTCATCACCAAAAACTTGCCGCTGCAGTCAACAGGGCTCTTGCCCAAGAGGGCTGCTGTCTCATTATTGATGGCCACAGTTTCCCTGAAAACCCGTTGCCCTTTGAGGCCGACCAAACCTCTGACCGGCCGGATATTTGTATCGGTACCGATGAGTTCCACACGACGGAGTTTCTGGCGAGCGAAGTCGGCCGGCTCTTTGAGCAGGCGGGCTTCAGCGTTGCCTTCAATTACCCTTTTGGCGGAAGCATCGTGCCGAGGGAACACTATCGGATTACACCGGCCGTCAAATCGATCATGATAGAAGTCAACCGAAAGCTTTATATGGATGAGGTCACGGGAGAGAAGCTTCCTGAATTTTCAGATTTCTGCAAAAGATTTCAGGGGCTCCTGATACGGATAGTGCAACGGTTTGAAGATTGACCGTGACCGGTGACCGCGCAAACCAGGCTTGGGGGTCGTACTGAGTTAACCCTCTGATACTTCAGAAATAGTATCAAAAAACGGGATCATTTTTGGCCCTAAACGGCCACTTTTCATGATAAAATAGGCGTTTTAAGAAATGCCCCTTGAAAAATTCATAACGAAATTCTCAAGGCTCTGCATCCGGCCGCGGCAGACACCCCTGGTGAACTGCCTTGTAGGTGCGCATTGAACACGGCAAAGATAACTGTGGGCCTACCTTCCTACCTGTTCCTGTCGATATAGTGTTTTTTCATGCGCGCGCCCTTTTTATTCAACAGGGGGCGCAGCAGCTTGGTCAAAAATGGGAGGTGGAATCCGAGTGTAGCCAACCTTGCCGATTTTTTGGGGATGGCCCTTTCGCGGCGGCCATCCAGGGCACAGTCGAGTATCAGGCCGGCCACTTGCTCCGCGGTACTCATGGGCTGTGAGAAAACATAGTCCGGCACTTCGTCCAGGTCGGTCAGGATAAACCCGGTTTCAATCGGGCCGGGTGCAACCGTTGAAACCGTGACGCCAGTCTCATGCAGCTCCTCGGCCAGCGAGAAGCTGAAACCGCGCAGGCCGAATTTGGTCGCGCAATATGTCGCTTCGTCCGGCATGGGGATCATGCCGGCCAGGGAGGCCACGTTGACGATCGCGCCTTTGCTTTTGAGCAGGTGCGGCAGGGTCAGCTTGGTCATGACGATGGGTGCCTTGAGGTTCACATTGACAATCTGCTCAAGGCTGTCGACGTTGATTTTGGCGAGTTCGCCCCGGTGGTTGAACCCGGCATTGTTGACAAGTACATCCACTCCCTGAAATGCCTCGACAGCGCGCTCCACCACGGTTGCCAGCTGCGCCCGGTCTGTCACGTCGGCCGCCACTGCCAGGGCCCGGTTGCCAAGGGCCCGGGCCAGCTTGTCCAGCATCTCCTGACGCCTGGCGACCAGGACGACATTGGCCCCTTCCTGGTGAAACCGCTGGGCCGCCGCAGCACCCACACCCTCCGAAGCGCCGGTCACGATAACCGTTTTGTTAACAAATCGAGATGCCATTTTTCCTCCTGCACAAAAGTGATGCCTTCATTCAATATCAATCGGCCAATACGATGACGGCCTGCTATGCGGGAAAAACCAGGGCCTTGAAGACTGCTTGAGCTAATACTCCAACGGGCAATCCGGACAGTACTGCTTCCGCCCACACGGTTCACAACGCCCGCCGACCCAAACCTGATCAAACTGATCCATAATGCTCTTCACCATTTCTGGATCGTCAGTTAGAATACCGGATTCAAAATTTCTACGGTTCACACTCTTGGCGCCCATACCTGCACCAGTGAGATTGGCACTGCCTAGATAAGCCCTTTTCCCATCAACAACTACACTTTTGAAGTGAACCCGTGGACAAAGCATACGCTCCAGGCCTTCGATCAAGGCGGGAAATCTATCAAAGTCTTTTCTAAACCTGGGCCCTGGTTCTTTGGCATGTAGCAGCCGAATGGATATGCCCTTCTCTATCATATCGGAAAGCACGCTAAGGAAAGGTGCCATTTTATTGCCTCTCTTCACATACAAGTCCTTGATGTCGGCCGTGGCAATCCACACATACCGGTCGGCTTCAATTACCATCTCTTGAATGACACGGTCGTAGATCGCTTTATCGGATATGAACTCAGTGGGCATGATTTGTATCTTTAGCATTCAAGGGGCGAATAAAACAAGGGGGGAGAGGCAAGCTAAGAGGTCAGATTTCGGAGATCAGGGGGCGGAGTTCAGATAAGGCTTTTAGGCTGAAGACTGAAGACTGAAGGAAAACCAGGGCGTCTGGAATCGGGGGTTGGGAGTCAGGGTTCAGGAAAAGCTATAAGGTGTAAGGAAAACCATGAGGACGGAGATCAGAGGTCAGATAAGGCTTTTAGGCTGAAGACTGA
>Ga0049108_10000205_pt1 | contig 18143 bp, 17 predicted proteins | sample WorMetilPIANOSA2_FD_60020 | JGI IMG/M metagenome (GOLD analysis project Ga0049108, IMG submission 60020) | Marine gutless worms symbiont microbial communities from Max Planck institute for Marine Microbiology, Germany - Olavius ilvae PIANOSA.2 | ecosystem: Host-associated > Annelida > Digestive... | reverse complement strand
CATGCTCAAGCTCGCCGCCACGCAAATCTGGATGCGCCATAATGAGTCCATGACCTAGTCAGTCGCCGCCGAATCCTGCACCCGGCCCGAAGCCGCCGCACGGCCGCGCGGGCCGTGGAAGTATTCGTGCAGCCAGGGGTCCTGCTCGTCCATGAGTTCCGTCATCGTTCCGACCTTAACACGCTTCTCGATCAACGCCGAAATACGGTCGCAGGCGTCGCGCAGGGTGTCCAGATCGTGGGTCACCAGCACGACAGTGACGCCAAGACTAGCGGTCAGACTGCGGATGAGTCTGTCGAATTTGGCCGCCGTGATCGGGTCCAGGCCGGCGGTCGGTTCGTCGAGAAACAGGATTTCGGGATCGAGCGCCAGGGCCCGGGCGAGGCCGGCGCGTTTGCGCATGCCGCCGGACAGCTCCGACGGGTACTTGTTGGCGGCGTCCGGCGGCAGTTCGGCGAGCCCGATCTTCAGCTCGGCGATGTCCTGGCGCAGTTCCACCGGCAGCGCGGTGTGTTCCTTCAACACGGCGTCGACGTTCTCCGCGACGGTCATCGAACTGAACAGCGCGCTGTCCTGAAACAGCATCCCGGTGCGCTCGAGGACCCTTTCCCGCTGTCGCTCACCCATCGTGTCGGTGCGCTCGCCGAGGATCTCGATGGCCCCTGCCGCCGGCCGGATCAGACCGACGATGGTGCGCAGCAGGACGGACTTGCCGGAGCCCGAGCCGCCAACTACGCCCATGACCTCGCCCCGGCGGATGCGGAAATCGAGGTTCTCGTGGATCACGTTCGAGCCGAACTGGGTGCGCAGGCCGGTGACCCGGATGACCACGTCTCCGTCGCCACCGTCCGCCTGGCCGTTGCCCTGCGCCACCGCTCAGACCCCGATGACGGAGAAGAAGATCGAGAACACGGCGTCGATCACGATCACCAGGAAGATCGCGACGACGACCGCCTTCGTCGTGTGCACGCCCACGGATTCGGCGCTGCGCGTGACCTGCAGGCCTTCGAAACAGCCGACCATGGCGATGATGAAGGCGAATATCGGCGCCTTGATCATGCCGACCCAGAAGTGCTGGACCGGGACGGCCGCGTAGAGCTGGCGCGTAAACTGGAAGAAGGTGATGTCCAGCGACGACGTCGCCATCGCCGCGCCGCCCAGCAGACCCATGATGTCGGCGTAGAAGGTGAGCAGCGGCAGCGCCACCATCAGCGCCAGCACGCGCGGCACGACCAGTGCGTCCATCGGGTCGATGCCGATGGTCCGCATGGCGTCGATTTCCTCGTTCACCGTCATCGTGCCGATCTGGGCGGTGAAGGCGCTGCCCGAGCGGCCGGCCACGATGATCGACGTGATCAGGACGCCCATCTCCCGCAGGATGCCGACGCCCACCAGGTTGACCGTGAAGATTTCGGCGCCGAAGCGTCGCAGCTGGTCCGCCCCCTGGAAGGCGAGGACCATGCCAACGAGGAAATTCAATAGCCCGATGATGGGCAGGGCATTGAACCCGGTCGCTTAGATATGGGCGACGAAGGCTACCTTGCGGATGCGCTGCGGATCGATCAGCGCGCGGATCACGACGAGCACGGTGAAACCGAGGAAGTTCAGCAGGCTGCGCGCCTGGTAGAAGAGCCCGTATGTGCCCGCGCCGACGCGGTTGAGCAGCGCAACCAGCGCGCCGGGCGGGGCCGGCGGCTCAGGGCAGGGCACGTCGCGATCGGCGACGGTTTTCAGCAGCGCGGCGACGCGCTCGGGCGCCTGCGACACATCGGCGGCGATGCCGGCCGCCTCCAGGCGCTTCAGCGCGTGATAGACGATCAGGGCGCCGGTGGTGTCGAAAGTCTCGAGCGCCGTGAATTCGAAGCGGACGGCGCTGCCCTGCGGGGGTACGTAGCGCCGCATTTTCTCGAAGATTTCGGCCGCAAAGGCCGTTTCCCAGGCGCCCCCCAGGCGGACGACGATGGCGCCATCGGCCTCGACCATATCGACCGTGGGCGCCGCCGGTTTCGCTGGCGCGTGGTCGCCGGACGAGGTGTCGGATACGGCGCTCATGCCCGCCCTTGATGGCGCACGGGGGCCAGAGCGCCCCATCTTAAGGATTGCGAGCCTAGCCGAACGGCGGACGGCGCGCCAAGCCCTGACTTTCAGCCGGACCGGCCCTGCGCCACGGCAGCAAAAATGCCGCGCCCGGCGGCGGCGGGACGCGGCGCAAACCGTCGACGCCGGCGCTGCGGGCGCCGGCGCGGACTCAACCCTGGCGGGCCTTGAAGCGCGGGTTGGTCTTGTTGATCACGTAGATGCGGCCCCGCCGGCGCACCACTTGGCAGTCCTTGTGGCGTCGCTTCATGGACTTGAGCGACCTGACGACCTTCATGAACCTGTCCTCGCTGCTCGGAGCGCGCGGAACCTAGCGACGCCGCCCCGGCAAGTCAACCGGCGGCCAGGAACCGCGGCCGGCGGGGCGCCGGGGTCCCGCGATCGGGGCCCTGCCGCCAAGGCATGTGCCGTCATAGTGGCGGCACGGCCGCCGGGCGCGGGGGCCCGCGCGCCGCGGGTCTTGCGGCCGGCCCGACACAAGGCCCGGTTAACTTTAACCCATTATAAACACGTGAATTGCAAACTCTCAGAGGCACGCCGCGGGCGCACAGGAATGCGCATGAGGGGACGTAACCGATGGTAATGGATCGGAGGCAATTGGCGAAAGCGATCGACGTGGGCACGAAGTCCACGCTGAACGCCTTCGAAATTGCCAAGAATATCCGGGCGTTGGGCGAGGAGATCGCCGACGACGACCCGAAGGGCAAGATGTTCAAGAACGTTCAGCTTAACAATTCGATCATCTTCAAGGTCATGGAGCGATCGGAGGATGGCCTGAAGTTCAGCGTCGATACGTTGCTCTACTTCCCGTACAACCATGACAATATCTACGAGGGTGGCGACTCCGTCCTGTTCAGCGACCCGGTGTTCTGGGAAAAGGTCAATCTCAAGACGGGCCTGGAGATCGACAACGAAGAAGGGATGGAGATCTTCAACTACGACAAAAAGATCGTAGAGATGCTGAAGACCATTCCGACGCTCGATCCCTTCCTGCTCAAGAACAAGGCGATCCAGCTCGGCATCGACGAGTACATCCACGAGGACTACTTCAACATCAGCCTCGACGAGTGGAACAAGATCCAGGCGCCAATCCGCCAGAAGATCAAGGCGCTGGTCGAGAAGGCACTGGGCGTGGGCGGCGACGGCGCCTCGACGCCGCGCCTGTCGCAGATCGAGAGCCACATCACCAAGTTCCTCAACAAGATCTGGGAAGCGCGCGACATCGACGGCATCGAGGACTTCGTGCTCAGCCTCGACATCAAGCCGGAGAAGGCGCCGGAGCTGTTCTTCGCCTGGAAGGCGCTGTGCTACTACGAGGTGCAGTTCCGAGGGCTAATGCGCGACCTGCGCCAGTTTTATTCCTGGGTCGGCAACCCGGTGGATTCGACCCCCACCGACATCGCCCAGATGCCGTTCGTCGACCGCGAGGAGCTGATGCGCAGCCTGCGCCAGCTCCGCTATACCCTCCGCAACGGCTTCAAGCGCGTCTACAGCATCTTCCAGGAATACGAAGAGAGCTATCAGCAGTTCATCGCCAAGGGCGAGCCCGAGCGCTTCAAGGTCTACCTGTCGCGCGCCGACGAGCATTACATGCACATCGCCGGCTGCCTGAGCGGCCACGCCCACGCGATCAGCCTGTGGCGCGACGCGACCGAGCGGCACAATACCTTCCGCCTGCCCGGACCGGCGCACGCCGAGGTCTTCCAGTCGTTCCTGCAGATGTTCAACGTGCAGAACGAGGCGTACACCCGCGACTCCAAAGTAGCGGCGACCGGCTAGGTCCGGCGGCGACGCCTCCCTGGCAGCCAGCGGCGGCCCCCTTCGGGGCCGCCGCTAGCGTTTGCGCAGGCTATACTCGGCCGCGGGACCCCGCCATGCCGCTCACCAACCGCGTCACGCCTTTCGGCGAGATCGTCGCCCACCCGGCGCGGGGGCGGCTGATGGGCAATCGCGGCATCCTGCACGACGCCGAGCGCCGGTTCGGAACCGCACGCTGGCGCCACCCCCACTGGGTTGCCTGCCGGCTGGCGTTCAAGGGGCGCCACCGCGCGGTCATGACGCCCGGCCGCTATACCGAGCTGTTCTTTCTGGACGAGGCGGTGGCGCTGGCCGCCGGGCACCGTCCCTGCGCCGAGTGCCGCCGCGACGCCTTCCGCGCCTTCCAGGGCGCCTGGCGGGCCGCCTACGGGGCCACGCCGCGGGCGGGGGAAATCGACCGGGTGCTGCACCGCGACCGCGTCGTCCCGCGCACCCGCCTGCAGCGGCGCTGTCCCGGCGTCCTGGGTGGGCTGCCGGACGGGACCCTCGTCGCCCTGCCGGACGCGCCCGGGACGGCCTGGCTGGTCTGGCGGGGCCGCCTGTGGCCGTATGACCCCGGCGGCTACGGCGCGGCCGTGACCGCGGCGGCCGGATCGGCGGTCGAGGTCCTGACCCCGGCCGCGACGGTGGACGTGCTGGCCGCGGGCTACGTCCCGGAGGTCGCCACGGGCTGACGCTCCAATGCTCGCCGCACCGCGTCGGTGACCGCGGCGACGCCGTCGCTGCCGCCCTGCTCGAACGGGTGCAGGTCGCCGCCGGCAAACGCCGCGCGCACGGCGCCGTCGAGCAGGCGCCCCGCGGTCGCGGCGGCCGGCGCCTCGTGCCGCTCGGCCAGCCAGTCGAGCATCATCGCCGCCGACAGGAACATGGCCGTCGGGTTGGCCCGACCCGTGCCGGCGATGTCCGGCGCCGTGCCGTGGCAGGGCTGGAACACGGCGTGGTCGGGGCCGATGTCGGCCGACGGCGCCATGCCCATGCCGCCCATCAGGCCGGCGCCCATATCCGAGAGGATGTCGCCCAGGAGGTTCTCCGTCACCATGACGTCGAAGGCCCAGGGCTGGGTGACCAGCTTCAGCGCCGCCGCGTCGACATAGGCGTGGCGCGCCACGACGTCCGGGAAGTGGCGTGCCTGGGCGTCGAACACGCCGCGAAAGAAGGCGAAGGAACGGAAGATGTTGGCCTTGTCGACGCAGGTCACCTCGCCCGCGCGGCCCGCCGCCCGGCGCTTGCGCGCCAGATCGAAGGCGAAGTCGAACAGCCGCTCCGAGGCGGCGCGGGTGATCGTCAGCGTGTCCTGCGCGGTATCGCCGGTCACGGTGCCGGTGTCGCGGCCGGCGAACAGCCCTTCGGTCTGCTCGCGGATCAGCACCACGTCCAGGTGCTGCGCCCGGGGGTCCGCCAGCGGCACGCGCATGCCGGGATAGGTGACGATCGGCCGCACGCCGGCGAACAGCGCGAAGCGCTCGCGCAGGTCGACCTGCGGCGCGATCTCGCGGCCGTCGGGATAGCGCACCGCCGGGTCGCCCATGGCGCCGAGCAGGATCGCGTCGGCCCCGGCGGCGGCGGCGACCGAAGCTTCCGGCAGCGCCTCGCCGGTGGCGCGAAAATGGTCGGCGCCGGCCGGCAGCGAGGTGAAATCGAAGCTGAGCCCGTCGAGCGAGGCCGCCAGGTCCTCCAGCAGCACGATGCAGGGGTCCATGACTTCCGGCCCGATGCCGTCGCCGGGAAACACCGCGATCTTGAGCGTGCTGTTGGACGATGGTTGAACCAAGACTTCCCCCATGACGCGTACCCGGCGACGCCGGGCCGCCGCGAGAGTGGCAATCCGCGCCCGTCCAGGCAAGCCCGGCAATGCCGACGTGGTGCCGTTCGCCCCCGGGCTTGCTAGAGTCCGCCCCAAGGAGGCGCCCCAGGCGCCCATCCGCGAGCCGATCACGCGGCGGGCCGTGAGCGCCGGCCGTCATTAGGGAGAGCAGCCATGACCAGCGACTTCTTCGGGCTCGACGCGCCCATTTCCTACGAAGGCCCCGAAAGCACGAACCCGCTGGCCTACCGCTGGTACGACCCCGAGAGGGTCGTGCTGGGCCGCACTATGGCCCAGCACCTGCGCTACGCGGTCTGCTATTGGCACACCTTCTGCTGGCCCGGCACCGACCCGTTCGGCCAGGGCACGCTGAAGCGGCCCTGGATGAACGGCGCCGACCCGATGGACGCGGCGCGGGAGAAGGCCGACGTGGCGTTCGAGATGTTCCACCTGCTGCGGGCGCCGTACTTCACCTTCCACGACATGGACGCGGCGCCCCAGGGCGCTACGCTGAGCGAGTTCAAGGCCAACCTGCGCGCCATCGCCGAGGTCTTCGAGCGCAAGATGGCGGAGACCGGCGTCGGCCTGTTGTGGGGCACGGCGAACCTGTTCTCGCACCCGCGCTACATGTCGGGCGCGGCGACCAACCCGGACCCGGACGTCTTCGCCTACGCCGCGGGCCAGGTGCGCAACTGCCTGGAGGTGACGCACGACCTGGGCGGCGAGAACTACGTGCTGTGGGGCGGCCGCGAGGGCTACGAGACGATCCTCAACACCGACATGGGGCGTGAGCTCGACCAGCTCGGCCGCTTCCTCAGCCTCGTCATCGAGCACAAGCACAAGATCGGCTTCACGGGCACCATCCTGATCGAGCCGAAGCCGCGCGAGCCGACCAAGGAGCAGTACGACTTCGACGTCGCGGCGGTCTACGGCTTCCTCACGCGCTACGGCCTGACCGACGAGGTGCGGGTCAACATTGAAGCCAACCACGCCATCCTCGCTGGCCACTCCTTCGAGCACGAGATCGCGCTGGCCCTCGCGCTTGGCATCTTCGGCTCCCTCGACATCAACCGCGGGGACTATCAGTCGGGCTGGGACACCGACCAGTTTCCCAACTCGGTGCCGGAGGTGGCGCTGGCGCTCTTCCACATCCTCAAGGCCGGCGGCTTCACCACGGGCGGGCTCAACTTCGACGCCAAGCTGCGGCGCCAGTCGATCGACCCGCTGGACCTGCTGCACGCCCATGCCGGCGGCATGGACGTCGGCGCCCGCGCGCTGCTGTGCGCCGCCCAGGCCATCGAGGACGGCCGCATGGCGGCCTACGTCGACGAGCGCTACGCCGGCTGGGACGGCGCCGAGGGCCAGGCGATCCTGGCCGGCCAGCGCAGCCTCGAAGACCTCGCCCAGCGCGCCGAGGAGTCGAACGTCGACCCGGCGCCGCGCTCGGGCCAGCAGGAATACCTGGAGAACCTGTTCAACCGGTACGTTTGACGGGGTGGGGGGCACAACAGCGGGGCTGCCGCACGCGGGGCCCCTGTGACGAGTTGCTGTAGCCAAATCGGCCGACGCAAGTGCTCGGTCTGTGTGCGCAATTTGGCCGTGGACAACCGCTGCGGCGGCTCGGCGCGCCACTCCGACCAACCCTGGGGTTTGGGCCTTTAGGTGGACGGGATGCAATGACCCGCCGTAACGCAGCACGCCGCATAGTGTGGCACGCGAGAGTTTGGTGCCGCCGCGCGCGACGCTGGGCCCGCCGCAGAAGAGATGCTGCCCTTGGCATGCTGCTCTTGTGCGCTCCGATCCTTGGCGTCCTCTGGGTGACGGGATTGCCTGGCAGTAGGACGCCAGACTTCGTCAATCTGGCGATCCAGGCGGATTGCATGGTCGCCACGGAGGCCACAGTGCACGTCCAGGTACCAGAGCCACAAACACGGGAAAGAGACCTCAAGGCAACGGCGTCTCAGGCTCGCGTAGCCATTCAGTTGCTGCCGGCACTCTGGCACGGCGGCGACCCGCCTTGCACGAGTGTCGCCATAGCCGCAGACGAAGACCTGATTGAACCGGCGATCATTGTTGGTGGCGAGGACGTGCCAACGGCCCCGCCCCTGTGGTTCTACGTCGACGCGATTCGAGGCTACGGCGAAAAGCCTGTGACCGCTCGGAGCGGTCCGAATGGCACGACGATCGACGTCAGGGGAGCGGCATTGACCGGTTTCGCAGGGGCGGTGACTTTTGAACTAGCTGGAGCCGTAGAGCGCACGAGTATCTCAACGTCGACACTCTCGATGTCTCTTCTTCTTCAGGGCTTCGGCTCCGACTCGGACTTGCCCTTATCGGTCGGAGCATCGATCGTGATGCCGCCAGACCATCGCCTGATCCAAGACATCTCCATACCTGCACCGGTCAACGTCCTCGCCACCAACCGAGGGCCGCGCTACGAATTCCGCCTTAGCGAGAGCCAGCTCGACAACACGGCCAACGCGGCGCACTGGGTAAGTCTTCATGCCGTAATCGAGGACACCGTCTGGGCCAAGTGGCAGGAGTACTTGTTGTTCGTGTTCTCGGGACTGTTCGGGTTCGGCGTCGGCTTCTTCTTTGAAGCGCTGCTCTCTCGCCGATCCGCGGCAGCCCGGAGTTAGCGCCGCCCAGTTCGCAGTTACCGGCCCACATCGGCCGGCCCTGTTCCCCCTGAATCACCCCGCGCACGTGATCCGCGCCCTTCTCCGCGATCATGATTGTCGGCGCGTTGGTGTTGCTGCTGACCAAGAGCGGCATCACCGAGGAGTCGATGACGCGCAAGCGCTCGAGGCCCCTCACCTTGAGCGTCGGGTCAACGACGGCCATGGCGTCGGTGCCCATCTTGCAGGTGCCAACTGGGTGGTAGTCGGTCTTCGCCGTCTTGCGCGCGTAGGCGGCAATCTCGTCGTCGGTCTGCACGTCCGGCCCCGGGTGGCGCTCGGCCAACACGTAGGGCTCGAACGCCGGCTGGGCCATGATCTCGCGCGCCAGACGTAACCCTTTGATCGATATTGCCTTGTCGTACGGGTCGCCCCAGTAGTTGGGGTCGATCGCGGGCGGCGTGCGCGGGTCGGCGTCGCGCAGCGTGACGCTGCCCCTCGCGCGCGGCCGCAGGAACGCCGTGTTCAGCGTGACGCCGCAGCCCTTGAGCTTCTCGACGCCCGCCTCCAGGCCGGCACCCAACAGGAAGTGCATCTGGATGTCGGGCGAGCGCGCGCTCTCATCCGCGTACCAAAAGCCGCCGGCGTCGATCAGCGTCGAGGCGACGGGTCCATGGCGGAACAGGATGTACTCGATCCCCGCCCACAGCATCTTGTGGGGCTGGCTGTGCTTGTCGTAGCTGAAGTTGCCGGTGAGCTCGCTGATTACGTAGACGTCGATGTGGTCCTGCAAGTTGCGGCCGACGCCCGGCAGGTCGTGCACCACGTCGATGCCGAGAGCCTTGAGCTCGTCGGCCGGGCCGATGCCCGAGAGCATGAGCAGCTTGGGCGAGCCGATGGCGCCGGAGGTCACCAGCACCTCGCGGTCCGCGGTCGCGCGCTTGGTCTTGCCGCCCTGGACGTACTCGACGCCCGTGGCGCGGCCGTCCTCGACGACGATGCGCGTCGTCTGGGCGCGCAGCTCGACCGTGTGGTTCGGCCGGCCGCGGATCGGCCAGATGTAGCCGACGGCGGCGCTGCAACGGCGCCGGTGGCGGTTGGTCAGCTGGTAATAGCCGCAGCCGTCCTGCTGCGCGCCGTTGAAATCCGGGTTGAACGGCAGGCCGGCCTGCTGGGCGGCGCGCAGGAACACTTTCGACATCATGTGCGGCGAGGCCGGGTCGGAGACGCCCAGCGGCCCGCCCGAGTTGTGCCACGTGTTGTGGAACCGCTCGTTGTCCTCGGCGCGCTTGAAGTAGGGCAGCACGTCGGCGTAGGTCCAGCCGGCACAGCCGTGTTCGGCCCACGCGTCGTAGTCCTTGGCGTTGCCGCGGGTGTAGATCATGGCGTTGATCGAGCTGCCGCCGCCCAGCACCTTGCCTTGCGGGTACCACATCTCGCGGCCGCCGATTTCGCCCTGCGGCGCGGTCGCGTAGCCCCAGTTGTGGGCCTTGCCGGTCATCTTGGCGAAGCCGGCCGGCATGTGGATGTAGGGGTGCAGGTCGCGGCCGCCGGCCTCGAGCAGCAGGACGGAGACATCGGGGTCGGCACTCAGCCGGTGGGCGAGGACGCAGCCGGCCGGCCCCGCACCGACGATGACGTAATCGGCCACGGCAGGGTCGCGCCGCAGTTCAGATCCGCACTTCGGTCTGAGGGTCGAACAGCACCGCCTTCGACATGTCGACCATGAAGTGGCCGTTCTCGCCCGCGCGGGTCACCGTCTCGGCGCGCAGCCGCGCCACCGCCTCGACGCCGCCCAGGCGGATCACGGCGAGCGTGTCGGCGCCAGTCGGCTCGGTGACCTCGACGTGCGCGGTCATTTCGTGGTGGTGGCCGGTGTGGCTGTCCGCCGAATTCGGGTCGCTCAGGCTCTCCGGCCTGAGGCCCAGGATGACGTTGCGCTCGAGATAGGAGCTGGCGCTGTTCGACGGCTCGTGCAGCGGCAGGTGCGTCGTCGAGCCGTCGGAGCGCTCGAGCGCCACGACGACCGAGCCGTTGGCCTGTCCGAGCTTCGCCGGGATCAGGTTCATCGACGGCGAGCCCATGAAGTCGGCGACGAAGGTGTTGGCCGGCGTGTTGTAGATCTCCGCCGGCGAGCCGACCTGCTGCAGGATGCCGTCCTTCAAGACCGCGATCTTGGTCGCCAGCGTCATCGCCTCGATCTGGTCGTGGGTGACGTAGACGATCGTCGTGCCCAGGCGCTGGTGCAGCTTCTTGATCTCGGTGCGCATCTCGACGCGCAGCTTGGCGTCCAGGTTCGACAGCGGCTCGTCGAACAGGAAGATCTTGGGGTCGCGCACGAGACACCGGCCCATGGCGACGCGCTGGCGCTGGCCGCCGGAGAGCTGCGAGGGCTTGCGGCTCAACAGCTGCTCGATCTGCAGCATCTTGGCGACCTCGCCGACGGCCGCGTCGCGCTCGGCCTTGGGTACGCCGCGCATCTCCATGCCGAAGGAGATGTTCTGGGCCACCGACATGTTGGGGTAGAGCGCGTAGGACTGGAACACCATGGCGATGTCGCGCTTGGAGGGGTGCAGCTCGTTGACGCGGTTGCCGTCGATGCGGATCTCGCACTCGGAGATCGATTCCAGCCCGGCAATGGTGTTCAACAACGTCGACTTGCCGCAGCCCGACGGGCCGACGAGGACGAGGAAGCCGCCCTCCTCCATCTCGATGTCGATGCCCTTCAGCACGTCGACGGCGCCGAACCGCTTTTCGAGACTGTCTATGGCTAGAAAGGACATCGCTCTTACCCCTTGACCGCGCCGGCCATCAGGCCGCGCACGAAGTAGCGGCCGGCGACGATGTAGACCAGCAGCGTCGGGAACGCTGCCAGGATCGCGCCGGCGAAGTGCACGTTGTATTCCTTCACGCCCGTCGACGAACTCACCAGGTTGTTGAGCGCCACCGTCATCGGCTGGGAGTCGAAGTCGGCGAACGAGGCGCCGAACAGGAAGTCGTTCCAGACGTTGGTGAACTGCCAGATCACCGTGACGACGATGATCGGACCGGAGCTGGGCAGCAGGATGCGGTAGAAGATCTGGAAGAAGTTGGCGCCGTCCATCTGCGCCGCCTTGACGAGTTCGGTGGGGAACGCGGCGTAGTAGTTGCGGAAGAACAGCGTCGTGAAGCCCAGGCCGTAGACCACGTGCACCAGCACCAGGCCCCAGGTCGTGCCGGCGATGCCGATGAAGCCGAGCACGCGCGCCATCGGGATCAGCACGATCTGGAACGGGATGAAGCAGGCGAACAGCATCAGCGCGAAGATGATGCTGTCGCCCTTGAAGCGCCATTTGGTCAGCACGTAGCCGTTCAGCGCGCCCAACAGCGTGGCGATGATCACCGCCGGCACGACCATCTTGATCGAGTTCCAGAAGTAGGGTGCCAAACCCGTCGGCTGCACGCCGATCTGCGCCTGGTTCCAGGCGCTGAGCCACGGCGCGATCGTGAAGGCCTGCGGGAACGCCAGCATGTTGCCTTCGCGGATCTCGTCGAGCTCCTTCAACGAATTCACCACCATGACGAACAGCGGCAGGAGGTAGTAGACGACGAAGACCAGCAGAATCGCGTAGATCAGCGCCCGCGTCAGCCGACCGGTGCGGACCGCGGTGTCGGGTGTGCTAATCGCCATCGCGATGCTCCCGCAGCTCGGCAAACAGGTAGGGGATGATGATCGCCGCGATCATCATCAGCATGATCACGGCCGAGGCGGCACCGATGCCCATCTGGTTGCGCGTGAAGGTGTAGGAATACATGAAGGTCGCCGGCATCTCGGTTGCGCGGCCGGGGCCGCCGCCGGTCAGTGCCACGACCAGGTCGTAGGACTTGATCGCCATGTGGGCGAGCACGACGAAGGCCGAGAGGAACGCCGGCCGCAACTGCGGGATGATGATGCGGCGGTAAAGCTGAAAGTTCGAGGCGCCGTCGATCTGTGCCGCCTTGACGATCTCGTTGTCGATGCCGCGCAGGCCGGCCAGGAACATCGCCATGACGAAGCCCGAGGTCTGCCAGACCGCGGCGATGACGATGGTGTAGATCGCCATCTGGCGGTCCTAGATCCAGTCGAACTCGAAGGTCGTCCAGCCCCAGTTGATCATCGTCTGCTCGAGGCCGATGCCGGGGTCGAGGAACCACTTCCACGCCGTGCCGGTGACGATGAAGCTGAGTGCCATCGGGTAGAGATAGAGCGGCCGCAACACGCCCTCGCCGCGGATCTTCTGGTCGAGCAGGATCGCCAAGCCGAGGCCGATGACGGTGCAGATGACGATGTAGAGCCCGCCGAAGATCGCCAGGTTGGTGACCGCCGTGTCCCAGTGGCTCAGCCGGAACAGCTTGCCGTAGTTCTCGAAGCCGATCAGGTCGAATTTCGGCAGGATGCGCGAGTTGGTGAACGACAGGTAGACGGTGAAGACGATGAAGCCGTAGACGAACAACACGATGGCCGCAAAGCTCGGCGCCAACACCAGCCGCGGCAGCGCTTGTTGCGCCCAGCCGCGAATGGAACTGCCCTGATCCGCTACGAAGGCCACGCCCGTATCCCCCGATATCCGGCGCTGGTGACGGACGGCCCCGGAACGCCGGGGCCGTCCGTTCCGTACGTTACTTCGCCGCGTCGACGGCGTTGACCAATTCCTCGGCGGCCGTCGCGGAGTCGTACTCGCCGTTGAAGTGCGCGGTGATGACGTCGTACATCGCATTCTTCACCGACGCGGGCGCCGAGTGGCCGTGGGCCATGGAGCCGAACAGCGTGCCGTTGCCGTTGGCCTCGGCCAGGTCCTTCATGCCCTTCTTGCCGCAGTCGTCGAACGCCGCGTTCGAGACGTCGGTGCGCGCCGGCACCGAGCCCTTGACGACGTTGAACGCCGACTGGAACGACGGCGACATGATGGCGCTGGCCAGCTGGACCTGCGCGCCCTGACGGTCGCTGCCGACCGCGAACATGGCGAACTGGTCGGAGTTGAATGTCACGGTGCCCTGGGTGCCGGGATGGCGGAAGCAGACGAAGTCGACGCCGGGCGTCTTGCCGGCGTTCAGGAACTCGCCCTTGGCCCAGTCACCCATCATCTGCATGCCGGCCTTGCCCTCGATGACCATGGCGGTCGCGAGGTTCCAGTCGCGGCCGGAGAAGTTGTCGTCGACGTAGGAGCGCAGCTTGGCCATGCGGTCGAACACCGTCTTCATGGTGTCGGAGCCCAGTGCGCCCTCGTCGAGGTCGACCATCGACGCCTTGTAGAAGTTGGGGCCGCCGGTCGCCATGACGACGGCGTCGAAGATAGTCGCGTCCTGCCAAGCCTGGCCGCCATGGGCGAGCGCCACGTAGCCGGCGCCCTGGATCTTGTCCAGTGCGGCGACCAACTCGTCCCAGTTGGTCGGCTGGCCGAGGCCCAGCTCGTCCATGATCTTCTTGTTGGCCCAGACCCAGTTGGTCGAGTGCACGTTGACCGGGGCCGAGATCCACTGGCCGTCGTACTTGGCGAAGCGCTGCAGCGCCCCCGGCACGACGTTGTCCCAGCCTTCCTTGGCGGCGACGTCGTTGAGGTCGGCGAGCGCCCCCTCGGCGGCCCAGTCCTGGATGTCGAAGCCCAGCATCTGGACGGCGGTCGGCGGATTGCCGGCCGTGACGCGGGCACGCAGCACGGTCATCGCCTCGGTGCCGCCGCCGCCGGCGACGGGCATGTCCTGCCAGGTGACGCCCTGGGCCTCCAGGTCCTCCTTGAGGACGTTCAGCGCGGCCGCTTCGCCGCCCGACGTCCACCAGTGCAGGACCTCGACCTCCTCGGCCGCCTGGGCGACGCCCAGGCCCGCCGCGACGCTCAGAACTGATTTCAATTCCGTACCAAGTCTCCTCCTCTTCTTTCGAGTTTTGACGAATGAAGCCTCACATTTCGCCATGTGCCGGCCGGCGGCTGTGCCGGCCAGCGGTTGCCGAGGCACGCCCCATCGGCGGGTGCCTGCCTCCCGTTTGACCTTGTCGCGATTAGGTACTGTAACGTTTTGGATGCCGTCCCGTTTTGCATCCCGCGCCCGGCCCGGATCTTCGCCCGTTGCCGCGCGCGGGGCATCGCCCACCGGCGGTGCCGCGCCTCCGTCCATGTCGATGTCGAGCCGGTTCGGTCCGTCTCGCTGCGGTTCGCCGACGGGCTCTCTCCCGAAGCCGTCGCGGCCGCTGTTATCGTAATACGCCGTGCCGATGTCAGTCCCAAGTCCGGCGCAGCGGCGCCAGGGACCAGCACCCGCGGGCGGCGAAGTATACGCATATTCCGCCACAGTCCAATGCCGGGATGCCGGGCGGCCGGGACCGGCCGCGACAGCCCCACCCGCCCACTCATGCCGCCGCCTCCGCGATTTCCAGGCCCATGGTGGCGTCGCGGAACAGCGCCGCCGGCATGGGTTTGAGGTCGTTGGCGACCCTCAGCGGCACGTCGCTGGCGGCCAGCACGTCGCGCTCCAGCTCGACGCCCGGCGCCACTTCCGTGACCTCCAGGCCCTCGGCGCCCAGGCGCATGACGCAGCGCTCCGTCACGTAGGTCACGTGCTGGCCCTGCTCCCGCGCGCGCCGGCCGCTGAACGAGACGTGCTCGACCTCGTCGACCAGCTTCCTGACCTTGCCCTCGGCGTCGATGCTGAGGCCGCCGTCGGCGACGCTCAGCCTGGCCCCGGCGGTGAAGTACCCGGCGAAAACGATGCGCGGGGCGCGCGCGGTGATGTCGACGAAGCCGCCGGCCCCGGCGGTGACCTGCGGCCGCGCCGCGAGCTTCGAGACGTTGACGCTGCCGTGGCGGTCGATCTCCAGGAACGACAGCAGGGAGGCATCGAAGCCACCGCCCTGGAAGTAGGTGAACTGCTGCGGCGACGGCACGATGGCCTCGGCGTTGGCGGCGCAGCCGAATTCGAAGCCCAACAGCGGCACGCCGCCGACCGCGCCCTGCTCGATGACCCAGGTGACGGCACCGTGCTGGCCCTCCTCCAGGAGGATGCGCGGCACGTTGGCGGCGATGCCGAAACCGATGTTGACGGCGTCGCCGTGGCGCAACTCCTGCGCCACCCGCCGGGCGATGACCTTCTCCGGGCCGAAGTCCGGCACCTCGAAGCTGGCCTCGGGATGACGGATCTCGCCGCTGATCGCCGGGTCGTAGGGCGTCTGCGTGGTCTGCCACTGCTCCGGGTCGACGACGACGACGTCGACCAGCACGCCCGGCACGTGGACCTCGTAGGGCCTCAGCGACCCGGCCTTGGTCAGGCGCTTGACCTGGGCGATGACGATGCCGCCGTTGTTGCGGGCGGCGAGCGCCTGGTCGAGCGCGCCGAGATAAGCGCCCTCGTGCTCCCAGGCGATGTTCCCGCGCTCGTCGGCGGTGGTGCCGCGGATGATCGCGACCTGGGGCACGAGCGTCGGGAAGTACAGCCAGGTGGCGCCGTCGAAGTCGACCTTGCGCACGATGGGCGCCGCCGCGGCGCGGCCGTTCATGGCACAGCCCTGGCGGTCGGGATCGACGAAGGTGTCGAGGCCGACCTGGGTCAGCACGCCCGGCCGTTTTGCCGCGGCGTCGCGCACCATGTCGTAGAGGATGCCGCTGGGCACGTTGTAAGCCGGGATCGCGTCGTCGACGATCAGCCGCCAGATCTCCGGCATGGGCAGCGACGACGGCCCCGACGGGTACGACCCGGCGATCACGCGGGCCAGCAGTCCGGGCTTGGCAATGTGATCGATGCCCTTGATGCCGTACATGTCGCCGGCGGCGATCGGGTGCAGCGTGGTCAGGCCGCGCGGGGCCCCGGTCGCGTCGAAGCGCTCGCCGATGGCGCGCAGCACCCGGTCCGGGCAGCCGAGCCCGCTCGACGCGCTGACCGTGACCACGGCGCCGTCGGGGATCAGCTCCGCGGCCCGGTCCGCACTGACGATCTCGACCATCGGTTCAGCCCGAATTCGCGACGACATCGCTGTCGTCCTGGGCGCGGATCGCGTCGATCAGGCCCCAGGCGAGGGCGTCCGCCATGCTCTCAGACCTCCGCTGGCGCCGGGCCGCAGGTGCCGCGCACGACCAGCGAGGGCGCCACGATCTCCTCCTCGGCCGGCTCTTCCGGGTGGGCGACGCGGCGCAAGAGCGCGGTCGCGGCGCGCCGGCCCAGCTCGCGCGGGTGCACGGCGACGGTCGACAGTGGCGGCAGGGTGTAGCGCGCGCCGGCGACGTCGTCGAAGCCGACTACGCTGAAGTCCTCGCCTGCTGCCAGCCCGGCCGCGTGCAGCGCGTCGAGCACGCCGAAGGCGACGACGTCGCTGAAACACAGCGCCGCGGTCGGTGCCTGCTCGAGCGCCAGCGCGGCGCGCAGGGCCTTGACCCCGCCACCGCGGTTGAGCGGCGCCTGGATAATGAGCTCCGGCGCCGGCGCCTGACCGGCGCCCGCGAGCGCCGCGCGGTAGCCCGCCACGCGCTCGGCCGTGACGACGGTAGCGTCGCTGCCGCCCAGGAAGGCGATGCGGCGGTGGCCGAGGGCCAGCAGGCGCTCGGTCGCCATGCGCGCGCCGAGGGTATTGTCGGGCACCACGGCCCCCAGCCTGGCACCGGGGATCCGACGCATCACCTGGATGACGGGTGCACGCCAGTCGGCGAGCGCGGCGGCCTGGCCCGCGTCGCTGCCCATCGCGGGACACAGAATGAAACCCGCGGCGCCGTGCTCGCGCATGGTCGTCATGACCTGGCGCTGCCGCGCCGGGTCCTCGCTCGTATTGGCCATCAGCGCGACGAAGCCGGCGTCGGCCAGGGCCTCCTCGAGGCCGACGGCGAGCTCGGCGAAGAACGGGTTGGTCAGGTCGTTGATGACCAGCGCCACCAGGTCGCTGGCGCTGCGCCGCAGGTTGGCGGCGCTGCGGTTGTAAACATAGCCCAGCCGCTCGATCGCCACCTCGACCTTGGCCCGCGTCTCGCGCTTGACCAGCGGACTGTCGCGCAGCACCAGGGACACGGTCGAGCGCGACACGCCGGCGGCGCGGGCGAGGTCGGTCACGGTGACGCGGCCGGAGCGGTTTGCCGTCACGGGCGCCGCTCGCCCAACGTCTGCGCTGTCGGTCGCTGCCGTCATGTTTTCTTAGATCGATCCAAGCACAAAGACGCACACTGGCCAGCTTCGGGAGCCACCTGTCTTTCAGTCCTAGTCAGGGATCGCCAATGAGTCGCGCAATGCGACACTCTGCGCCTCCTCCTCGTCACCGGGCCTCCTCGGCCTTCGTATTGGATCGATCCAATAGATGCTTGCGGCCTGTGAGTCAAGCGGTTGTGGCCCTCGACTGCGCCTTACGAAAACGCGACTCGGTGTCGAGTAGCGCAGCTCGGCGTTCGGTTTTCTGTCGCCGGCACCATTGGTGCCTGGAGGTCGGCAATCCGCGACCAGAGCTATCGGAAATAGGCAATCTCCGCCTCGGCATCGGGTCGGTCGATCGCGATGGCGGCAGCAGCAGCCGGGCATTGGACGTCGCCAAACCTGATGGCGCGAGCCAACAATTCGGGATAGTCCACCAGGGCTGCCGCACGAACGCGAAGGTCACGCCCCGCCTCCGAATTGAAGAGTTCGACGAACGCGCGCAGCGTGAGGCGCGCTGCGCCGAAATCGCCGATCTGTGCCTCGATCAACAAGACCTGCGCCAATGCCTCGGCTCGCGTTAGCGCAAAGGTGTCCTCTTCGGCCAGGGACCGCCATTTGTCGAGCAAGGGCCCTAGAGCGTGATCGTTTTAGGCGGAAGCGTAGCCGGCGTTTGCGAAGAAGGCGGC
>Ga0049108_10000202_pt1 | contig 18543 bp, 22 predicted proteins | sample WorMetilPIANOSA2_FD_60020 | JGI IMG/M metagenome (GOLD analysis project Ga0049108, IMG submission 60020) | Marine gutless worms symbiont microbial communities from Max Planck institute for Marine Microbiology, Germany - Olavius ilvae PIANOSA.2 | ecosystem: Host-associated > Annelida > Digestive... | reverse complement strand
TGCGCCGCCTTCTTCGCAAACGCCGGCTACGCTTCCGCCTAAAACGATCACGCTCTAGCAGAGAAAGCGCCGCGCGCTCGACCGGCCCGGTACCTCGCGTTCCCGTCCTGCCCCTGTCACGCTACGCTTCCCGGTACGAAACCCCGCCCGGCACGGAAGCCCCATGGCCGAACTGGTCCTCGAGAGCGTCAGCAAGCACTTCGGCGACATGCCCGCCGTCGACGCCGTCGACCTGCGCGTGCGCGACGGCGAGTTCCTGGCGCTGCTGGGCCCGTCGGGCTGCGGCAAGACGACGATCCTGCGCCTGGTCGCGGGCTTCGAGGAGGTCAGCGCCGGGCGCGTGCTGTTCGACGACCGGGTCGTGTCCGATGCCCAGACCCACGTGCCGCCGGAGCGCCGGCGCGTCGGCATCGTCTTCCAGTCCTACGCGCTGTGGCCGCACATGTCGGTCGCCGGCAACGTCGGCTACCCGCTGAAGGTCGCCGGCGTGCGCGGCGACGCGCTCAAGCAACGGGTCGCGGCGGCGCTCGACGTCGTCGGGCTGACCGGCTTCGCCGAGCGGCGCCCGGCCGACATGTCGGGCGGCCAGCGCCAGCGCGTCGCCCTGGCCCGCTGCCTCGTCATGGAGCCGACGCTGATGCTGTTCGACGAGCCGCTGGCCAATCTGGACGTGCACCTGCGCGCGGCCATGGAAGCGGAGTTCGTCGACTTTCACCGGAAGACCGGCACGACGATCGTCTACATCACCCACGACCAGGCCGAGGCCATGGCGATGGCCGACCGCATCGCCGTCATGGACGCCGGCCGCATCGTCCAGCTGGCCGCGCCGGAGACGCTCTACGCCGAGCCGGCGACGGCGATGGTCGCCGACTTCATCGGCCAGGGCGTGGTCGTCGACGGCGAGGTCGAGGGCGCCGGCGAGGCCGGCTGCGCCCGCATTGCGCTGTTCGGCCAGTCGAGCGTCGTGCGCTGCGCCGACGGCCAGCCGTCCGGCCCCGCCCGCGTCAGCCTGCGCCCCGAGGGGCTGCGGCTGACCGACGACGGCGGCTTCGCGGCGACCATCGAGCGCACGACCTACAAGGGCGGCACCTACGCCGTCGAGGCGCGCCCGCACGTGGCGCCGGAAATGCCCGTGCGGTTGAGCCTTGCGCGTTCGCCCGCGGCCGGCGCAGAGGTGCGCATCGCCATCGACGACGCCTGGGTGATCCCCGGGTAGCGCACGTCCGCGTAGGCGTGGCCACGCGAGCCGCACGAACCGCTGAGCGCGAGGTCCTAGCCTCGCGCCGCGGCGGCCTGTCGTGACACCCCATGAACTACACAATAGCATTATACTATACTATATGAGCCAAAGGCAAGCAATTTGCTTGACAACACTGCAGCATTTTGCTACATCTCTGTCATGGTCGACCTGCGGTTCACTCGCAGTGCTATTCGCAGCCTGCGGCGCTTCGCGAAGGGCGACCCAAAGTCCGCCGCTGCATTGCGCGCGGCGATCGACCGGCTGGCCGCGGACCCGGCGCTGGATGTGGCCCGGCTGCAAGGCCGGGAGGGATTTCGCCTGCGCGTCGGCGGCTACCGCGCGATCTTCACGCGCGACGGAGACACGATCACTGTGGTCGATGTCGGCCTGCGTGGCGGCATTTGCCGGCGCTGAGCCGGGGGAGGACCGAGAATGACGACCGACGACACTTTGACGGCACTGATTGACCGGCCGCTGCCGATTTTGCTGACCGGCGGCAGGCCGTCACACGTCGTCGTGCCGATCGAGACGCTGAGGGACTTGATCGCCGAGATTCTGAAGCTGCGGCGGCAGGCCGTTCCTGGAGTTGCCGCCCCCGGTGATTCGCGTGTCTGGTTTTCCGACGGCGACGACGCGGAGACGATGGCCGATCGCATCATGTCGCACGTGTGCGGAACGAGGGCCCCGGTCAGCATGCCGCTGACAGCCGACGAAAACACTGCTGCGTCCGACTCCGCCATGGAACTCGCCGAGGAAGTTGCCGCCTACGATGCCGGTAAGGCGCGAAATGAGGAGTCCTTTTCGGCGGCCGTCGCCGACCGGCTGATCGCTGGCGAGAATCCGGTCAAGGTATTCCGCGAGTACCGCGGTTTGGGCCAGAAGGACCTGGCCGCGCGCGCCGGCACCAGCGCGGCCTACCTGTCGCAGATCGAGACTGACCGACGCGGCGGCTCGACGAAGCTGCTGCGCCGCCTCGCCAACGCTCTCGACGTCGAACTCGCCGACCTGATCGACTGAGCGATCTTGTCCGAGGCCCGGGTCATCCCGGGGCTCGCCCTCACGCCTGCCAGGGCAGGACGCCGCGCGGCAGGCGGTGGCTGAAGGCCTGGGCGCCGAGCATCAGGGCCAGCACGACCAGGATCGTCAGCACCGCGACCGCGGTGGCGAGCGTCGTGAAACCGCCGTCGTCGAGGTTGAAGACGATCACCCCCAGGGTCTCGGCGCCCGACGACCACAGCAGCGCCGACACCGTCAGCTCGTTGAACGCGGTGAGAAAGACGATGATGCCGCCGGCCGCGGCGATGGGCGCCAACAGCGGGAACATCACCGTGCGCAGGCGGGTGACGAACCCGGCGCCGGCCATCTGCGCCGCCTCTTCGAGCGTGCGATCCAACTGGTGGTAGCCGCCGATCACCGGCCGCAACCCCAGCGTCAGGAAGCGCGCCAGGTAGGCGGCGAAGATGATCCACACGGTGCCGTAGAGCGAGATGTCGACGAGCGGCAGCGGCTTCAGGAAGATGAGGATCGCCGCGATGGCCAGGACGACGCCGGGCAGCGCATAGGGCAGCTCGGCCGCAAGGTTGAGCAGCGTCAAGATACGGCTGCGTCGCCAGGCGATGAAATACCCGAGCACGACCGCCGCGAACAGCAGCACCACCGCGGCGCCGGTGGCGAGCAGGAAGCTGTTGCGGAACGCGCGGATCGTCGCGTCCTGGCGGAACATCACCTCGACGTAGTTGTCGAGCGTCGCCGTCGCGGCCGACAGCGGCACGCCGTAGGCCGGCACCAGCGAGGTGAACAACAACGCCACCAGGGGCGCCACCAGGATCAGCGCGATGACCGCCCAGGCGAGAGCCTGCAGCGGCAGCCGCCAGCGCCCGAGCTGGAAGTCGAGCGGCTGCGCCGCCGGGCCGATGGTGCGGTAGTCGCGGCGCCGCAGCATCCAGCCCTGCACCAGCACGCCGGCGAAGGCGATCACGCCGACGACGATCGACAGCACCGCGACCTCGGAGATGATCGTCGGCCCGAAGCTGGAGAGGCGCTGGTAGATCAGCACCGGCAGCGTGGTGTAGCGCGCCGGGATGCCGAGCAGCGCCGGGATGCCGAAATTGCCGACTGCCGAGACGAAGGCGAGTGCGGCACCGGCGACCAGCGCCGGCGCCATCAGCGGCAGCACGATGTCGAACATCACGCGCCGCAGCGCCGCGCCCGAGGCGCGCGCCGCCTCGACCATCTCCCGCGGCAGGCTGCGCAGGCCGGCGCGCAGCGCCAGGAAGACCAGCGGCGAATGCTGGATGCCGAGCAAGAGCGCGATGCCGTCGCGCGAGTACATCGGGTGCGGCGTGCCCAGCGGCGGCGCCAGCCCGAGCGTATTGAGCAGCGGGCTGGAGGGCCCAAACAGCTGGATCCAGCTCAGCGCCGTGATCTGCGGCGGGATCATCAGCGGCAGCAGGAAGCAGAAGACGAGCGCGCCCTTGGCCCGCACGTCGGTCAGCGCCACGACGATGGCGAAGGCGCTGCCCAGCACGAGCGCCACAACAGTACCGAGGCCGGCGGTGTAGAGCGTGCGGCCCGTCGCGCGCCAGGTCGAGCGCGCGGACATCACGTCCTCGAGGATCGCGAGGTCGAGCGTGCCGCCGGGCGCCAGCCCCTCGAGCAGCAGCCGCCCCATGGGCAAGACGCTGAGCGCCGCCACGAACAGCACCAGGGCGGCGAGCAGCAGGTGCTCGCCGCCCCAGTGGAAACGGCCCAGCCGGATCATCTCCGGCGAGACGTTACTGGCCGAAGACGTCCGCGAACTTGCGCTTGTTGCCCTCGGCGTTGGCCAGCGCCTTCGGGGCGTCGAAGGCCATCAGCTTGATGCCGTCGCGCGCCGGGAAGCCCGGCGGCGGCGTCACGTCCGGGTGCGCCGGGAGGTAGCCCTGGCTGGCCGCCAGCGTCTGGCCCTCGGCCGACAACAGGAAGTCGACGAAGGCCTTCGCCGCGTCCGGGTTCTTCGCCGTGCTGAGGATCGCGACGGGCTCGGTCACCGCGCTGACGCCCTCCTCCGGGAAGACGAACGCCACCGGCGAGCCCTTGGCCTTCTCGCGGATCGGCAGGAAGTCGACGACCATGCCGTACATCTTCTCGCCGCCGGCGACGGCGCGGAAGGTGCCGCCGTTGCCGCCCTTGGGGTTGACGTCGTTGGCCGCCAGGCTCTGGTAGTAGTCCCAGCCCAGCTTCGGGTGCTCGGTCAGCGTCGCCAGATGAATCAGCGCCGCGCCGGAGGTCAGCGGGCTCGGCATGGCGACCTGGCCCTTGGCCTCCGCCTTGACGAGGTCGGCCCAGGAGTTCGGCTGCATCGGCGCGTTGACGTTGTAGACGATGCCGGTGGTGATCAGCTTGGTGCTGAAATAGTGCTTGTCGGCGTCGTAGAGCGCCGCGTCGTAGGCGCCGACCGGCGCCGCCCCGTGCGCCATCAAGCGCCCTTCCTGCTTCAGCGCCTCCATCGTCACCATGTCGGCGATCAGCAGCAGGTCGGGCTTGGGGTCGCCCGCGGCGATCTCGGCGCGCAGTTTCGCCATCACCTTGGTCGTGCCGTCGCGGATCCACTCGACCTCGACGTCCGGGTGCTGGGCGCGGAACGCGTCGACCGTCTGCTGGGCGTCCTGGTTGGGCTGGCTGGTGTAGAGCACCAGCTTGCCCGACGCGGCGAGCGCCGGCGCGCCGGCCAGCACGACCGCCGCCAGCGTGGCGGCCAATACGGCAATTGCCTGTCTCATGCTCTCTCCCCCTGTTCTTCGTGGGCCTTAGGGTGGCCCTGTCGCGTACGAACGGCCGCCCCGGCCTCGCGGTCGGACGCGGCAGTTCCTGACGACGGTCCTAATCCCGGTGCGTTGCGGCGTGATGACGGTCGCCCGGGCTGCCGCGGCGCCAGTATGGCACCGGACGGCCCGGCGTGCAGCGCCTGGGGACTGGACGAGAAGGGTCGCGCCGCACCATTGTCGCGTCCGGCAAGCGGAGGGCAGACATGGCGGACCTGGCGAAGGGGCGGCTCGATCTCGAGGGCCTGCACACGGCGGTGGCGGGTGGCCAGATCGACACGGTGCTGGTCGCCATGGTCGACATGCAAGGCCGGCTGATCGGCAAGCGCTATCAGGCGGAGTATTTCGTCGACGCCGGCCACGCCGAGAGCCACGCCTGCGACTACCTGCTCGCCAACGACATCGACATGGAGCCGGTGCCGGGTTACGCGGCGGCGAGTTGGCAGCGGGGCTACGGCGACTTCGTGCTGAAACCCGATCTGGCGACGCTGCGCCGCGTGCCCTGGCTGGAGGGCACGGCGCTGGTGCTGTGCGACGTGCTGGACCACCGCGCGGCGCCCGTGCCGCACAGCCCGCGCGCCATGCTGCAGCACGTTACCGCCCGCCTCGCCGAGCGCGGCATGACCGCGATGCTGGCGTCGGAGCTGGAGTTCTACCTGTTCGACGACACTTACAACACGGCGCGCGACAAGGGCTACGCCGGCCTCGCGACGGCCGGCAGCTACATCGAGGACTACCACATCTTCCAGACGACCAAGGAAGAGGCGGTAATGCGGGCGATCCGTAACGGCCTCGAGGGCGCCGGCGTGCCGGTCGAGAACACCAAGGGCGAATGGGGCCCGGGCCAGGCCGAGCTCAACGTGCGCTACGCGCCGGCGTTGGAGATGGCCGACCGCCACGCGATCCTGAAGAACGCCTGCAAGGAGATCGCCTGGGCCCAGGGCAAGGCGGTGACCTTCATGGCCAAGTGGCGCGACGACCTGGCCGGCAACTCCTGCCACATGCATCAGTCGCTGTGGGACGCGGACGGAGCGGCGTTGTTCGCCGACGCCGACGACCCCCACGGCATGTCGGCCACCATGCGCGCCTACGTCGCCGGTCTCTTGAAGTACGCCCCCGACATCACCTGGTTCCTGGCCCCCTACGTCAACTCCTACAAGCGCTTCCAGCCCGGCACGTTCGCGCCGACGCATCTGGTGTGGAGCCCCGACAACCGCACCGCGGCGCTGCGCCTGGTCGGCCACGGCAATGCCGTGCGCGTCGAGAACCGCATCGGCGGCGCGGATTTGAACCCGTATTTGGCTTTCGCGGCGCAGCTCGCGGCCGGCCTGGCCGGCATCGAGGAGGGTTTGGAACTCCCGCCGGCCTACACTGGTGACGCCTACGCGGACGATACACTCGCCCGCATCCCGACGACCCTACGCGCGGCGATCGCGCGGCTCGAGGGCTCCGAGATGCTGCGCGCCGCGCTCGGCGACGCCGTCGTCGACCACTACGTGCACACGGCGCGCTGGGAGCAGCAGGTGTTCGACGGCTGCGTCACCGACTGGGAGTTGAAGCGCGGCTTCGAGCGGGCGTGACAATGTCCCTCACCGCCGACTGGGCCATTCCGACGGCAATCCGCTTCGGTCCCGGGCGCCTCACCGAGCTGGCCGAGGCCTGCCGCGACGCCGGTATGGTCCGGCCGCTGGTGGTGACCGACCCGGGCCTGGCCGGCCTGCCGATGGTCGCGCGCGCGGCGGCGGAGCTCGACGCGCCGGTCTTCAGCGACGTCCAGGGCAACCCGACGGAGGCCAACGTCGCCGCCGGCATCGCCGCGCTCGCCGCCGGCGGCCATGACGGCGTGGTCGCCATCGGCGGCGGCTCGTCGCTCGACGTCGGCAAGGTGGTCGCCTTCATGGCCGGCCAGTCGCGGCCGATGTGGGACTTCGAGGACGTCGGCGACAACTGGCGCCGCGCCGACGCCGCCGCCTTGCCCGTCGTCGCCGTGCCGACCACCGCCGGCACCGGCAGCGAGGTCGGCCGCGCCGGCGTCATCACCCAGACGGCAACCCGCACCAAGCGGGTCATCTTCCACCCGACGATGATGCCGGTCGCGGTGATCGCCGACCCGGAGCTGACGGTCGGCCTGCCGCCCGACCTGACCGCCTGGACCGGGCTCGACGCGCTTGCTCATGCGCTCGAGGCCTACTGCGCGCCGGCCTGGCACCCGCTGGCCGAGGGCATCGCGGTCGAGGGCCTGCGGCTGGTGCACGGCCATCTCGCGCGCGCGGTCGCCGACGGCGGCGACCTCGAGGCGCGGGCGGCGATGCTGGCGGCGGCGTCGATGGGGGCGACGGCGTTCCAGAAGGGCCTCGGCGCCGTGCACGCGTTGAGCCACCCGGTGAGCGCGCTCTACGACTGCCACCACGGCCTGACCAACGCCGTCGTCATGCCCTACGTCGTGGCGCACAACCGGCCGGCGATCGAGGACAAGCTGGCGCGGCTCGCGGCCTGGCTGGGCCTCGCCGGTCCTGCCGGCGTGCTCGACTGGATCCTCGGGCTCCGCGCGGCGTTCGGCATCCCGCACACGCTGGCGGCGCTCGACGTGCCCGACGACCGCATCGAGGAGATGGCGGCGATGGCCGTCGTCGACCCGACTGCCGCCGGCAACCCCGTGCCGGTCGACCGGGCAACCGCGGTGCGGCTCTACGGTGCGGCTTTTCGGGGCGAGGTGTAGCGGGCCGCTTCGCGCGCTCGCCAGACCGACTGGCCAAATGATGAGCGAACGGCCTTGCGCCCGTGTCGGCGCTTGTGTTCATCAGAGCCCTCTCCCGCAGCCCATCCTCAAGAGCCCGCCATGCCGCGCGTCGCCATCGATGTCCTCTGTATCGCAGTCGTCGCGGTGCTGAGCCTGGGCGGCCTGCTGCCGGCGGTCCTGGCGGTCGTCGGGACGCTGGTGCTGTTGCATCTGTTGCGGCACCAGGTCCGCGCGGCCAACCCCGGCAGCGCGCTGGCCCGCCTCGCCTGGACCGACTACCTGGCGATCGCCGTGCTGGGCCCCGTCGCCGGCTTCGCGCTGGGCGCGCTGATGTTCGCGCTCGGGCCGGGTCTGTAGGCGCGTGGTGCGACCACGGCCTCCTGGCTGATCCGGCGCAAGACTGACCGCACCACGCGGCACGATCGTGATCTAGGTCATCGCCGCGTTCGGGTGAAGGCGTACACTTCCTCTCTGCCGCACAACCCGTTGATGGTGGGACAAATGGAAGACGTCGAACGCCTGCTCAAAGGAACGGTCGAGGAGCTTGACCGCCTGTTGAACGCCAAGAACGTCCTGGGCGCGCCCATCGAGAAAGACGGCGCCACCATCATTCCGCTGGTGAGCTACGGCTTCGCCTTCGGGGCCGGCGGCGGCGAAACGGCCGATCAGAAGAAGGGCCAGGGCGGTGGCGCCGGCGGCGGCGGCGGCATCAAGCCGCTCGGCGCGATCATCGTCGACCAGGACGGCGCGCGGGTCGAGAGCATGCGGGGCGCCGTATCGAGCCTCGTCGAAGCCATTGGCGAGGCGGCTGGCCACGTCATGGACCGATCGTCCGCGCGCAAGGACGAGGCGTCGGAATAGCGCGAGACAGACGTGTCGGGCCTGCTCTGGGGCCTCGCGACGGCGCTGGCGGCACTGCTTGTGCTCGCGATCGCAGTGCTGGCGACGCCGGTCAAACTCGCTTTCGTCGTGAGCACGTCGCCGCGATGGCGCCTGATGATCGCCGCACGTCTGCTCGGCGGCGTGACGCCGCCAATCCCCATCCACGACAGCGCCCGCCGGAGACCGAAAAGAGAGAAACCGCCGGCGAAAGAAAGGAGGTGGGCGGGCATGTCTCGCAAGACGCGGGCGAGCCTCCCCCGCGCCATTGCCGGGGCGCCACGGCTCGTGACGGGACTACTGCGGCCGATCCATCTGGAACGCCTGGCGGTCGATGCGGATATCGGCCTCGCCGACCCCGCCGACACGGGTCAGTTCTTCGGCTGGTTCGCCGCGGCGACCTACGTGCTGCCATCGACCTCCGCGCTGTCGATCGACGTCAGACCCGATTTCAGCGGACCGCGCGCCTCGGGTGAAGTCGGGGCGGAACTGAGCTTCGTGCCGGTCGCCTTCATCCCGCCAGGCGTGCGCTTCGCCTGGCGCGTATTCGGACCACGTGCATGACGGTCGAACTGGACGGCGTCACCCGGGTCGGTGGCGTCACAGTCGCCGCGCTCGTGACCCGCGCGGTCCGTTGCGTCCTGCCGCGCGCCGCCGCGTTTTACGGCGCCAAGCGTCCGATCGCCCTACTCGTCCACCGAGACGGCGCCACGATGGCGTTCGACATCGACGGCCCGGAGCTCGCGCAGGACGAGTTCGAGCGCCGCTTCCCAGGGCGACGCGACGAGTTCGAGCAAATCGCGATGGCGCGTCGTCCGCAGAGACTGTGCCGCTAGAGCGTTCTCCGTTCAATTTGCATCACCGGCCCGCACCCCCGCCCGGCCACCCAACGCCAGTATCCTGAAGGGTGGCCGGGCGGGGGTGCGGGCCGGAGCCGATTCCGTCTAAGCGGAAGACGCTCTAAGTTCGGCCCTACTTCGCAGAGGCTTCGGAGGCAACATCGCTCTTGTCGACCTCCGGCCGGCTTACTGGCGTAAGCCAGCCGAAGCTCGAAGAGCGAAGGCTGGCGGAGGGGATGGGATTCGAACCCACGATACGGCTGTTAACCGTATAACGATTTAGCAAACCGTCGCCTTCAGCCACTCGGCCACCCCTCCGCATGCACGGGGCGTTCGCCACGACGGATGCAGGGGCGCTATGTAGAGATCGGATTCTTGGCTGTCAACGCGGGCGGCCGGCGCCGGCCGCGACCGGGTTATAGAGCCCTAACTGAGGCTCCAGGCGCGGTAGGCGGCCTGCATCTCGACCAGCGCCTCGGCGACCTCGCGCACGTTGCGCGGGGCGGTGTCGCAGGCCCGGCGATAGCGGTTTCGGGCCTCGACGAAGCCCATCCACAGGTCGGCCTGGCCCAGCGCGTCGGCGCCGCGCCGGTCGGTCGGCGGCACGGCGATCTCGTCGTCGTCGATCTCGGCCAGGATCTCGCGCAGGCGCCGCGCGACCTCGACCTCGCCCACCGAATAGGCGTGATTGAAGGCCGCCAGGACCTTGTCCGTCAGGCGCCGGCTATGGCGCGGCGCACCGGTACTGACGATGGCGTCGCGCGGGACGGCGGAGTCGAGGTCGGCCATGGCGCCCATATCCTGCGGTCTGGGCCGCCATTCAACCGGTTTTGTCTTAAAGCTTGCTAAAATCAGCCCGCTGACGGCCCCCTCTTCAGCTTTGCTTAAGGTTGCCCCGTCGAAAGTGACGGCATTGCAGTAACCGAGGGGGCGAGAGGATGTCGCTCACCAAACGGTCCGTCGAAACGCTGCTCGACCTGGTCGAGATCAAGCTGAGCTGCCTGCAGGTCCTCGATCGCGAGGACGCACGCGAGCTGGCGGCCCTCGAACAGGCGCGACGCGAACTGGCGGCGCTCCGGAACGGCGGCGCAAATGGCGAGGTCGTGCCGTTTCCCGCCGCCAAGAACCCGGGGCGGCGCGGCCGCAAGAGCGGCGCCGCGGGGTAATACGCGCGGCTCCAGCGCGCGTTCCGCGCAAGTGCATCGCCGGCCCACTCCCCCGCCCGGCCACCCAACGGCAGTATCCTGGAGAGTGGCCGGACGGGGGAGTGGGCCGGAGCCGCGACCGCGTAATCAGTAATCCGCTAGGCCGGCACGGCCATGCCGAGGGCGACGGCGGGACGCGCTTCGACGGCGTCGTACCAGCGGCGCACATGGCCGAACTCCGCCAGATCCATCCGGTGCCATTCGTGGCGCGCCGCCCACGGGAAGGTCGCCACGTCGGCGATGGTGTAGGCGTCGCCGGCCAGGTACTCCGCCTCTTCCAGCCGCCGGTCGAGCACGCCATAGAGGCGCCGGGTCTCCTCGCGATAGCGCGTCTCGGCGTAGGGCGCCTTGCCGGGGTTGAATTTGAGGAAGTGGTGCGCCTGGCCCAGCATCGGGCCGAAGCCGCCCATCTGCCACATCAGCCATTGCAGCGTGACCGAGCGCGCGACCGCCTCGGTCGGGAATAACTTCCCGGTCTTCTCGGCGAGGTAGATCAGGATCGCGCCGGACTCGAACACCGCGTGCGGCGCGCCGCCGGGCCCGTCGGGGTCGACGATCGCCGGGATCTTGTTGTTCGGACTGATCGCGAGGAACGCCGGCGCGTGCTGATCGCCCTTGGTTATGTCGATCGGGTGCACGGCGTAGTCGAGCCCGCACTCCTCGAGCATGATCGACGCCTTGCGCCCGTTGGGCGTGCTCCAGGTGTAGAGATCGATGGCCACGCACGTCTCCCGGTGAAATTCGGCGGTGTGGGGTCGAAGGCGGCGGTCAGGCGTTGTCCAGCGCCTGCTCGATGTCGGCGATCAGGTCTTCCGGCGCCTCGAGGCCGATCGAGAGACGCAGCAGGTCGTCGGGCACCGGGCTCTCCGGCCCCTCGACCGTGGCGCGATGCTCGACCAGGCTCTCGACGCCGCCCAGCGACGTCGCCCGCACGAAGACCTTGAGCGCCTTGATCGTCGCGAGCGCGCCCGCGCTGCCGCCCGTGACGCGCAGCGACAGCATGCCGCCGAAGCCGACGGTCATCTGCGCCGCCGCGACCGCGTGGCCGGGGTGGCTCTCGAGGCCGGGATAGAGCACCTCGACGATCTTCGGGTGGCGCTCGAAGCGGCGCGCAATGGTCAGCGCGCTCTCGCTCTGGCGACGCACGCGCAAGTACAGCGTGCGCATGCCGCGCAACAGCAGCCAGGCCTCGAACGGCCCCAGCATGGCGCCGCCCTCAAAGCGCAGATAGCGCAGGCGCTCCCACGTCGCGTCCTTGGTCGCCGTGACCAGCGCGCCGGCCAGCACGTCGGAGTGGCCGTTGAGATACTTGGTGGCCGAGTGCATGACGACGTCGGCGCCGAGCTCGATGGGCCGCGTCAGCACCGGCGTCGCCGCCGTCGAGTCAACGCCCAGGATCGCGCCGGCGTCGTGGGCGACGGCCGCCGCGGCGGCGACGTCGGTCACCGCCCAGGTCGGGTTGCACGGCGTCTCGAGCCAGACCAGCTTGGTGGCGCCCGGCCGCACCGCGGCGGCGATCGCGTCGACGTCGCCCGGCGGCACGAAGGTCACGCCCAGGCCCCAGTGGCGGCCGACCTGCTCCAGCCAGTTGCGCAGGCCGAAGTACATGACCTGCGGCGCCACCACGTGGTCGCCGGGGCCGAGCGCCTGGAACACCGCGGTCGCCGCCGCCATGCCGGAGGCGAAGACCATGGCGTCCGCGCCGCCCTCCAGGTCGCGCAAGAGGCACTCGACCTGGTCGTAGGTCGGGTTGTCGTCGCGCGTGTAGCCGCGCCCGGCGCGCTTCTCATAGGCGTCGTCGCGCGCATAGCTGGTCGCCGGGTGGATCGGCGGGGTGACGGCGCTGGTGTCGCCGCACAGCCAGCCCAGCCCCTGCGCCGCCAGCGTCTCGGGCCGGCGCGCGGTCTTGGCGACTTTCTTCTGGCGCGTCTCGTCGGGCATGGGGGCTTGCGTGTAGCGGCAATCGTGACGTGGGTCAAAGGCTGACGCGGAGCCCGGCTGGTAATACTGTTGGCGAGATTTGCAGTTCCACCCCCAGGGAGTGCAGGAGATGCGCGCCTATCTGATCGCCAACATCGAGATCACCGACCCCAAGCAATACGCCGACTACATCGCCCGCATTGGCGAGGTCACCGAGAGCTTCGGCGGCCGCTACCTGGTGCGCGGCGGCACGGCACACAAGATGGAGGGGCACTGGCACCCGCACCGCATGATCGTCGTCGAGTTCCCCGACATGGCGACGGCGCAGCGCTTCTACGAGTCCCCCGAGTACGCGCCGCTGCTGGCCCTGCGCCACAGCGCGTCGGAGACCGACATGGTGCTGGTCGAGGGCCTGGCGGCCCACCACTAGTCCGCCGGAGACCGCGTCGATGCCCGCCGCCTACTTCCTCGCCAACGTCGACGTGCACGATCTGGACGCCTACCCCGACTACGTCGCCGCGGTGTCGCCGACGGTGGCGCGCCATGGCGGCCGGTATCTCGCGCGCGGCGGCGCCACGCGGGTCGTCGAAGGGGACTGGACGCCGCACCGCGTGGTGCTGATCGCCTTCGACGACGGGACCGCGCTCGACGCCTGGCTCGGCGACCCCGAGACGAACGCCGCGTTCGCCATCCGTCACCGCATCGCCACCACCGAAGCGGTTGCGATCGAAGGGCTCGACGGCGCGACGGCCAAGGGCGGCGCTCACCTCCTGGCCCACATCGACGTACAGGACAGCGACACGTTCGAGGCCTACCGCGAAAAGGTCCCGGCCGTGATCGCCCAGTACGACGGCCAGTACATCGTCCGCGGCGGCGCGCACCGCACGGTCGAGGGCGCCTGGCAGCCGAAGCGGCTGGTGCTGCTGGAGTTCGCCGACATGGCGGCGGTCGAGCGCTTCTATACGTCGCCCGAATATGCGCCGCTGATAGCGATGCGCGCCGCTGCCACGGCTTCCGAGGTCACCATCCTCGCCGGGGTCGACTGAGCGTGCACAAGAGCCGCCTCGCCGTCGTCGTTATCGATTGCCGGACTGACGACCTGGGCGTCGCGACCGACTTCTGGGCGCCGCACTCGGCTACCCCGTCGACGCGGCACGCAACGAAGGCGACACCAAGTACGCCGCGCTCAAGGAGCCGCCCGGCGAGATGGGCGTGATCCTGCAGGCGGTCGACCACCCCTCCCGCGTGCACATCGACATCGAGACCGACGACGTCGAGGCCGAGGTCGCGCGCCTGGAGAAGCTGGGCGCCAAGCGCCTCGGCACGGTGAAGCGCTGGGTGGTGATGGAGGCCCCGAGCGGCCACCGGTTCTGCGTCGTCCGCCCGCAGCGGTCCGGCTTCCCCGGGGGTGCCAACGTCTGGGACGAGTGAGTTCCCCCTCACCCCAACCCCTCTCCCGCCAGGGGAGATGGGCTAACCCCCTGACATAGAGCACAAAAACCCCTCTCCCCCGGCGGGAGAGGGAGGGGCCCGCCGCGCAAGCGGCGGGAGGGTGAGGGGCAACCCCTACCGGTCCGCCGCCAGCTTCAGGCCGAACCCGACGAACAGGGCGCCGGCAGCGCCGGTGATCCAGCGCTCGGCGCGGGCATACCACCGTGCGACGGGCCCGGCGGTCATCAGCCACACCGCGATGGCGTACCAGCCGCCGGCCAGCGCCACGACGGAGACCACCAGCAGCGCCCGGAACCAAAGCGGCGCGGTCGGCGGCACGGCGATGGCGAACAGGCTGGTGAAGAACGCCGCGGCCTTGGGGTTCGACAGGTCGGTCAGGAGGCCGAGGCGGAACGCGCGCCAGCCCGACGCCGTCGGCGGCGGAGCCGTCGCCGGCCGCCGCGCCGCGCGGATCATGCGGATGCCGCTCCAGATCAGGTAGGCCGCGCCGGCGAACTTGACCGCCGTGTAGAGCCACGCCGCGGTCTCGAACAGCACGGCGAGGCCGGCCAGGCTGGTGCTCGCCCAGATCGTCGTGCCGAGCGTGATGCCCGCCGCCACCGCCAGCCCGTCGCGCCGCGACCGCCGCGTCGCGGCATACACCGTGGCGATGAAGTTCGGGCCGGGGCTGAGCACGGTCACGAGCCAGATGCCGCTGACGGTGGCAAAGCTGGCCCACAGGGCGGTGTCGTCGAACATGCGGCTGGCTCCAACCGTTAGAAAACCGCAGAGGACGCAGAGTAGCGCAGAGGACCGCGGAGGGGTCCTGTGCAGCTTGACGTCGCCAACGGCCGCGCGCCACCGTCCGCGTCCTCAACGACCACTTTGATTCTACCGCAGAGGACGCGGAGGACGCGGAGCAAACAAGCGGGAACCTCCTGCCGTGCCGATGGACGTGGCAACCAGGCGAATCAGTCGAATGCGGATCGCACCTCGCTCGTCGCATCAAAGCGCCGCACAATCGACGCAGGCAGGCACCGAACCCTCAGCGTCCTCCGCGCCCACTGCGGTTCAAACCTTGTCGTTCTCCGCGGCCCTCTGCGCTTCTCCGCGCTCTCTGCGGTTTGTCCGGTTGCCCGAATCCGTGCCACGCCCTCGTGCTTCGACGGGCTCAGCATGAGGGCTCGAGTTCGCGTGTGGCGATCTGAGACTGAGGCCATGAGTTGGCCGAACCGACTTGGCCGACCCAACTCAAGGGCCTCACCCTGAGCGAAGTCGAAGGGCGAGGCCCGTGGCGCAAGCGCCCGCCGCAGCCGCCGGCCCGCCCCCTACCTTGCCGCGTACTGCTTCTTGCCGAACATCACCTCGCGTTCCTCGTCGGTGATCGGGCCCTGGCGCCGCGCGTCGGACAGCACCTCCACACCGCGCTGCACCGCCGGGCGTTCGGCGATCTCCTCGAACCAGCGCTTCAGGTTCGGCGTGTCGTCCAGGTCCTGCCCCTGCCCTTCCCAGCCGCGGATCCAGGGGAAGTTGATGATGTCGGCGACGGTGTACTGCGCGCCTGCCAAGTACGGTGACTGCCCCAGCCGCTTGTCGAGCACGCGGTAGAGGCGCGACGCCTCGTTCGTATACCGCTCGATGGCGTAGGGAATCTGCTCGGGCGCGTATTTGCGGAAGTGGTGCGTCTGGCCCAGCATTGGACCCTGCGTGCCCATCTGGAACATCACCCACTTGAGCACGTCGTAGAAGCCGCGCGGGTCTTCCGTCTGGCGCGGCATGAACTTGCCGGTCTTGTCGGCCAGGTAGATCAGGATCGCGCCGGATTCGAACAGGCTCATGGGCGCGCCGCCCGGCCCGTCCTTGTCGACGATCGCCGGCATCTTGTTGTTGGGGCTGATCTTGAGGAAGTCGGGCTCGAACTGGTCGCCCTGGCCGATGTTGATCGGGTGCACGGTGTACTCGAGGCCGCACTCCTCGAGCATGATGTGGACCTTGTGACCGTTCGGCGTCGGCCAGGTGTAGAGCTGGATCATCGGCGGGGTTTCCTTGGTGCACGACCTAGACGCTGAGACATAGGCTTTCCGTCCAAGGCAACAAGATGCCAAACCTGCCGCCGCCGAACGCGCAAGGTTACGCTCGAACCAAATTCCCTAGAACCAAGCGCGCCAAATGTGCATTCACAGCATTCCCCAAGGCGGTATACGCTTTCGAGAGGCTTGGCCAGTGTTCCAATGTTTCGAGACTCTGAAGTCGTGCGCATTCCTTAAGCGTCAAATAGCGCTGCTCCCACCCGACTACCGGTATTTGGGACAGTGTCATCGCCACAAGCGAGGGGACCGCATTACTGCGCTTCACTCTAATGCCGGACGCACGAAACTGAATGATATGGCGGTAAAGATCTCTGACCTCTCCCTGGCAATTCCATTCCAACTTCTGATAGCTAACGGGAAATCCTCTGATCTTCTCCGACCATGGTTCTATCCATTCCTTTTGATCTCGACCTAATTCTCGGTTCTGTTGAATGAAACGACGCTTCCAATCGGGAAAACAGTCGTCCGAGCGCCTCGAATATGGAGGAACAGCCGGGAATCCATCCTTCCAATCAGTCGAGCCAATTCGCAGACCGTAGGAGCCCCGAAATCGTCGAACATAGTCTTGTGAGTATTCGTACAAGTTCTTCTTGCGTGTGGGGTAAGTTGCGCCGAATTCCATACTCCAAATCGGAAAGGACGGCAGCTTAGCTTCGCTCGGAAACTGATCCAAGAACTCCTGCCAAATGGACAAACACTCTTTCTGCTGGATTGATATTTCTCGCGCATCTTCTGGCTTTTCTTCAAGTACGTCCTTAAGAACTACATCTGGTGCATCGATCGGTTCAGGCCAAGTGAAGTTACCTAGCGTGCCTCTTCTTGCAACAACGAACATGCGGTCACGTATGTGCGGAACTCCATAGTTATGCGGGGACAGAACCTCAAAATCTGGCTCATAACCAAGTGAAACAAGCGAGCTAAGAACACGCCTAAGTGATTTTCCCTTATTGTGATTTACGAAATTCGCGACGTTCTCAAGCAGAACAAATTCCGGCCTCCTCGCCGATATCAGCTCCTCGACATAATCGAAGAGCACTCCCCGATTCTTGTCATTCCAGCCTGATTGGGATCCCGCCTTTGAAAATGGCTGACACGGGAAGCCAGCGCACACTAGGTCATGCTCGGGAATCTCACTCAATCGTACCTTTCGTATGTCTCCAACTGGTTTTATGCCGAAGTTCTTCTCATATGAATCGGAAAGATCTTCATCAATCTCTGCTGCGTAGGTGCATTCACCGCCCTCGCCTCTTGCGGCTACGTGGAATCCGCCGAGCCCAGCGAATAAGTCCACAAACCTCATTCTACGACTTCTTTGGCAAACTGGCGGCAATCAAATCGCTTGCCTCAATTCGGTGGCAATAGGATCGACCCATTCTACAATCTGCTCCCGAATTTCTTGTGTAACCCAGTCCAACCTTACGTCACCCGGTCTAAGCAATCTTCCGCGGTCCAAGATTATGCAGTCGCCCTTACGACTTGATCTACGTAGAGATTCCCCATCCAGTTCGTACGGGATTATCAATGCCTTTTTTGGAGTATTTGAGAACTGGATTAGACCACTCCAGAGATTTATACTTGGTTCGTCTAGTTTGGTATCCCAATTCGAGCCACTTGCGCACTGCGTAAACCACACGGCGTTGCTAGGTCGTACATCGCCAAATAGATTTGCTGCAACGATATCGAGACCTTCATCCCTTGCATGGCGGGTTGACCAGTATTCAACATCGTCCAGCACAGACCGTTCGCCCAGGAGGTCCGATACACGCTTCACCACATCTGCAATTGTGACCGGCGCGGCTGGTGACCATCCTACACGAACAACCTCCCAGTTCGGCAATAGGCATTGAAGCGCCAACGCGCTGATCTGCTCAAAAATCTCACCTTGCCTGACCGCATTAACCGCCGGTCTGTTGGTTAGCTCGCACCAGTTTGCTAGAGAAATTGCCAAGCAGAACGAAAGGCCTGGTCGGTCTTGCCATTCGAATTCCGACGTTACTCTGTGTGACGTAACCTCCATTGCATATTCACGACCGATACGACGTGCTCTGTGCATCAGCATTGACCAAATGTCATCAACAAATTCGTACGCGAAATCCGAGTCCTCATAGACGCCATGCGCGATCAACTGATCTGTCACGTCATGCCGTGATACGACACGTTCCTCGCCAAACATGGTCGAGCCCTCCACCCAGTCGGCTAGAACACTCCGCTCCGAATTGTGGACCCTAATCGAGCGGGCAACGCCGCTAGTCGGCAGCTTTATCATTCCTGCCTACTCACCAGCGCCAATGAGTTCTTTTCGAATATCTGGGAAGATCTCGAGCAACTGAAGCGCATCTAGGTCATGGACTCATTATGGCGCATCCAGATTTGCGTGGCGGCGAGCTTGAGCATGG
>Ga0049108_10000195_pt1 | contig 19537 bp, 18 predicted proteins | sample WorMetilPIANOSA2_FD_60020 | JGI IMG/M metagenome (GOLD analysis project Ga0049108, IMG submission 60020) | Marine gutless worms symbiont microbial communities from Max Planck institute for Marine Microbiology, Germany - Olavius ilvae PIANOSA.2 | ecosystem: Host-associated > Annelida > Digestive... | reverse complement strand
GCGCCGCCTTCTTCGCAAACGCCGGCTACGCTTCCGCCTAAAACGATCACGCTCTAGGAGATTTGGTGCGAGATCCTCCCTCCGATTTATTTCATCGAAGCGCTCTCCGATGACTTCTCTATGCGCCCTGCATTGCGCGTTCAGGTAGTCCGAGATCATTTGATCGTCGGTCCGCCCCTCCAATTCAGCTTGTCGATTTCACCGAGACATCGCTTCCTGCGATGTTCGTCGGCGTGCAGCCCCATCACAAGAGCCTCGAACACTGGCGCCCGCCGGAAGCGCCAGATCAGTTACGCGATGCGCCACACCGAGGCCTCTTGCAGCGCGCTGTCGGGTTCGAGATCGGCCCTGAGCGCGTCATAGAAGGCGGCAAACTGGTCGGGGGGTCCTCGCTCGACGCCACCTGGGTGGCGGCAGTCAGGCCGTGGGTCAGGGCGTTGCAGCTGGCATTGGCCTTGCCGGCGGCGGTCTTGGGACCGGTGCTATTCCCGGCGTTGCGCCGGTTGGCCTCGATCTGTCGGGGCGTCGCCATGGGATGTTCTTTCTTTGTGCCAGAGTTGGTGGCCTGTATACGCCGACTGGTGAGTCGTTCCACTGGCGGAGTCGCGTAAGATTATTGCTTTCTTCGCCCTGCGCCGCCCCGTGGCCGGGCGCCGCTGACCCCGCGTCGGGGCCGCGTACCGGCGACCGATAGCGGCTCGGCCGACCGGCTCTCGGCCCACGGTCGCTCTGCGTCAGGCGCTGGATCGATGTCGAGACGCCGCCACCAGGCGCGCTCGTCACCGGCGTCGTGCAGCGCCCGGTGGTGCAACCGGCACAGCGGCACGGTCCACTGATCGCCGCTCTTGCGGCTGAGCGCCCGCGGCTGCACGCATGTCAGATGGTGCGCCTCGGCCGGCTTACGATCGCGGACCAGGTAGGGCTGCCGGGCAACATGCCTTAGGTGCGCGGAGTTGCGAAGGCGCCGCGGCGCCGCGAGGCGCAAGGCCGCCTTATCGACGCGGCCAACTGTTCGACGTTTGCCACTGCACGTCACCATGCTGGATGTCCGGGCATCGCTTGGCTTGGCCTGGTGGCGGCGTGGCGTCGCGCGAGCGTTCCCGCATCTCGTGTCGTCCGCTTGTTCAAATGATGAAGGGCTCAGCGCCACGGGCCGCTTGGACCGAGCCCCGGATGCACTAACGGCACTATTGCCCCCTTTGCGGCGCAGGTCCCCCCGGTCCGGCCGCTTGGCGAGGAGGGAGGGCCGGCTTTCCCAGCTGTTCCGGCGATTGCGGTATATCGCTAAGAGCACCTCTGCGTAGTGGCTGCCGGCCTCGGTCATGAGGTTGGGGAGATGGGCACGCATCCGCGAGATCATGGCGGCGTTGGCGCGCCAGACCGCATCGAGGGCCGCGCGCGTCGGCAACAGTTCAAGCGCGTCGCGCAGTGAAGCGCAGAACGCCACCGGATCAGCGAAGTGTCGCGGCGACCGTGCCGCAAGCGGGATGAAGCGCCAGACCGCCGGCACGCCGACCTCGTCGGCCCCGTCGAGCCGCGCTGCGGCCGCGTCGGGGTGCTCAACGTTGCGCTGTTCGGGGTCGTAGAGCGCCAGGCCGAACGGGTTGCCGAAGGTCGAGAGCGCCCGCTTCATGGCGTCCGTCTCGGCTGCCTTGAGCGCCATCTCGTGCGCTTCGCCGATCAGCGCCGCGTGGCCCTGACCGCAGCCCCAGCCATCGCGCACGACGACGACATCGCCCGCGCGTACACGGATGCGCACATGGGCGCTATAGGCGCAGTGGGCACCGCCCGGCGTGGATCGCTCATTGACGCAGCGCACGCCCATTGTCTGCCGGTCCCAGGCGTCGTAGCCGAAGATGCGGTTGGCCTCGGCGATGGCGTGCCAGCCCTCGATGTAGGACGGCACTTTCCTCGTCCGAACGCGCGTGCGCACATGCTCACGGAGCAGCTTGGCCGTCAGCGCCTCGATCTGGTCAGCGGCGAACGCCATCATTGGGTCCGCACGGCGATGGTCATCGGCGCATTACCGAACACCGCCCCGGGGACAGACTCCCCGGCGGCCAGCGCGGCCCCGAGCCCGTGACGATCGAGCTTCGATGCCTGCGGCTTCCAGAAGCGCTCTGGGATTGCCGCCTCGTCGGTAATCACCACCGGCGCCCGCGCCGGCCGCAACGAGACCGTGAACTCGGGCACGACCAGCCGTTTGAGCCCGGCCCGCTCCATCGCCGCCGTCACCAACTCGCGCATGCGCACGGCGCGCACCTCGAAGCGGGCCAGACGGGCTTGCAACTGCCGCACCCGTTCACGTAAAGTTCTTGCCAGTCCCTGATCCTCCAGTTGCGAGCGCATCAGGGCGGCCAACATCGTCGGCAGGTCCGATGCTCCTTCCAGCGTATCTGTCAGCGTCTCATCGTCGAGGTCCGGGAATTCCTCGACAACCTGTTCCCGCAGGGCCGTGTACTGGGCAATCGCGGTATTGATTGGATCGGTCATATGTGCACCCGAGGGGTCGTTAATGAGCTATTAAGTAGCCTTATCGAGCTATATCGTCAAGACCCTCCGGGCAAGCCCTTAGCGTATTGATGATCGTAGGTGCGCAGATTCGAGCGGCCCGAGCTCTGCTGTCCTGGAGTCAGTTGGACCTGGCCAAATCCAGCGGGGTGGGACTTGCTACGGTGAAAAGGCTGGAGCCTGAGAATTCGCGACCAAGAGGCAATGTCAGGACGCTCGAGGCAATTCGGACTGCGCTTGAGGCCGCGGGCATCGAGTTCATCGAACCCAACGGCGGCGGTCCAGGCGTTCGGATTTCCAAGTGAGGAATGCTGGACCCTCAGCGGGCTATAGTTCAACGTTTGAACAGCGTTCCACGTCGCAGCAGGTAGCTTCTGCGAAACGAACCCAATTGATAAAAACCGTTCCGATTCAATGAGTTTTCGCGGGACTGCTTTGTGGCAAATCCGGGAACCAACAGCTATCGACCGCATTCAAAGCGATAGCTGAAACGCAAATGGCTCTGTAACTGATTGATTCAGGCCTATTCGGTCGATTTCAAGGCATCGAACGGCCTGAGCATCCGGACCAGTTGAGTAGTTGCCTTTGTCTCGGGATCGGGCGTCCCGCTACCGCTCGCTCTTGCACTGACCGCCGCGCTTCCGCATACATGCGCGCCATGACCGACGCCCGACAGATCGCCCTGCTCGACAGCCTGCCGCGGGTCCGCGTGCTGGTCGTCGGCGACGTCATGCTCGACCGCTTCATCTACGGCTCGGTCGACCGCGTCTCGCCGGAGGCGCCGATCCCGGTGCTGCAGGTCGACCGTGAGACGGCGATGCTGGGTGCCGCCGGCAACGTCGTGCGCAACCTGGCGGCGCTCGGCTCGCGGCCGCATCTGGTGGCGGCGATCGGCGGCGACGCCGCCGGCGACGAGGTCGGCCGCCTCTTGGCCCGGATCGACGTCGAGCCCGATCTGATCGTCGATCCGTCGCGCATGACGACGATCAAGAGCCGCTTCGTCGCCGGCGCCCAACAGTTGCTGCGCACCGATCAGGAGCACAAGGTGCCGCTGCGCGCGGCGCTGGAGGACCGTGTGCTCGAGGCTGCGACCGCGGCGCTGGCAGACTCCGCCGCCGTCGTGCTGTCCGACTACGGCAAGGGCGTGCTGAGCGATGCCGTGCTGGGCGGCGTGCTGGACGCGGCGCAGGCGCACGGCCTGCCCGTCGTTGTCGATCCCAAGGGCGACGACTACGACCGCTACCGGGGCGCCTCGCTGTTGACACCGAACCGGCGGGAACTGGCGGCCGCCGCGCGGCTGCCGACGCACGACGACGACGCCGTCGTCGCCGCGGCGCGCCATGTCATCGCCACGTGCGGCATCGGCGCCGTCCTGGCGACGCGCGGGCCGGAGGGCATGTCGCTGGTGCCGGCGGAGGGCCCGGCGGTGCACCTGCCGGCGACGGCGCAGGAGGTGTTCGACGTCTCCGGCGCCGGCGACACGGTGGCCGGGGTGGTCGCCGCGGCGCTGGGCGCCGGCGCGGCCCCGGTCGAGGCGGCGGCGCTCGCCAACCTGGCGGCCGGCGTCGTCGTCGCCAAGGCCGGCACCGCCGCGGTCGGCCTCGACGAGATGCACCACGCGCTGCGCCGGCATGAGCTGGACGCCGGCGAGGCCAAGGTGCTGGGCCACGACGAACTGATGGAGCGCCTGGCCCGCTGGCGCGGGCGCAACTTCAAGATCGGCTTCACCAACGGCTGCTTCGACCTCTTGCACCCCGGGCACGTGGCGCTGTTGGCCCAGGCGCGGGCGGCCTGCGACCGCTTGGTCGTCGGTCTCAACACCGACGCCTCAGTGGCGCGGCTCAAGGGTCCGCACCGCCCGGTGCAGGGCGAGACCGCGCGCGCCACGGTGCTGGCCTCGCTGGCCACGGTCGACGCGGTGGTGCCCTTCGCCGAGGACACGCCGATCGCGCTGATCGAGGCGATCCGCCCCGACGTGCTGGTCAAGGGCGCCGACTACACCGAGGCCACGGTGGTCGGGGCCGAGATCGTCAAAGCCTATGGCGGCCGCGTGTTGCTGGCCGATTTGGTCGACGGCGAGTCGACGACCGCGACGCTGGCGCGGATTGGGAGCTAAAAGCCGGCTGCCTCACAGCCGCGGATCGAGCAGCGACTGCAGCCGTGCCGCGCCGTGCCGCGCGAAGCGCAGCAACAGGGCGCGGCGGCGGCTGCCGTTCAGGCGCGTCTCCGGCGCCGGCCGCAGTTCCTCCGCGCCATAGGCGTCGGCGACCATCAGGCCGCAGTCCTCAGGCAGCACGTCCTGCGGAAAGTCCGCCGCGACGGCGAAGTAGAACCGGTCGCAGAAGTCGCGGTATTCCGGCCACTTGGCGTCGGCCTGGAAGTCGGCCAGCGAGCTCTTGACCTCGACGATCGTCACCGTGCCGTCGGCGGCGAGGGCGATGACGTCGGCGCGACGGCCGCTCCTGAGCGTGAACTCGGTGAGGCAGGCCAGGCCCTGCTCGGCCAGCGCGCGGCAGACGCCGCGCGTCACCTCCCGCGTCACGGCCTCGCGGCCGAGCCCGTCGTTGTCGTTGGCGTTTGTCATTTGTTCGGGAAATTGTAGTAGAATGCTCAAAAGACGGCAGGTAGGTGACGTACGAGGCCGACAGGAGGTTAGCACCGCCATGAGCGAGCCAAAGAACGACGTTGCACAGGCAATTCGCAATGTCAGCCGACCACTCGATCGCCGTGCGGCACTGGCCCGACTGGGCATCGCCGCCGGTGTTGCCTATGTCGCGCCTACGGTGCTCCAGTTCGACCGCAGCGCCAACGCCAAGGTGCTGCCGACGCCCTGCCCGCCGCCCCACGCCAAGGGGAGGGGCGCACCTTGGTGCCCTCGACGGCGCTAGCCGCGACCGACCGGCCGCTGGCCGCTTCGCCATTGAGGCCGAGAGCCGACGGCGGCCGGTTGGGCATGCCCGGCCGGCGATCAGGTCGGCAGAGTGGTGCTGTTCCGAAGCGGCGTGCTTCACTCATGTGATGCCGCGGCGGCAACGCGGCCGGGACGGATGAGGGATCTCACCGCAATGGCCGACCGAACGACTGAGCCGCCGCGGACCGCGGCGGCGGGCGGGCGGTCGGCCGGCGTACTGCGCTCGCACGGCTGGGCATTGCCGCTGGCATCGCCTACGTTGCACCGACGGTGCTTGAGTTGGACCGCAGTGCCAATGCCAAGGTGTTGCCGACGCCCTGCCCGCCGCCGCACATGAACCCTCCGCCCCGGTGCCGGAGACGATAGCGTCGTTTCGACCGACCGAACGCCCAAATACCGAGACGCCCCCGCCGCCGACGCGGCCCTGTTCCGCCGCGCCGAGGCGGCGCAGGCGAGCGGCGAGTCTGCCGACGCCATCGCGCTCTACCGACAGCTCCTTGACCGCGCGCCGGAGCACGTCGCCGCCTGGCGCGGCCTGACGGTCGCGCAGGAAACGGCCGGCGCCGCCGCGGACGCCGCGACCAGCCGCCGCCACGCCGACGAGATCGAAGCTGCGCATATCGCCGACGCCGCCAGCGCGCTCTTGTTCGCCGGCCGCGACGCGGCGGCGGACACGCTGCTCGACAAGGCGCTGGCGCTCGATCATGGCGCGCCGCGCGTCCACTGGCTTAAGGGTCAGCTCGCGGCCTGGCGCGGCGACCGGGCGGCGGCGCTGGCGCACTACCAGGCCTGCCGCGCGCGCGCCGACGTGGCGGCCCCGGCGGATTTCATGATCGCGGCGATGGGCGGCGCCGAGACGCCCGAGCGCGCACCCGACGACTATGTGCGGGCCTATTTCGATTGGTACGCGGAGGGCTACGACCGGCACTTGACCGAGGCGCTGGGCTTCGCGGTGCCGGCGCTGCTGCATGCGGCGATCGCGGCGAGCGACCCGGCCGCCGGCGGCGCGGGCCTCGATCTCGGCTGCGGCACCGGGTTGACCGGCGCCGCGATTGCGCCGCTGGTCGGCGACCTCACCGGCGTCGACCTGTCGCCGGCGATGCTGGAGCGGGCGCGGGCGCGCGGTTGCTACGACCGCGTCGTCGAGGCCGAGGTGCACGCCTTCCTGGCGGGCGCGCCCGAGGCCAGCGCCGACCTGGTCGTCGCCGGCGACGTGCTGGTCTATGTCGGCGATCTAGCCCCGTTGTTGCGGGACGTGGCGCGCGCGTTGCGGCCCGGCGGGCTGTTCGCCGCGACGACGGAGCACGGGGAAGACGGCGTCGAACTGGCGGCGAGCGGGCGCTACCGCCACGGTGTCGCAGCGGTCGAACGCCAGGCTGCCGCCGCCGGGCTGGCCGTCGTGGCGCGCACGCCGGCGACCCTGCGCCGCGAACTCGGCGCGCCGGTCGCGGGCGACGTCTGGGTCATGCGCCGCTGAGCGCGCCCAAATAGAAACGGCGGCGCGTGGGCGCCGCCGTTCGCACGTGTCTCTCGATTGACCGGGTCAGGCGGCCTGGTCGACCTCCGGCTCCGGCACTCCGGCCTTCGTCACCAGCGTCGCCAGGACCTGCGGCAGCTCGCTGCCGTTGGCAGTAGTGATCAGGTTGCTGTCGATGACCAGCGGCTCCTCGCTCCAGGTGGCGCCGCCTTCGATCGTCACGGCCTCGCGCGTCGCCTCGGCACCGGCGACGGTGCGGCCCGACGCCACTTCGGCGACCTGCAGCAGCGAGACGGCGTGGCCCAAGACGGCGACCGGCTTGTCGGTCTCGACGAACGCCTTGACCAGGCGCTTGGCGTGCGGGTCGCGCGCCAGCGTGGCGATGCTCTGCGGCCCGTCGGGCAGCAGCAACGCCGCGAAGTCGGCCGACAGCACCTCGCTCAGCTTGGCGTCGGTCATGAAATGGTGGCCCCAGCCGCCCTCGTGCCAGCCGTGCACCAGAATGCCTTCCTGCCCGACGATCTTCGGCTCCAGGCCGCGCTCCAGGAAGAAGCGCTGGGCGTCGGTGAGCTGGCTCTCCTCGAAGCCGTCGGCGACGAGGATGGCGATGGCCTTTCCGGTGGTGGCGACAGAGTCGGTCGTCATGGAGCCTCCTTGAGATGTGGCGGCGGGCGCTCGCCCGCGAATTGCGATCGCAGCGGCCGGTCGGCGGCAGGAACGCGCCGCCGGGATACCCAGACCCGACCTTGGAGAAAGGCCGCCGACCCGACTGAAAGCGTCGTTGCGCGGGGCGCGCGCGGGGCCGGTGACCCTTGTGTCTTCGCGCAGGAACGTAGGTACGCACCCGCCCGGTGTCAAACCCCGCGCTGCACTGCAGCAAACGAAAGCAAAATTTCGGCCGGCATTCGCATCCAGCGCGTGCGTTGTATGGGCCGCACCGCACGTTCCGCGCGCGAAAGCGCCTGTCGGGCGACACATTCTTGCGCAGCGCTTTCCCCGCGCCGGCGGGCGGCATAGTGTCGCACGGCCCGCCCGCCGCCCGTACCCGGACCCTGTCTCCTCGCGTCATGCGCCGTCCCACCGTCTTCGATTTCGCCCTCCTGGTCGTGCTCGGCGCGATCTGGGGCTCGGCCTTTCTTTCGATCAAGGTCGCCGTCGGCGGCGTGACGCCGTTTACGCTGGCGGCGACGCGAGTCGTGATCGCGGCGGCGGCGATGCTGCTCTACTTGGCACTGGTCGGGCGCCGGCTGCCCTCCCTGCGCGGCGGCGAGGCCGGCAGCGTCTGGCCGCTGGCGATGGCGACGGCGGTCCTGAACACCGCGGTGCCGTTCGTCCTGATCTCCTGGGGCCAGCAGTACATCGACAGTTCGCTGGCGGCGATCCTGATGGGCGCCGGGCCGCTGATGGCGCTGGTGCTGGGCCACGCTTTCACCCACGACGAGCGGGCGACGGTGCCGAAGGTCGTCGGCCTGGCGCTGGGCTTCGCCGGCGTGCTGACCGTGATCGGCGTCGACGCGCTCGGCGGCCTCGGCAGCAATGTGCTGGGCCAGCTGGCGGTGGTGGCGGCCTCGTTCAGGTATGTCACCTCGGGCCTGTTGAGCCGCCGGCTGACCGCGCGGCTGCCCAGCGACGTCTCGGCCACGGCCGTGCTGTGCGGTGGTGTGGTTCTCACCGTGCCGCTGGCGCTGCTGTTCGAGCGGCCCTGGGCGCTGGCGCCCAGCGGGCTCGAGCTCGGCGCCGTGGTCTATCTCGGCCTCGTCGCGACGGCGCTCGCCAGCCTGGTGCGCTACCGCATCATCGCCAACTGCGGCTTCAGCTTCATGAGCCAGGTGAGCTACCTGATCCCGGTCTTCGGCGCGCTGTTCGGCTGGCTGCTTTTGGGCGAGACGCTGACCGCGGCGGCGCTGATCGCGCTCGCCATGATCCTGGTCGGCATCAACCTGACCCGGCTGGACCCGGCGCGACTGGTCTCCCAGCTCCGCGGTTGAGGGATTCCGGCTATTCGCCCGCTTCGGCGACCTGGGGGGCGACCTGGGGGGCGGCTTGGGTGGCGACATCGACCGGCGGTTTGGCCGGCTTGGCGGATTTCGCGGCTTCGGCGGCTTCGGCGGCCTCGACCGTGTCGATGTCGCCGGAGATCTGGCCGCCGCCGGCGACTTCCAACGTGCCGTAGCGGATGCGCCCCTTGACCTGGCCCGTCGACTGCACGCGCAGCACGTCGCGCGCCGTCAGGTCGCCCTCGAAGCGCCCGTGGATCTCCGCGGTCGCGACCTCGCAGTTGCCCTTGAAGACGCCGGACCTGGCGATCTCCAACTGGCGGCTCGTCATCGCCGCTTCGACCTCGCCCTCGACGACCAGCACGTCGCAGGCGGCGATCTCGCCCTTGAGGCGGATGTTACTGCCGACGATCAGCTTGCTGTCCTCGGGCCGGCTGTGCGCGGTGGCCTCGCGCGGACGGCCGGACGGCGCGGTGGGCAGGTCGCGCCCGGGGCTGGCGGGGCGGGCGGGGATGCTCGGGTTCGTGTCGCGCATGGGCTCTCGATCCTCGGGGGCGCGGCCGGTGCCGCGGCTCTTGATGTGTTGGAACATGGTCGCGTCGCTTTCACTTGCCGGCGGGGGCCGACCCGTCGCCGGCCGCGAGGGATACTAGAACCCGAGATTTGCGCGCAACTGTGACCTTGTCAGGGCAATAATGCGTTTTCCCGACTCGGTGCCGCTTGACCGGGCTCAATGTCCGCGTCGGCGCGGCCCGCGACGATGCCAACGACCCAACCCCCGAGGAGCTCACCGCCCATGCCCTTGCGGACGTGGACCATCGCCTCCCTGGCCCTCGCGGCCGCCCTTGCCGCCGGACACACGCAAGCGGCCGACGCCGAGGCCGGCGGCCGGCTGGCCAAGACCTGGTGCGCGAACTGCCACCTGGTCGGCGACGGCGTCGGCGTCGCCTCGGACGCGGCACCGCCGTTCAGCCTCGTCGCGACCTATCCCGAGGGCCGCATCCGCGGCTTCATCGCCGACCCGCACCCGCCGATGCCGAAGCTGCAGTTCACGCGCCAGCAGATCGACGACATCGTTGCGTACCTGCAGTCGCTGCAGGGCGGCTGAGCCCAGACTGCGTTAGTGTCGCCGCGCCATGGCGACGACGGCCGAGCTGATGGACCAGGCGATGCGGCAGCACCAGGCGGGTGCCGTCGAGGACGCAGCGCGCCTGTACCGCCAGGTGCTCGAGCGCGAACCGCGCCACGCCCAGGCGTTGCGCTTCATGGGCATGGCGGCGCTGCAGACCGGCCGGCTGGGCCCGGCGGCGCAGCTCTTGGACCGGGCGCTCGCCGAGACCGCCGACGACGCCGAGCTGCACCTCATGCGCGGCGAGGTGCATCGCCTGGCGGGTGAGAGCGACGCGGCGGCGGCGGCCTATCGCGCCGCGCTGAAGCATCGGCCCGACTACCTGGAGGCGCTGGGCAACCTGGCGGCGCTGGCGCAGGAAGCCGGCGAGCTCGACGAGGCCGTCGACCTGCTGCGACGCGCCGAGGGCCTGGCGCCGGCGCACCCGGTGGTGCTCAACAACCTTGGCGCGGCGTTGCGCGCGCAGGGCGACAACGCCGCCGCCGCCGAGCGCTTCGAGCGCGCCGCGGCGGCCATGCCCGATGCCGCGGAGGTGCACGTCAACCTGGGCCGTGCCCGGCTGGCGCTGGGCCAGGCGGCGCCGGCGGCCGAGGCGCTGGCGCGCGCGCTGGAGTTGACGCCCGACGACGCCGAGGCGCTGGCGGCGTTGGCCGGCGCCCGCGCGCTTCTGGGCGACTGGCCGGCCGCGGCGGACGCCTTCGCCCGCGCCGTCGCGCTGGCCCCAGCCAACGCGCCGGCCCAGGCCGGGCTCGCGCAGGCCGAACTGCGGCTCAACCGGCACGACGCGGCGCGTACTGCCGCCGGGTCGGCGTTGGAGCGAGAGCCCGAGAACGTGGTCGCGCGGCTGGTGCTGGCGACCCTCGACCGCCATGCGGGCGAATTCGAGCGGGCCCGGCCGGCCCTCGAATCGATTGCGTCAACTGACCTGGCACCGGCGACTGCGATCGAGGTGCAGACCGAGCTGGGCCGCGTCTGCGACCGCCTCGACGACGCCGGCGCCGCGTTCGCCGCCTTCGCCGCGGCCAATCGTCTGAGCGGCGCGCTGCCTGCGGCGCAGGCCGTTGACCGCGCGAGCTATCCGGCGCAGATCGAGCGCCTGCGCGGCTGGACCGCGACGCTGACGCCGGAAGACGTCGCCGGCTGGGAGGCATCGGCCAACGAGCGCACGCCGGTGTTCTTCGTCGGCTTCCCGCGCTCCGGCACGACGCTGACGGAGCAGGTGCCGGCCGCGCACCCGGACCTGGTCGGCAGCGACGAGGCGCCGTTCGTCGGCAACCTCTTGCGCCGCCTCGCAGAGCTGACCGGCCGCGCGACGCCCTACCCGCAGGTGCTGGGCGAGCTCGGCGCCGACGACGTCGCGACGTTGCGCGACGCCTACTGGGCCGAGGTCGCGCGGCACATCGGGGAGTTCGACGGGCGGCGGCTGGTCGACAAGCTGCCGCTCAACCTCGTGCACCTGGCGCTGATCCGCCGGCTGTTCCCCGCGGCACCCGTGATCGTCGCCCTGCGCGACCCGCGCGACGTGGTCCTGAGCTGCTTCATGCAGAGCTTCGAGCCCAACCCGGCGATGGTGCAGTTCCTCGACCTCGCCGACGCGGCGCGGCTGTACGACGGCGTCATGGCGCTGTGGCGCGCCGGCCGCGACGTGCTGGGCCAGCGCGAGCTGACCGTGCGCTACGAGGACACCGTCGCCGATCTCGAGGCGACGGCGCGCACGATGTTCGGCTTTCTCGGCCTCGCCTGGACCGACGAAGTGCTGCGCTACGCCGAGAAGGCGTCGGAGAAGACCATCAGCACGCCCAGCTACGCCGACGTGACGCGGCCGATCTACGACCGCGCCGCCGGCCGCTGGCGCAAGTACCGGGACCACCTGGCGCCGGTCCTGCCCGTGCTGGCCCCCCACGTCGCCGCGTTTGGCTATGGGGAGGACTGAGACGCGGCAACCGGCGGCTTGTTTACAGCCCGTTGCCGGGAGAATATCATGAATGAGCGGGTGTCTTGGGTCAGTAAAATTCAGTAGTGGTGACAATAAATGAACAAGAAAAATAGCGCTGAAGTTAGAAATGCGCGGCCCTTTCTGCGCATTCAGTGCCCACAATTAGACCTCGCGTTTCTATTCTTCTTCGCAATGCTTGTCGTCACGGCGTTTGTGTCGACTGGAGCAAAATCACAGGTCGTCGGCGAACCGGTGTCGATCGACGACAGCTGCAGCTATTTCGGCGAAGAGATGGTCGACGTTGTCTATACCTTCCAGAGCGTGACGGAAGCGGAGGACATCGTCGTCTCGATTGTCGACGTCTCCGGCCTGGTTCCCCGTTTCACGACGCGGGCGGCGGGCGTGCCGAACGCGGCCGCGATCATACAGGGCTCGCAGCGCATGCTGCTCTACAACCCCGGCTTCATCAACGACCTGCGCGCCCAGGTGCAGAACCGCTGGGCGCCGATCAGTGTCATCGCGCACGAGGTCGGCCACCATCTCAACGGCCACACGCTGGAGACCGGCGGCAGCCGGCCGGGCATCGAGTTCGAGGCGGACTACTTCTCCGGCTTCGTCCTGCAGCAGATGGGCGCCGACCTGGACGACGCCCAGATCGCGATCAACACCCTGGGCAGCGACGTCGGTAGCGATACGCATCCCGCGAAACGCGACAGGCTGGCGGCCATTGCGGCGGGCTGGTCGAAGGCCTGCGAGCGCGACGACGACTGCAGCACGTTCGGCGGATCGCCGCCTGTCGTCAGCGATGCGGGTGGCGACAGCTGTGCTTATGCCAACGACGGCGTCTGCGACGAGCCCGGGATCTGTCCGGCGGGCAGCGACAGCACCGACTGCCGCGGGCAGGTCGCGAGCCGTCCGACGGGCGCCGACAGCTGCCAGTACGCCAACGACGGCGTCTGCGACGAGCCGGGGATTTGCTCGCCGGGGACCGACACGGCCGATTGCCGCGGGCAGGTCGCGAGCCGCCCGACCGGCGCCGACAGCTGCCTGTATGCCAACGACGGCGTCTGCGACGAACCGGACCTTTGCCCGGTGGGCAGCGACACCGCCGACTGCCGCGGCCAGACCGCGAGCCCGCAGACCGGGGACGACAGCTGTCTGTATGCCAATGACGGCGAGTGCGACGAGCCGGGGATATGCCCGGTGGGCACCGACAGCGCCGACTGCCGCGGCCAGGTCGCGAGCCGCCCGACCGGCGCCGACAGCTGCGTATACGCCAGCGACGGTGTGTGCGACGAACCGGGGCTCTGTTCGGTGGGCTCGGACAGCAGCGACTGTCGGGCCTTCTCCCTGCGGCCGGCGTCCGGCAGCTACGACGCCGTCACGCTGAAGAACCAGTGCCCGACCGACGAGATCAAGGTGGCCGTCCGCTTCCAGGACGCGGTGTCCGACGAGTGGAAGAACGCGTACTGGCTGCGCATCGGCTATGGCGAGGCGACGCCGCCGTTCTTCACGAAGAACCGGTACTGGTACTACGTCGCGGTGTCGCTGCGCGACGGCGGCACGTGGAACGCCCAGGCCGACGACCACGCGACGGTCGAGATCGGCGGCGAGACCTACCGGCTCGGCAAGATGGACTCCGGCGAAGAGTGGGGCGAGCAGTCACGGAATTCGACCTGCGACTGAGCGGCGGCCGGTCAACGAAGTCGTCGCCCCGCGCGGGTCGCTGGGCGGTTTTCTACGGCGCGGCGCCGAGCGGCAGGTGCAGGTCGGTCAGGTATTCGCTCTCCGGCACGTCGTCCGGGTTGTTGAGGTAGACCTCCAGGAACGGCCGCGTCGGGTCGAGCCACTCGCCGGAGCCGGGCAGCCAGTCGTTGCGCAGGTCGCCGAAGACCTTGCTGATTTGCCCGTACGGGCCCTTCAGCGTGTAGATCGCGTAGCGCCCGCCGGGCAGGGTCTGCACCTCGATCCCGGCGTCGGCGTCCGGCGTCACCTCCCCGTCCAGCACCAGGCAGGCGTCGTAACGCAGCCGCTCGGGCGGGGTCGTGCGCGGGTCGTCGAGGCCGAAGCCGAAATTGCCGCGCACGCGGCCATAGAGGTCGTGCGCGCGCACCCAGGCCCACAGCGCCATCCACGCCTGCGGCGCCATTTCGTTGTAGGGCCCGACACGCCGGCAGTAGACGACCTCGACGGCCGGCAGGGTCTCGATACGAACGTCCATGGCGCTGGCTCCCCGCGCTGCCCGGTCCGTGCCCAGCGTAGGTCAGAAGAGCCCGCGATCCAAGGCCGCGGCGTCGGTCGGAGCGCCTAGTCGGCGGCGGCGGCTTTCTCTTTGGGCGCCGGCGTGTCGCCGTCCGCCTCGTCCGCTGCCGCCTTGGGCGCGGTTCGCCGCGTCTTCTTGGGCGGCTCTTCCTTGGGCGGCGCCGGCATGTTGGCGCGGATGCGCTTGGCGAGATCGTCGAGGTCGTCGGCGAGCGGCATGCCGCGGTCCCAGGCGAGCGTCACGCCGTCCTTGGCGTAGCGCGGCAGCACGTGAATGTGCACGTGCGGCACGGTCTGCCAGCCGGCGGGGCCGTTGGGCTGGATGATCGTGATGCCGGCGGGCTGGAAGGTCTCGCGCAGCGCCCGGGCGATCCGGTGGGCGGCGCGGAACAAGCCGGCGACGTGGCTCTCCTCCAGGTCCAGCAGCGTCACGGCGCTGGCCTTGGCGATGACCACGACGTGGCCCTGGGTGACCTGGCCGGCGTCCATGACGGCCACCGCGAACTCGTCGTCGTAGACCCTGGTGACCGGAATCTCGCCGGTGACGATCTGGCGAAAGACGTTGTCCGGCACGTTGGCTCCCTCTTGGCGCTGGTTGGCCCAGCCTGCGCCGCGAACGGCCAAACAAGCGTTAAGCAGCCCGCGCATTCATGTGGATAAACCAACAATGCTAACGATCCGTTTGGCGGCGCCCCGTTGGTGCTAGCGGCCACCGCCACGCCGTGCCGTAGACTGGGGCCATCGCCCCGTCCGACAGGGAGTGCCGCCTCATGTGCCGCTGGATGGCCTACTCCGGAGCGCCGCTCGCGCTCGATCAGCTGCTCCTCAAGCCCGAGCACTCGCTGATCGACCAAAGCCTCGAGTCCCGCCTGGGCGCGACGACGACCAACAGCGACGGCTTCGGCATGGGCTGGTATGGCGCGCGCGAGGAGCCGGCGCTCTACAAGACCATCCTGCCGGCCTGGAACGACGCCAACCTGGCGGATCTCGCGGCGTGCATCGCCTCGCCGCTGTTCATGGCGCACGTGCGGGCGACGACGGGCTCGCCGATCCAGCAGTCGAATTGCCACCCGTTCCGGCACGGCAAGTGGCTGTTCGTGCACAACGGCCTGATCGCCGATTTCGCGCGCGTCAAGCGCGACCTGGTGCTGGCCATCGCGCCTGAGCTGTTCGCCGAGCTTCGCGGCTCGACGGACTCGGAAGCGATGTTCTTCCTGGCGCTGACCTTCGGGCTCGACGCCGACCCGATCGGCGGCATCGCGCGCATGGCCGGGTTTGTCGAGCAGGTCGGCCGCGCGCACGGCGTCGTGCAGCCGATCCAGATGTCGATCAGCCTCAGCGACGGCGAGCGTCTCTACGGTTTCCGGTACTCGAGCGAGGGCGCGTCCCGCTCGCTGTTCCACAGCAAGAGCATGACCGCGCTCTACGAGATCAACCCGGAGATCCGCGACCGCTTCTCGCCCGACGCCCGCGCGGTGGTGTCCGAGCCGCTGTCCCGCCTGAGCGAGGAATGGGAGGCGATCCCGGAAGCCACGGTCGCCATCGTGCACGCCGGCGAGGTGGAGCACCGGGCATTCGCGCCGGAATTGCCGGGCTAAGCCCCCTTGACATTCTAGGCATTATTCCCTATATTGGCGGCAGTCGAAGGGGACACGTGTGTCCGCCGTTCGGCATCACCCACCAACAGCACCGAAACTAAGGCGCCACCGCGCCCGCCCTCGGCGGGGGCGGCGGGACGTCATGGTTGCACGATCGAACAAAACATGATCAAAGATGAGGTCCGAGATGCGACATCTGCGACTGAACGGCACGCCGGGTGCCAGCTATTCGAGCCGGGGCGAGGACGTGCTGGCGATGAAGACGGCGCTCAAGCGCCTCGACCGCTACCGCCCGCCGACGGGCGCGATCCACGAGTGGCCGGATACGCCGCTGTTCGAGAGCCTGACGAAGTTTCAGAAAGAGAACGGGCTCGCCGCCGACGGCATCGCCTCTTCGGCGTGGGCGGCGGCGTCGGCGCCGGCCAGCGCAATCGCGGCCGCGACGTCCAGGGTACGAAGCGCGCGCTCGCCTGGGCCGGGTATTATCCGAACGCCAAGGCCCAGCGCCCCGACGCCCGCCCCGACGACGACCTGGACTGGGGCCTCAAGCGCTTCCAGCGCGATTTCGGTCTCAAGACCGACGGCTTCCTGCGCCCCGGCGGCGAGACCGAGCGCACGCTGGACCGCGTCGCCGGCCCGCTGATCGACGCGTCGGTACGGCCCGCCTTCGCCTACGGGTCCCGGGTTCAGGAGCCACCACAACCGACGCTGCGGCCCATGCCGCGCGGTCAGGCCGATCCCGGCGTGCAGCTCTACGACGCGGCGGACGTCGCCAAGACCGACGATTCACCTGTTACGACTGCGCAAGCGACGCCAGAGCCTCGCGAGGGCACGCCCGTCGGCACCGCCGATGCTGACGATTGGATTCCAGTTCCCGACGACAAGGCCGACTGGTTTGCCGTCGGCCGGCGGCAGGAGCAGTGGAAGAACTTCCAGCGAGGTGCTCGGGCGCTGCCGGATGCGACCGATGCTGAGGTCGAGGTCTATGTCGAACTCCATGCGCGGGAGGGCGGTATGGTGGAGAACTCGCGCGGCGCGGTCGGTGGAATTCTTCCGGAAACACTTGACGGGTTGGCGGATCGCGGCTGGGTGACAGGCATTGACGCTGGTACTACCCCGGCGGAGTTGGACGAGGCGCAAGTCGCGAGCGTCTACCGAGCCTATTTCGACGACGTGCTGCAGACCGTCGACCGGAGCAAGCCGGGACATCAGAACCTGAGTGACCTCGGCGACACGCAGGGCGCCTATGCGCTAGGGGAGGCGCTCTTCCGTTTTGGAAGACGGGATGGAACTAGGTATGTCCAGGAGGCCATCAACGAGGCGGCACCATCCCCGATTTTCGAGCCCGACGGCCAAATGGGCCCAGAGACGTTTGCAGCCTATCGACAGTTTCTGGCAGATTCGGCCACCCATGACATGCTGCTTAATGCTCTGGCGGATAGACTGACGGTTGCGGCTCTAAAGGAGAAGAACCGGTTCGATCGGATTAGACCGTAAGGCCGACCGTGATATCGACTAGGGCGGCCGCGCAGATAGCGCGGCTGTCACTAATTTGGTTCAATCAGAAGGGGGTCTCTGACATAGTCAATGCGCATATCGTGGTCGACGACGTACCAGCCATATGGGCCGCGGCGGAGCAGCCAGCCGGTGGCGTTGTCCCGATAGGCACCCGTGTAGCATCGCCCCTCGATGCCTCCTGTTGATAATGTCGTGATGGCGACATCGCCGGGCTGGACGCCCAAGGGGTTGTATTCAGGGACGTCTAGTGGTCGATATATGAGCGATCCCGTTACCCTGTAGCATCCGGAATATCCAGGATACAGCCTTGGTGGGTCAGGGTATGAATCCGGGTCCGCGAGGGGCGGCCTGTGACCGCGGCCAACTGCGTAGTATATATCGACCGAACGATCAAAGCAGGCCATGAGTGTTTCGAGGGCACACAGCGGCGTGTGGGTCAGCCCGATGCAGTCGCTGGTGCTTGTCGCATTGAAGTGCGTCAGCAGGCGGTAGCCGAGTTCGTCGGCCTCGATGCCGCCCGCAAGCGCGTGCTGAACGGGCGCGGACAGTAGGAGTCCGGCGAGCGCGAGGATCGCCGACCGCATGGCGGCGGTCCGTCGCCGCGCCCCTATCATCTCGGGTCCTCGTCCGGGGCGTGAACGTAGACGATCTCGGTGCTGTGCTGCGCGACGTACCAGCCATACCGGCCGCGGCGGAGCAGCCAGTCTTCCGCGTCGTCACGGTCGACGTCCGCGTCGCAGCGCCCGACCCGGCTTTGCGACGACACCGTTGCCACGGCCACGTCGCCTGGCTGAATGCCCAGCGGGTTCGGTTCAGGGACGTCCTGCGGCCGATAGACCAAGGATCCGGTAACCCGATAACACCGTGCGTAGTCGGGGTCCGGGTTCGGGCTCGGGGGGGTGTCGCTTGGGTTCAGGCGTGGATATTCGAGGCCCCGGGCGATGTCGCAGTACAGGTCGACGGAGCGGTCGGCGCACGTCATAAGGGTCTCGATGGCACAGAGCGGCGTGCCCACTTTGCCGACGCAGTCGCTGGTGCTCGTCTCGTCCACCTGCGTCAGGACGCGGTATGGCGACAGTCGCTTCGGCGGCCGCGTGGCGGACGGGGTCACGACAACCGGCAAGATGACGTAGTCGTACCGCCAGCCGTGATTGACGACGTACCAGCCGTACGGGCCGCGGCGCAGCAGCCACCCGGTGGCGGCGTCGTAATTGATGTCCGTGTGGCACCGGCCGCCATAGCCGCCGGGGCCAAGCGTGGTGATCGCCACGTCGCCGGCCCGGATCCCCCAGGGGTTGTAGTCGGGCACATCCTGGGGCCGGTAGAGGAACGATCCGCTGACGCGGTAGCACTCGCCACGGCCGGGGTCGGGCCGTGGCGGCGGCGGGTAGGCGTCCGGGTCGGCGAGGGGCGGCCGGTGCCCTCGACCCACGTCGCAGTAGAGGTCGACGTTGCGGGCGCCGCACGCCTCGAATGTCTCCAGCGCGCACAGCGGCGTGTGCGTCAGGCCGATGCAGTCGCTGGTGGTCGTCGCGTTGAGGTGCGTCAGCAGGCGGTAACCGAGTTCGTCGGCGTCGATACCACCGGCGGACGTGAGGTTGCCGGGCGCCGACAGCGGGAGGGCGACGAGCGCGAAGATCGCCAGGCGCATGGCGGCGGTCCGTCGCCGCACGCCCGTCATCGCGCGCGCTCCTGCGGGGCGCGGACGTAGTCGATCTCGGTACTGTGGTGCACGACACGCCAGCCGCTCGGATCCTCACGCAACAGCGCGCTCAGCGTCTCCGTCGGCCACGCCGTCTCGCACCAGTCGTCGCGCCGCGGCGCGACTTCCACGGTGAATGCGACGTCGCCGACCTCGAGCCCGTAGGGGTTGTCGCCGTGTGGCAGGTGGCAGCGCAGGTACTCCCAGGCGCCGATCAGGCGGAAGCAGCGCCACGGGCCCGGGTCGTCCGCGGCGGCCGCCTTGGGCGCGTTGGCGATGCCGGCGATGTCGCACAGGTCCGCGCGGTCGAGATAACGGCAGCCGATCAGGGCGTCCATCAGGCAGCTCGGGGTGGCGTGCCACACCGCACAGTCGTCGCCGCGCGCGACGGCGGGGAACCAGGTGGTAAGCGTGCCGTCCGGCACGGGGATCAGGTCTTCGGCGGCGCCGGGCCTCAGGCCCGCGAGCACGACGACAACGCCGACGGCGATGCCAG
>Ga0049108_10000194_pt1 | contig 19657 bp, 17 predicted proteins | sample WorMetilPIANOSA2_FD_60020 | JGI IMG/M metagenome (GOLD analysis project Ga0049108, IMG submission 60020) | Marine gutless worms symbiont microbial communities from Max Planck institute for Marine Microbiology, Germany - Olavius ilvae PIANOSA.2 | ecosystem: Host-associated > Annelida > Digestive... | reverse complement strand
GCGGGCTGCCCTGCGCTTCTCGGAAAGGGCGCGCTCAGCACAACTCGCTGCGCTCAAACAAGCATTTCGCTCCTTCGCCCTTTCCTGTGATGCTCGGCGCGTCTTAAAGGGCAAGTTCAAACCCAAATAGATAGTCAGCCCCTTTGAGGGACTTCATGATGCCTTGCAGGCTTTTATTCTTTCAAAGCTGAGCTGCGGAGACGTGTCGTCTCGTGCCAGATAAGCGCGGCCACCACGATTAGCAGCGCGATCAACTGCTGATGTGAGAATCCCCAAAAACGCTCCGGGCGACCATCCGCACGCAAGGGATCGAGCAGAATGCGCAACAGCCCATACAAAATAAGGTAACAGCGAAAAGCCGCGCCGACGGGGGCCTTCTCTGATTCGACCCGGGTGAGAATGGTACGGCTCGTTAGCGCTATCAGTGCCAATCCTAAGGACTCGTATAGTTGCACGGGATGTGGCAGCCGCCCCGCACAACAACCTGATAAAAAACAGCCGATGCGACCGATCGCGTGACCCATAGGAATCGCGACTGCATAGTAATCAGCCCCCCGTATAAAACTGAGGCCGCGGACCCGCGCGAAAAGCAAACCGGCTAAAACAGCGCCCACCAGGCCGCCGAAAAACACGAAACCGACATCGAAATCGGCCCAGAAGCGCAGTTCACCGCGCGCGTAGTGCTCCCACCCCAACACCAGAAAGAGCAATTTTGCCCCTGCAATGGCCCCCAACAGAAGTGTCCAGATCGATGCCCAGAATTCGTTTTGGGAGAGGCCCAGGTTATCGTGGTGTCGCCGAAGCCAGAGTACGGCTACCACGCAGCCAGCGGCAGTGAAAAGGCCCCAGGGGTTCATTATCAGGCCGCCTTCCTGGATACCGTCGTCTCCATTGTCTCATAAAACCTTTCGCGCAGACCCTTGGCGTTGACCGCGCACATGGGCTCCAGCCGTCCGTTGATGGGAACCCGAAACACGCATACGGACTGGCGCTCAATGCCTGTCGGTGAGGCGATCTCCACCGGGTCCATGAAGTGATGACTCACGATACAAAAATAGCGGGCGCGCAGCGTACCGGTTCGTTTTAATAGTCGCCGGATGTATGGAAAGCCATGCCGGAGAAGAAAGCCGGCGTGCGGCTTTAAAACGTGCGCAAGCTTACGTACGGCGCGACTGCGAGAGTCGAGACGAAAAGAGAGGCCGCCCATCCGGTCCAGCAGCCCACGCAGAAACCGCATATCGTCGCTGTCATCACGCCGGTATAAAGGTATGAGTTCCACACCATCCCTTTGGCGGACCGCCAAGCCCTGCACGAAGCGGCCGCAGGCCGGATGGCCAAGCCAGCCCTCTCCCTGCAAAAGAGACGGGTTATTGGCCCCTTCCGCGATACGTGACCAGAGGTGATCAACAGAAACACCCGCGATCTCGGTGGGGGTGCGGCCGACAGCGGCTATGGGCTGGAAACTCAACATTTTGAAAGCATCGGCATTGGATAGAAACCAGCGCACGATCCCGGGGATGGCGTCGATGTTCCGGGGCGTTACCGTCACGGTTGAAGCGACCTCCAATCGGCGTCCGGTTTCACGGCGGGCCGTGCGGATCATCGTTGCGAATTCCGCCCGCAGGCCGTTAAGATCCACCTCATCAGACGCACCTGCGTAGCGGTCGCGTCGGCCGCGCATGGTCGTATCGATATGGAAACAGACTTCGGTAAGTCCCCCTTCCGTCATCAGACGTTCGAGGAGCCCTGGCCGGCGTCTGAAGGTTTCGCCGTGGGTCATAATCATCGGAACGAGGCCGACCGCACGTGCATAGGCGATCAGCTCGACCAGTTCAGCCGGGGAGCGCAAAGTGATCTCCCCGTCCGTCAACTGGAGATTGCCGGCGGGGCCGAGCCATTGCCGCAAGGCTCGAATCTGGGCTTTTACTTTGCCCAGCGGAAGCGGGCTTACTCGATTTGAGACCTCGTCGAGGTAACAGGCTGTGCATCTGAAGTCACATGCCGGCATGGCGCCAATCGTGGCGCCACAGCCCGCATAGTGCCGCCCCAAAAACTGGGTCGGCCCGCGCAGCTTATCCGGCAGGTGGTTCCAGGTGGCACCCAGAATCTTCCGGATTTCATTTATCTCATCAACGATAGGGTGGCTCATTGCTGTTTGTATTTGGCCTCACAATCGACCTTGGCCTGGCCACCCAGGCCGGCACACTCAGGAATTTCAGCCTCCTTGGACGGCTTGCTGTCGCCCAACAGGCCGAAACAGGCCGTGCCGAATCCCAACAGAATTGCCAGCGCCGTTATCATCACCAGATCTTTGGTATTCCACATAAATCCCTCCTCAAATTTGTCTGACCAATTTCATGATTTGGGCCCCCAGGTCAGTCGGCGGTATTAGGGCCATTCAGTGACCAGTCGTATTTGGTATACGCGATCTTTACGCCGGGTTCGCTGATCCGTGGATCGTCCATATAGCGGGCGACATACCCGGCAACCGATCCGGCCACCGTTTCGAAGTCGGCCCGGAACCAGTCGAAGATAGGCGACAGATACAAGGTGTTCGTGACCGGGTCGAAACGGTTCTTGGTCGTATCGCTCAAAAATGCGCGTGTCTGTTCGTCGAGTTGGCGCTCCAGGTCAGCCGCCCGATAGGCCTCTTTACGCAACGCCGGGCATCCCAGCGAGGCACACACCAGGGCAAAGTGAATGCGCGGTTCGTTAAAATCGGCGCGCAAGGTGTCGTTCTCAATACCGTCGAGGGATATAGCCCCTCCCTTCAGACCGGGCATGGGAATGAAGCGGCGGCGAAAAGCCGCACCGGGGAGAAACCCTATCTTGCGGATCGAGCGGATCGGGTAGTGATCAACAACCAGTTTAACGGTGAAGGCGTTGTAGGCATTGATCCAGAAGGCCAGCCGTTCCTCCCTGGACCACTTTACATAATCAGGGGCACACGTCGCTGACAGGGTTTCGAGGTAGGCCTCCAATGGAGCCCGCCCTTCCTCCTTAAAGCCGGCATATGCCACCCGGCTGTCACTCACCCAACTTTGCAACAACGCATTCCAGGCGCCGTGCGCGGGGTCCATTTTTAAACAGTCGGCCGCGAGCGTGATGGCTGGCGTAGTGAGCATCCATGCCAACAGACAAAGGCCAGTGATTCGCAGCGCATACAGGATGCTCAATTTTCGCATAGCTATATATCCTTTTTCCAGGTAGCCAAAAACAATGCGAGCTCGGTAAAATTACGCGTATCTGCAGGGACCGTGCAGGCTGACGCCGGGCAGGGGACCGGACATCAGTCTAACTATTTCAAAAAACCGTTTCAAACTCAAGGCTGGAAATCGTGCCGTGGCGGGAAAGCGGGGTTGCCCTCTAATGGATGACCCTGCAGGTCAACTCGCTGGGGACCGATTCTTCAGCGCCGTAACCAGTTTGGGGACAAACAGGAAAAATACAAACAATGCCAGAAAAAAGAAGACCTTGCCGGAAAGCGGCCCGCTCCAGTTGCGGGCGGACCAGCCGAATTCAAGGTGCCGAAGAAAAAAAGCAGGATAAAGGTGCCGGCCAGGATACCCTAACCGGTCCTGGAAAAATAATTCCAGAAGCGAACCTGGGCCAGGCCCAGGCCAAAATCCAGGGGTGTAAATGGGAAATAGACCAGGCTCAGGTAGAGGGCCGCCGCGAAAGCGTTGCGTTCGCTCGTTTCGATTTTTTACATCTTTTTGGTTTTGATTGGTCTGTCCGTAATTGCGGCATTGATGTCGATGATATTTTTATTGAGGTAGTTTTTGGTCTTATATCTCGTAATACACATTAATTTTCTGGTTATACTACCCACCCGATCAACCTGCTCTTTGATTTTTTTTAGACTTTTGTGTTGGAATTTGTCCGCGGGTAAATCCATCAATAAAAGTTCCGAATATCCGGAAATGGCCATCAGCGGTTGGTTGAGTTCATGACATATGGCGCCGGCCATCTCAACGACACCCTGTAGTTTTTCCTTTTCCGCCAGAGTGGTCCGCAATTCAATAACGCGGCGCCCTACGTCAATTCTGGCGCGCAACTCGTCGTGATCAAACGGTTTCACAATATAGTCGTCGGCGCCGGCATTCAGTCCCCTGATGATATCCTTTTTGTCTTTCTTGGCGGTTAAAAGGATCACATACGCTGCAACAGCTGTTTCAAACTGCCGCAGCCGGCGGCAAATCTCAAGGCCGTCCATACCCGGCATCATCCAGTCCAGGATAGCCAGTTTGGGTGTATCCTTGCTTTGCAACTTTTCCCATGCTTCGACCCCATCAGCAACGGACGTAACGTCATGTCCCCATTTGGATAGGGTGCGTTTTAAGATGAAAAGAGAGGTAGAATTGTCGTCAGCAATCAATATTCTCATCGCAAATGAAATCCTGTCTTTGAATACGGCGGACGATCGCCGCCCGTTCTGTCTATTTTTGACATGTAAATGATTTTTCCCTTGTATGTACTGATATCGACCGTGCTTAACAAAACTTAAGCTTTTAGTAGGAACGAGAGGTATCACTCGGCGCTATTCTGGAGGCTATCTGCTATTTTTCACATAAAAACAGGGTTATTATAGCTGTATCGGTACCATTTTTATGATATCTTTGGATTCAATCCAGAGGCTAACCTTAACGTAACGTGGGCCCGGCATAGCTGGCAACTTTGGTAACAGGCATAGAAATTAAAAATTCAACTGGAAATTCATGAAAGCCCTTCATTTCGCCTAAACAATGCTTATGTATTGGGTATTGCTCGTTTAATATACCAGAACCTATCTCAAAACATGCTACGCGGGGCATGCGTTGTCATTGAAAAAAGGTTGTCGAATGGTGAAAACACAATCCAACAATATAAAAGATTACCGCATCCATACCAGCCTGATCGAAGAATCACTTAAAGCCAAAGAGCGGAAAAAACGCCTGTTTCGCAGCGATCTTGTTCTGGAGGGTAAGCGCAAGGAAAGGCCGGTAACCGATTCCCCGACCCAGTATGAGATCAAGTATCTTCTGGGCCCCAATTTGGCGATCGTTGTAAAACGTCTGCTGCCGCTCGAAGATATCGACCGTCTGTATGCTTTAAAGGTCGGCAAGATTTCCCAGGTTACAAAATACAGTCAGCTTATTGGCGTGGGCGCTGGATTCGACGTGCAAGAGGGGCAAGTCATCGATCAGCATTTTTTAGACGAGCTTACGATTCTCTACAATGCCGACAACCTGGACATGATTGCCAAGTTTCAATTCTTCTATGACAATTCCGCGCAAATGTCTTACTCGCGAAATTTTAATTTGAACCAGGTTGAATGCAGAACCGACAACTGCCGGAACCGGATTGGTGATTATAATCCGGTCTATATCTACAATCTGCTTTTTGATCTGCTGCAAAAAGAAAAAAATGCCAAAAACTACTACCGTTGGCGCAAAGGTTTGGGTTTTGGCTTTAACAAGCAAGCGATCTGATAAATCAGGATCGATACAGGGGTGGTTTTTCTCTATAACGGTCGACGCCATAGCGCCAAGACCGGATCGTTGGCCACTGGATTTGTCGTAATTGCAAAATTCTCGCGCAGAGGCGCAGAGACGCAGAGAACCCATGAATATACACGGCTTTGCCGGTGAAAACACCAATGCCCTTGTTTTTTTGCTCTTCGCGCGATAGCGCGCCCAAATTCTGGTTATAGGTCTTCCCTGCGCCTCAGCGTCTCCGCGCGATGCAGGGGTTTGCATTTCGCGTTTTCTGTTGAATCCTTTTTAAACCTTATCCTCGCGCAGAGGCGCAGAGACGCAGAGAACCCATAAATATATTCCCGCTACACGGGATTAAAACTAAAAGGGCTTTTAAGCCTGAAGTTTTCAATGGTTTTACGCGCGATAGCGCGCCCAATCTGGTTTTGGGTTTCCCTGCGCCTCAGCGTCTCCGCGCGATGCATTGGGTTAGCATTTCGCATTTTCTTTTGAATTCTTTTTAAACCTTATCCTCGCGCAGAGGCGCAGAGACGCTGAGGAAACCGCAAATAGTTTCCCGCTACACGGGATTAAACCCTAAAGATCCTTACCTGGTCTGTTTTTCGCGCGATAGCGCACCCAATTTCTGGTTTTTGGTCCTCCCTGCGCCTTTGCGTCTCCGCGCGATGCAGGGGTTTGCATTTCGCGTTTTCTTTTGAATTCTTTTCTAAACCTTATCCTCGCGCAGAGGCGCAGAGACGCAGAGAACACCGCAAATAGTTTCCCGCTACGCGGGATTAAACCCTAAAGATCTTTACTTGGTTTGTTTTTCGCGCGATAGCGCCCCAAATCTGGTTTTTGGTCTTCCCTGCGTCTCTGCGCCTCTGCGCGATGCATGGTTTTACCATTGTGTTTTGGTGTGAGGCCCCACTTATATCGGCCATTCTCCTTAACGATTTGCAGGTTGTCAGGCAGGCTGATTTCTCCCAGGGCACTGCCGTCGATATAGCCCTGTACCCGGTAGGCGTCGCTATTGCGCTGCACGCTGGTTATATACAGTTTTTTGTCGGAGCCGCCGCGGAAAAAAGGTTGGATACGATTGGCGAACAGCGATTTTCCGCTGCCGTCCGGTCGGAAACTCTCCGCAAAACAATCTTTTCCAAAAATTGAAGTTTTCCCCATCAGATTACCGGCACAGTCCTCCAGGAACTGGTGCTGCTCATCGCTCAGCTCCGCATCGAAATAGTCATCCCTGTCCAGCAAGTCGGCCTTTTCCGGCAATCCGAGCCAGCGCCAGCGACCTTTCAGTTTGATTAAGTTCTCCAGGGGGTAGACCCCTTGTGGTCCGGCGTAAGTCCGGTGGGCGATCTTCAGCTTGCCGCGCAGGTAGGCCCTGTTTTTTTCGATACGCAGCTTGGTTATGTGAATGTATTCCAGGGGGGGCGGGCTGCCGGTAAACATCAGGCGGGAGGGGGAGGCGAACATGTCCCGGTGGTGGTTGTACGCCCGCGCATAATTTTCAATGATGACGTGGGTGTCTTTACTGATGATGTCCAGTGCAAATTGATCGAAGAAATTCAGGATGTCCTTGGGCACAGCCACGGAGAGTACATAATTGGGCTCAAATATGTAGGCATTGTCCGCCGATACAGTTTCTGATTCCGGTTCCGGTTTGGTTGCCAGTGTCTCCGTTTCCGGCCTGGCTGCCGGTGTCTCCGTTTCCGACGGTTCCATAACAGCCCCGACAATCAGCGCCAGCAGCCTGTCGCGCCCGGTATCTTTTGGCAATGGAAAGCGGCTTGTCGACGTCACTGCCAAAACGACTTGTGCAGCCGGCACCAGGACGAGATACTGTCCCCCTTCACCGCGCACCACCAGACAGTCACGCTCATTGATGATTGTCTTCACCCATCCGCCGCCCGGCATGTCATCGAGCTCAGCTTCCGGCGCTCCGGCAAATAACCTTTGAACCCATTGTCTGGAGACGATCTGTCTGCCTTCCCAGGTCCCTTCCTGGGCCAGCAGGTAGCCCATCTTGGCCAGATCGAGCGCTTTGAGTTGAAATCCAACGAACGTGTCCTTGGGCAGATCGTCTTCATTGGCTCCGTTGGTCACAATGCCCAGCGGTTGGAAGAGATATTGGGCCGCGTAGTCAAAGACGCTCCGGCCGGATACATTTTCAATCACCTGGCTCAATAAAAACGCAGCGGCAAAGTTTATGGCGGGTTGCGCCTTTTCCCGGTGCCGTGAAACGACGCGCAGGCTGGCCTCGATCCGGTCATTGGCGTAAAACAGCTTCCAATAGTCCGGGTTATGGGAACCCCAGAGCAAGGGCGCCCGGGCCCATAGCAGGTCGTTCAAGGTCAAGGACAAGCCCTCGTCGGACTGACTCTGTTTCAGTTGTTTGGGGAAAAAAGCAGTTAGGGGCTGCTCCGGCCCCTGGATCAATTTTTGATCGATGGCGATACCGATCAATACCTGAAGAAGCGGAAGGTTTAAAGCATGCAGGTAATCCGTTTCCAGGGGCCCACTTTGCCAGTAGTATTTTTCGACGACCGTTTTCCCGTTGCGCAGCATCAGTAGGCTGCGGGCCGTAGGCAGCCGCGTGTCCACATAATCGAGTGCTCTGGCAAGACGGCCCGGATCGATGTGCTGGGTTTCCGGTTGGGCCGGATTCCATTGCTTCTGATCAAGATATAATGTCTTTTGCGCAAACAGCACAATGCAGGCCCACACCACCAGCCCGATGACCACAAGGCTGGCCAGGTAAACGGCTCCCAACTTGAGGATGCTCTTCATGGGTATCATGCGTTTTGCACCTTCTTTATTCAATCCTTTAAAACCTTGTCCTCAGGGCCAAGTCAGAGACATTCGGCTGTGCCGTAAAAGCATTTTTCTCGCGCAGAGACGCAGAGGCGCAAAGAAACCACAATTATTGTTCCGCTACGCGGGATTAACACCTAAAGGACCCTGAAGTGGGTTTTCGCACGTTAGTGCGACGAAATCCTGGTTTTGCCTTTCTCTGCGCCTTTGCGTCTTTGCGCGATGCATGGTTTTGTTTTTGTGTTTTTTGAAGTGAAGCCCCTATAAGGGGCAACCCAAAGCCTGGCCATCTGGACCAGGCTTCTTTAGCCGGCCCTAAAAACTTGATCTCCAGGGCACGTCGCCGACTTCGCCATAGTAGCCTTTGGCTTTTAGCTTAAATACGAAAACGATTCGCTAATCGCTAACTGCTAAAAGCTATATCCCGAGATTTTACTTCAGCCTTCAGTCTTCAGCCTGCTCCCCTGAATCCGGCCGCCCCTCAGGTGTAATCCAATGCTTGGTCCTCCGGGCCAGGATTCTTTACGTCAATTTGTTCCAAGGGTTCTGCCTGCTCGGCCCTATAATAGATCCGCAGTAAAGCCGGCGCGAGCAGGACATCGGCCAGAAATGCCACGAGCAGCGCGATCCCCATCACCAGGCCAAAATCGGAGACCACTTTCAGGTCGCTGAACAGCCGCATCCAGAAACTGGCCACCAGGACCATGGTGGTTGCCAGCAAGGCCCGGCCGGCCGATCCCAATGTTTCGCGGACCGCAAAGCTGATATCGCCGGATTGCAGGTAGTACCTGCGGAAGTTGTGGAAAAAGTGGATGGTGTCGTCCACCGCCAGGCCAATGGCGATACAGCCGCCGATCAGGTTGTAGGTATTCAGCGGAATCTTTAAAAGCCCCATGACGCCCAGCCCGATCACAATGGGAAACAGGTTGGGGATCATGGCCAGCAGCCCCAGGCGCAGGTCGCCAACGGCCAGGACCATCAATATCGTAATCAGGATAAATCCCGTGCCGTAGCCAATGGCCAGGCTGGTCATCATCGCATCGAGGATGCCGGAGTTGATGGCGGCAACCCCGGTGACCGCCTGCCTGGCAGCGGAGTCAAACAGCACGGCGGTAAATTTTTTCACCCGGTTAATGAAATTCACATCCCTGGCCGCATCCCGCCAGTACATCATGCCCGTCAAACGCCCCATGCTCAAATCCGCATCCGTGTAATGTTGCAAGGTTTCGGGAACCAGGCGATTGAGCTGATCGAAATGCTCTGTCAGCACCCGACGGTCTTCCGGAAGCTTACACGCATCGTCCCCCTGGTGTTCGGGGCCACAGGCAATCTCCTTGATGAGATCGGCAGTCGAGCGGGTGCGTCCCACGAACGGCCGTACATAATCATCGGTCTTTGAGCGCAGGTAGACGTCCATCCGCTCGAAAGCATCCAGCAGGTCGTGGTCGATGATGCCCTGTTTTTTTTCTGTATCGACCACTATTTCCAGGGCCCGAAACCCGCCGGTTTTCTTTTCAATAAAGCGGACCTGTCGCATGAAACGGGATGCTCGCTCAAAATAGTGCAGCTCGTTGTGTGAAAAATGCAGCCTGGGAATGTTGATGCCCGCCAGAATGGTAACCGCCAGGAACCCAAAGAAAACAGGTTTGGGCCGGGCGATCCCGAGGCGCCCGAGCGCCTGCAGGGAGCGGTTGAAAATGGAAGCCTTATAGATCGCTTCCCCCTGTTTTACGCCCTCCACAACTTGCAGGATGGAGAGAATGGCGGGCAGGGAGAAGAGCGTAAACACCAGGATGGCCAGAATGCCGACGATGGTGAAATTCACCAGATTTGCGATGGGCGCAATCCCGGTGAATGAAAATGTCATCAAACCCGCTACAGTTGTGAGGCTGGTCATGGTGATCGGAAAGCCGGAGTGCTGCATGGTGGCGATGATGCCCCGGAACTTGCCCACCCTATTCTGGAATTTGTAAAAAACCACCAGGAAATGAATGGGGGCGGTCAGGCCGATGGATAGAATGATGGAGGGCAGCATCGATGAGGTATTGCTGAAGCGCACCGACAGCAGGGCCATCAATCCCAGGGCCACCAGCAGGCCCAGGATGGTCGTGATTTGGGGAAAGAAAGCACCCGAGCCGCGGCCAAATATGATCGGCATAAGCAGCAGCGGAACAAAGAGGATCGTAAGACACATCTTGATCATGTTGGCGCGGATCATCGGCTCGACATGATATTGGTAGACCGGTGTGCCGCTGAAGGCAATCCGGAACTCCTCGGCCTGGTATTGCTTGATAATGGCCTCGACGATAGCGATGACGGCAATATTTTCTACCTGTGATATGGATTGCTGCTCCCCGGAATGAGCCGGCCTTTTTGCCCCGGGAACGCCCCGGGCATACCCGCGCAGGCGTTTGCCGTCGGGTGTCAAGGCCGAAACCGCCTGCGTTTTGATAACGACCATGGCCTGCTTGCCGTCCGGGGTGAAATAGAGGTTTTTCAACCCGGGATAGGCCAGCGCTCGTTTTCTGAACTGCCGCGATTCTTCGGCTGTCCGTGGCGGGTTATCGAGAATCCGGCCGGCCCGCATGCCGCTGTCGGTGGCCGCGATGTAGGGGGCATTGGCCAGCGATCTGACTTCTTTCAGCAACGGCACCGCATTTTCCAGATCTGCATGCAGCCACTTGAGTTTGGAGAGGAATTCAGGGCTGAAGACGTTACCGGACGAGACCAGCAGCACGATATTCTCGTCACGTCCGAATTGACCGCGAAACCACTGGTAATCGGTAAGCAGCCTATCATCCTGCGAGAACAGGGTTTCCACCGATGTGGCGATGCTGAGCCTGGGAAGCTGCGTAATGGCTGCTCCGGCCACCATTACCGTCAACAGTATGATAATCAAACGGCAGCGGATAACCCAGAAGCCTAAACGCTTAAAACCCTTTTCGAGCTTTTTCTTATAGTCATACATCTGATATTATTATGCTATCGCCGTTTGGGAGGGTAAAATATGCCTATACAAATAACACCCATTTGATCACATTGTCAATACTATTGAGGATAAGTGTGCCCTAAAGGGTGCCTTGGAAATTAGATTCAGGAAGGTATGATATACCTTTAGTGGGCAACCCTATATGCACCTCTGTTAGAATATTTCCCAACCTTTGCCGTGGTTCGACTCTCGTCCCGCCTAATATCTACTGCGAAATCCGACATTGATTAAAATATTTGACTTAATTTGGCTATATGTTAGGTATTTCAAAATACCCCCTTTCCAAACCGAAATGCCAAAATCTGTATAAAAGTCCGATTGCCGTTTTCTCACATTGAATGAGGACTATATTTAAGTGAAAACTTTCTTATTTTCAAATCCAGCCAAGATTCTTGATGAAAAATATGACCGGCTCGCAATCCTGCTGTTTGGACTCACCTGGGTTTTTTATTCATACACACCACATCTTGCTACCCACATTTTCAGGCCGGCGATGTTTCACTATTCAGCCACTTTAAATCGGCTTTGGATCCCCGGGACACTCTTGACCGTTTTCTATCTGACGTTTCCGCAGGTCTTAAAGCTCGATAGTATCGGTAAGATCATAACTTTTGGTTTTGTTGCGGTTTTTGGCTATGCCGCGCATTTTTTCATAAAAGGATTCGGGATTATCGATTTTTCCTGGTTTGGATTCTACTATGGAAATATAGGCGTCGTTTTACTTCTCAGGGCCATGCAGAGAAGAATGCTAAGTCTTAAAGAAAGAGTGGAGGCGGACCTTGATAAATACGACAAGGACGTTATTACCGAACTGAAAAAAGAGTGGAGTTTTCTGCTCAGCAAGTTCCTTCAAGTCTGTTTGGCAGCGGCCACAATCCTCGGTGTCTGCATGTCAATTCTCCTTTCCGGTGTGGCCACAGTCAAGGGTGTTCAAATGCCGTCTTGGGAAGACTGGGCCCGGATGCAAAATGCCATCCGCATGGCGTTTTTATTTTTTGCCGAATCCGGGCTCTACTTTTTGTTCTTTATAGCGCCAATCATCGATGTGATGAGTTCTTATCAATCTCTCTTAATCAGCAAATACGATGTTTCTCAAAACGTAGAAGGGCCGGACGCAAATGATCTCTCATTTCAATCAGAACCTGATAACGACGGGCATCGGCTTTCATTTGTCGATTGGGGAAAAGTCAGATCTATGCGTGCAAAGTAAAATGTTGTCATATGAGTTGACCAAGCTTCAGAAAACTATCGGAGAATAGAAGTATGCAAAGAGTCCATTTCATTGTCATTGTGTTATTCTTAGTCACTCCAAGTAAAGGGATTGCGGATATGTTTGCCGGGTATGACGCTTTTTGTGGTCTACCGGTTGTAGTAGGCCCCAACCCTCAAATGGCAACTGCCGAGACGGACCGCATTGGCAGAAAGTTCATCCATATCGATCCCAGGGCAATGTCCAATTGGACCAATTCGAGGATTTTTGTGCTTGCCCATGAATGTGCACATCACCGACTAGGCCACACGTCTTCAATGGGAAAATTAGAGAGATTTTCTGGCGGAACAGCAAGACAAGAGCTCGCGGCAGATTGTTGGGCTGCGAAAAAGTTACGCCAAATTGGCTATGAATTTGATATTTCACGAACGATACTTCAACATGCGAGCAGAGGGCACTTTTCAGCAAACGGTTATCCATCAGGAAACCGTCGTGCCCGGAATATTTTAAACTGCATCGGGGAAAGGCCTTGTCGCACGGTTATGCGTGAATGCCGGCATCCGGCGCATCCGAGAGGTGATCGTGTTCCATGCTCTCATAAGGTTAGAGCACACCCAAATGGAGACTTATATCCTTGCCAGCACCCTTGCCCTGGACCATATGGAATGGTTCCTTGTCATCCGCGTGGGGATCTATATCCCTGTAAGCATATTGTAACAGCGCATCGCTTCGACCTGATTCCGTGTACTCATCCGGCGCATCCGGCTGGCCATCCCGATGAGGTATGTGACTAACTTCAAGCTACAAAAATAAAGTGAAATTAATTATAATTGATAGATGATGGTTTTGGAGAGGAAACCATGAACAGTGATGATCTGCAAAAGCATATTTTTGCAACGTATGTGAATCTAAGAATTGGTATTGCAGCCTTGGGGTTGATGTTTCCTACGATTCTATGGATAGGCGGCGTGTTCAAAGGAATAGGCCTCCAAAGTTCTATGAGCGCCTATTACCACGCTACTATGAATGGTGCATCCATGCGGGATCCGTTTGTGGGAATCCTCTTTGCCGTAGGTTTGTTCCTCATACTGTACAGAGGGTGGAATGCAAAAGAGAACTGGGCCTTGAATTTTGCCGGTCTGTTTGCAATCGGTGTGGCAATTTTTCCAATGGAGTGAAATTGTGCACCAAACTGCAGCAGACTATCGCTGCACGGCTTTTGTGCAATATCACTTTTTTTGTGCATGGCTTATGTTTGTATCTGGTGCGCCTCTGATACCCTTCATCTACTTAAAAATGAAAAACTGGAGAAAAAGTACAGTCGAATTTACAAACTGCTGGGAGCGGGAATGATCTTAGCTCCAGGCATAGCACTGTTCCTCACAGTTATATCTAACAAACTACATGCCTACACATTTGTGGCTGAAGCTATAGGAATCCTGATCTTTTCAAGTTACTGGCTTATGAAAAGCAAGGAACTGGCTTTGTCGAAAGCTGAGTTAAAGGTTTTAATGGGCGAGTTTTAAACTAAGGCCTCAATCGGCCATTTTTCGGATTGAAATAGGGCGATTAATGCTGTTCTTGCAGTAAATATTCCATGTTATATTTATAATATCAAATAGTTTGCTTGGTCCGACCCCTTGAGCGCTATGACTAATACGTCAATATACGATGGCTTAAAACATATACGCTTGGTGCACTACACACTTGTAATCGTATCTTTCACAGTTTTTTATATCGTTGTCTCTGTATGGTCTGATTCTCCAGAACTTTTAGCTGAATTTGAAAAATTTGAGACGGCAGTTGAGAGAATTCAAAGTGATGATCTCTTTTTCCTAATGCTGTTACCAAAGAAATGGCATCAAGCGAAAATTGGAAAATTGATTGATGATATTAATAAGATAATTGAACCTGAAAACAACAGAAGAGTTCAGGTTAAAAATCAGCATTTTATGCCGATACTAAAAAAAAATCACCAAACTGCAAAAAGTAGATGATATTTTAGTTAGATGGCCTGACATACAAACATCGTCAATAGAGAACTTGCGTAATTCAATAGAAAATCGTGAGTGGCAAATTGAGAAAATATCACAAGTTGGTGTTGACAGAAGTACTAAATTGAAAATTAATGAATGGATCAGAAAAAATATTAAAGGGAAAACGGACTTTTTGGCCAAAGGAACTTATTATGCTAAAGATCTTTTCATTTTAGATTTGAGTCTGAAAAAGATGATAGGGGTTAAAAAGAAGGAAGTGTCTATCTCCCTTGGAATGGACCATATGTTCTTATCAACAGAGGAAAACTCTCTTCCTGTCAAAATCGGGATGCTGAAAGAAGAGTTTTTTTTAAGTGGTGAAACAGAAAATGAGAATGTTAGGATGCCGCAGGGTTGGTTCAAGAAGAGAGAAAACTATCCTCGTATATATACCCATTGGGATGAAATAAAACATAAGACTATTTCAGAAGCCAAGCAGTCACTAAAAGAAAAAATGACGGAGAGATTAAAAGGGCGTAGCACTAATATGTTAGGTATTAGAATCTCAGGCCCGGATATAGGCTATATGGGACCATTAGCCATAATTATAATTTTGCTCTACTTGGTTAATTATGAATACTATCTGTATGGTCTCTTGAAAAATAGAATAGTGAGAATTAAAGAGAACGAAAACTTGAATTTCGCACTTCCATGGATAGGGGTTATGCAGACAAACTTATCTTTGTTTACCACTTTTATTACAATATCACTATTCCCAGCAATAGCTGTGCTATTTGCTATCTGGCGCGTATTGGGAGCGTATGTGTTGGATATGAAAATAATTGCTGCGATAGTCTTTTTAATAACCTTCGCACTTGGATCTTATTGTGTTTACTTTGGGTGGTATATATCAAAGGCGTTAAACTTTGAAAGCGAATAAAGACGTTTGACTCATTTTTTATCTCAAAATAATGAGAAAACTTTGATTGAGTGATATCCGGGGCGAACCAGGCAAATAGTGCCATGGATGAGTCGGGCCCAAAACCCGATATTATGGAAAAAAATACAATTAACGCAATTATTTAATGGCCCTAATCGTACATTTTTTGTATCGAGATGTGACGGTTAAGGCAGTTTGTGCGGCAATCTCACCATGTATTAGGTATAATCTCCAACACTTGGCGTGGCCCGACCCCTTGAGCCAATGATTCGCCACAACCGCTAACAGCTCAGCCTGAAGATTCAGGCTGGTTGACTTTCAAATACCGATATTTTAGAAAAATATCACTAACCAACAAAACAGAGGATTATTCTTACATGTCACCCCTAACAACGCTAATCGTCAATTGGACAGTGCTAACCATTGGTCTGGGGATCTGGTGCGGCGGGTGGACCCTTTACGGTAGACGGGCCAAAAAACAAGATAAGATGGGTGCGCTCAATTTAGCCTGGATCATGGGCGGAATGCCGGCATTGCTGGCGGTCTACAAGTACGTCTATTATATCATGGTGTTTACCGAGAGCGCTAAAAAGACGATCCACTAAACGCGGCTACACAAAGCTATGGGGCTCTGCGGGGCTTCCATCCACTCCGAAGGAACTGCCATGCCGCTTGCAAGGCTGATGATCGTCTTACTGCTGTTTCCCACCTTATCCCTATCCACAGTTGGGGGCGCATCTGCGCTGGAATTCTTAACCGAGGACAGTCCGCCCTTAAATTACATAGAAGACGGTAAACCTACAGGTCTTTCTGTAGCCATAGTCCAGGAATTGATCCTCCGCACCGGTATGCAGGCAAGAATGCAGTTCCTACCATGGGCTCGCGCTTACCGGAGAGCTCTCATAGAGCCCAGCATCGCTTTGTTTTCCACGACACGTACAGCAAGCCGCGAATCCTTATTTTACTGGGTAGGACCGATAGCGATCAAGCGCTGGGTATTCTTTGCCCGGGCAGACAGTTTGTTACATTTAGAGAGTCTTGAAGACGCTAAAAAAGTGAGGCGAATCGGGGCCTACGTTGACAGCGGTAAGACCACCTTTCTGCAGGAGCAGGGATTCACGAATCTCGATATCGCGCCGGCGGCAAATCTAAATCCTCGTAAGCTTATAGCTGGACGAATTGACCTCTGGATTAAAGGTGAACTGGAAGGCCTGGTCATTGCCCGTGCCGAAGGCATTGCCCCTGAAAAGTTGAAGGTCGTCTACCCGATCAAGAGCGGTTACCTTTATCTTGCATTTTCCAAAAGGACCCCGAAGCCAATGGTGGCTGCTTTTACCCGCGCCTACCGGGCCATGTTGTCGGATGGGTCGCTAATAAAACATTGGAAGACGTGGTTACCTGATAGCAACATGCAGACCATCACCACAGAAGCGACACGGCAACACTCAGGCCTGACAGTCAAGGCACTACACTGAAGGCGGCACTAATCTTTCCCAGAAAAATCGGTGCTTTGTGCCTGCGCGCGCCCAATTTTTCTTGGATCATGAGGGCATGGCGTGCCAAAAAAACAATCCACTGATTTTAATCCAAAGAACCTATCTCAAGAAGCAGATTTTGGTTCAAAATGACGCGAAGCTAATGTCTAACGTGGTGCAAGGCGGACGTGAATATTAAACCGGAGGAATACTGATAGTATTTCGAGGATTTGAGATTTGCGTCCAACGCCGAGTTTGGGCCAAAAGATCTTTTTGAGATGGGTTCTTATTTTTCTTCAAATTCGACTACCTCCGGAAACACACACCCCTCCAAGTTGTGGGCCTCCAGTTTGGCTCTCTTCCTGAACAATCCGGGAGCGGCTGAGGGTTTTGTGTACACCCATTCCACTACCTTGAAGCCGTCGGGCCTCTGCCAGACCGCGTGGATGAGAATGCCTGAGTAGGCCTTGCCCTTTTTGACCCACAGGATCACGGAAAACAAATCGACCCCGTCCATGTCAAGGCGCTTGGTGCTGTAAACGACCGGTTTCCCTTCAAACAAGTCTTCATAGGAACGAACAAACACCTCCACATCTTCACGCATGTTACGGTACAGCTCATCGTCGTCGGATACGTTTTCAGGAGATACTGGTGTTATGATCGACGCCTTTTCAAAAAACGCCTCTATTTCCTCCCAGCGGTGCAAGGATAATTCCCGGGTCAGCTTGTCATAATTCTTCTCCCTTGCAGAAATGACCACCGTCTGCATGAATTCAACCCAGGGGTCCGCTGGTTTCGTGGCACAACCAAACAATAAACCAAGTACAATGAACAAGATTGCCGGTTTCATGAAAGTTCGTTTTAGATGCACGCCCAATTCTCCGTTTGTTTCACCTGAACTGAAAGTTCCTTATCATAATCCTATTTAATCTGTTATGGATTATGCAAATCGATCCGGGTTGGAAACTGATACAGACCCTCAACCGTTTCTGTAGTTGGATAATCGAATATTTTTTGTTATAAATAGAACAATTTAGGCCGTTTTGGCTTCAGATACATCTTATATTTAATAGGATTTCATATGCTTGGCATGGCCCGCCCCGGGGCTTTTCCATATTCCGCTCCTTTCGCTAACGCTAGACCTTTAAAACCATTCAGGTCTAATTCCTACATTAATTCGGACGACGGACATTAATATTCCGCTGTATAATTAATATGTTGACAAAATTTCATTTCCTTTATTAGGTGTTGCTCATAGTCCTAACCAGCCGTAACCCGAATACCATTGAGATTAAATAGGGTAGGAGATCGAATTTGAAAGGGAATCCAATACCTATAGAATCTCTATTTGCAGATTTGAAATGGAATTATGTAAAGATTCATGTTGCACAAAAGGAAGGGCAAACTCGCCCAATAGATGTTTATAGGCTATGCCACATTTATTGCCATGAACTCGCTATACGTGAAAAAGCAGGTGTGAGAAAAATTCAAACCTGCATTAGTGCACCAGCGTCACTTACATTGGCAACTGAGAGTTACATAAATACCATTTTACCTGATTTACCCTAGCAATTCATTCCAGAGAAATTGGGCAAAAACGCATCCAACCCTTAATTCAAACGTTATGCGCTAATAATTGATAGGAGGAATATAGATTATGAAATGGGAATATAAACGAATACTATTTCCTGGTGATATCGCAATAGATGACAATAATCGCCGAACTGAAAGAAAAAGATACAATCGAGATGGAAATATCAAAAATTTGGATATAAACGATCCAGTTGAAGACTCTCTAAATGAGTTAGGTGAAAAGGGCTGGGAGTTAGTGTCAACAACTATTGTAGAGGGTGCACAAAACTCACAATCTTATAAAAGTAGATGTATCATTGAATATATATTAAAAAGAGAAAAGCAATAACCATGTAAAATTTAAAACGCGAAGATTAAGCATAACAAATCATTGCACAGGTGTTTTCCTACGCTATGTTAAGACAAATGCAAATAACAATTAAAACCTTCTTATTAATATTTCTCTTTACATTTTTTGGTTGCCTTACAAAAACTTCTTTTTTGCCTACTAATGAATCAGCAAAATATGCTCCAACGGAATCCATAAAGGTCTACTGGGAAAAACCAGAAGGTTCCTACATAATCATTGGGAGGGTCACCGCTGAAGGTGAGGAACTAGACGAAGAAACCTTGTTCAAAGGACTCAAGCAGAAAGCAATAGCAGTGGGGGCACACGCAATCATTATGGGAGATACGAGCAGGCAAAGCTCGGTTACTGGAACTACTATGTACGGCGGCGGCACCCTAATTGTAACAATGTCCACAACCAGGCTAGAGGCTATTGCTATTCGTTTTGCAGACTAAAATACGGATAATGTTGTCGCGTGTATAACCGAGAATAAAATAGGAAAAAGCCTAACAAGGAAAATTAAGCCGACGCAAAACATGCGCGGCTTATTTACTACATTTTAGACCGTAATAACCATCTCGGCCGACAAAAAGAGGCAAACAGATGAGTGAGGCAATAACCGAGGAAGTAACAAAGCGTTTCTCTATAAGCATATCCGACAGGGTATCTATCATCAACTCACTTATGGCCCAAGACAGGATTGAGATTCGGGAGAAACAGGAAGCTGTTTTCAAACTCACCTATTACATCGTTCCCGGATTCATCGGAATTGCCGTATTCTCAGTTGGAAATCCCTCATTCAAATGGGCTGTAAAAGTCAAAGACCTCCCGGACAGTCAGCCCTCTCGGGTCAGTGATTATTAGGCG
>Ga0049108_10000192_pt1 | contig 19980 bp, 18 predicted proteins | sample WorMetilPIANOSA2_FD_60020 | JGI IMG/M metagenome (GOLD analysis project Ga0049108, IMG submission 60020) | Marine gutless worms symbiont microbial communities from Max Planck institute for Marine Microbiology, Germany - Olavius ilvae PIANOSA.2 | ecosystem: Host-associated > Annelida > Digestive... | reverse complement strand
CACGAATGCTGCACCGATTCGCGCCTCAATGAACATGCAAGGGTCGGGGTGGGGGTGACTTCCGCTAGAGGCAAAGGCGCGCCAGCAACGCGCTAGCCACGCCCCGCTAGTGACTCAGGATCTGGCTCAGGAACAGCTTGGTGCGGTCGGACTGCGGGTTGTGGAAGAACGCCTCAGGCTCGTTCTGCTCGATGATCTCGCCGCCGTCCATGAAAATCACCCGGTTCGCCACCCGGCGCGCGAAGCCCATCTCATGGGTCACGCACAGCATGGTCATGCCGGTCTGCGCGAGATCGACCATCACGTCCAGCACCTCGGCGATCATTTCGGGGTCGAGCGCCGAGGTCGGCTCGTCGAACAGCATGATGCGCGGGTTCATGCTCAGCGAACGGGCGATCGCCACGCGCTGCTGCTGACCGCCGGAGAGCTGGCCGGGGAACTTCATCGCCTGCTCCGGGATCTTGACCCGCTCCAGGTACTTCATGGCGGCCTCTTCGGCCTCCGCCTTCGGCACTTTGCGCACCCAGATCGGCGCCAGCGTGAGGTTGTCGAGCACGGTCAGGTGGGGAAACAGGTTGAAGTGCTGGAACACCATGCCGACTTCGCGGCGGATCTCATCGACCTTCTTGACGTCGTTGGTCAGCTCCGTGCCGTCGACGATGATTTGGCCGCGCTGGTGCTCCTCCAGGCGGTTGATGCAACGGATCAGCGTCGACTTGCCTGAGCCCGAGGGACCGCAGATGACGATGCGCTCACCGCGGTAGACGGTCAGGTCGATCTCCTTGAGCACGTGGAACTCGCCGTACCACTTGTGCATGTCGATGATCTGGATCGCGACCTCGTCGCTGACCGTCAACTTGGCGGCATCGTCGCCCGTCGTGACCGCTGCTTCGCTCATGGTTGACCTCCCGCGCCACTAACGCTTGTGGCCGGTATGCAGTTTGCGCTCGATGTGCTGGCTGTATTTGGACATGCCGTAGCAGCACACCCAGAACACCAACGCGGTGAAGACATAGCCCGTATAGGGCACGTTGGGCGCCAGCCAGTTCGGATCGGTCAGACCCAACTGAACGACGCCGAGCAGGTCGAACAGGCTGATGATCAGCACCAGCGTGGTGTCCTTGAACAGCCCAATGAAGGTGTTGACGATGCCCGGGATCACGGTCTTGAGCGCCTGCGGCAGGATGACCAGGCGCATCTTCTGCCAGTAGCGCAGACCCAGCGCCTCAGCGCCCTCGTACTGGCCCTTGGGCAGCGCCTGCAGGCCGCCGCGCACGACCTCGGCCATGTAGGCGGCGCTGAACAGCGCGACGCCGATCAACGCCCGCAGCAGCTGGTCGAAGGTGACGCCCTCCGGCAGGAACAGCGGCAGCATGACCGAGGCCATGAACAGCACGGTGATCAGCGGCACACCGCGCCAGAACTCGATGAAGACGACGCAGATGGTGCGCACCACGGGCATGTTCGAGCGCCGGCCGAGCGCCAGCACGACGCCGATCGGCAGCGACACGACGATGCCGGTCAGCGCGATCACCAGGGTCAGCATGAAGCCGCCCCACTGCGACGTCGGCACCTTGACGAGCCCGAAATCCTGGCCGGACACGGCCCAGACGACGACGAGGGCGCCGACCACCCCGGCGATGACCCGGCCGCGCAGGGTCTCGACCTCGGTGCCCATGGCCAGGACTGTGAGGCCGGCGAGGATCAGCACCGTGGCGAAGCTGAACAGCGCCACCAGGCCGAAGAAACCGGCGACGACATAGATCACCAGCAGCGCCGCCGCCGCGCGCACCCGCAATTGACCAACGAGCACGCCCAGCATCGAGGCACCGACGGCGGCCACCGTGACGACCAGCAGCACCCGCGACAGCGGTTCGCCCAGCGACAGCGGCCCGCCGGTCAACAGGAACCAGGTCACGAACGGGTAGCCGATCAGCATGAACAGCCCGAACGCCGCCTTGCTACCGGCGCGGCCGGTGGCGAACCAGACGGTGCCCAGCAGCCAGATGATGCCGGCGAGACCGAAGACCTGGCGCGGCCCGAAGGCGAACACGGCGAGATAGAGCACTGCCATGCAGCCGGCCAAGATCCAGCGGCTGCGCACCCGTTCGGTCGTCAGCGCGCCGATGCCGATGACCAGCAGCGCCAACACGGCGTCGACGCGCCAGCGCTCATCGAATTCGTAGAAGCCGTAGATGAACTGGTCGAAGCGGGCCCCGACGAACGCCCAGCACGCGGCGGCCGGGCTGGCCAGGCAGGCGTCGCGGTTGTCGCCCGTCCAGACCGCGTCAAAGATCGCCCAGTTGAGCAGCAGCGGAATGGCGTAGATCAGCACGAGGATCGCGACGATCGTGCCGATCGCATTGGGGATCGAGGCGAACAGGTGCTCGCGGGCCCAGCCGACCGCGCCGACGGTCGACGTCGGCGGCGGCAGGTCCGGGTGGCGCTCGGTCTTGTGCTCGGCGATCGACATGGCCTAGCGCTCCACCAGCGCGATGCGCGCGTTGTACCAGTTCATGAACGCCGACGTGAGCAGGCTGAGCGTCAGGTAGACGGCCATGGTGATGGCGATGATCTCGACCGCCTGGCCGGTCTGGTTCAGCACCGTGCCGGCGAACACCGCGACGAGTTCCGGGTAGGCGATGGCGGTCGCCAGGCTGGAGTTCTTCGTCAGGTTGAGGAACTGGCTGGTCAGCGGCGGAATGATCACGCGCATCGCCTGCGGGATGATGACCAGCCGCAGCGTCTGCCGCGGTCGCAGGCCCAGCGCGTGCGCCGCCTCGGTCTGGCCGTGGCTGACTGACTGGATGCCGGCACGCACGATTTCGGCGATGAACGACGCCGTGTAGATCGACAGCGCCAGCAGCATCGCGGTGAACTCTGGGATGATCCGGATCCCGCCGGAGAGCTGGAAGCCCTTCATCTCGGCGTAGGCGAAGGTCATCGGCAGGCCGGCGACGAAAAAGACCACGATCGGCAGGCCGACGATCAGACCCAGGCCGATGGCAAAGACGGGGGTTTGCTCGCCCGTCGCGGCCTGTTTGCGCGCCGCCCAGCTCTTCAGGTAGATCGTGCCGAGGATACCGACGATGAACGCCGCAACGACAAGCCAGAAGCCGGGCAGCGCCACGGGCTCCGGCAGGTAGAAGCCGCGGTTGTTGATGCTGAAGGCGACGACGTCGCCGCGGTCGTACAGCGCCCGGGGGCCTGGCAACGGCTTCAGCACCGCGTGGTACCAGAAGAAGATCTGCAGCAGCAGCGGGATATTTCGGAAGGTCTCGATGTAGACGCTAGCGAAGGTGCTGATCAGGTAATTGCGCGACAGGCGCATGACGCCGATGACGAAGCCGAGGATCGTCGCGAGAAAGACGCCGACGATCGCCAGGATGATCGTATTGATCAGGCTGACCACGAACGCCGTGCCGTAGGTCGATGCCTCGGAATACGGGATCAGGGCCTGGACAATGCTGAATCCGGCCGTCGACTGCAGGAAGCCGAAGCCCGAGGCGATGCCCCGCTTGTCCAGGTTTGCCATGGTGTTGCTGGTGAGGTACCAGCCCAGGCCGACGACGACGGCGAGCGCGAGAACCTGATAGGCAATGGCGCGGTAGCGCGGGTCGTTCCATACCGCCGCGCGCGCCGGGGCGGTGACTGCGGAGTCTACCGCCATCTTGGCCTCCTCAGAGAGGTGCCGGTCATGTCGAACTGCACAGCAGAAATGGGCCGCGGCGTGCCGCCCGGGTCCAGACCGGACGGCACGCCACGCCTACTCCCAATGACGCGTCAGCGGACCGGCGGCGCGTAGAGGATGCCGCCCTGGTTCCACAGGGCGTTGACGCCTCGCACCAGCTGCAGCGGCGTGTTCGGGCCGACATTGGCCTCGTACACCTCGCCGTAGTTCCCGACTTGCTTGACGATGTTGTAGGCCCAGTCGTTGCCGATGCCTAGCGCCTGGCCGTAGTCGCCCTCGACGCCCAGGAGACGTTTGATCGACGGGTTGTCGCTGCCCTTCATCTGGTCGACGTTCTGCGACGTGATGCCCAGCTCCTCGGCGTTGATCATCGCGTTCAGCGTCCAGCGCGCGATGTCGCCCCAGTTGTTGTCGCCGTGGCGCACGACCGGCCCCAGCGGCTCCTTGGAGATGATCTCGGGCAGCACGACATGGGCGTCCGGCTCGCTCAGCTTGACGCGGTTGGCGGCCAGGCCCGAACGGTCGGTCGTCCAGACGTCGCAGCGGCCGGCGTCGTAGGCCGCGACCACCTCGTCGGCCTTCTCAAAGGCGACGACGGTGTACTCCATGTTGTTGGCGCGGAAGAAGTCGGCGACGTTGAGCTCGGTGGTGGTGCCGGTGTTGGTGCACACCGCGGCGCCGGCCAACTCGAGCGCGCTGTTCACGCCCAGGTCCTTGCGCACCATGAAGCCCTGGCCGTCGTAGTAGTTGACGCCGACGAACTCCAGGCCCAGCGCGACGTCGCGCGTCAGCGTCCAGGTCGTGTTGCGCGGCAGCACGTCGACCTCGCCCGACTGCAGGGCGGTGAAGCGCACCTTGGCCGACAGCGGCGTGTACTTGACGGCGCCCGGATCGTTGAAGATCGCCGCGGCCATGGCACGGCAGAAGTCGACGTCGAGACCCGTCCAGTTGCCCTGGTCGTCCGGGTTCGAGAAGCCCGGCAGGCCTTGGCTGACACCGCACTGGATGGAGCCCTTGGCCTTGACGTCGGCCAGCGTCTGCTGAGCCTGCGCGCCGGTGGTCGCGACCGCCGCCAGCGCGGCGCCGGCGACGAGAGTGGTGAGTCGTTTCATTGCTGAGCCTTCCCTGATGAGACGCAGTTGTTATGTGCTTTTCGGATGCGGCGCGGCCTCCGGTTCCCCCCGTGCCCGTCCGACCCGCTTTGCGCGTGGCCGGCAGGGCGCCGCCCCGCGACCCTTGCGCGGACGCTATCACAAGGGTTGCGCGCTCCACAAGCGTATGAAATGACGTGCCTAAACCCATTGAATCGCGCCACATGAGGGGCGCGTAACCGACCCCGGCGCACGAGCCGCCTGTTGGGCAGACAGGGGACGAGGGATGAAAGACGACACGCTGATCGTCGCGCGCGGCCGCGACCCGGAGGCCAATTTCGGGGTCGTCAACCCGCCCGTCTACCACGCCTCGACGATCGTCTACCCGACGCTGGCCCGCCTGGAGGAGATCACCCAGGGCCCGCCGGCGTGGGACCAGGTGCGCTACGGCCGCATGGGCACGCCGACGACGTTCGCGCTGGAGGCGGCGGTCAGCGAGCTGGAAGGCGGCCACGGCGCGGTCGCCGTCTCGTCGGGCCTCGCGGCGGTGACGACGGCGCTGCTGGCCTGCCTCAAGGCCGGCGACCACGCGCTGATCGTCGACAGCGCCTACGGCCCGACGCGCAAGTTCTGCGACGAGATGCTGCGCCGCCTGGGCGTCGCGGTCGAGTGCTACGACCCGCTGATCGGCGGCGGCATCGCCGGCCTGATGCGCGAGAACACGCGGGTGGTGTTCGCGGAGTCCCCGGGCTCGCTGACCTTCGAGGTCCAGGACGTGTCCGCCATCGCCGCCGCGGCGCACGCCCGCGGGGCGGTGCTGCTGCACGACAACACCTGGGGCACGCCCTACTTCTTCAAGTCCTTCGCACACGGCATCGACGTCTCGATCCACGCCGGTACGAAGTACATCGTCGGCCATTCGGACGCGATGCTGGGGGTGATCGTCACGCGCGACGCGGAGTCCTTCGACCGGGTCAAGCGCACCGCGGTGATGCTGGGCCAGTGCGCCGGGCCGGACGACGTCTATCTGGGCCTGCGCGGGTTTCGGACGCTCTCGGCCCGGCTCAAGCAGCACCAGGAGAGCGCGCTCGTCGTGGCGCGCTGGCTCAAGGAGCGGCCGGAGGTGGCGCAGGTGCGCCACCCGGCCCTGCCCGGCGACCCCGGCCACGACCTGTGGCGCCGCGACTTCGGCGGCGCCAGCGGACTGTTCAGCTTCGTGCTGGCGAAACCCTACCCCAAGGCAGCGCTGGCGGCGATGCTCGACCACATGGAGCTGTTCGCCATGGGCTACAGCTGGGGCGGCTACGAGTCCCTGATCGTGCCGGCCGACCCGGCGAAGCTGCGCTCGGTGACGACCTGGTCGGCGCCCGGGCCGCTGTTGCGCCTGCACATCGGCCTCGAGGATCCGGAAGACCTGATTGCCGACCTCGCGGCGGCCCTCGGCCGCCTCGAAGCGGCCGCGGCCGCCGCCTGACGGAGACGAAGATGTCCGAACTCGACGCCCTCATGGCGGCGCTCGCGCCCGACGGCGACGGGCTGGTGCCCGTGGTGGCCCAGCAGTACGACAGCGGTGAGGTGCTGATGCTGGCCTGGATGAACGCCCAGGCCATTGCCGAGACCCTGCGCCACGGCCGGGTCTGCTACTGGTCGCGCTCGCGGGGCGAACTCTGGCGCAAGGGCGAGACGTCGGGCCAGACCCAGCGGCTGGTCGAGCTGCGCGTCGACTGCGACGGCGACACGCTTCTGGCGCTGGTCGACCAGACCGGCGTCGCCTGCCACACCGGCCGCCGCACGTGCTTCTACCGCTCGGTCACCGCGGAGGGCCTGACGGAGACCCTGCCGGTCGAGGCCGACCCGGCCACCCTCTACGGCCAGAAGGCCACGGACTACTGAGCGCGAGCGCGGGCCACGCCCTCGTGCTTCGACTTCGCTCAGCATGAGGGCTTGAGTGGGTCGGTGACGGCGGGGCATCTGTCGGGCGCTGACCCAAGCAAACACAGAGGCCTCACCCTGAGCTTGTCGAAGGGCGAGGCCGCGCCGCCGGGCGCCCGGCCTCAGTCCCGAAAATGCTTGCCCAGCTTCAGCCCCTGCTGTTGGTAGGATGAGCCGATGCCCTCGCCGTAGAGGCGCTCGGGGGTGCCGGTGAGGCGCTCGTAGATCAGGCGGCCGACGACCTGACCGTGCTCGAGCAGGAACGGCACGTCGTGGCTACGCACCTCCAGCACTGCCCGGCTGCCCTTGCCGCCCGCGCCCTCGTACCCAAAGCCGGGGTCGAAAAACCCGGCGTAGTGCACGCGGAACTCGCCGACCTGGGTGTCGTAGGCGATCATCTCGGCCGCGTGCGTCGGCGGCACGGTCACCGCCTCGCGCGTCGCCAGGATGTAGAAGTCGTCGGGGTTGAGGATCAGCCCGTCCGGCGCCGCCTCGAGCGGCTCCCAGAAGTCGGCCGGGGCGTAGGCGCCGCGCCGGTCGACGTCGACGATGCCGGTGTGCTTTTTGGCGCGGTAGCCGATCGGCCCGACCCCGTCGCCCTCGAGATCGATGCGCACGATCAGGCCGTTCTCTATGACGTCGCCGGCGTCCGGCTCGGCGTCCAAGAGCGGCACTTCGGCGTGCAGCTCGCGCAGGGCAGTGTCGCTGGCCGGCGGGCTTCCCTGCCGCAGGCGCAACTGGCACAGCCGCGAGCCAGTGCGGGCCAGGATCGAGAACGTGCGCGGGCTGATCTCGGCATAGAGTGGGCCCTTGTAGGCCGGCGCCACGCGGTCGAAGGCCGTGGCCCCGTCGGTCAGCACGCGCGTAAAGACGTCGAGCCGGCCGGTGCTGCTCTTCGGATTGGCGAGGGCAGACTGCCGGTAGCCCAGCGCCACGTGCTCTTGCAGCGGCACGACGTAGACGCAGCCGCGCTCCAGCACCGCGCCCTCGTCGAGCCGCACCTCGTGCATCGACAGCTTGTCGAGCATGCGGCGGACGGTGACCCCCGGCCCCGGCAGGAAGCTCGCCCGCACCCGGTAGGCGACGTCGCCCAGCCGCAGGTCCAGGCTCGCCGGCTGCACCTGGTCGGCGGCGACGTCGTGCAGAGCCTTGATCCGGCCCGCGCGGATCAGCGCGTGGATCTCGTGATCCGGCAGCACGCCGGTGGCTCTCGGCCCCGGCTCCGCGGCGGGAATATCGGCGAACAACGTGCTCTCGGCCATCGAATGACTCGGGGTTGGCGGAGCGGCCACGGTAGCAGCCGGACCGCCGTGCCGCCACGTCGGCTCCGCGGTCCGGCTAGCGATTCATCCACCCCACACTCACATGAGGATCGCGCCGCAGACATCTGCAAACTATGCATTGTCGGCAAATGAGGTGCCGCAGGAGCGCGGCATTCATGTGAGTTGGTGGGACAGCCAAGGCTGGCGCGCCCTGTAGGACTCGAACCTACAACCTCGGGATTAGAAGTCCCGTGCTCTATCCGGTTGAGCTAAGGGCGCGTCCGGGGCCACTCACGACCCTAGTCTAGTGCGTCCAGGGCTGTCTGCGGTCGACGGCGAAGTTGGCGGCGTAGGCCTTGGGGCGGATCTTGCGCGCCTCCGGCGGCTGTACGTTGAACGGGATGCCGTTGCGCTCGGCGAAGGCGACGGCCTCCTCGCGGCTCTCGAAGGTCAGCCGCACCTGACCCTGGGTGTCGCCGGAGCTGGTCCAGCCCATCAGCGGGTCCTGGCTCTTGCGCGCCGCCGGCTCGTAGTCCAGCACCCAGATGTGGGTCTTGCCGCGGCCGGACTGCATCGCGGTCTTCGCCGGCTGATAGATGCGAGCCTTCATCGCTCCCCTCGCTTCACCGCGGGCAACCTGGTCGGGGCGGCCCGATTCGAACGGGCGACCCCCTGCTCCCAAAGCAGGTGCGCTACCAGACTGCGCCACGCCCCGACAGGTGCCGCGTTATAAGACGTTGGCTGCCGGCCGGCAACGGCGCCGCGACGCCGTAGCCCCTACGAACGGCCGCGGCTATCGTCGCCCGGACCGTGCCCTGCCGCCAGGGTCCGGAATCGTAGCCGCAGCGCCTCTGAGACTACGGCCAGATTTGGACATCAACTGCTGAGACCGCCACGGACGCCGCGTTGAGCCTGGAAACGGACATCGAGCCGCCGCCGTATCACGCGCTGTCCGCCGGTGAGGTCGTGGCGCGCCTGGCGACGGACCCCGACTGCGGCCTCGCCCCGGCCGAGGTCGCGCGCCGGCGCGCGCGCTTCGGCGCCAACCGGCTGCCGGGCGACGCCGCCCCCAGTCCCTTTGTGCTGCTCTTGCGCCAGTTCAGCGATCTGCTGATCGTCGTGCTGATGGCCGCGGCGCTTGTCGCCGGCCTCATCGGCGAGGCGCTGGACGCCATCGCGATCCTCGTCATCGTCCTCCTCAATGGCCTGGTCGGCTTCGTCCAGGAGTACCGCGCCGAGCGGGCGCTCAAGGCGCTGCAGGACATGAGCGCGCCGCAGGTCGACGTGCTGCGCGATGGCGAGCGCCGGCGCATCGGCGACGCCGACCTGGTGCCCGGCGACGTCGTGCTGCTGGAGGCCGGCAACGTGGTGCCGGCCGACGTGCGCCTCGTCGCGGCGACCGGCCTCGCGGTCGACGAGGCGGCGCTCACCAGCGAGTCGGTGGCGGTCGACAAGGATGCCGCGGCCGCCTTGCCCGCCGACGCGCCGCTCGGCGACCGCGTCACGCTGGTCCACCGCGGCACCCATGTGACGCGCGGGCGCGCGCGGGGCATCGTCGTCGCCATCGGCGCCGGGACCGAGCTGGGCCGCATCGCCGAGCTCATGCGCGCCCATGCCCGGCCGCTGACGCCGCTGCAGCGACGCCTGGCCCGCTTCAGCCGGCGTCTCACCGTGGCGGTGGCGGTGATCTGCGCCGTGGTCTTCGGCGCCGGCCTGCTGCGCGGCGAGCCGGCGCTGCTGATGCTCCTGACCGCGATCAGCCTCGCCGTCGCGGCGATCCCGGAGGCGCTGCCCGCCGTCGTCACCGTGGCGCTGGGGCTGGGCACCAAGCGCCTGGCGCGGCACAACGCCCTCCTCCGGCGCCTGCCGGCCGTCGAGACCCTCGGCTCGGTGACGACGATCTGCTGCGACAAGACGGGGACGCTGACGGAAAACGCCATGCGGGCGGAAGGCTTCTGGGTGCCGGGGCACCACGCCGACGCGCTGCCGCCGGCGGGCGCGGCCGAGCCGCCCTGGCAGGCGTTGGGCCGGGCCGTCTGCCTCAACAACGACGCGACCGCCGGCGCCGAGGGTATGCCGCGCGGCGACCCGACCGAGGTAGCCCTGCGAGAGGCGGCGGACGCCGCCGGCTTCACGCGCGACGCCGTCGAGGCCGACCTGCCGCGCACCGGGGAGTGGGCCTTCGACGCCGGGCGCCGCCGCATGACGACGCTGCACGCGACGGCCGGCGGCAGGCTCGCCATCGTCAAGGGCGCGCCGGAGGTCTTGCTGCCCCTCTGCCGGGACCAGAGCACGCCCGACGCCGTGGAGCCGCTGGAACGGGACGCCTGGGCCGCCGTCGCCGAGACGGCCGCGACCGCGGGCTACCGGCTGCTGGCGTACGCCGAGCGCACGCTCGATCCCGCCGAGGCCAAGCCGACGGTCGACGCGGTCGAGCGCGACATGACGTTTCTCGGCCTCGTGGCGCTGGCCGATCCGCCCCGGGACGGCGTCGACGACGCGGTCGCCGCTTGCGCCACCGCCGGCATCCGGGTCGCCATGATCACCGGCGACCACCCGGCGACGGCCGTCGCCATCGCGGCGCGGCTGGGTATCGCCGAGGCGGACAGCACGGTGGTCACCGGCGCCGAGCTGCAGGCGCTGCGCGAGGCCGGCCAGGACGCCCCCGATACCCGCGTCTTCGCGCGCGTCTCGCCGGAGCAGAAGCTCGACATCGTCACGGCGCTGCAGCACCGCGGCGAGTTCGTGGCGATGACCGGCGACGGCGTCAACGACGCGCCCGCGCTGAAACAGGCCGACATCGGCGTCGCCATGGGCCGCAAGGGCACGGACGTCGCCCGCGAGGCGGCGGACATGGTGCTGCTGGACGACAGCTTCGCCACCATCGTCGCGGCGATCCGCGAGGGGCGGCGCATCTACGACAACATCCGCAAGTTCATCAAGTACACCATGACCAGCAATTCCGGAGAGATCTGGACGATCCTGCTGGCGCCGTTTCTCGGCCTGCCGCTGCCCCTGCTGCCGATCCACATCCTGTGGATCAACCTGGTGACCGACGGCCTGCCCGGCCTTGCCCTCGGCGTCGAGCCGGCGGAGCGCGCCATCATGCGGCGACCGCCGCGGCGGCCCGAGGAGAGCGTGTTCGCGGGCGGGATGTGGCAGCACATGATCTGGGTCGGCCTGCTGATCGGCGGCCTGTCGCTGGGCGCAATGGCCTGGGCCTACGGCCGCGGGTCGCCGAACTGGCAGACGCTCGTCTTCACCGTGCTGACGCTGTCGCAGCTGGTTCACGCCCTGGCCATACGGTCCGAGCGCGAGTCGCTGTTCACGATCGGCTGGCTGGGCAATCCGCTGCTGATCGGCGCCGTCGTGCTGACGCTGATCCTGCAGCTCGCGGTCGCCTACGCCCCGCCGCTGCAGGCGGTCTTCCGCACCACCGGCTTGACGGGCGAGGAACTGGTCGTCGCGCTCAGCCTGCCCTGGGTCGTGCTCGTCGCCGTCGAAGCCGAGAAGTGGCTCGCCCGCCGCGGCTGGATCTACCGGCAGGGCTGAGCAACAGGGCCCGCGCTTGCCCCCGCGCCCGTCCCGCGCCATGTCTCGGGACCCGCCGCTTCGGAGCCAGACCATGTCCCGCCGCACGCTCGCCCTCGACGACCGCCTCTACGCCTATGTCCAGGAGACCTGGCTGCGCGAGCCGGAGATCCTCAAGCGGCTGCGCGCGGAGACCGCCGGCGTGCCCGGCGCCGGCATGCAGATCGCGCCCGAGCAGGGCCAGTTCATGGCGCTGCTGGTCGAACTGATCGGGGCGACGCGCTGCCTCGAGGTCGGCACCTTCACCGGGTATTCGGCGCTGGCCGTAGCCCTGGCGCTGCCCGACGACGGCCGGCTGATCGCCTGCGACGTCAACCCGGAGACCACCGCCATCGCCCGCCGGTATTGGGCCGAGGCCGGGGTCGACCACAAGATCGAGCTGCGCCTCGCGCCGGCGCTGGAGACGCTCGACGCCCTCCTGGCCGACGGCGGCGCCGAAACGATCGATTTCGCCTTCATCGACGCCGACAAGGAGAGCTACGACGCCTACTACGAGCGCTGCCTGGAACTGCTGCGCCCGGGGGGCCTGATGGCCATCGACAACGTGCTGTGGGGCGGCTCGGTGGCCGATTCGGGGCGTAGCGACCCGGAGACCGCCGCGATCCGCGATTTGAACGAAAAACTGAGCCGGGACGGCCGAATCGGGCTCAGCCTGGTGCCGATCGGGGACGGCCTGACACTGGCCAGGAAACAATAAATATCTGCAGTTTTAGACACTTAAGTGCCGGGAAAAGCGAGCCGTTCTAGGGAGTAATGATTAACAAGTGTTATATTCAGCAACCGTTAACCTGCATACCTGAGACTCCAGTCATGCCGAAAGTATCGGCTTGAACTGAATGACGGAGTACCGGCTATGACTAAGTTCGCTGCGTTGATCGCTGCGCTAAGTCTGGCCGTCGTCTGGAACTCCCCGGCGTCGGCTCAGCAAGCGCGGAGCTGTGCCGACCGAACCAAGGCCTTGAGCCACCTCGGCGACAAGTACGCCGAAGCACCCGTGGCGATGGGCCTGGCCAATAATGGCGCGGTCCTGGAGGTTCTGACCACCGAGAACGGGTCGACCTGGACCATCATCCTGACCATGCCGAACGGCGTTTCCTGCATGATCGCCGCCGGCGAGGGCTTCGAGCTGGTCAAGCAGCTCGCCGAGGGCCCCAAGGCCTAAGCCCCACCTGAAACCGAGCAACCAGGGCCGCCCCGGCACGCCGCAGGGGCGGCCCTATTCGTTCAGCGCCGGATGGCGCACGCGGTCCCCGACCGCGATCCCCAGACGCGACGCGGTGCCGGCATTCAGCTCGAGCACCGCGCGCACGTTCTGGCCCGCCGAAATCGGCTCCAGCGAGCCCGGCACCGTATCCACCGCGATGAACACGATCCGCCCGTCGGCCGCGAGGAACAGCATGTCGAGCGGCAGGAACGTGTTCTTCATCCACATGGAGACCGGCCCGTCGTCCGGGTAGACGAACAGCATGCCGGCGTCGGCGGCTAATTCACGCCGGTACATCAGGCCGCGGGCCTTCTCTTCCGGCGTGGTCGCGAGCTCCACCGTGAAGGCGTGCTGCCCCGTCGCCGCCTCGATCGCCAGCGGGGACTGTTCCAGTGCCGCCGCCGACAGCGCCAACAGCAGCGCGAGGACCAGGACCGCGGCTCTCACGGCGCAGCGGCGGCGATGGCGCGCCGCACCTCGTCCCGCACCGGGCCGCCGCGCGGCACATCGGCCAGCGTCGTGAACCAGTGGTCCGGCGGATTGCGCCCGGCGGCGCGGCGCCAGCGCAGGGCCCGCAGCACGGCCTCGCCCGGCGCCGGCAGCCGTGCCGGCACCTCGATGCCGTTCAGGCCGGCCCAAACGCCGGTCCAGGCGCGCGCCACGGACCACGGATTGTAGCCCCCGCCGCCCAGCACCAGCGCCAGCGGCGCCACCGTGCGGGCCTGCTGCACCGCGTGCCACAGCGCCCTGTTCGACAAGCTGAGCTTGCTCAGGGGGTCCTCGGCCAGCGCGTCCGCACCGCCCTGGATGACCACGGCCTCGGGCGCGAAGGCGTCGGCCAGGGGCAGCACGACCTCGGCCACCACCGCGGCCAGCTCGTCGTCGTGGAAGCCGGGCGGCACGGCGACGTTGCGGAACGTCGCCCCTTGCGCGCTCTCGGTGCCCTGCATGGGCCAGCGCCCGGCCTCGTGGACCGAGCATGTGAGCACCCGGTCGTCGTCCGCGAACGCGGCCTCGACGCCGTCGCCGTGGTGGGCGTCGAAGTCGGCGTAGAACACGCGGTTCAGCCCGCCGTCGAGCAGCCGCAGGATGCCCAGCACGGGGTCGTTGAAATAACAAAACCCGCTGGCCCGGTCGGGCCGGCCGTGGTGCGTACCGCCGGCCGGGTTGTAGACGGTGGCCGGGGCGCCGGCGCGCCAGGCCTCGACCAGCCGGTCGGCCGCCGCCAAGCTGCCACCGACGGCGGTCGCCGGGCGCCGGAACATCTCGCCGAACACCGGGTTTTCGAGCCGGCCCAGGTTGGTGCGCTCGCGCACGTCGTCGCCGACCCGCTGCGCCGCCTCCGCCGCCTGCACGGCCGCGACGTAGTCGGGAGTGTGGAAGCGCGCCAACTCCTCGGGCGTCGCGCGCGGGCTGTCGAGATAGACGTCGTCGTCGAGCCAGCCGAGGGCGCGGCTGAGGTCCATCACCGTCGAGACCCGCGGGATCGCCAGCGGGTGGCGTCGCCCATAGGTCGACGAGCGATAGATCTCGCTGCCGATGAACAGCGGCCGCTGGGCGGCAGGTGCACGCTGCAACATGGCGACTGACGTAGCCTCGGGGTCCGGGGCGGTCAATCGCCCGGTTTGACTTAGGCCCCTGCCGCTTTCATATTCCCGTCACCTGCCAGGGGGAGCCGTGAAGGCTGAGAGGTCCGAAAGGACGACCCCGTCGAACCTGATCCGGGTAATGCCGGCGTTAGGGAGTGGCCGTGACCGACCCCGCCCCGCATCTGTCCCCCGTCGCGCCACCGGCGCCGGCGCAAGGCGTCGGCGTGCGCGTGACCAATGCGCACTTGGATTACGACGGCCAGGCGCTGTTCACCGGCCTGGACATGCGCGTGCCCGCCGGCGGCTGGACCTGCGTGCTGGGCCCCAGCGGCGTCGGCAAGACGACGCTGCTGCGCATGATCGCGGGCTTGGCCGCCCCGGCCGCGGACACCCGTATCGCCGCCGACGACGGGAAGGATCTCGCCGGCCGCCTGGCCTGGATGGCGCAGCAGGATCTGCTGCTGCCGTGGCTCGGCGCGCTCGACAACGTCATGCTGGGGGCGCGCCTGCGCCACGAGCGCCCGGCGCCGGACCGGGCCCGGGCGCTGTTGGCGCGCGTCGGCCTGGGCGGCCGCGAGGCGGCACGCCCGGCGGCGCTCTCCGGCGGCCAGCGACAACGCGTCGCCCTCGCCCGCACGCTCATGGAAGACCGTCCGGTGGTGCTGATGGACGAGCCGTTCTCGGCCCTCGACACGGTGACGCGCTCGCGCCTGCAGGACCTGGCCGCCACCCTGCTCAAGGGCCGCACCGTGATGCTGGTCACGCACGACCCGCTGGAGGCGCTGCGCCTGGGCGACGCCGTGCACGTCATGGCCGGACGCCCTGCCGTGCTCGACGCGCCGCTCGAGCCCGAGGGCGCCGCACCGCGCGACGTTGCCGATCCGGCGCTGCTGCGCCACCAGGCGGAACTGCTGGCTCGCCTGCGCGCCGCCGACGCGGCGATGGAGGGCGTGGCATGAGCCTCGTGCGCCCGCTCGTCATCGCCTTTGGCCTGCTGGCGGCCTGGCAGGCGGTGGTCTGGGCGACCGGCGTGGCGCCGTTCATCTTGCCGGGGCCGGTCGCGGTTGCGATCGCCTGGGTCGCGCGCGCCGATATCATCCTGGGCCACGCCGTGGTGACGCTCTTGGAAATCGTGCTGGGGCTGCTCCTCGGCACCCTGTTCGGCGCACTGAGCGCCCTCACCATGGCGTATTTCCGCCCGGCGCGGCGCTGGCTGCTGCCGGTGCTGGTGGTGAGCCAGGCGGTGCCGGTGTTCGCGCTGGCGCCGCTCTTGGTGCTGTGGTTCGGCTACGGCATCGCGCCGAAGGTCGCCATGGCGACGCTGATCATCTACTTCCCCGTCACCGCGGCGTTCTACGACGGGCTGCGCCGCACCGAGCCCGGCTGGCTCGACCTGGCCCAGACGATGGGCGCCGGGCGCGCGGCGATGCTGTGGCGCATCCGCCTGCCGGCAGCGCTGCCCGCCTTCGCCTCCGGTCTGCGCGTCGCCGCCGCCGTGGCGCCGATCGGCGCCATCGTCGGCGAGTGGGTCGGCTCGTCCGCCGGCCTCGGCTACTACATGCTGCACCTCAACGCGCGCATGCAGACCGACGGCATGTTCGCGGCTCTGCTGACGCTCGCGCTCGTCGCCGTGGCGCTCTATTTCGCGCTTGACGCGCTGTTGCGCCGCGCCCTGCCCTGGCTGCCGGAGTCCGACCCGGCACACCACGCCGCCTGACCCGTTCGAGGACCCCATGACCCGACTGCTCTGTGCCCTGCTCCTCCTCGTCCTCGCCGCGGCCCCGGTGCGCGCCGAAAAGCTCACCGTGCTGCTCGACTGGTTCGTCAACCCGGACCACGCGCCGCTGTTCATCGCCCAGGAGCGCGGCTTCTTCGCCGACCGCGACCTGGAGGTGGAGCTGCTGGCGCCCGCCGACCCCAACGACCCGCCGAAGCTGGTCGCCGCCGGCAAGGCCGACGTGGCGATCTCCTACCAGCCCCAGCTCCATTTGCAGGTCGCGGCAGGACTGCCGCTCACGCGCATCGGCACGCTGGTGGCGACGCCGTTGAACACTCTCGTGGTGCTGAAGGACGGGCCGGTTCAGACGCTCGCGGATCTGAAAGGCAAGAAGGTCGGCTTCTCGGTCGGCGGCTTCGAGGACGCGCTGTTGGGCGCCATGCTGGAGCAAGCCGGCCTGAGCCTCGACGACGTCGAGCTGATCAACGTCAACTTCTCGCTCTCGCCGTCGCTCATTTCCGGCCAGGTCGACGCGGTGATCGGCGCGTACAGGAACTTCGAGCTCAACCAGATGGACATCGTCGGCCACCCGGGCCGCGCCTTCTATCTGGAGGAGCACGGCGTGCCGCCCTACGACGAGTTGATCGTCGTCGCCAACGCCGCGAAGCTCGACGACCCGCGCCTGCCGCGCTTCCTCGACGCGCTGGAGGCCGGCGTGCAGGCGCTGGTGAACCATCCCGACGAGAGCTGGGACCTGTTCATACGCGGCCGCAAGGAGCTCGACGACGAACTCAACCGCCGCGCCTGGCGCGACACCCTGCCCCGCTTCGCGCTCAGGCCCGCGGCGCTGGATCGCGGCCGCTACGCCCGGTTTGCAGCGTTTCTGGAAGAACGCGGTCTGATCGAGAAAGCGCTGCCTGTCGAGAGCTACGCGGTCGAACTCGTGCGCTGACGCCCTACTCCGCGACCGGCGCCGGCTCGGGCGTGCCCAGGGCCGGCTCGTCGTCGTCCAGGTGCCCGGCCTGCTGGCGGCGCCACATGGCGGCGTAGCGGCCGTCGGCGGCGAGCAGGTCGGTGTGGTGGCCGCGTTCGACGATGCGGCCCTCGTCGAGCACGATGATCTCGTCGGCGTCGACCACGGTCGACAGGCGGTGGGCGATGACCAGCGTCGTGCGCCCCGCCGAGACCTGGCGCAGCGCCCGCTGGATCTCGCGCTCGGTGTGGGTGTCGAGCGCCGAGGTGGCCTCGTCGAACAAGAGGATCGCCGGCTGCTTGAGGATCGTGCGGGCGATGGCGACGCGCTGTTTTTCGCCGCCGGAGAGTTTCAAACCGCGTTCGCCGACGACGGTGTTGTAGCCGTCGGGTGTGCTTTGGATGAAATCGTGGATCTGGGCCAGCCGCGCCGCGTCCTCGATCTCCCCCGGCGCCGCCTTCGGCCGGCCGTAGGCCATGTTGTAGAAGATCGTGTCGTTGAACAGCACGGTGTCCTGGGGAACGATGCCGATGGCGGCGCGCAGGGACTCCTGCGTGACGTCGCGGATGTCCTGGCCGTCGATGGTCACGCGGCCGCCGCCGACGTCGTAGAAGCGGAACAGGATGCGACTGACCGTCGACTTGCCGGCACCGGTCGGCCCGACGATGGCGACCGTGTTCCCGGCCGGCACCTCGAAGCTGACGTCCTTGAGGATCGGCCGGCGCGTGTCGTAGCCGAAGTCGACGTGCTCGAAGCGGATCACGCCGCCGTCGACCTTCAGCGCCGGCGCCGCGGGCTTGTCGGCGACCTCGCGCCCGACGTCGAGCAGCGTGAACATCTGCTCCATGTCGGTCAGCGACTGCTTGATCTCGCGGTAGACGAAGCCGAGGAAGTTGAGCGGCAGGTAGAGCTGGATCAGGTAGGTGTTGACCAGCACGAAGTCGCCGATGGTCATGGCGCCGCTGCGCACGCCGTTCGCCGCCATGACCATGACGATGACGAGGCCGATGGCGATGATGAAGCCCTGGCCGATGTTGACCAGCGACAGCGAGGTCAGCGAGCGCACCGCGGCCGCCTCGTAGCGCTTCAGCGAGCCGTCGAAGCGTCGCGCCTCGTGGTCCTCGTTGCCGAAGTACTTGACCGTCTCGAAGTTGAGCAGGCTGTCGATGGCCTTGGTGTTGGCCTCGCTGTCCATGCGGTTCATCTCCCGCCGGAACTTGAGGCGCCACTCCGTCACCACCAGCGTGTAGCCGATGTAGGTGCCGATGGTGACCAGCGTGACCAGGCTGTACCAAATGTCGTAGAGCGCCCACAGCACGCCGCAGACCATCAGGATCTCGATCAGCGTCGGCAGGATGTTGAACAGCATGAAGCGCAGCAGGAAGTCGATGCCGCGCACGCCGCGCTCGATGGCGCGGCTCAGGCCGCCGGTCTGCCGCTCCAGGTGAAAGCGCAGCGCCAGGCTGTGCAGGTGGCGGAAGACGTTGAGCGCGACGTTGCGAGTGGCGCGCTGGCCGACCCGGGCGAAGACGAAGTCGCGCAGCTCGCCGAAGGCGGCGCCCAGCACGCGCAGGCCGCCATAGGCGACGATCAGGGCGACCGGCACGACGATCAGCCCGGCGGTGTCCAGGACCGCCGCGTCGCCCACCGTCAGGCCGTCGATGGCCCGCTTGTAGAGGAACGGCGTGTAGACCGTCGCCACCTTGGCCGCGACCAGGAAGGCGAGCGCCACGACCACGCGGGCCTTGGTGTCCCATTCGCCGCGCGGCCACAGATAGGGCACCAGCGTCGTGATGGCGCGGCCCTCGTGCCGCCACCCGGTGGTCTCTTCCGCGCCCCCGCCGATGCTTGCCGCCACTGCGGACGGTCTGGGCCCCCGTGCCATGGCGCTAATCTGGGTCGCCGTGGGCCAAGAAGCAATCGGTCGCGACGTGTTGCCTTCCCGCGCGCCGGGGCGATAGGGTCGCGCCGACGCGGCCGACCGGCCGCCCCGCCGCGGGGTCCCCATGCCGATCAAGACCGTCCTGGTCCACCTGTCGCACGACGCCGACCACATGGCGCGGCTGCGCTGCGCCATCGAGCTGGCGCGCGCAAACGACGCCCACATCACCGCGGTCTACGTCGCGACGCCGGTCCACATGCCGGCCGAGATCACCGGCCGCGGCGCCTCGTTGGGCTACATCGCCGCGGCGACCGAGACCGCGCACGAGCACGCCGTCGAGGTCGAAAAGGAGTTCCGCGAGCTGTGCCGCGCCGAGGGCATCTCCATCGAATGGCGCACCGCGGAGGGCGACCACACGCGGATCATCGCGCACCACGCGAGTTTCGCGGACATCACCATCGTCAGTCAGCACCCGCACGACTTCGACCATCGGCTGGCGATGGATTTCCCGGACAGCGTCGCGCTGCACGCCGGCGGCCCGGTGTTGCTGCTGCCGCCCGCTTACGACGGCGCGCCCTTCGGCCGCAAGATCGTGCTGGCGTGGAAGCCGACCCGCGAGGCGACGCGCGCCTGGCGCGACGCGCTGCCGTTCCTCAAGCAGGCGGAGGAGGTCTACGTGCTGACCTTTCCGGAGGGCCGGGCCGACCTGCCGGGGGCGGAGATCGCCGCGACCCTGGCGCGTCACGGCGTCACGGCGAACGTGGTGATCGACGAGAGCGGCCACGGCGTCTCCGGCGAGCGCATCCTGGCGGACTGCGCCGCGCGGAGCGGCGACCTGCTGGTCATGGGCGGCTACGGCCACTCCCGCGTGCGCGAGCTCATCTTCGGCGGCGTCTCGCACCACTGCCTGAACCACGCGGAGCTGCCTGTCCTGGTCTCGCACTAAGGGCGGCGCTCGCGCCTCCTAGAGCATTATCAATTCGGACGGAATCGGCACCGGCCCGCACCCCCGCCCGGCCACCCCGAGGATACTGCCGTTGGGTGGCCG